>PPCM01000256.1_pt1 | contig 63771 bp, 48 predicted proteins | sample 1555541 | NCBI WGS metagenome assembly PPCM01 (sample SAMN05284479, study PRJNA326546) | Marine sediment metagenome, whole genome shotgun sequencing project. | isolation source: marine sediment | place: Germany: Wadden Sea | collected 2012-09-05 | reverse complement strand
AGGACGACATCTTCAGGGGGTTCGACATGAACGATATCCTGAGGGAGTTCGGTTTCGGGGGCGGGGGGCAAAGGGGCGGCTTCGGCGGCGGCCCCTTCGGAGGGGGCCCGTTCGGCGGAGGCCAGAGGATGCGCCAGCCCCCCAGAAAGGGTTCCGACCTGATCTACGACCTGACCCTGACCCTCCAGGAGGTGGCGGCGGGATGCAGCAAGACCATCTCCCTGAACCGGGAAGGATCTCCGGAGCAGCTCACCGTCAAGATCCCCAGGGGACTCATCCACGGCAAGAAGATCCGCCTGGCCGGAAAGGGCGAAGCCAGCCGTTACGGCGGACCTGCCGGCGACCTCCTGATCCGCTCCAAGGTGCTCCTGGACAAGGTCATGACCGTGGACGACCACGACATCAACATCACCAGGGAGATCTCCCTCACCGAGTCCCTCCTTGGCGCCAAGGTGCCGGTCCCCACCCTCGACGACCGGGAGCTCAGCCTGAAGGTTCCGCCGGGCACCCTTCACAAGACCAAGATGCGCCTTTCCGGCCTCGGTATTCCCCACCTCACCGGCGGCGGAACAGGGCACCTCTACGTTCATATCCATGTAAAGGTCCCCAAGGAACTCTCCGGGGAGCAACGGGAGCTTGTGGAAAAACTGGGCGAGCTGGGACTGTAAATCTTCAATTTTATTGACAACAAACAGCTTTCCATGTACCAATTTACATGTATATGTGGGGCGGCCTTAACCTGTTCCGAGGCCGGATGCCCGGATTGCGACGCCCCCGGGCGCGCCGGACCGCCCCTTATCAACCCTTTTCGAAGTTGAGAAGATTTAAAAATGCCCGAGCTCGTACCCTTCCTCACCAAAGAGGAGATAGACAGCAAGATCATCGAGGTGGCCCGTGCCATTTCGGAAGATTATAAAGACCGTGAAATCATCCTGATCGGAACCCTCAAGGGGTCGTTCATATTTCTCGCCGACCTGGCACGCCACCTGACGGTTCCGGTAAAGGTCGATTTCATACGCGCCTCGAGCTACGGGGCGGGAACGACCACTTCGGGAAAGGTGGTCATCACAAAGGATATCAACTTCGATATCAAGGGGAAGGACGTGATGATCATTGAGGATATTGTCGACACCGGCCTGACCCTCTCCCACCTGATCGAATACTTCAAGTCCTATGAGCCCAGGAGCGTGAAGGTGTGCGCATTGCTCGACAAGCACGAGCGGCGGGACGTGGAGGTAACGGTGGATTACTCGTGCCACACGTTGGAAGAGGGTTTTCTCGTGGGCTACGGTCTCGACTATAACGAAGAGTACAGGAATCTGCCGGCCATCTACCATCTGAAACTGTAAACAACGAGGATCGAACATGATCGTCACCTGTGAAAGCTGCAACACCCGCTTCAATCTCGATGAGAGCCTCCTCAAGCCCACGGGCAGCAAGGTAAGGTGCTCCTTGTGTAAAACCGTTTTCACGGCCTGGCCCGAAACCGCCGATGAAACGGTGGCGGACAAAACCCCCGCCGGGGTTGCAACGTCCGGTGAGGATCATGTGGCCGCGCCGGAAGAAAAGCCTCCGGTTTCTCCCGTTGTCCATAAAGATGAAGATACCGTCGCCCCCGAAAGCATGCCGCCGGACTCCGCCGACGGGGAGGAAGAAGCGCTCCCGTCGTTCGAGGACCTGGACTTCGATGACGACGGGGACGCGTCCGTGCCCACCTTCGATGACCTGGACCTGGACATGGATTTCGACATGGGAGAAGGGGAAACGCCCCCCCCCGAGGAATCCCTGGAAAAAGCGCCTTCGGAACTTTTCGACGACCTCGATCTTGAAATGGATTTCGACGGCGGGGAAACACCGACCGCCGACATGCCTCCGGAACCGGTCGAAACAGCGGAAGACCTTGAGCCGGTAATGGACTTTGAAACCGGTGATGGGGCGATTGCTCCCCCACCCGTTGTTCCGATACCCTCCGACCCCTTGGATGAGCTCGACCTGGATCTGGATTTCGATTCCGGGGAAACGCCCGGGGCGGGCTTGCCTTTGGAACCACTCGAAACAGCCGAAGACCTTGAGCCGGAAATGGACTTCGAAATCGGTGATGGGGCGGCCGCTCTCCCACCCGTTGTTCCGATACCCTCCGAACCCATGGATGAACTCGACCTGGACCTGGAAATGGACTTCGAGACCGGTGATGGGCAGTCCGCCCCCGCATCCGGGATTCCCGGAACTTTCGAGCCCTTGGATGAACTCAACCTGGAGCTGGATTTCGATGCCGGGGAAACAACGGCCGCCGCCATGACTCCGGAACCGGTCGAAACAGCGGAAAGCCTGGACCCGGATATGGACTTTGAAACCGGTGACGGGCAGTCCGCCCCCGCATCCGGGATTCCCGGAACTTTCGAGCCCATGGAAGAGCTCGACCTGGAACTGGATTTCGATGCCGGGGAAGCAACGGCCGTCGACATGCCTTCGGAACCGGTCGAAACAGCGGAAGACCTGGACCTGGAACTGAATTTCGATGCCGGGGAACCACCGGCCGCCGACATGCCTCTTGAACCGGCGGAAGAGCCGGCCTTCGAGATGGGCTTTGATCTCGAGGCGGCCGGCGATGCCCCCGCTGCGGAGGGGGCCGAACCCGCCGAGAAGCTTGAGGCCCTTGAATTTGAAATGGACTTTGACATGGAAGAGGTTCCCGCCTCGTCCCCCCCTCCCGCCGAGGAACTTGATTTCTCGGATATTGAGACCATGCTCGACGAAGGTGAAACCGAGGGGTTCGACTTCTCCGAGATCGACGATCTTTTGAAGAGCGGCGATGGGGCACCGTCCGATCCGGATGATATCGACCTGGAACTTGAGCTGGTCGGAGACGGGGAAGAGGGCCCGCCCCTTGGGAAGGATGCTTCCGGAGAAGGGGACGCATCTCCCGATGCCCCGGATATGGAACTGGACTTCACGGGCCTTGAAGATTCCCGGGCCGACGATACCCTGCCCGATCTTCCGCCTTCCGACGAGGACCAACTCCCCGAATCCTTCGATATTGAGTTCGAGGACCTTGGACTCGATTTCACGGATGCTCCCACGGAAATTTCCGACGAACCGGGCTCCCTCTCATCCCTTGAAGCACCCGACACCGGGGATTTTGCAGGTGCCGCCGAACCCGGCGGTCTTGATTTCGAGGATCTCGGACTCGAAATGGATATGGCGGAGCCCCCTTCCGGGGATGATTTTTCCATTGATCCGTCGGAACCGGGGGACCTGGATTTTGCCGGGGCTCCCGCCGGCACGGAAGCCCTCGAGGAGCCGGCGGACGAAGCCGACCCGGAGGGCCAGCTTTCGAATTCCCAGAGGGCCGATCTCGGGGACCTGGACTTCAGGTACGACGACGAGGCAATGAAGGTTCCCCCCCACTGGGAGGAACTCCCCGAATCCGAAGCCGTGGAAGAGCCGGCCGACGGCGATGTCGAGGACGAATCCGCTCCGGTGGAACCAACTCCGGAGGCCCCGGCGCCGGGGGCATTTGTCATGGAAGGGGAGGCTCCCGTTCCCCTGGTTGAAACGGATCTGCCGGAGGATGAGGAGCCCCCGCCCCCGAAAAAGAAAACACGGCTCTCCTTTATTCTGCTGCTCTTCGTCGTACTCGTGGGCGCCGGCGGCTATGGGCTTTACATGATGCGTGATACCGTGGAGATCAATATCCCCTCCCTGAACATCATCGCCGAAAAGGTTCCCTTTCTCGGAGACCTGATCAAACCCCGGGAACCCGTGCCGCCCCCCCGCGCCGTCAGCCCGCTCAAGGAAACCGTCAACGGTCATTTTGTAACCAACACAAAGGCCGGCAAGCTTTTTGTTATCATCGGCAAGGTAAAGGTCACCTCCGACAAGCCCCGCAGGTTTATCAAGGTAACCGGTTCCCTTATCTCCACAGGGGACAAGATTGCCAAAACCAAGACGGTTTACTGCGGCAACACCCTGCCGAACCTGGACCTCGTGAACCTCGCCATGGCCGACATCGACAAGCGCCTGGACAACAGGGAGGGCGACAACAAGGTCAACCTCAATGTCCCCCCCGGGAAGACCATCCCGTTCATGATCGTATTTTCCGATCTCCCCGAGGATCTCGAGAATTTCACCATCGAGGTGGCAAGCTCCATGGAGGTACAGTGACGACTCCCCATGGAGCTACCCAAGGGTTTTACGGCCTGAAGGCCGGAAATATAAAAAAAACAGTTTTTCCGTTTTTTTTACTTGACGAACCCGGCCTCTGCTGGTAGTTTCCCAAATTGTTCGGACGGGGTTAAAACACCGCATAATACCATCCGCTCATAAAGGTAATACATGGCGATGTAGCTCAGTTGGTTAGAGCATGCGACTCATATTCGCAGGGTCCGGAGTTCGAATCTCTGCATCGCTACCATATATAACGGGGCACGAACGATCAAAAGTTCGCGCCCCGTTTTTTTTTTGCGCTTCCCCGGGGAACTACCGCAACCGCCCCATCGACAATCCGCCGCCATGCCGTTGAATCAACTGAACCTGCGGCAACATCGGTTCATCATCCATGCATTACTTTCGAAACGACCAAGTAAACGACCGGCCCGGGATTCAAAAAAAATAATATCCGTTTTTTGCTTGACAGGTGAAAAGTCATGGGGTATTAAACGGCCACCTTTCGGGGAACCGTTTTTTTGCTTCGGCAAACAACTCCCCAAAGGTATCTTGAATCGAGGTCCCTCAGGATTTCGAGTTCGGGAAAATGTGGCGATGTAGCTCAGTTGGTTAGAGCATGCGACTCATATTCGCAGGGTCCGGAGTTCGAATCTCTGCATCGCTACCACATTGAATTCAAAGGGCCGACCCCCAACAAGGTCGGCCCTTTTTATTTTTTTCATTAAAATTCCCCCCCGAGCGCCGCCTTCCGCTTTTCTCCGCCCGCTTCCCCCATTGAAAAGGGGTATTCCGGATTTAACCTTGAAATACAAAGCGATTTTCTATAGTATAAGCGCGCATAGCTGTTTTCCGCCGAAGGGCGGGGGGGGCCGTACCTTTAATAAGATTATAATTCAGGAAAATAATCGTAAATGGTTCTAGGATTTGAACGCATTGCAGAGCAGCGGATCAGGGAGGCCCAGAAAAAGGGTGACTTCGACAACCTGCCCGGTTCGGGTAAACCGTTGAAGCTCGACGACGACAGCCGTGTCCCGGAAGACCTTCGCCTCGCATACAAGATGCTGAAAAACGGCGGATTTGTCCCCCCCGAGATCGAGGTCAAGAAGGAGATCCGCCAAACCCGGGAACTTCTCGAGGGGATAGAGGATGTTTCCGAAAAACACCGTGTTCTGTCGAAACTCAACTTCCTGCTCTTGAAACTCGACTCCGTGCGTTCGACCCCCGCAAGCCTCAGTGCATCGGACCCTTACGGCGAAGCCATGGCGGAGCGCATGTCTAAAAACGCCCGGAAGAAAGAACCGGGAACCGGCGAGTGACCCTTTCCTCCCGGCAACTCATAAAAAAAGCTGGATAAAATACGATGTTCAAAAACAAAAACAAAGGACAGAGCCTCTTCAAGGGAGTCTTTCTCGCATACCTGATTCTTGTTCTCCATGTACTTCTCGTGGCCGCCATGGGCCTGGTGGTGCTCTTTTTCCGGGGGGTGGTCGCCTACCTGCCCTGGATCTTCGGCGGCGCCGCCGTCACCCTTGTGGCCACGATCTACTTTATCATCCGGCAGATGAAAAAAGAGAGCAAATCCCTGAGGGAGATGCTGTCCCTGCCGATCTTCCAGGGCCGGAGCGTGGAGGTAAGGCTCCTCGGGGGCATGGCCTCCTTCAAGATGAGCGAGCCGGTGGACATCACCCCGCTCGCGCTGGAGCACGCCGACCCCGTTCTTCGCCTCGAGGCCCCCAGGAAACCGGGTATCGAGGACCTGGCGGAATATGCGCGACTTCTCGAGAACGACCTCATCTCCCGGGAAGAGTACGAACAGGTAAAGGAACAGATCTTTCTCTCAATGCCACCCCAAAAATCCCAATGGAGTGAAACCGACCAATGAAAAAACTTACCGTAGCACTTCTTTCAGGGGGGATCTCATCGGAGCGCGATGTATCCCTTGGCAGCGGCAACCAGGTTTTCGAGGCTCTGAACAAGGATAAATACGATGTGGTCCGGTACGACCCCAAGACCGACATCCCCAAGCTGGTGAACGACGCGCCGGGAATCGACGTGGCCCTTATCATCCTCCACGGCCCCTACGGCGAGGACGGTACCGTCCAGGGCCTCCTGGACCTCCTGGACATCCCCTATCAGGGATCGGGGGTCCTCGGCAGCGCCGTTGCCATGAACAAGCTGACCTCCAAGCAGCTCTATGAAAAAGCCGGCCTGGATACGCCCCCCTATATGGTGCTCGAAAACAACGGGCCCCTTGACGTTACGGCCTGCGTCGACACCCTGGGCCTTCCCATGGTGGTAAAACCGGTGAGCGGCGGCTCCAGCATCGGCATCGAAATCGTCCGGACGGAGGAGGCCCTTGCCGGCGCCGTGGAAAAGGCCTTTGCCGAGGACGCATCCGTGCTTCTGGAAGCCTGCATTGAGGGGCTGGAACTGACCTGCGGGGTGATCGGCAACGAAGAACTCACTCCCCTTCCGGTGATCGAGATCATTCCCGGAGAGGATCACGCGTTTTTCAACTACACGGCAAAGTACACGGCCGGCGAGGCAAGCGAGATCTGTCCGGCACGCATCGACGACGACCTGGCCCAGAGGGTCCAGGCACACGCCGCGAGCGCCCACTTCGCCCTGAACTGCAAGGGCTACAGCCGCACCGACATGATCCACGCGGACGACAAGCTTTACATCCTTGAGACCAATACCATACCGGGCATGACGCCCAACAGCCTCCTGCCCCTGGCGGCAAGGACCGCCGATATCCCCTTCGACACCCTGCTGGACAGGCTGATCGAACTGGGTATCGAGGAGCACGGGAAAAAGGTGAGATAGCGCGAAAGCACCCCTCTCCCGATCATTACCGAATATGATTTAAATAAGAACCGGGCCGTCGGGCCCTTACGCGGGCTCTTCCCCCAACGGGAAGGGCCTGTTGTGCAGGATAAGGACCATGAACCGGAGCACGCCCGGACCACCTGGAACGGGCTGAAATTTCCCGAAAACAATTAGACAACACATAGACGATTCCGGTCGCTTGCGCCCGGGGCATCTTAAACAAAAAAATTGAACCGACTTAAAAGGGACGACCTATGAAGATCTTGGTAATCGGCGGTGGAGGAAGAGAGCACGCATTAATTTGGAAATTTGCCCAGAGCCCCAAGGTGGATGGAATATTCTGTGCACCGGGCAACGCGGGTATAGCCGACCTGGCCACCTGTGTCGACATCGGTGCCGAGGAGATCGACAAGCTGGTGGATTTTGCCGTGAAGGAGAATATCGACCTCACCGTGGTGGGTCCCGAGGCTCCCCTGGCGGAGGGGATCGTGGACAAGTTGGAGGCAAAAGGACTCCGGGTGTTCGGCGCAAGCAAGAAGGCGGCCGAGCTCGAGGCCAGCAAGAACTTCGCCAAGACCCTGATGAACAAGTACAACATCCCCACGGCAAAGGGCCGGGCCTTTACCAACTACGACAAGGCAAAAAAATATGTCCAGACCCTGGGCGCTCCCGTGGTGGTCAAGGCCGACGGTCTTGCGGCCGGCAAGGGGGTTCTCATCTGCGAAACCCTCGAGGAAGCCTACGAGGGCCTGGACCTCATCATGAAGGAGAACGCCTTCGGCGAGGCCGGCAACAAGGTGGTGATCGAGGAGTGCCTCGTGGGAGAGGAGTGTTCCTTTCTCGCCCTCACCGACGGTGAAACGGTCCTCCCCCTCCCCTCCTCCCAGGATCACAAGCGGATCTTCGACAACGACGAGGGCCTCAACACCGGCGGCATGGGCGCCTACTCCCCCGCTCCCATCCTCACCAGCTTTCTCCACAACAAGGTGATGAACGAGGTCATGATCCCCACGGTCCAGGCCATGGCCGCCGAGGGGCGCCCCTACAAGGGAATACTCTATGCGGGCCTCATGATCGACGGCGAGGACATCAAGGTCCTGGAGTTCAACGCAAGGTTCGGCGACCCCGAAGCCCAGCCCCTGCTCATGCGCCTCCAGTCCGACCTCGTGCCCCTGGTGGAGGCCACCATCGACGGCACCCTGCACAAGCATACGCTTGAGATCGACGACAGGGCCGCGGTCTGTGTTGTCATCTCCTCGGGCGGCTACCCCGGAAAGTACAAGAAGGGCACCCCCATCGAGGGACTCAAGGCGGCGGCCCGCATGAAGGACTCCTTCGTCTTCCATGCCGGCACCGCGAAGACCTCCGAGGCGGTCGTGGCCAACGGCGGCAGGGTCCTGGGCGTCACGGCCCTCGGCACCAGCATCGAAAAGGCGATCTCCAAGGCCTACGCCACCGTGGGCAAGATCCACTGGGACGAGTGCCACTACAGGAAGGATATCGGCCAGAAGGCCCTTAACCGCCTGAACCGTCCCCCCAAGGTGGGCATCATCATGGGCAGCGATTCCGACCTCAAGGTGATGGAGGAGGCCGTGCGGATCCTCAACAAGTTCGACATCCCCTTCGATATCACCATCGCCTCGGCCCACAGGACCCCCAAGCGCGCCGTGGACTTTGCCACCAACGCGAGGAAACGGGGCATCAAGGTGATCATCGCCGGCGCGGGCCATGCGGCCCATCTTGCCGGCACCATGGCCGCCTGTACCACCCTTCCCATCATCGGTATCCCCATCGACTCGTCGGCCCTGATGGGCATCGACGCCCTGCTCTCCACCGCTCAGATGCCTCCCGGGGTTCCCGTTGCAACGGTTGCCATCGGCAAGCCCGGCGCCACCAACGCGGGCGTACTGGCGGCACAGATCCTCGGCACCTCGGACCCCGAGATCGAAAAGCGGCTCGACGAATACAAGAAAGAGATGGCGCTGAAAGTTGAACAGAAATCAAAGGCACTCATCACCCGTAAATAAGATCCGAAAGGTCGATCCCTCCAAGCCCGGCCGCGGCCCCGTTGCCGAGGCCGCGGCCCTTATGAAAAAGGGAGGGGTCGTGATCTTTCCCACGAAATGCCTCTACGGGCTCGGGGCCGACGCCCTGAGCCCCGAGGCCGTGGAGAAGGTGTTCCGGATCAAGGAAAGGCCCCCTGAAAAGCCCCTGCTGGTGCTTATCGGGAAGAGGGAGGAGCTGCCCCGTATCGTCGCCGAAGTGCCCGCGACGGCCGTTGCCGTCATGGACCGGTTCTGGCCCGGGAACATCACCCTGGTGTTCAAGGCCAAAAAGATTCTTCCCCATGCCCTTACGGCCGGGACCGGAAAGATCGGCGTGCGCCTCCCCCTCACTCCCACGGCAATTGCCCTGGTCAGGGAGATGGGCTCGCCCGTCACGGGCACCAGCGCCAATATTTCGGATCGCCCGGGCTGTTCACGCATGGATGACATGGACGAGGTCCTGGTGGAACGGGTCGACCTTGTACTGGATGCCGGGCCCCTCAAGGGCGGCATGGGCTCCACCATCATCGACGTCACGATGGAGCCCCCGGTTGTGATCCGGGAGGGCGAGGTCTCGGCTAAGGAAATTTTCGCGTTTCTGGGGCTTGCGTGATCAATTTCTATTGACAAGTTAGTCAATTTTGAATATCAAGTTCTTGTTTTAGCCGGAGTGGTGAAACTGGTAAACGCAGAGGATTCAAAATCCTCCGGGAGCAATCCCTTGAGAGTTCGAGTCTCTCCTCCGGTACCATAAAAAATTAGCAGTAACGTCGGTTACTTGCAAAAGCCCCTTGGCTCTTCCGGCCAAGGGGCTTTTTTCTTTCCGAAATTCGCGACCTTTTCCGCAACGGTTCCCGCAATTTTATCGCGTGGCGACGTGGTACCGCTTTACTCCACGGCTTCCACACCGGTCACGATAAATTCAACGGGATCGCTTGACGGAACGATCTGCAAAAACGCTTCATAGGCCTGGGACATATCTCCCTTGTAATAAACCCGGGGAAGATGGAGTTGTCCCTCCTGGGAATAAGTCGGATACTCGACAACTCCGGGGCTCAATCCACAAGAGGCCGGATTATTGATACAATCCTGGCGCCCCAACTCCCTGGCCGAATCAAAATTGTCCACCCCCCAGGCGGCATTGACCCCGGTAATATCAATGTCGTCAATATACCAACCGCTGCCGGCGCCGTCATCTTTCCAACCGGTTGCCGCATAGTGATAGAAAGCGATTCTGATCTTTTGTCCCGCGTATTGAGTTAACTCCACCCCGGCGGGTGTCCATACGGAAGAGTCCTGCTTGTAAGATGTACTGATTCTCTTCCAATCCGACCATTCCTCCGTTGTGTCGTCATACACACTTATCTGGACATTGCCGTAATCATACATACCAAAAGAGAACCAATGATTGAAACGCAGCATAATTTCGTCGTCCGCGCCAACCTCGGAAAGGCGAATGGAGGTACTCACCAGGCGTGCGGACCCAGTCTCCGAGTAACTTCCATCAAGCACGGTGCCGGCACATTGATCCCCACCGTAACAATCCTCCGGTCCCGACGTGGGAGTACCAACCTCCCAGGTACTATATTCGACCAACCAACTCCCCCAGCCATTTTCAAAGTCTTCTTGAAAGTCCCCGGCATGAATCGGTTGCCCGGCAAGCCCAAGTATAAGAAGTAAAAGTATTCCGAAATTTTTTGCAAACCTGTTCATAATCTTCCTCCTCAAGAATCGACACAAGATTTGAATTGTTGCCCCGGCAATCGAGCGCCGCTTTTCACGGCCGCCCCCCCATTCTTTCGAATGAATATCTGTCGTATATTGAAGAGTATATATCGAAGCTCCGGAACGCACAATGGCTTTTGTCATCGGCCACCGCAAGCCCCGACCATCCCCCCCTATGATCGGCGTCGCTTTATGCCCGCCGTCAAGGCCCGTACCGGTTGAGCGAACAGAGGCCGTTCGCTCCGATATTTACCTTGAATGGGAAACTTGTAAAGCCGGGAATGACAGTGTCAATTAACGATTGACATCCGTATCATGACGGTAGTGGTGGGCACCATTTGAAAACCAGACATACTTCGCTACAAACATTGAAGAGCAAGCAACAACAAGTTGTTTTCACTGCTTTGGCTCAATACTTGAATTTTCACATGACTGAACGCGGCAGCGTCGTTTAATGGGCACGGGGATTATTGGACAAAGCATCGGGGTGTACACATTTTCGCATAGTCGGGAATGAAAATGATGACAAACAGCCGGATGCCGCTTGCCGGAGAGGTATTTCGGGAGGATATGCATGAATATTAATATAGACAGAGACGGCACCCTTGAGGGGCTTCACGACGCCATTGAAAGGGTATTGGAGGAAGAGGGTGTAAAATCCATCATCATTTTCTCCTGTGACGGCAACGACCTGGATCCCGAAGGGGTCGATTCCCTTCTCAAGGGCCTCCCGGTTTCCGTTTGCGGCGGGATCTTTCCGGCGGTTGTTTTCGAGAAGGAAAAGTTGACGTCGGGCTCGGTGGTGGTGGGGCTTACCTGCGAAACCGTCGTTAAAACCATCCCCAATATCAGTGACGAAGACGCGGATCACGCGGAGCTCATTGACGAGAAATTTCCCGAGATCGAACATGTGTCAACCATGCTGGTTTTCGTGGACGGGTTCGCCAAACGCATCGAGTCGTTTATCGGTGATCTGTTTACGGTGTTCGGACTTCAGCCGAATTACATCGGCGGAGGAGCCGGTTCCCTGTCCATGCAGCAGAAACCATGCCTGTTTACAAACCAGGGGATGGTGATGGATGCGGCCGTTTTGACTCTGCTCGACATGAAAAGCGGGATCGGGGTGAGCCATGAATGGCGATCGGTGGACGGCCCCTTCCGGGTGACGGAATCCCACCGGAACGTTGTGACATCCATCGACTGGCCCCCCGCCTTTGAGGTGTATCGGGCGGTGGTTGACAGGCATGGCGGGATTCCCATCGATGAAGAGAACTTTTCCGATGTGGCCAAGGCCTACCCTTTCGGCATGGCGAGGCTCGAGGGGGAGCGGGTTGTCCGGGATCCAATCCATGTGAATCCGGACAAGTCCATGGTTTTCGTTGGAGAGGTGTCCGAGGGAACGCACATCGACATCCTGAACGGCGATGCGGGCTCGCTGATCGATGCGGCGGGCAGGGCCGCGCGCCTGGCGCAGGAGGCCCTGCCCGAGGGTTCCCGGGGGGAGTTCGGCTTTTTTATCGACTGTATCTCCCGTGTGCTGTTTCTGGAGGAACGGTTCGAGGAGGAGCTCGAGGCGGTGTTCATGGAAGGTACCCCCATGGTCGGCGCCTGCAGCATTGGGGAGATCGCCAACAGCGGCAAGGATTTTCTGGAGTTTTACAACAAGACGGCGGTGGTGGCGATCCTGGAGGATAATTAATGGACAGGTTCACCCAGATTCAGGTTTTTTACGAGATCGCCATGTCCATCGGAAACAGCCTGGAAATGAAAAAGATGCTGCGGCGAAGTTTCCAGGTGTACATGCGAAAGCTGGGATGCTGTTCCGGCGCGGTACTGCAGGCCCACCGGGATGCCCATGGGGCGCTTCGGCTTGAAACGGTTTTTTCCATACCGCGTCACAGCGGCGGCCTCCCGATTTACCAGCCGGCGCTGGATCACATCCCCGAAGCCCCGGAAGATTCCCGCCTGGAAAGCCTGATGTCCCGGCTGCCGAGGGTGGGAAAGGTGGACAGCACCAACCATTACCATTTCATGAACCTGCCCGATTTCGGGATTCTGTACCTGGTAAAATCCAACAAGCCCCTGAACAGTAAGATTCTAAAATCCTTGCCCCCCCTCAACGCCAAACTGGCGAGCTCCTGCCGGGCCTGCCTGCAGAACGACAGGGTGGAAAAAGTGGTGAAGGAACGCACAAGGGAACTTTCCAGGGCCAATCAAGAGCTGCATGTAGAAATCAAGGAGCGCCAACGGACAGAGGAGGCGCTCAAGGAGGCCAAACAGTCCGCAGACCAGGCAAAGAGTGATTTCCTGGCGAATATGAGTCACGAGATTCGCACGCCTTTAAACGGTATCCTCGGAATGACGGAGTTGATGAGCGAATTGTCCATGCCGGATTCACAGAAGGATCTCCTGGACACCATCACCACCGAGGCCAACTCCCTTTTATGGATCATCAACGATGTCCTCGATTTTTCAAAAATCGAAGCCGGCAAGCTTGAGCTGGAAGCCCAGCCCTTTGACCTGCGGGAAGTGATGGACGAGCTCATGGCAAGCTTTTCACTGAAAGCTATGCAAAAGGGGCTCGTGCTGAATACACGCCTTGATCCGGGACTCACCGCGGAGCTGATTGGAGACCGGGGCCGTCTTCGCCAGGTGCTGGTGAACCTTGTCGCCAATGCCCTCAAATTTACCAATGAGGGGGAGGTGGTGGTCACGGCCGCAAGCCTTGCGTCGGATGATCGGCGGACAACCATCCGTTTCAGGGTTTCGGATACCGGTATCGGCATTCCCATGGAGGTGCAGGGCTCCATCTTCGACAGTTTTACCCAGGCGGACGGCTCCACGACCCGAAAATACGGGGGAACCGGATTGGGAACCGCCATCTCCAAGCAGCTGGTGGAACTGATGGGCGGGGAGATCGGTGTCAACAGCACCCCGGGAAAGGGAAGTACATTCTGGTTTACTTCTGTTTTCCCCGTACAGGAGCAGGCCGCTCCGGAAGACGGGGAAGAGGCTCCAAAGCCGGAGGAAGGAGCGCCTCGGGCGGTCCCCAATATACCACCGGAAGGGAGGCGCATTTTGCTCGCCGATGATTACCCCACGAACCTGAAGGTGGCCCAGGCGCACCTGCGGAGTGTCGGATACCATGTGGATACGGCGGAAAACGGCAAGCAGGCTTACGAATTATTCAGTCGGAACAGTTATGATTGCGTGCTGATGGATGTCCAGATGCCGGAAATGGACGGATATGAAGCCGCGCGCCGAATCCGGGATTATGAAGAAGCGTTGCGCCGGGAGTCCGGCGGCGGACATGCCGCATCGGAAATCCGTCGGACTCCCATCATTGCCATGACGGCCCATGCCTTGAAAAAATGCCGGCGGGAATGTCTCGATGCGGGAATGGATGATTTCCTGACAAAACCCTTGAGACGCAACGACCTGCTTGCCATGGTAGCCGGCCGGCTTTCCAGTGTCGCACAGGAGCAGGCGGCTCAGAGGGGGGGCCGGAGGCTCCCCGAGCCCCACCCCCAAGGAGAAGATTCCGAAAATCGGCCCCCCATTGATTACGAGACCGCTCTCGAGGAATTTTTGGGGGATGCGGAATTACTGAGGGAAGTCATTGAGGGATTCATGTGCAATGCGGGCAAACAACTCACCATCCTCAGGCGTGCCGTTGCTGATGGAAACATGTCCGCCGTATGCAAGGAAGCCCACGCCATCAAGGGGGGAGCGGCCAACCTCGCAGCGAAGGAAACGGCGCGGCTTGCTTCGGAATTGGAGGAGTTGGGTCTGTCCGGGAGGCTGCGGGGAGGCAGCGAAATACTGGACCGGATGGAAGCGGAATTGACGGCACTGAAAGTATTTTTGAAGCTGCACATGCCGGAGCCGCCCGATTTTCCCGAAAAAGAATGATTCGACAACATCCGGCACTTCCCGTGGGGCTAATGCTCCGCGGCCAACCCGACTTCCACCATGGCTTTGGCAATTTTCTCATCGTTAAACGGCTTCACCACATACGCATCGCACTCCTGGGAACAGGAGGACGGCCTGAATGTCCTGGGTGGATGTCGGCATAATCTCCTTGCCTCGCATCATAAGGAATCCCCCTGGAGTTTTCATGCTTTCGGCTCTCCTGAAGTGCGGTGATTCCTTCAAGACGGGAAGGCGCCTCTTTGCTTCTTTTTATCGATGACGTTTCGGATGCACTCCGCCAGTTCCCTCTCGAGCACCGGTTTTTTCAACAGCGCATCCACGCCGATGATTTTCAGTTTTTCCCCGCTTAAATGCTCGCTGAAACCGGTTTGAATAATGATGGGGATACGCGGATCCGTTTCCCGGATACGGCACGACAACTCCTCTCCGCTCATCTCCGGCATTCTCATATCCGTCAGGACCAGATCAAAATCCCTGGGGCCGGTTCTGAAAAGGTCAAGCGCCTGCCCGGCGTCCCTGAAGATCGTCACCCGGTACCCCAAATCGCCCAGCAGGTCTTCAAGCATCTCCCCGATATGCTTTTCATCATCCACCACCAGAATATGCTCCGAGCCCCGGGGGATTTTATTCTCAAGCGGCTCCGAAATCATTGGCCGGTGCCTGTTCACGCATGGAAGGTAGACGAGAAAGGAGGTTCCCCGGCCCGGTTCGCTTTTGGCGGTGATATATCCCCGATGTTTTTTCACGATGCCGTGGACCACGGCCAGCCCCATGCCGGTGCCCTCCCCCTTCTTCTTGGTGGTGAAATAGGGATCAAACACCTTGCCCAGGGTGACCCGGTCCATGCCGCTGCCGTTGTCGGCAACGGAGATTTTCAAATACCTGCCGTGTTTCATGCCGATGGGCTCGGGAAAATCCCCGGGTCCGATCTCCACATGCGCAACGGAGATCCCGATATGCCCTTTTTTGTCGCCGATGGCATGAAATGCGTTGGTGCACAGGTTCATGATGATCTGGTGGATCTGGACGGAATCCGCATGCACGGTGCAGCATTTTTCGGGCTTATCCAGGCGAATTTCGATGTTCGCGGGCATGGCCGCCCGCAGCAGCTTGATCACCTCCTTGATGATGAGACCAATATCGACGGCCTCGAACTTCTGCTCACTCTGCCTGCTGAAGGTGAGGATATGAGACACCAGGTCCCTTGCCCGCATCCCGGCCTCGACCACGCGTTCAAGATTTTCCCCCACATGCTTGTCTTCACGAAGATGGGCGATTCCAAGTTGGGTAAAACCGATCATGATCGAAAGGATATTGTTGAAATCGTGGGCTATCCCGCCCGCAAGGGTTCCGATGGCCTCCATCTTGTAGGCCTGCTGGAGCCGGGTCTCCAGCTCCTCTCTTTCCCTGTCGGCCCGCTTGTGGTCGGTGATATCCTTGTCCACGCCGCGAAAGCCCTTCAACTCCCCGTCATCTCCCGTAATCGGCACCCCGTTGGTTAGAAAGCAGATATCCCTGCCGTCCTTTGTAACATTCCAGTTCTCCAGGTCGATGATCCGTTCCTTTCGGGCGGCAACCTCATTGTAAACCCTTCGGATTTTTTTCCGATTCCTCCGGCTTCATGAAATCGAACGGAGTTTTGCCGATCATCTCTTCGGGCGCATACCCGAATATCTTCTCGACTTTATGGGAACAATACAGGTATCTCCCCCCGGCATCCACCTCCCATACCCAGTCCGCCAGGCTGTCGACGATGCCGCTCAGGCGCGCCTCGCTTTCCCGCAGCGCATCGTCAACCCGTTTCCGCTCAGTGATATCCTGGATGGTGCCGAACATCTCCACGGGTTCACGGTTCTCGCCAAGCCTGAGATCTCCCAGCCCATGCACCCATTTTTCCCGGCCGGTTTTCCGGTCGATGATCCTGTACTCCCGATCGAATTTCTCCCCGCGAGCCAACACCCGATCCCGCAAGTAATCGGACAATGCTTCCCGATCAAGGGGATGGACGATTTCCAGCCAGCCGGAAATATTTTTTTCAAAAGCGCCGTCGATCCCGAAAACAGTGTCCAGTTCACTGGAGTTGGACCATTGATCCCTTTTCACATCATAAAAGTAGTGCCCCATCCTGGCGATCTTCTGGGCTTCGGTCAGGCCGGCCTGGGCGGCAAAGAGCTCTTTTTCCGCCTCGGCCTTCTGGGCCAGCATGTTGTTGGCAAACGCCGCAAGTCGGTCAAGCTCTCGAAACCTCACCCTCTTTCGGTCAATAAACCGGGATGAACAGGCTGCAATGTTAAAAAATTCCGCAAAGATTCGAAAATCATTTTCCAGTTTTTTATTCAACAGGCCGGCAAGTACCCAGACCGTCAGGACAGCGGCAAAAAACACGACGCAGATGACAAGAAATCCGTTTCGAAGGCGGTTTTCCAGATCCGTCTGCATGACAAGAATCCGCTCTTCCATATCGTCCATGTAGAGCCCGGCGGCAACGATGAAGCGGTTGCCCGCAGCCAGTTTGAAAAAGCTGGTTTTCGGGCTTGGCGTCTGATCACCGATTTTTTTATATTGATAGTCAACATAGCACTCGCCGTGTTCGCGAAGCCCTTTCAGGAATTCCTTTCTGAATGCCTTTCCCCCGGCATCCCTGTAGTCGTCCGAAATCGGCTTTCCCGTATCGTCCGGTCGATTGGGGTTGGCATACACCCTGGCAAAAGCTTCTCCGCCATTTATATTCAGCAACTCATTCACGAACACATAGCCGTTGCCGTTGGGGCCGAACCTTCGCCCGTTCGCATACTTTAAAATCGCCTTCCGCATCTCGGACTCAAGGTCGTCCAGGTAGACTCCCGTGCCGATCACCCAGTCAAAGGGTTCAAAGCGTTTGACAAAGGCGATTTTTTTATAGTCGTTCCCCTCCTGCCCCGGTTTACTCCAATGGTAGGAATAATACCCCTCTTCCCCGACTTTAACGATATACAGCATCTCCTTGACGACATATTTTCCGCGCGTATCCCGCTTTTCCAACAGGGAGACCTGCTCCTGTTCGGGCCGGTCCGAAAACAGTTTTACAACACCGTCAAAATTGAAGATAAAATAGTATCCGCCTCCCTGATCCAGGCGGAGCGGGCGCAGGGCATCGATGATGAGCTTTTGAATTTCCTGTTTTGTTTTTGTCTCTTCATATTGCCGATAGATATTTTGCGCCACGGCATGTGCCGCCGAAACCCTTGCCCGGACCTGGGTCTTGGCCTCTTTCAACTGCTTGTCCCGCTCATGCTCAATAATTCGGGCGAAGCTGTGTGCCTCGGTTTTCAACAGCCCGCGTTGCTTTTCAATATAGCCGGAACGTATCCGGGCAACGCTGGATTCGGACTCATTGACGGTTTTTGCGGTATGGATTCCCATTAGAATCACCGCCAGCGTCACCAGCAATAGCGTCGCCCACCGACGAATGTTTTGTATCAACCGAGGTTTCGTTTCCATTTCAATCCAATTCTCCACGCATATCGCCGTCCCCGAGTCGCCCGGCTGCCCGCTCCCGTTATCGCTCCAATTTATTCCCACCCCGTTTTATCCGGCACGTTTTTAGCGATGCTTCCCATTGCACCCACCAAACCGGATTCCGGGTCCTTCCCCATGCAATCAAACACAATCACGGCGCCCAAGCCCTCTTGCCGATGCCGGCTACAGCAGGCGCCAAAGCGCTCGGCCATGCGCGGCAATCGGGCTTCTAATATTTAAACCGGCCCACGATATCGTTCAGCGCCGATGACATGCGAAGGAGTTCTTCCGAGTTCCGTTCCACATTTCGACTGCCCCGTGAAATGGTGTCGGCGGACAGGTTGATGGAGGAGATCTCCTTGCCGATATCCTGCATTACCCCGGCCCCCTGAATAATACGGCCGGTGACATCCTCGACGCCAAGGGAGGTCCTGTTGACATTATTGGAGATCTCATCCGTTGCGGCGGACTGCTGCTGGACGGCCGCAGCAATGGAATCGATGATGTCGTTGACGTCATGAACAATTGCAGAGATGGATGCAATTTCGTCGCTGGTTGACCGGGTGGTCTCCTGGGTCCCCGCGATCTTCTCCTTGATGTCCGCCGTGGCCCTTGCCGTCTGATTGGCCAGATCCTTGATCTCGCCGGCCACCACGGCAAACCCCTTGCCCGCCTCGCCTGCCCGGGCCACTTCGATGGTCGCGTTCAGTGCCAGGAGATTGGTCTGTTCGGATATATCGGTGATGCTTTCCGTAACGGCCCCGATGGCCTGGGCCGCCTTGCCCAGTTCCGTCATTTTTTCAGACACGATATCGGCCTGGGTCACGGCCTTGGCGGTGATGCCCCTGGCATTCTCCGAACTCTTGGCAATCTCGTTGATCGTTGCGCTCATCTCCTCCGTGGACGACGCCACCATGGCGGTATTGTCCATGGTACTCTCCATGGTTCCGGAGACGGCATTCATATTTTCCCCCATCTCCGCCGAGGCCGTGTCAACGGCTTTGGCCCGCCGCGACGCGTCCGAGGCGCCGGACGACAGTTCCTTTGCGATGCCCAGCAGCTTGTCCGAGGCGTCTCCCACCTCCCCCGAGTTGAGGGCAATGTCGCCGACCATCTTGCGCAGGTTCTCCAGGAACGTGTTGAACCAGTCGGAGAGCTCCCCCAGTTCATCCCGGCTGTGAACCGGCAGTTGCCGCGTCAGGTCCCCCTCTCCCCGGGCGATGTCCTTGAGGCCGGCCGCCACGTCCTTGATGGGGTTGACCACGAAAATACGCACCAGCAGCATGATCCCGCCGCCAAGGACAAGGATGAGAACGAATCCGATCCCCACCAGGGTATTTCTTATTTTAAACGCTTCCGAAAAGGCCTCATCTTCCGGCGCCGTTGCCACAACCACCCACCCGGTTGAAGGGACCCGACTAAAGGCGGTGATCTTGGAGATCCCCTTGTACTCGTAGGAATAAACCCCGTTTTTCATACGCAGAATTGTCTTGCAGAAATCCAGGCTGCCCAGATTCAGTTTCAGGATCCGCTTTTTGTCCGGGGGATAGGCGAGCACAACGCCCTCGGAGTTCATCATGTACACGTACCCGGTCTCCCCTACCCGGATCTTGTCCAGATGCTTTTCCGTGAACCCGCCCAGGTCGACAACCGCGTACAGAATGCCCAGAACCCGGCCTCCTTTTTTCACGGGGTTCGCCATGACCAGAATGGGCCTGCCCGTGGTGGAGCTGACCAGGGGCTTGGATACGAACGCGTCCCCCTTGATGGATGCCTTGAAATAACCCCGCTTGGATACATTGACCTTGTCGATGTTTTTCTTGTGGGAGGAAGCCACCACGAGCCCCGCAGCGTCGGTCAGACGCATGCCGGAAAAGACCCCGCGGGTATCGATAAACCGCTTCATCCGCTCACTTGCCGATGATCTGAAACGCTGCATATCATCCGATAAAAGGGCATTGGCCATCACATCCATACCGGCCCATGTCTCCACGACAACGGCATTCTGTCCCAGCCACTCGGAAACCCTGGACTGGGTCGATGTGGAGAGCAGTTCCAACTTCTCCGTAACGGTTTTTTCCAGCCCCTTACGGGCCATGCCGTAGGACGTAAAAATGGCGATGCCCAGTCCCAGGGCAACCAGGGTGCTCAAGGGGATCAATAATTTTGCCGTAAGTTTTATTTTCATAACCACTCCATTTTTGATGTCCCTGTAAAAAGTCGGCACTCAACATTCCGACCAAAACCGGTCGTTGTTTCAATCCGTTTGATCCGCGCCATGGTTTGGCCCCAAAAATGAATTTGGACTTTGTACCAGTTCATCATTTTTAAAAATCATAAAAAAAACTCAACTGCCGCCGGTCGCGCCCATGAAAAGCTCACGGACCCGGCGTCGACATACCCGTATCGGGCAGGGGGCGGCATTTGTAAGCGGGCACAGGCTCCGGGGCATGCCGCCCTCGGGATGCCGGAAGGCTGCTCTGTCGAGCGGGACCCGCGGCAATTTTTTTGACATGAGAAAGCAAACGACATGCCGAACGGCGAGATGATCCTCCTTTAAAGGAGCGGGAAAATAAAGAAGCGAGAAAAATGAATCTCTAAAATTTTCGTGGATTCCCGTTGCTGTTGGCTTACCTCCCCCAGTCTTTCTGAAGCGAGGGTCCCGAGGGGGGGGATTTATATAAATCCGCATCCCTGCTGCGGGTAGATGGAGATTGGTGGGGGAAGGCGTATCGGGGTTTTAACGCGGATTTTCCGGAAAAGCGGAAAAAGCTGTGCCGGTTTTCCGGAACGGGAGTGATCAGCGGGGCATGTTTCGACCGCCCTTCCTACGCAAATGAAAGGCCGTGTTTTTTGAGCAGCTCGTACAACCTGGTTTTGGACAGTCCGGACAGGCGACAGGCCGCGTCCCACCTGCCCTCCGAGCGGAGGATCAACGCCCGGAGGTATCTTTCTTCCGTGTACGACCTGTAGTCGCCCCATTTCAGGAACTCTTCACCGGGAAACAGGAGGGGCTCTGCGGCGGCGCTTCCGGCTTCATATTTTTGTTCGGGATTGTTGCCGAGTAGGGAGGCCCTGTACTTGGGCGGCAGATGCTTGGGAACAAGAGTGGGGTCGGCGCCTGCGTTGGCAAGGGAATGCTCCAGCACATTCATTAGCTCCCGAACATTTCCGGGCCAGTCATGGTTCTCCAGGAGCCGGAGGAACGCGCTGGATATCCCCTTGGTTCCAAAGCCGTAAAGTTTGCACAACTCCTTGATCCTGTGATGGGCGATCTCCGAGATATCCTCGAAACGCTCTCTCAGGGGGGGCAGCTTGATGTCGATCCCCCGGATCCGGTAAAGCAGATCCGACCGGAAGGCTTTCTGTTCAGTCATCTGTTCCAGATCCCGGTTTGTGGCCGCCACAAGCCTGAAATCAACGGGAAACTCCTTGCCTCCCCCCACGGGCCGTACGCGGCGTTCCTGAAGCGTTCTCAAGAACGTCTTCTGTATCCCGGGCCCCAGTTCGCCGATTTCGTCCAGAAACAGTGTGCCGCCGTGGGCCTGGGAAACCAACCCCTTTCTGGCGTCGGTCGCCCCGGTGAATGCGCCCTTTTCATGGCCGAACAACACACTCTCCACAAGGTTTTCCGACAATGCGCCGCAGTCGATCACAACGAAATCCTTATGGGCTCGCGTGCTGTTCTCGTGGATGGCCCTGGCGAAAAGTTCCTTCCCGCTGCCGGTTTCCCCCCAGATCAGCACGCTGCTCTCCGTTGCCGCCGCCTTCGCGGCCTGGTCCAGGCACCTGAGGATTGCCGGAGACTCCCCCGTAATATCGCCCCGTTTTAAAACGGTCGGGCGGGGGGATCTCCCCTTTTCCTCATGGTATTCGAGGGCCCTGGTGAGAGGCAGGGTGACCTCCTCCAGCAGAAACGGTTTTTGGACGTAGTCCCAGGCGCCGTATTGAAAGGCAATTTCCGCGCTTTTGACATTACCGGTTCCGGTAATGATGATCACCTCCGGCAGGTTTGGCAGCCCCACCAGATCCGGCAGGATTTCGATGCCGCTTCCGTCGGGAAATTCCAGATCAAGAAGGATCACGTCATATACCGCCATCCTTGCCGCCGCCATGGCGTCCTTCATATTATTCGCGGTCACGGCGGTATGCCCCATTCCCTTAACGATTTTTTCCAAAAGCAGGAGAACGCCGGAATCATCATCAATAATTAATATTTGCGCCATTTTCCTCAGCCTGAAGTCTGTTTTCGCCCATTATTGATTCTTTTTTTGTCCAGCATAATTCAATTCAATTGATTCAACAATATCTGATTCGCCTTTTTACGGCCGTTGCCCGATTCCCAAGGGCCGAGAGGCATTTCGCACTAAAACATTGTGTTCTCCAAAGAGAATGAACCGTGCGCCTCCTTGAGCACTCGCATACTGAGTGGTGCAGGAAAGTTCATGGGTCACGCCTGCATCTCCCACTTCATATTTACCGACAATAAATTTGTATCGGCAATGTAGATCTTACCGGCTTCTCCAAGGCATGGAAGCATGCACTGCGTGAAGCCGGCCGCAAATTGTAAACACGAAAATTCGATCAGGCTTACGAAAATTGTAAACACGGAAATTCGATCGAGCTTACGATTTTAAAATTTTTCCTTATTGTGGTAGATTACCTGGAGATCCCGTAAACGGAACATGCATCTAATCATCGTGCGCGGATCTTGCTGTTTTGAGGCATGACCAGGCATCCGGACGGCACGGGCAAAAATTCCACCGGGACTTGTTGCGCGATCAATTACCGAGTCCTTCCGGCATCGGCGGACTCGGGGCAAGGCGGTCATTCCCGGAAACGGTAACCTCCCTGGAGACAAACAATGGAAAAGATAAAGACAACGCCCAGTCAGGAAAACTATATCGAGCACATCTACCGCCTGTCGGAACACGGCCCGGTACGCCAATCCATGCTCTCCAAAAAACTGGGAATCCAGCGCTCCAGCATCAACCGCTTTATCGGCACGCTGGTCAAGGACGGCTTTGTCGAAGGCGACGACAGCGGAGATATTGTCCTCACGGACAAGGGCATCACCGTCGCGAGGGCGATCATCCGGCGGGACGACTGCCTGACCCGGTTCCTGGTGGATGTCTGCGCTATGACGCCGGAACATGCGGACCCCGAGGTCCATCGACTCGAACATGTCCTCAGCGATGCCGTCCTGACCCGGCTGGAAGTACTGGTTGACTTTGCCTCCTCTTCGGACGCGTGGTTGAAGAGACTCCATTACAGGATCGGCGAACTTCACGAGAAGGATAAAGGTCAGGGATCAACGGATGTGGGCACCAGCGCAACCCATCCCGGCATGCCCCACGAGAAGTATTGATCGCGCCGATTAAAACAGCACCGTTCCCGAAATAATTTGCCATAACAATTCCAGGCCGCCGACTTTCTCTACCATTCAATGGAGGCCCCCGTAAAAATCAAAAGTCAATTATTCGGTCACATCGTTAGGTAAATCAAAACCGAGAAAATCCATACTGTTGCGATCAACATTCGAGTCTGGTTGCATTGAACGTCATTCAGAAATTTCGCCCAACCGCAAACACTAAACACCCGATTGATATCATTAAACATTTCATACCTCACGGATAATCCTACCACAACCTTTCAGGCCTTATTCTTCAGAAGCGCTAAAATTTGTTAGCTTGACACAACATTCATGTTAGCTTAGACTATCAACCACGAACACACCTTCCTTTCCACTCTTCAAAAGCTTGTCTCCGGGAGTGATAAAATGGCGAATAAGGTTAAATCTCAAAAGATTCTTCTATCCGATTTAAAGCCCGGGAGCCGGGGATATGTCAGCGCCCTGCATGTAAACGGCCTTCTCTATCGCAGACTCCTGGACCTGGGCATTGTAAAGGGCACGCGGATCAAGGCCCTGTTCTCAGGTTTTTCAGGCGATCCCGTGGTGTATCGCTTTCGCGATTCCCATATCGCCATCAGAAGACGGGATGCACGGCTGGTGGAGGTGGAACCGACACCCACGTCGGCCGGCGACGTCCCGGAGCCGCTTGCCCCGCACTCCCACGAACAGTGCCTTGGCTGCCGGAGCCGCGAATCCGGCGATTTCAACCCGCTGGATCCCTATCTGGTGGCCCTGGCCGGTAATCCCAACACGGGTAAGAGCACGGTATTCAATGCCCTTACCGGTTTGCGCCAACACGTGGGCAACTGGCCCGGTAAAACCGTGGCGCGGGCAGAGGGGCACTGGACCTACAAACACAACCTGTTCAACCTGGTGGACCTGCCGGGCACCTACAGCCTGCTTTCAACATCCGTGGAGGAGGAGATCGCCCGTGATTTTATCCTTTTCAAATCCCCGGACTGCACCGTTGTCGTGGCGGACGCCACCTGCCTGGAGAGAAACCTCAACCTGGTCCTCCAAATTATTCAGATCACCCCCGACGCGGTGGTGTGCGTCAACCTGATGGACGAGGCAAGGCGCAAGGGAATTCAGATCGATACGGAAAAACTGTCCCTCGCCCTGGGGGTGCCGGTGGTGGGAACGGCCGCGCGATCGGCAGAGGGTCTTGAGGAACTCCAGGAGAAGGTTCTGGATGTCGCATCCGGCCGGGTGGAAACCCATCCCGTAGTGCTTCGCTACGACAGTAAACTTGAATCCGCCGTTGAGGAATTGATTGAACCCGTTCGAAAGGCCTTTCCCCAGATTCCCAACCCGCGCTGGCTTGCCGTTCGCCTGCTGGACGGCGGGGACAAACGGCTCCTGGAAGAAGTAAAAAACGGATTGCCCATTCTCACCCTTTAAGGAGAACCGGAACGATGAGTCAAGGCAATGAAAGGATCGACGCCCTGCTGCAAAAGGCATCCCGGCTTCGAACGGGTGTAGGCGACCGTGTCCATGAAGAGGTAACGGCGGCGGCATTTACCCTGGCCGGCGCGGCTTCCCGGGCCTGCGTGGTAAAGGGGCCGGCAAAGGGCCCCGACATCGATAAACGACTGGACCGCCTGCTGGCGTCGGGAACAACGGGCATTCCGGTAATGATCATGCTCCTGGGAATGGTGTTCTGGCTCACGGTAACGGGGGCCAACGTCCCGTCGGCCTTTCTGGCGGGCCTCCTGATGGAAGAGGGAGGGCTCTCGGGGTGGCTGGTCACCTACCTTGGCATCGAAACGAACATGGCGCTGTTCAATCACAGTCTTTACGAGGTATTGCTTGCCCTGTTCCAGATGCTCCACGCCCCTGCCCGGCTCACCGGCTTTCTCATAGACGGCGCCTATCTCGGACTTGCCTGGGTGGTGTCGGTGATGCTGCCGCCCATGGCGATCTTCTTCCCGCTCTTCACCCTGCTGGAGGACCTGGGATACCTGCCCCGGGTGGCCCTGAACATGGACCGTTTTTTCAGGGCGGTGGGCGCCCACGGCAAGCAGGCCCTGACCATGGCCATGGGCTTCGGGTGCAACGCGGCAGGGGTGATCGCCTGCCGGATCATCGAGTCCCCCAGGGAGCGGCTCATCGCCATCGTGACCAACAATTTCGTGCCCTGCAACGGCAGGTGGCCCACCCTGATCATGGCGGCATCCCTATTTGTCGCCGCATCGTTTCCGGCGGGCTGGACAAGTCTGATCACGGTGCTCTGCCTGCTCTCCATCACCCTTATCGGGGTGGGGGCCACCATGCTGGTCTCCCTTGTCCTCTCCCGGACCCTGTTGAAGGGGGTTGCCGGCTGCTTTACCCTGGAGATGCCGCCCTTCAGGCCGCCCCAGGTGGCAAGGGTTGTCTACACCTCCCTTATCGACCGAACCCTGAAGGTGCTGTGGCGGGCGATCATCTGCGCCGCACCGGCCGGGGGCGTTATCTGGCTGCTGGGCGCCGTTCATGTGGGCGACCTGAGCCTCTTTGCCCTGCTCAGGGAGATCCTCGACCCCGTGGGCAGGATGATCGGGCTTGACGGCGTTATCCTTATTGCCTTTATCTTCGCCATTCCGGCCAACGAGATCGTGGTGCCCACGATCATCATGGGATACATGCAGGAAACCAGGATACTGGAGCTTTCGGACCCGTCCAGGCTATTTCTGGACAACGGCTGGACCCTGACCACCGCCGTTTGCCTGATGCTCTTTTCCCTGCTTCATTACCCCTGCACAACGGCCACACTGACCATATGGAAGGAAACCCGCTCCATTAAATGGACGGCGCTGTCAAATCTTATTCCCCTCGGCATTGCCGTGGTTGTCTGCTTTTTAACGGCCCGAATCATGGGCTTATTCGTATAGGGACCGTACAGCAGAGGTTCATGGGGGGGCGTATAGTGTCCGCACAGTGCGGGCCAAGTCGAGATACGGTGTTAAACGGTCAATAATATGGATAAACTTTGCCGTCTTCCACAAGTTGTGGTAGATTGGTGCTCCGGTGATTAAAAGCCGTGGGGATTTAGTCATGCCGCGAAACCAAAGCAAACCGTTCACCCGCAGCGGGTTCCCCTTTTCGGTTCCCGGGTTCATCATCATAAGCGAAAGAGCGGTTTCCCCAAGTCATACCGCAGGCACTGTCGCCCCTGGTGAATTACTCGTTTCCGAAAGCAGTAATCGACTTTACAATCGCCGGTGAAAACAGCAGGGAGCCTCAATTGAACACCATTGAACCGATTTTAAAACAGGCATTGGGGGCTCTTTTAAAAAAAGAACTTTTATTCGCCCTGTTGATCTGCCTTGCAACCTGCTGCCTTTCGATCATGGAAATGGAACGGCTTGCTCCGGGTGAGCTGATCCGGCGTTTTTCAGTGTTCATCGGTATAGGTATTTTTCTGGGAATATTGTCGAGTTTGAAGCACTGTCTTTTACGGTTGGGAAGAGGATAACCCATGCACATTATCTCCGGTATTGTCATTGCCGCGCTGGCCGGCAAAATGAAACAGCATAAAGACCTTGGGGGACTGCCCCTCCTTAAAACAGGCCCCGTCCGGGTGGCCCATGCCCTTCCCGGCCGCGTCCGCTTTGCGGTACCCGGCCTGAAGGGGAGCGCCCCTTCGGAACTTGCGCCCCTCCAGTCCTTGAGGAAACTACCCGGGATAACAACCGTCAACGCCAGCCATATCTCCGGAAGCGTGGTGGTCAAGTACAGTCCCGGAGCCGTCGAGCCGGTCATGATCCTCATGGGGCTTGCCCGGGTTCTGGGGGTGAGCGAAGAGATGGAAAAAGGCGGCACGGCCGTTGTTCTGTCCGGGCTCAAGAGGATGGGCGAGGGGCTGAACCGGGCGGTCTACGAGGAGGCCCACGGACTCGTCGACCTCAAGACCCTTCTTGTGATCTCGCTTATCACCGCAGGCGGTATAAAAATTTGGCGGGATCGCCTTGGAGCGCTTCCCGCCGGGGTCACCATGCTCTGGTGGGCGCTCAATACCATCACGCAGGGGGACAACAACAAGAGGTGAACCATGCGTTACACCGCGAACAAACAGGTATTGATGCATTGCGAAACCCGGCACACCCTGAGGGGCCGCGTCAGGGTTTATTGCAGGGGACTCAGGTACCTTGCTCCCCATGTGGCCGCCGTTGAAAAGGACCTTGCCGACAGTGTCTCCGTCCGGTCGGTATCGGCCTCGACGCACTCGGCCACGGTGCTGGTCCACTACGATGCGGATCAATCCACCTCGGACGACGTCACCGCCCAGATCGCCTCGGTGCTCAATGCGTATGCCATGCATGCGTTCAAGGAAGAGCGGGCTGAAAGGATCGCCCAGACGGTTCAGGAAAGAAGGCTCCAGGAGGAGCCCATGGAGGAGACCCTGAGGCGCATCGCCATTACCGCCGGCACCATCCTCTTCTCCTGGATGCGTCCCGGAAAAGCTCCCACCACCCTTCTCGGGCGCTTCCTGAACATTCCGGCCCTCACGGCCGTTTCCCTTGCAAGCCCCATCCTCAAGAGCGGACTCCACGCCCTGGCGGTGCAGAAGCGCCCCAATGCCGACACCCTCAGCTCCTCGGCCATCCTGGCAAGCGTGGCCGCCGGGCAGGGGCAGTCCGCGCTCACCATCATTCTTTTAGCCGATATCGCCGAACTTCTCACCGCCTACACCATGGACCGGACCCGGAACGCCATCCGGGAAATGCTCTCCGTTGGAGAAGACTTTGTCTGGCGCACGAGGGAAGACGGAAGTGAAGAAAAAGTCGCTCTGTCCGCATTAAAGACAAACGACCGGGTGATCTCGCGAACGGGAGAGAAGATCAGCGTGGACGGCATCGTCGAAAAGGGGGAGGCTGCGGTTGACCAGTCTCCCATCACCGGCGAGTTTATGCCGGTCCTGAAGAAGGAGGGGGACGAGGTCTTTGCCGGCACGGTCGTAAGGACCGGCAGGATCGTGACCCGCGCCGTGAAGGTGGGAGACAGAACGGCGGTGGCCCGCATCGTCACCATGGTGGAGGAGGCCGCCCACAGAAAGGCGGCGGTCCAATCCGCTGCCGACCGCATCTCCGGCCAGTTTATCCCGGTCAACTTCATGCTGGCCGGGCTGGTCTACTTTATCACCGGGAACGTGGGGCGGGCATTGAACATGCTGATCATCGACTACTCCTGCGGGGTCCGGCTCTCCACGGCAACGGCCCTTTCCGCCGCCATCTGCACGGCCGCCAGGAACGGCGTGCTTATCAAGGGCAGCAACTACCTGGAGTCCCTGTCGGAGGCGGACACGGTGATCTTCGACAAGACCGGCACCCTCACCGAAGGAAAACCCATCGTCTCCACGATCCTCTGTTCCGACGACAGCCTGGATGAGATGGACGTGGTCTCCATGGCCGCCGCCGCCGAGGAGACCAGCACCCACCCCATGGCCCTGGCCATTGTGGAGAGCGTCCGGCGCGCGGGCCGTCCGATCCCCAAACACAGCGACAATGAAAACCATACCGCCCTTGGCGTGTCCACGCGCATCGGCCGCTCGCTTATCCGGGTGGGCAGCAAGCGCTTTATGCTGAACAACAAGATCCGCCTGGACCGGGTGGAGGAGCAGGCCCAGCGCATCGCAAGAAAAGGCCAGAACGTCGTCTACGTGTCAAAGGGCAAGACCCTTGCCGGGGTCATCGGCATCCAGGACGTTCTCCGTGAGGATATGAAGAAATCCCTGAACCGGCTGCGCCATCTGGGCATCGACGACATCATCCTCCTCACCGGGGATGTGGAGCAACACGCCGAGATCGTTGCCATGCGCATGGCCATGGACCGTTACCACGCCGAGGTCCTTCCCGACGAAAAGGCGGAAACCGTTCTGCGCCTCCAGTCCAAGGGAACCCCGGTGGTGATGGTGGGAGACGGCATCAACGACGCCCCCGCACTTGCCTACGCGGACGTGGGCATCGCCATGGGCAAGAACCGCACCGACATCGCCATGGAGGCGGCGGACATCACCATCACCGGGGACGACCCGCTGATGATCCCGTCCACGGCGAGGCTCTCCCAAAGAACCATGCACATCGTGCGGCAGAACTTCGCAACGGCCATCGGCGTGAACACCCTCGGCATCATGCTGGCCTCGGTGGGCGTCCTGCCGGTGTTCTGGGGGGCGGTGCTGCACAACACCTGCACGGTGGCGGTGGTCCTGAACTCCTCCCGCCTGCTGATGCACGATATGGAAACCGGAAGATGAGCGAATCCCTCAATGTAACGCTGGTTCACGAGCTTCCCGGAAGGCTCCGGGTCCGCCTCTCCCACCTGCCCGAAGACCGGGAGCGGTTCATGGGCGCCGTGAGGTCCCACGAGGGGGTCACCGGGGTCACGCTGACCAATATCAGCAGAAGCTGCGTGATCACCTACGGCGAAGGCCACCTCACCACCCAGGAGCTCCTCCTGCGCTCGGCCATCGCCCTGTCCGTGGACAGGGGGGACAAGCCGGTCCAGGTGCTCGCAGGCCCCAGGCCCGAGGTGATGACCGACGGCGCCGTCATGGCCGGCCTTCTCCTCGCCTGCGCCGCCGCAGTCAGATGGCCCGCATCTCTTTCAAACCGCCGCATCATCGATACGGCGGCGGCGGCGGGCGTTGCCCTTGCCGTGGGCCAGCACGGGTGGCGGGAGGCAAGGCAGGAGGGCTATGTTCACCCCGAACTCCTCTCCCTGGGATACCTGGTGGTGTCGTACTTTAACGATAATATCTTTCGCGGGGCACTGATCACCTGGGTCGCCAGTTTCGGCAGGCATCTTCTGACCGGCGAGGAGGAATGTATTGAAATAAGCCCCATGGAGGGTATAAAGGGAAGGAAAAAGGAAAAGGGGTACCGGGTCGGGATCGCCAAGCATGCATCAAAGGAGACCCCGCTTCTCAACTTTTTCCGCAACGCATTGAGGCTGGCCGGCATCGCAAGCATCGCGGGGGGATACGACAGTCTCTTCGGGGAACTTCAGCATATCGCCGGCGCCCACGGTCAAGTTCTTGAAGGTATGGGAGGCCAGTCCAAGGGGATTCCCATCTTTTTTAAATAGGAGGAAATAAATGAGGATCACTTCGAGCCATTTGATTGGATTTGCCGCCGGCGTCACCGCATCGGCGGCCGGTTTTTACATGTACAAACAGAACCAGGCCCGATTCGACGCCTGGCTTGGCGAACACGGCATCGAGCTTGCCGCCCCTTCCTGCAAAACCCCCGAAGCCATGACCCTGGAGGAGCTGGTAACGGAAAAGGAGCGCCTCGAGGACATCATCGCCGAAAAGGAGATGGCCCAGTCCGAAGACAAAGCCGAAGTCCCCGAATAGACCTTGAAAGTGCCGAGCCCGTATCGGCACTTTCAAAACAAAACACCGCTCCTGTTTTACTCCTTTTCAGCGTTCGTTGAATTCAGCAAATCCAGCAGGCCCCCGAAATCGAAGTTGCCGGCATATCGTTTAAAGATCGACGCCGTGACGGTATCGAGACGTTCGATCTCTTGGATCACATCCTGCACCGACTTGGGATTCAACTCCACGGCGGCCTGTTGCAGGCGGCGTTTCAATTCTGACGGAAGGACCGCCGGCTGCCCGGGTTCCAGCCGTTTCCGGCTTTCCGGTTCCGCCCCGGCGACTTTGTTTTCGCCATAGACATATTGCACCCCTAAATGCCTGACCAGCATTTGAAAAATATCATTTTCCGCAAATGGCTTTCGCAGGAAATCATCGCACCCGGCTTCAAGAATCTTCTCCCGCTCATCCTCAAAGCTGCTGGCGGTCAGGGCCAGAATTTTGGTCTTGTCCCCCCCTGGGCTTTTCTTGATATGCCCTGTCGCTTCATAGCCGTTCAGTACCGGCATGCGCAAATCCATCCAGATCAGCTGAGGGGAATACGTTTCCCATTTTTCAATGGCCTTTTGCCCATTCTCAGCCTCATGGAGTTCAAAACCCAGGGGCTGGAGCAACCCGTGCAGCAACTTGCGGCTTTGCGGATTGTCGTCGACAATCAAAATGCGATACGTCGGCCCGCCGGGCGCCAGCCCCACAATGACATTGTTTTCGACTTCCGGGGACACCGCGGACGTCGGCACTGTTTCCACCGGGATTTCAAACGCAAAAACGGCGCCTTTTCCACGCCTGCTCCGTACGGTTATTTCCCCACCCAGCAGATTGACAAATTCCCGGCTTATGGCCAGTCCCAGGCCGGTGCCTTCCTTCTTTCCATGGGAAGCGGCCTGGGCAAAGGGAGCGAATATGAAATCCAGCTCTTTTTCATCAATCCCGACACCGGTGTCGCTGATTTCAAAAAATATCCATGTTGTTTCCGGCCCCGTGGAAGCGGTGGCGGCACGTGAGCAGGCGCCGGCCCGAACCATCACCTGACCTTGCTCGGTAAACTTGACGGCATTGCCGAGCAGGTTGATCAATATCTGCCGCACCTTGATTTCATCTGTTTTAACATACATCGGCAGGTCGGTCAGAGCTCCAACCCGTAACGCCAGGCCTTTGTCACTCGCTTTTAATTTAAACATGTCTACAAGTTCAAAAAGCAATTGATGCAGATTGCATTGCACCGTCTCGACGGTATCGCGGCCGGACTCGATGCGGGACAGTTCGAGAACGTTATTGATGAGCGTCAGCAGATGCTCTCCGCTGCGATGGACAATGGCCAGATGCTCAGTCTGCGTCGGGGTAAGAAACTCCCGGCCGGCAGAGGCATTGCGCATCAGAATATCGGAAAACCCCAGAACCGCATTGAGGGGAGTGCGCAACTCGTGGCTCATGTTGGCCAAAAACACGCTCTTGGCCTTGTTGGCGGTTTCAGCCGCATCCTTGGACGTTCTGAGCGCATCGTTGGCCATTTCGAGTTCTGTCGTGCGTTCCCGCACCATCTGTTCCAGGCTTTCGTTCAGGCGGCGGATTTCACTTTCGACCCTTTTTCTCTGGATGATCTCCGCATTCAGAGCCGCCATTTGCTTCTTTATGGCATCTCGCATGCGGGCGAAACTCCGGCCCAGCATTCCGATTTCATCCCATCGGCCCGTATCCATTGACCGATCCAGATCCCCATCGGCCATGGATGAAGCAGATTCGGTCAGTTTTGCGATGGGCTTTAACAGGAGCAGATGGACCATCAGGGAGATGGCAAAGAAGACGATGGTGAGAAACCCACAGAAGAGGGCGAATGAATACCACAGGAGTTTTCCAACCCTTTTGTCGACGATGTTCCTGGATGCACCAATGGCAATCGTGCCCAGATGGATCTTCTCTTTTCCGTAAACGGGAATCAGCGTGTGATATTGTTTGCTGCCAAGAACGGTCGTCGGCATGTGACTGGAAATCGCCCCCTTCAATTGAGCTCCTGCCGGCTTGGTTCCCCTTGCAGTCAAGTCGCTATGGGCGGCATATGTTCCCGAACTGTCCAGGACGGCAAAGTAGTCGATCTCCTTATTCTTGTTCCCCTCGTAAAGCTGAATGCAGTGTATCGTCTGAATTCGTGTCATCCACGCGATGTTGTCGCTCGTCTCATTCAGGCTTTTCAGGTCGTTTATTATAACGCCGGCCAATGCTTCGGAGCGAACACCGATGGCCTCAAGGTAGCTGCTCCGCAGTTCCTTAACCTGAAGAAGCGTTCCGGCGCCAAGAACAGTGGAGACGATGCACCCCACCCATATCATGATCTTAGTTCTCAGGTTTAGTTTTATCTTCTTTGGCATGCTCCTCATTTTAACAAGAATAAGCAGCAATATCAGCTACTTATAACTCCTTACCGGCCCTTTGGCGCCGGGTCGGGCCTTTTTTCATGATTGCATCCACTTTATTGACGGCCTCATCAAGGGTTTCCTTAACCGGCGCCCCAAAAAAGATTTCGCTAAACGCAATTGAGGCCACCCTGCCCGCTTCCGGAAATTCGGGGATGCCCATCTGCAACCTCGATGGGCCGGCGTTTTCCAGTGACCAGCGTGCCGCCCTGATGAGCCCGGGGGCATTGAGTTCCTGAAATGCGCTCGCTTCCCACGCTGAAAGGCGTGCCGGTGTAATGCGCGTTTCCATCATCTCGATCGTCGCTTCGCTGGTGGCCCACTGTACGAATAGCCAGGCAGCCGACTTTTGCCCGGAGGCGCTGTTGATGGCCCAGGCCCAGGCCCAGGGGGAGGCAACCCTGGCCGCCGGACCCCGAGGCGTGACGCCGGCGTCCCATTTATCCCAAACCGGCGATTGCTCGGGGCCGTTTAGTTCATTGAAAAAATCAGAGCCGACGATCAATGATGCCAGCTTTCCTTCGGCGAACAGCCTGCGCATCTTGTAAAGCCCCATGGATTCGCTCTCGGGCGGTGCTCCTTTTCCTGTAATCATGTCCCGGTACACGCCAAGGGCCGTCACGGCTTCAGGGGAATTGAAGGCGGCATGCCAGTTTTCGTCAAGCATCTCCCCTCCGTATGCCCTTATGCAGGGGATCACATTCCAGGTGTTGTGCCCCGCCCCGATCTTCGCCCGCGTTGCAAAGGCATGGATATCCTTTATTCCATCCCTGTCCATCGCTGTCTGGAGTTTTTCCTTCATGACAACAATCTCTTCATAACTGTCGGGGATTTCGATGTCGTATTTTACAAACAGGTCTTTTCGGTACCAGAATATATTGGTAGCCATGGAAAAGGGCATGGCGACAAACTTGCCCTCCTTGATGTGGAGTTTTCTGAAAGCCGCGCCGATATCATCGAAATTGAACCAACTGCCGTCGGTTAAAGAGGGATCGTCCATATAGTTGGAAAGATTCTCAAGCCAGCCGTTTGCATGCGCTTCGCCCAGGTAGGTGACACCAATGGGAACCACATCGTATACACCCGCACCGGAGGAGAAATCGGTTTGCCTCTTGGTGCGCATGACCGGCTCGTCCACCATAAGGTAGCCGACCCGTATCCCGGTCAATGCTTCAAAAACCGGCAGCAGGGGTTTCAAGGCCGGGAAGCCGGCATGAGCCGCGGCAAGGACGGATAATGTCGCACCTTCCTTCTGTTTCCAGTCAATATTACCCTGGAGCCAGGGTTCCAGATTGTGTTTGCCGGCAGGGGCGGGTCTTGGGACGGTGGGCGCGGCGCCCGGTTCGGGCTTGTCTCCGGGTGTCTCTCCCTCGCAGCCCGCCAATAGAGATACCGCCATAAGAAATGCAAAAATCACAACACTTACAGCTGCTTTTATTTTCCCGGTATTATTCATTCAATCCCCCCAACACCTTAAGCGGCGATGTTTTCATACCTGAAAAGAGGCTTGATCATATCATCGGCAGGCTTGGATTCGGCAGGATGCGCGCCGACCGATCCCCCCCCTTGTAAATGCGCGTTCCAACAATCGGTGCAGGCTCTGAAATACCGGCGCCTTTTCCATACGTATTGCCGTTGGAACAACGAACTGGATAGAGCGATCCGGCATCCGGCGGATGTACATTCATTTTTATCCGCCGGAAGCACACTTAAAGTTGTTGGAATACGGCTAACACCTCTTGCCGCCGGCAAGGACGTCCATTTTTTTGTACAACTGCATCAGCCTGCCTCCGAGCATACCCGCCAGCAGCCTGAAAAACTCCATGCCGTTCACAGGGTCTCCTTCCGAGATCCGGTGGATATCCTTGATTGAGAAACGGACCAGGCTGGTGTCCTCGGCACATTCGCATGCCGCTGAGTACGTCCCCCGGCCCACAAGCCCGGACCAGCCAAATGCATCGCCCGCCTGTTTGGTTTCAAAAACATCCAACTCGCTGTTGCCCACGCTCAGTTTAATATGCCCCTTGAGGACCACAAAGAAGTTGTTGGCCGGATCCCCTTCGGCAAATAGAAAGGTTCCCTTGCGATAGAACTCCTTTTTGGATACTTCCATCAACTTGCGAACAAAATCATTATTCAGCCCTTTAAACAGGTCGGATTGAGTAATAAACATATCGGACTCCTTTTGGCATTGGCAACGTATATTTAAAGGTAATACCGTCTATTTGTGTCTTTCTCATGCATTAAGGAAAAAATCACTGGATACCATCAAAATCTGTTTTCGCTTAAAAGTCAAACAACAACCACATATTTTTTCCTTTATTTCCTTATTCCAGGTTTTTTTGTTCATTTGCCGGCCGACTTCGGAGATTTATTTTGGGCGCTTGAGAGCCCCCCTTGATATCCCCCTGAGCCGCCATAGGTTGCCGTGCCTTGAAAGGGCTGCGGACGAATGCCTGTAGCTCTTTTCTATGAGTTTTTCGAAAACTTCGCCAAACCTTCTTTTCAATGTGATAAAGAAATAGGGGTTACAGGTTTTAATGGTTCCGAATCCCTTATCCGCCGGTGGGAAAACTGCTCGAAATGTACCGGCCCTACCGAATGCCGACAAAAACAGGGCGCCCGGCGTGAAGCCATCAAGCGAGTAATAGTGATAATATGGCCGACACCCACGCCAACATAAAAAAACTCTACCTTTTCTCTTTCCTTCATATGAGCCTGTTTCCCATGGCGATCATCACGCTGTTCTGGAAGGAGCAGATCGGATTGAGCCTGACGCAGATCCTGCTCCTGCAGGGAATTTTCTCCGTGGCCATGGTGATCATGGAGTACCCGTCCGGTTACCTGAGCGACCGGATCGGGTACCGCGCCTCCCTCAATCTGGCTTCCCTTCTGGGGGTTGTCGGCTGGGGGCTCTACACCTTTGCCGGCTCATTCACCGAGGTGCTGGTCGCCGAGATCATCCTCGGGATCTCCACCGCCTTTATCAGCGGCTCGGACAGTGCCCTGCTGTACGAGAGCCTGAAAGCCGATGGAGAAATCCAGGACTATGCCCGGCACGAAGGCCGGTTAAACGGGTTCCGCCAGGGCGGCGAGGCTTGCGGCGCGGTTTTTGCCGGCCTTCTCTACGCCGCCGCCCCGCTGCTCCCCTTCCTGATCCAGGTGCTTGTCTGGGTTGCGGCCCTTTTTCTGACCCGCACCCTGGTGGAACCGTTACGAAAACTCAAGTCGCCTGCCGGCCATTTTACCGAAGCCCTGCAGTCCACCCGATACGCCCTGCTGGAGAACCGGCGGCTCCGATATACCATCATCCTGAACATTGTATTGGGGTTGGCCTCCTTCTATCCGGTCTGGCTGATTCAGCCTTATATGCAGGACAACGGTGTTCCGGTTTCCTGGTTCGGGCCGATCTGGGCCGTCGCCAACCTAAGTGTCGCCGTATTCTCCCTGGCCAGTTACCGCAGCCGGCTGAAGCTGGGCGACCGGGGCATGGTGCTGCTGTTCATCCTGATGATTGTCGCGGGCTATCTGGGGCTCGGAGTGGTCGGCGGGCTCTGGGGATTCGCTTTCTACTACCTGCTGACCTCCATGCGCGGCCTCAGGGGGCCCATGCTCCTCGATTTCGCCCAACGGGAAATCCCCTCGGCAAATCGCGCCGGAGTCCTCTCCCTGCAGTCACTCCTCTTCCGCCTCGCCTTTGTCTGCACCGGCCCACTGGTGGGCAGACTTGCCGACAACGTTGGGGTTCAGGAAGCTTTCCTTTGGCTTTGCCGCGGGTTTGCCCTTGTGCTGCCGGCGGCCGGCTGGTTGTTTCTCAGGCACATCCGGGGAAAGCGGCGCCACCGATAAATCCGAGTATCCTGATGTATTTGATCTTTCATTTCTGCCCGGTCCATTCCGGTTTTTAACAATTGTCGATACGACTCCCCGTGAAAATTTGACTGAACTCAATCGTCACGACGCGTTCGATAACAACGCGGTTGGTGTTACCGCAGCCCCCCCCTTCCCGCACCCGGGACGATGCTCCTCCTCGGATGCGGCCTCATTAGCCTTGCGGGCTTTGGGAGAAAAAAATCCGTCAATAAACATACGTGGCCATATCACGAAATCCGGGGCAGGGTCTTTCGAGACCCTGTCTTTTTTTTTGTCATCCGTTCGGAACTTACCGCCGGCATTCCGCACTTCCCCCAGGTACTCAATCTTCCCCCCCCACTCCTCCCCCCTCACACCCATGGTTCTCATTCAGATCCGGGTTCAGCCCGTTTTAACCCAAGGGACAAAGAAGAATAAATTTCACAATGCTGTTTTCTTTTTCTCCGAATTAGGGTATTTTGTCCCTGATTGTTTCATAAAACCGTGGACGGACCACAACCGTGGTATATCACCGTCAAGCAGACCGTCAAAATCAGATCAACATTAAATATAAAATCACATCGTGAGGAGAATAACATGGACAGAAAAATGTTCGAAGACATAATGGAGATTGCAATCCGGAACGAAATACAGGCAGCGGAATTTTACACCCGGGCGGCGGAAAAATTCAGCAACACCTTCATAAAAGAGTTGTTCACGGACCTTGCGGCCGAAGAGCAAAAACACCGGAAAACCCTGGAGAATCTGAAGACAAGAGACTCCCTGCATCAGGTTTTCAAGGAAACAAACGATTACAAGGTGTCTGAAACCGTTGAAGAGCCCGAGGTATCGGAGAATATGACCCCGGCCGATGCCATCGCCCTTGCCATGAAGAAAGAGGAAGAGGCGATGAACTACTACGCGACCCTGGCAAAGGAGTGCAACGATCCCCAGCTCCGCGAAACCCTTCTCGAGCTTTCCACCATGGAGCAGGGCCATAAGACGCGCATGGAACAGGCGTTCCTGGACGTGGGCTACCCCGAGGCCTGGTAGCCCCGCCAAAAAATGAAGCACAAGTAACCGTGGCCGTGGGGGTGATCACTCCTGCGGCTTCGGCCGTCAGGGATGCGGAATAAATCAAATCCACACTCCCGGGCGATCATCAACTTCCCCTTCTACTTACAAAAACGCTCGAAACCCACCCGACAAACAAGAAACATTCGCACATCACAAATACGCCATAACCACCTACTATTAAGGCACAAACCAACCACACAAACCTACCGCTTCAGTATGAAATTGTTTTTTTGAGATATTTCGGTTTGGACTATTGTGCAATTCTTAATTGCCGCACGGAGAAGGGGAGATATTTTTTTTGTGGATTATATTGTTTCCAAGCCCCTAAAAAGAGCTCGCGTATGGAAATAAAACGTAATTCTTTATTATTTTGCCCCCGTCAATGCCGGAGTTCCAACGTACTCATTCGTACCTCATTGAGACAATCCAACGAAAAAAGGAATCCCCCTCAGGAGGACTCCTTTTTTCTGTTACATATACTTTTCGTACTCAGGAAATCTAATTAACATTACTTCTACTTCACATACTCAGTCAACCTGTTTTATCTTGCACCGACTTCACACACTCAGACTATTTGCTTTATCTTACAGCTACTTTACGTACTCGGGTAATCTGTTTCATCTTTTTACTTGTGAGCTCATTCCGACCGGCTAAGCCGCCTTTTTTTCGAGGCGAACGGCACATACCTTGAGTTCGGGAATCTTCGCGATTGGGTCGTGGGCCGAGTTGGTGAGAACGTTGGCGCACGCCTCCTCGAAGTGGAAGGGCATGAAAAGCGAGCCCTTTTCCACCCTTTTGGTCACGGTGACCTTGGTGGAGATACGTCCCCTTCGGGACACCACGTCGATGAAATCGCCCTTGACCACGCCGAAGCTTTCGGCGTCCTCGGGATGGATCTCGAGGAAGGCCTCGGGAACCTCCGCGTGGAGGGTGGGCGAGTTCCTTGTCATGGTGCCGGTGTGGTAATGGGCGTAAACACGTCCGGTGGTAAACCAGAAGGGGTACTCCTCGTCCACGATCTCCGCCGGGGGCCTGAAGTCCACGGCATGAAAGAGTCCCCTGCCCCTGGTAAACCTTCCTTCGTGGAGGATTTTCGTGCCTGGGTGCTCCTTGGTGGGGCAGGGCCACTGGAGGCCGTTTCCTTCAAGGCGCTCGTGGGATACACCGCCGTAGGAGGGGGTCACCGAGGCAATCTCGTCCATGATCTCAGAGGGGTTCTCGTAGGTCATGGGGTAGCCGAATCGGGTTGATACTTCCTTGATGATCTCCCAGTCCGCCCTGCTCTCTCCCACGGGGGGGATCGCCTGGCGCACGCGGGTGATTCTTCTCTCGGTATTGCTGAAAGTCCCTTCCTTCTCGGCGAAAGAGCAGCCGGGAAGGACCACGTCGGCGAGTTTCGCCGTGGGGGTCAGGAAGATATCCTGTACCACCAGGAGTTCGGCCTTTTTCAGGGCCTTGATCACGTGGTTGGTGTCGGGGTCGCTGATAACGGGGTTTTCACCGAGGACGTAGAGGGCCTTTACCTCGCCGTCCATAAGGCCGTCCAGCATGGCCGGGATGGTGCGGCCCAGGGTGCCGGGAACCCGGTCGCTGTTCCAGGCATCGGCCATCTTCTTTCTGGCCGTTTCGTTTGTGACGGGCTGATAGCCGGTGAACACGTTGGGCAGGCCCCCCATGTCGCAAGCACCCTGAACGTTGTTCTGGCCGCGCAGGGGGTTCACGCCGGTGTACTTCCGGCCGATATTGCCGGTGAGCATGGCAAGGTTGGCCAGGGACTTCACGTTGTCCACGCCGGTGACGTGCTGGGTGATGCCCATGCAGTAAACCAGGGAGGCGGTCTCCGCCTTGCCGTAGAGTTCGGCCATGCGGATGATGTCCCCGGCCGGAACGCCGCAGATTTCGGAGGCATACTCGGGGGTGAACTTCTTTACCACCTCCCGGAACGCGTCGAACTCCTCTGTTCTCTCCTCGATAAACGCCTCGTCGTGCCAGCCGTTCTCCAGGATCACGTGCATGATCCCGTTGAGGAGCGCAACATCGGTGCCGAACTTCTGCTTGACGCTCACGTCCGCCAGGGGCGAGAGCTGAATCCGCCTGGGATCGGCAACGATAAGCTTGGCGCCGTTCTTGAGTGCCCGATAGATGCGCGTTGCCACCAGGGGATGGGACGAGGTGGTGTTGGACCCGATAATGAAGATGCAGTCCGTTTTCTCCAGCTCCGCAACGGAGTTGGTCATGGCTCCACTTCCAAACGCGGCGGCAAGACCTGCCACCGTGGAGGAATGTCAGAGACGGGCGCAGTGATCGACGCTGTTGGTGCCGACCCCCGCGCGGGCGAATTTCTGGAGAAGGTAGTTTTCCTCATTGGTCACCTTGGCCGAAGCGAGAAAGCCGACGCTGTCCCCTCCGTCCCGGTCCGTGATCTCCTTCAGGCGGCTTGCCGTGAAGTCCAGGGCCTCGTCCCAGGAGACCTCCGTGAGTTCTCCGTCCTTCCGGATCAGCGGCTTGGTGAGCCGTTTTTCGCTCTGGATGAACTCGTGTACGTTCCACCCCTTGATGCAGAGTTTCCCTTCACTGATGGGACTGGTCTTGCAGGGAATGGTGCTTGTCACCTTGCCGTCGAGCACCTCCAGGTAGAAGTTGCAGCCGCAGCCGCAGTATGTGCAGGTTGTCAGAACTGTCCTGTAATCCATTATTCTTGTTCCTCTACTTGCGGCCCTACTCGGGCGCGGGTCCCATGGTGTTGAGGGGAGATTTCTCGAATGCCTTTTCCCCGGTCCTGTAACCGAACTGATCTTCCATGATGCCGCCCACCTTCTTGTAGAGGGTCCGGAGCGGGATGTCCGAGGGGCACGCCTCCTGGCAGAGTCCGCAGTCGATGCAGCGGCCCGCCATGTGCATGGCCCGGGTCAGGTGAAAGATGGGGGTCTCGGGGGGCAGTTCATCGGTGTCCACCAGGTCCTTGCTGTCCAGGCTGCACTCCCCGCAGAAACACATGGGGCAGATGTTCCGGCAGCCGTAGCACTTGATGCACCGGTAGAACTCCTCCATCCAGAAGTCGAAACGCTCATCCAGCCCCATGCCGTCCAGCCTTGCAACCGCCTCGGCCGAGGCGCCCTCCACCTTCTCGCCGGAAACGATATCGGTGGGAAAGGGAGCATTACACTCGCAGGCTTCGGCCAGCTCCTTTCCGCAGGCAACTCCCACGGGAACGACCCTTGCCGAGTGAAGCTGATTCCAGGTGAAGAGTGTGTTCAGCCCACGCTCGTCGCATCCGCGCACCAGAACGCCGAAGGTGTCCTTGGGATAGGCCTTTGCAATGCCCATCAGCTGCTTGTTGAGAGGATAGCGGGTGTCGCCCGGGCGCTCGTCATCGCCGGTCACCATGCCGTCCAGATTTTCCGGGTCGGCGAAGAGGTGCGGGCGGACATGCCCGTTCATCTTCACCAGCCCCATAAAGCCCTTGATCTTGCCGGACTCCAGGAGCTCCTTGACTCTCTGCTTTACTTTTTCCGCCATGAAAAACCTTTATATATATCGCTCACGAAACCGGACTACACGTCCATTTCCGAAGCATCTTCGCCGTTATTCGCATATGCCCGGGACGCTCCCTGAAATCGGGAAACGCCCGGCCGGCAACCGTTCAATTCAATAAATCCGGATTCACCCCACAACGCCCGCTATTTTTACGCGGCGTCCGTTTTACCCGCCGATTTACCCGCCGCGAACTTTTCTCCCAGAGTTTTCAGGGGAGAGGGTCCCAGTTCCCGCAGTTTTTCGATGAAATCCTGAACCTCGTGAACGAACTCGGGCGCCTCGGCAGAGGAAACCCATCTTGTTCTGAGGCGCTCATCCTCGATACCGCTGAACTTGAGCAGCTGTCCGAGGACGCGGGCACGCTTTTCGGTACTGTAATTACCATACAGGTAATTGCATTCGCCTTTATGTCAGCCGCCAACGAAGACGCCGTCGACGCCCCTCTGGAAGGCCGTGAGAAGATGATGCGGCGATACACTGCCGGTGCACATGACTCTGATCGTCCGAACATTGGACGGGTACTGCAAACGACTAACCCCAGCCAGGTCAGCAGCAGCGTACGCTCACCAGGTGCAGAGGAAGCACAGGATCTTGGGCTCAAAACCGTTGTCGCTCATGGTCTTTGCTCTCTTTTCTGTTATATATTCGTCTCGTGCCGCCCGGCCCCCTTTTCCAAAAGAGGGCCGTTCGACTTATTATCCATTAAATTCGCGGGCATTATGCCGCGCGGATCTGTGCCAGAAGCTGCTCGGGCTTGTAGCCCTTGAGCACCGCGCTGTGGGAGGGACAGGTGGCGGCGCAGTTGCCGCATCCCTTGCACAGAACCTCGTTCACCCGGCACACGCGCCTGTCACCGTCAAAGGTGATGGCATCGTAGGGACAGACGTCCTTGCAGCCAAGGCAGCCCGCGCAGGTGTCGGCCTTGATCTCCGCCACGATGGCGTCGGTGACCAGCTTGTCCTTGAACAGGATGGCCGCCACACGGGAGGAAACACCGATGCCCTGTGACTGGGCCTCGTCCGTGGTGGCGGGGTAGCGGGCGCTGCCGCAGAGGAAGATGCCGTCCGAGGCAAAATCCAGGGGGCGCAGCTTTGCATGGGCCTCCAGGAAGAAACCGTTCTGGTCCGTTGGAACGCGCATCATCTGGGCCAGCTCGCCGGAGCCGTCCGAGGGAACCATGGGCGAGGAGAGAACCACCAGATCCGATTCCAGCTCCCTTTTGTCTCCCATCACCGCCTGGGTGTAGTTCACCGTGGTGCCCGTCACCTCCGGCGGGTTTTCCCCGTCGAAGATATCAAAGCGGATCCCCATGCCCCTGGCATCCCAGAGCATCTTCTCCTTTTCGGTGCCGTACATCTGCAGGTCGCGGTAGAGAACGGTGATCTCCGCCTCGGGGTTTTGCTCCTTGAGGAACATGGCGTTCTTCACGGCGGTCATGCAGCAGATACGGGAGCAGTACTCCCGCTCCTTGTCCCTTGCGCCGGCGCACTGGATCATCGTGATCCGCGAGGCGTCGGGGCCGCCCTTGGCGAGCCTTCCCTCCAGCTCCATCATGGAGATCACGGAGTCGCCGTTGTAGCCGAAGAGACCGTGGGGAACCAGGGGACGGGAACCGGTGGCCACCACGATGCAGCCCGATGAAAAGGTGCGTTCTTCCTCCTCTTCAAGGACGGTGAGCTCGTAGTTGCCGATATATCCGGCGATCCCCTTTACCTCTGTTTTCAGGCAGAGGGTGATGTTTTCGTTGGCCGTGACCGATGCGAGCAGCTCCTCCACCCTCTCCTCTGCCTTGTCGCCGCCGGCAAGGCGGTCGATTCCCAGCAGGAGGCCGCCCGCCCGGGCGCTCCTCTCAATGAGGGTGACGGAAAGGCCCATGGAGCCAAGGGCGTCGGCGGCCGAGAGACCGGCGATACCGCCGCCGATCACCGTCACGCTGCGGTTGAGGGAGGACTCGATGTCCTGCTGGGGCTCGAGGCCGATGCTCTTGGCAACCCCCATGCGCACCAGATCCTTGGCCTTGGCGGTGGCGATGTCGCGCTTGCCCATATGGACCCAGGAGCACTGGTCGCGGATGTTCACCATCTCGAAGAGGTAGGGGTTCAGCCCCGCCTCGGCGCAGGACCCCGAAAACAGGGGATGGTGCGTCCTGGGCGAGCAGGAGGCCACCACCACGCGATTCAGGCCGTGCTGCTTGATGGCGTCCTTGATCTCCACGATACCGGACTCGGAACAGGTGTAGAGGTTCTCCTTGGCATAGACCACGCCGGGAAGTTTCGCGGAGTACTCGGTGACCGATTGGCAGTCCAGGTGACCGGCGATGTTGGAGCCGCAGTCGCAGATAAAGACACCGACGCGAACATCTTCCGCCGACTTATCCTTCTTATCGTTATTACTCATCTTCTCCCCTCCCCTAAATTGCTTTTGCCGCGGGCCCGACCACGGTCTGGACGGCACGGGACGCGGCCGAGCTGGCCTGGGCCACCGACTCGGGAATATCCATGGGGCCGTGGGCGCAGCCGCAGACAAAGATGCCGTCGCGGGTGGTGTCCAGGGGCCTTTTCCGGTCGGTCCTGAAGAAACCGTGCTCGTCGATCTCGATATCCAGGGTGTCGGCGAGCTTCTTGACGCCTGCCGTGGGCGCGCACGCCGTTGCCAGGATCACCAGATCGAACGCCTCGCTTTCCACCTTCTGCTCGGCCGTGTCCTCGTATACCACCACGGGGCTGCCTTCCGGCCCGGGCATGATCTCCGCCACCCGGCCGCGCCGGTAGGAGATGTTCGAGTTGTTGCCGCCGCGCACCTTGTACTCCTCGAAGCCTTTTCCAACGGCGCGGATATCCATGCCGAAGATCACCGAGGTGGTGTCGCCGTCGTGCTCGTGGGCGATGATCGCCTCCTTGATGGAGTGCATGCAGCAGTACCCGGAGCAGAAGGGGTAGAAGCGAAGGTCCCTGGAGCCCACGCACTGGATAAACGCCAGTCGCTTGGCCGTGGTGAACTTCTCCGCCGTCTTCTTGAGCTCCCCGAGGGGGCCGGTGACGGCAAGGTGATCGGCGTATTTTTTCGCCCAGGAGGTACGGTCCTTGTCGTCCTCGGCGATCTTGCCGGCCTCGAAGTTCCGGTAGTTCTCCTCGGAGGTCCCTTCCAGCTTCTTCTCCATGCGGGCCAGGGCCTTTTCGGACTTGGCCGCTTTCTTTTCCATCTCCGCGATGGTCAGGTTCACCAGGGTGTCCGAGGGACGGTCCAGATGTCCGTGGGTGGGGCCGCTGGCGCTCAGGAAGCGCTCGAACTCCATGGCCGTGACCACGTTGGGAAGCTCGTTGTAACGGTACTCCGGCATCCCCTTTGTGGGCTCGAAGATATCGTAACCCGTGGCAAGCACTACAGCGCCCACCGAGAGTTCCAGCACCCGGTCCTTCTGTTCGAAATCGATGGCGCCTGCCTGGCACATCTTCCGGCAGATACCGCATTTCTTACCCTTCATCACCCGGCAGTGGTCCGGATCGATGGTATGGGTGGAGGGGATTCCCTGGGCAAACCAGCTGTAAACCGCCTTCCTATCGCTGTGGGCCACGTTGAATACGTCCGGCACGTCGGTGGGGCATTTTTCGGTGCATGCGCCGCAGCCCGTGCAGGCCTCCTCGTCCACGAACCTTGCCTTTCTTCTAACGGTCACCGTGAAATCTCCGGCGGTTCCCGTCACCTTCTCCACATCGCTGTAAGCCATCAGCTCAATATTGGGATGTCGACCGACATCCAGCATCTTGGGCGAGAGGATTCAGATGGCGCAGTCGTTGGTGGGAAAGGTCTTGTCGAGCTGGGCCATCTTGCCCCCGATGCTCGGCAGGGTTTCCACCAGGTATACCTTGAACCCCATCTCCGCGAGATCCAGGGAGGACTGGATACCCGCGATTCCGCCTCCGATGACTAGCATATCTTTACTCACGTTATTCTCCTTCATATATAATCCGCCGGCCGGAGCCGAGGGGCTAAGCCGCCTCGGTCGTCTCGGTCGTCTCTGTCGCCTCTGTCGTCTTCTTCTTGAGGCACGAGGGGCCGAGGGCCTTGATCTCTTCGGTGAATTCGGTTGCCACCTCGGCAAAGCGCGTGCCCTCCGCCGAGGAGATCCATTCGAGGCGAAGCCGCCCCTTTTCCACTCCCAGAAGATCCAGGAGTCCGTCGGTTACACCGATCATCTTTTCCGCTTTTACATTACCGTCCAGGTAATGGCAGTCGCCCATGTGTCAGCCGGCCACCAGCACCCCGTCGGCCCCCTTGCGGAAGGCCTTCAGGATAAAGTTCGGGTTGACCCGGCCCGAGCACATGACGCGGATGATCCGGATGTTGGGCGGGTACTGGAAGCGGCTCACCCCCGCGAGGTCCGCGGCGGAGTAGGCGCACCAGTTGCAGGCGAACGCGATAATTTTCGGATTGAACTCTTCAGCCATGGGTATATTCCTTCAAAACTGATCGTTTTTGCTGTCTGATCCTTAGAAATCCATTGCGGCGTCCACCATGGTGAGCACCTCTTCGTCGTCGTAGTTGTAGACCGAAACCGCTCCGGTGGGACATGCCGCGGCGCAGGCGCCGCACCCCTTGCAGAGCGCTTCCTGGACAACGGCGATCCTTGCACCGCCTTCGGTCTCCTCCACGTTCACGGCATTGAACGGGCAGGCCTTTTCGCACTCACCGCACCAGCGGCACATGGACGCGTCCACATTGGAGACGATGCCGTCCACCGTGATCATCTCCTTGGAGAGGGCGACGGCGGCGCGGCTCGCGGCGGCCTTGGCCTGTGCGATGGACTCCTCCACGGGCTTGGGATAGTGGGCCAGCCCGGCAAGAAAGATACCGGCGGTGGCAAACTCCACGGGGCGCAGCTTGGCGTGGGCCTCGGCAAAGAAGTTGTCCGCGTTGGTGGAGAGCTTGAACATCTGGGCAAGGGCCTCGTTTTCACGGGGGACAATGGCGGCCGCAAGGGAGATCAGATCGGTCTGGATCTCCATATCCATCTGGAGGACGTGGTCCTTGATGGTCACCGTCAGAACGTCGCCCGCCTTTTTCACCACGGGCTTTGCATCCAGGTCGTAGCGGATAAAGATGACGCCCGCGTCCCTGGCATCCCGGTAGATTCTCTCCCGCTGGCCGTAGGTGCGGATATCCCGGTACAGGACGTAGACATCCCGCCCGGCATCCATCTTTTTGAGCTTGAGGGCCGACTTGACGGCGTGGGTGCAGCAGACCTTGGAGCACCAGGGGCGCTCGGGCTCCCGGGAGCCGACGCACTGGATAAAGACGGCGGACTCCGATTTTGTCACCTTCTCGTCTCCGGCCTTAAGGGCCTTGTCCATTTCAAGGTGCGTAAGAATCCGGTCGTCCTCGCCGTACAGGTACTCGGCGGGGCGAAGCTCCTCGGCGCCCGTTGCAACGATCACCGCGCCGTGGTTAAGGGTCGTGTTTCCCTTCTCCCCGGCAAGCACGGTTTGGAAGTTCCCCACGAAGCCGTCCGATTTTTCCACCTCGGCGCCGGTATAGACGTCGATCCCCTCGTGGGCGTTCACCCTTCCGGTCATCTCCGCAACTTCATCGGCAATGGGCTCTTCCCGCCAGGTGCTGTCAAGGGCCAGGGCGTTTCCGCCAAGCTCCGTTTCCTTTTCAACCAGCGAGACCTTGAATCCCTGGTCCGCAAGGCCGAGGGCTGCGGTCATGCCGGTGATGCCGCCGCCGATAACCAGGGCGCCGCTGTCAACGGGAAGGCTCGCCTGCTTCAGGGGGCCGATAAGTCCGGCCCTGGCAACGGCCATGCGCAGCAGATCCCGGGCCTTGTCCGTGGCGGCTTCCTTGTCTCCCGAATGCACCCAGGAGCACTGGTTTCGCACGTTGGCCATCTCGAAGAGGTACTTGTTCAGCCCGGCGTCCCTCAGGGTCTCCTGGAAGAGCTCCTCGTGGGTACGGGGAGTGCAGGCCGACACAACGATACGGTTCAGCCCCTCCCGCTCGATGATCTCCTTCATCTTGTCCTGGGCATCCTGGCTGCAGGCAAAGAGGGTCTCCTCCACATGGACCACGCCGGGAAGGGACTTTGCCTCCTCTGCAATGGCGGGAACATCCACGGTGCCGGCGATGTTGGTGCCGCAGTGGCAGGCGAACACGCCGATGCGGGGCTCCTCCTCGGCAAGGGCCTTTTCCTCGGGGTAGGTCTTGCTCTTTGTGAGCGCCCCGCGAGATGCTGAAAGGCTGATCTCCGCCTGACACGCGGCGGCCGAAGCCTCCATGACCGAGGCGGGAATATCCTTGGGCTCCTGCACGGCGCCGCAGACAAAGATGCCGGGACGGGAGGTTTCCACAGGGGAAAAGGACCCCGTTTTGACGAAACGATCCGAATCCAGCTCGATTTCCAGTCGTTCGGACAGCTCCACCACGTTCTTCGAAGTCTGCATGCCCACGGAGAGCACCACCAGATCGAAGCGCTCCTCCTGCATCTGTCCGAAATCGTCCACGTACTTCATAAGGAGGTCTTTAGATTCGGTATCCTCCACGATGGTGTGAACACGGCTGCGGACAAAGCGCACGCCCACCTCGTCACGGGCGCGGTCGTAGTACCTTTCGAAATCCTTGCCGTAGGTTCGCATGTCCATATAGAAGATGGCCGTGTCAAGGTCGCCGGTGGCGTGCTCCTTGGCGATCACCGCCTCCTTCACGGCGTACATGCAGCAGACCGAAGAGCAGTAACCGTTGTCGCATCGGTTCTGGTCCCTGGAGCCCACGCACTGGAGCCATGCGATCTTGGCGGGCTCCCGCTTGTCCGAGGGGCGGATCAGGTGTCCGCCGAAAGGACCGGTGGCCGAAAGGACTCGCTCCAGCTCCATGGAGGTGATCACGTTGGCGTAGTTGGCGTACTGGTAGGTATCGAAATCAGAGGGGTCGAATGCGGAGAAACCGGGGGCCGCGATCACCGCCCCGACCTCGAGGGTAAGCGCTTCGGGCTTCTGATCGTAATCCACGGCGTCCGTGGGGCAGATCTTCTTACAGAGGCCGCATTTTCCGCCCTTGTTCATGTAGATACAGTTGGCATCGTCGATACAGTACTTCAGGGGAACCGCCTGGGAGTACTCAACGTAAATTGCCTTGCGTTTTCCAAGGCCCTCGTTGTAATCGTCCGAGACGCGCTTGGGGCATTTCTCCGAGCAGGCGCCGCAGGCGATACATTTTTCCATATCAACGTAGCGGGGGTGCTGGGTCAGCTCCACCGTAAAGTTTCCGGCCTCTCCGGATACCTTCGTCACTTCGCTGAGGGTCATCAGTTTGATGTTCATGTGCCGGCCGACCTCGACCAGTTTGGGTGAGACAACTCACATGGCACAGTCGTTGGTGGGAAAGGTCTTGTCCAGCTGCGCCATGGCGCCGCCGATGGCGGGGGATCGCTCCACCAGGTATACGAAGTATCCCGAGTCCGCCAGATCCAGGGCCGCCTGCATGCCGGCGATACCGCTGCCGACCACCATGGCGGACCCGTGAACGTTTTTAGTCATGTTCGTGTCCATCTATAATACTCCTTTAGGCTTCCGGGACCATTCGCCCGGCAAGCCAGGTGTAGAGGTCCTGAACGGCGACGCTCTTCCCGAGGCGGCCGCTGCTTGCGCAGGTCAGGTGAATGCGGCATTTGTCACAGGCGGTGAGGAGGGTTTCGGCCCCCGTGCTCCCTGCTTCGTCAAGACGCTTTGTCTGCATGACCTTGGAGCAGCCCGAGCAGGCCTGCCAGCCCGATGTTCCGCAGCAGAGGGCGTTTTCCCGGTTGCTGGGCATCTCCGAAAGCGTGGCCCCCGGGACAAGGCCGATCAGCTCGCGGGGGGCATCGTAGATACCCGCCTTGCGGCCCAGGCGGCAAGGGTCCTGATAGGTGACGGCCGGGCCTTCCTCGGGCGCGAAGTCGATCCCCGAGCCGGGCAGTTCGCGGGCGAAAAACTCGGAAACATGGATGATCTCAAAGGGCAGTTCCCCAACGTACTCGGGGTAAACATCCCTGAACGTGACGTAGCCTTCGGGACAGCCGAAGATCACGGTCTTTGCCCCAGACGCCTTTATTGCCGCCATGTTCCTCTGGGCCAGCGCCTCGAAGGTTTCCTGGTCTCCGTTCCAGAAGGCATCGTGACCACAGCATCTCTCGTCGTTGGAGAGCACCGGCTCGATGCCCATGCGGTTCAGGATGGAGAGGACGCTCTTCGCCGACTCGATGGCCGACATTTCGAGGTACTGGAAGGTAACGTCGAAATAGGGAAGGCATCCCGTGAAATAGAAATACTCGCCGTTCTCTCGGATTTTGAATTCATCCTTGGCCCAGGCGATACGATTTTGAGTAATATCCCGCGTCTGGAGATCAGTAATACTCTGGAAGATGCCGTGGTGGCTCTCCTTGGGAAGGTTCCCGCGCATGCGTGCCTTGGCTCTGAGGCCCCTGATCAGCTCGGGAAAGTCGATGGCGACCGGGCAGCGGTCGCTGCAACGGGAACACCCCAGGCACGACCAGACGCCGGGGTTGGACAGCACGTCGCCCTCGGGCTCCAGCATGGCATACTTGATGATCTGCCGGGGCGAAAAACCGGGCACTTCACGGCTGATGGGGCAGCTTCCGGTGCACACCCCGCACTCCATACAAAAGTCTATCTGTTTTCTGGTTAGCTGCATGATCCGTTCCATAAATTGGCGTTAAAAAAACCGCCGGCGCGGAATTATCATATCCGACACCGCCGGCAGGAATACCAATTCCCTACGCCGGTAGAAAGACCGGCAAGTAATGCCGGAGTACCTGAGAATTGCTTCCAATGCGACCTACCGACCCTCGCCTTGAATACAGGCGCCCGGTCGGTCGGGTATAGTTCCTGAAAAGGGGGAATTGCATATATCGGCAGGGACAAGTAAATAGTGAGTACCGTGGATAAAGCCGAAACTTCTGAACCCTTGAACATGGAAATACATCTGAACAACTTAAATATATCGTTTAACTCAAACAGGGTCTCCTGTCAACACTTTCAGGCATCCTTTTCCATCTTTTTTCAACAGGCATAACCCAATGTAATATTTATATTTTCAAAACACTCAACTTTCCCGAACAGGGCGCAAAACACCGGTGCCGCCCCGCGCTTTTCCATCCGGAAAATCACTGCATCCCGCTAATGAATTTCGGAGGAGAACGTCTCCTCTGTTACACCTGTGTCCCCCTCCGGCTCACATCCCCTTTACACTCGGAATTCGGAAGTAATGTCCGTCCCCGTGCATGAAAAGGGACGAATCTCAAAGGTATGACCGGGTACCGGACAAGTCGTCCTCCAGGCGGACAGCTCTCGGCATGCGGAACTGATCGTCATTTTAAGGTCAATTCAACGTGTTGCCGGCTTGATCGCCGAAGGGTACAACAAATCGCAACGGATATGTCGCATTTAATTACTTCGGGTGTTCATCCCCTATTTCCTCCCAAGACCTTCGCGCAGGCGAATCCCCGGTGACCCGTCACGACACAACCAATCGAAAAAAGAACTATTCTGTTTCATTTCAAACACATGACACCCACAACACAGCCCCGCCATAACGGTCATTCAGTTTTTTTTCGCAGGCCACTGACTCAAATTCTCTCAAGTGAATCGACTGTATATCGCCGTTACACCTCTGTTTCCACAAGCGTTCCCCCCCCGCCTCCCACCGCACTCCTTGAGAAGAGGAGATCAATACCGGAGACCACTGCATTTCTTCACATAGAAACAAATCGATTTATTACTTTGCATAGAAACAAAACGGTTTATTACTTCGCACAGAAACAAATCGAAAACCCGGTTTTTTGCTCACACATGTGTCTCCACGAATAAGCGGGAACGAAAAAAGGGGGCGGATATTTTTTATTGTGGATACTCTTGTTGCCTGCCCCTTGCCCGCGCTCACCTTTTTTTGTAGCGGAACCTGTAACAAACTTCCCTTCCCACATATTGTATCCGATTATTTCGGGAATGAGTATCGGCCGTATCGATCCATGTCGCGCCCCCCACTCCCGTCCTTCCCCCGCGCCCTCTGAACAGCAACGCGGAGGAAGTCGGGACGAGTCGGATTCTCCTGTCGGGCGATCCGCCCGAACTATAAGGAAATACCCGGTTTTTCAGAGATACCCGCCTTGAAGGTCTCGGGTAAGCTCCCGGACTATGCCGGTCCCTTTATTATGAAGGCCTCAGGCCGACTTGAAGGTCTCTGGCAAGTTCCCGGGCTATGCCGTCCCCTTTATTTTGAAGGCCTCAGGTACGCTCCCCAGTAACCGAGCCCCACGAAAACCGCGCCGCCGATGATGTTTCCAATGGTCACCGGAATCAGGTTCTTGATAAAGAACGCGCTCCAGGTCAGGGAGGAGACATCGATGCCGGTGGGCACCAGCTCGGCCCAGCGGGTAAGGAAAATACCCGTGGGAATGAAATACATATTGGCCACGCAGTGCTCGAATCCGATGGCGACAAAGCCCATGATGGGGAAGAAGATGGCGAAAATCTTGCCAACGGTCTGGCGCGCGGAAAGGGCCATCCAAACGGCCAGGCAGACCATCCAGTTGCAGCCCACGGCCCGAACGAGGGCCTCGGTGTAGCTCAGGCTCACCTTGGCGTACGCCGTTTTCACGGCAACGGCGCCCAGGGCCCCGCCTCCGGTTTTCCAGAGCCCGGAGAAATAGAACAGGAGGGCCAGAAGAATCGAGCCGATAAAGTTCGCCACGTAGACCAGCCCCCACTTGGCAAGCACCTTCTTCCAGGTTACCCGGCCGGTCATCACGCTCGAAACCATCAGCGTGTTGCCCGTGAAGAGCTCCGCGCCGGCGATCACGCACAACATGAGGCCGAGGCTGAAAGCACCGCCGACCAGCAACTTCTTCAACCCGATGCCGGCGGCCGGGTTCATATCAAAGGAAACCGATGCCGAAAGGAGACCGCCGAAACCGATATAGGCCCCGGCCATGATGCCCAGTACGAAGAGCGAGACCCAGGGAGACGTGGCCTTGGCGACACCAACGGTCTCCGCAACGGTTTCCGCGATGATCTTGGGTCCCTTGTCGTCCAGGGCCGGCGTGGGAAACTTGTCGAGCATCTTCTCGAATCGCCCCATGGCTTTTTTCTCCCGGGTAAACTTGCTCTGGATGGCCTTCTTGACGCCGGAGCAGATCTCCTCGGGGGTGAAGGGCTTTTCCATGTAGTCCATGGCCCCCCGCTTCATGGCTTCCGCAGCCCGCCCCACGGAGGGGTGCCCGCTGATCATCACCACCGCCGAATCCGGCGCCTTGGTCTCCAGCTCCTCCACCACATCCATGCCGTTCAGCTGCGGCATCTTCCAGTCGCAGAGGATTGCCGTGTAAGCTTTTTTGGCGGCCAGCTCCAGCCCTTCAAGAGGATTGTTCGTGGTGGTAACGTCGAATCCCTCGTCGGAAAAAATGCGTTGACATGAGGCCAGTACGGCCGGTTCATCGTCGATAATCAACATGCTTTGCGTCATTTGATGCTCCATCTTCCTTGCGGCGTTTCCCGCCGGTTTAACGGTTATATGGTGTTCCCTATTGCCTCCACGAGTTCGTCCGGCGTGAACGGCTTGGCAATGTACCCCGCCGCGCCGCACCGGCGAACCTCTTCAACTGTATCGGGGGTCAGATAACCCGTCATAACGAGAACGGGCATATCGGGCCTTAATTCTCCGGCCCGTGCAATCATTTCGAAGCCGTCTGCTCCGGGCATCTTGATATCGGTGAGCATCAGGTCGAAGGCCCCTTCCCCGAGCTTGGACGCCCCCGCCCCCACCCCGGTCGCCACATGGATTTCAGCCCCTTCCGCCTCCAGTATCCGGCGGCAGCTTTGGGCCACCACGGCATCGTCATCCACGATCAAGATCTTCAAGAACGCCTCCCTCCCGCTGGGCTTCATTTGAACCCGGGCCGTCCGACCGGCCGGGCAGCCGGATAATAAAGGTGCTTCCCTTGCCCAGCCTGGACTTGACCTTCACGGTGCCGCCGTGCCGCTCCACGATCCCGGCGGACACGGCCAGCCCGAGTCCGGTGCCCTTGCCCACCTCCTTTGTGGTGAAAAACGGATCGAAGAGCTTTTCCATATGCTCGGGGGCGATGCCGCAGCCGGTATCGGAGATAATGATTTCGACCCCGTCGCCGTTCGCCGGCAGGCTGTAAGACTCCCCGTTATTGGTTCCCCCGTTGTTCGCCCCCCCATTGCTCGCATCCCTGTTGTTCGCGCCCCCATTGCTCGCATCCCCGTTGCTCGCGCCCCCGTTGCTCGCATCCCTGTTGTTCGAATACCCACTGTTCACCCTCACGTCACCAGCTTCTCCACCTTCGACCGCACGGGTCTGAATTTCGATTCTGCCCCCCTGGGGCGTGGCATCGAGGGCGTTGATGATCATGTTGATCATCACGCTCTGAAGCTGGTTGCGATCCAGTATGAATTCGGGGAGCCCCCCGGCTCTCTCGAACAGGAGCCCAACCCCCTTCACGTGAGCCTGGTTGTTCATGAGCCGGACGATATCCCCTATCAGTCCGTTGATCTCCACGACTTCGGGGGAGATCTCGGTCTGCCTTGAAAAGTCGAGCAGGCTTTTGACGATCTCCCGGACCCGCTCGGTCTGGGCGGCAACGGTTTCAAGGTCCTCAAGCACTTCGGCGGGAAGGTCCTTGCGCCGGAGAAGGAGGTGGGTGAAGGTCAGCACCCCCGTCAGGGGATTGTTGATCTCATGGGCGACCCCGGCCGCCAATCGGCCCACGCTGGCCTGCTTCTGGGACTGCATAAGCTGAATCTCGCTCTCGGCCTTCTGACGTTCCTCCCGCTCCTTGAGGACCTCCGTCATCAGAAGAAATTCCTTCTGCAGCATGCCGATGTCGTCATTGGAGACAGGGCCGATATCAGGGGAGAAGTTGCCCCGGGAGAGCTCCCCGCTGGCCCGGATCATATGGTTCACCGGCCGCATGATCCTTGTTGTGAGGAGCCATCCGAGGACAACCGCCATAATCACCCCCGCCATGGTGATGGCGGCAAAAACGGTGAAGGCGCGTTTTCTCACATCCGCATACTTGGCCTCCAGCACCCCCACATAGAGCATCCCCACCCTGTTGCCCGAAAGGTCCGTCAACGGTTCGTAAGCGGTGATGTACCAGTCGTCCAGCACCATGGCGCGGTCGGTCCACTTGATCCCCTGCCGGATCACCTGCCGGGCCACATCGGGCGCCGCCGAGGTTCCCAGGGCCCTTTTTCCGGACGGGTCCTTCACGCTGGTGGCGATCCGTATATCCCCCAGGAAGATGGTGGCGGTCCCCACCTTGTGCCCCCGATAGACCTCGTTCCGGAACACCGTCTCTCCGATATGATCGACGATGGCGGTGTCCTCGTTCAGCAGGTAACCGCCGTAGACGATGCCCACCGTTTTTCCCCCAAGGCGCACAGGCACTGCGGCACCAATGGTCAACCCCCTGGTCAGCACCTCGTCGGTCCCGTTCCCCGGGGTCCCGCGCATGAGGATGGCGGCACGGGCGGGCAGCGACGGGCCAAGTTCCTCCAGCCCCTTCCTGTCCAGCACCACGGTGCCGGAAACCGGGCCGTTCTTTTCCAATGCCCCGCGTACAAAGGGATTGGGGCCTGAAGCGGCCTCCCGCCGGTGCTCCCCTTCGCTCGCCGAGAAGAGGAGCCGGCCGTTTTCATCGGTAAACCCAAAGAAATCGAGGCCGAGCCTGCTTGAAAGCCCCATGACGATCTCCGAAGCCCCCAGGGGATCCCCGGAACCCAGGGCCGTTTTAAACCCCGGCGCCCCCACGGTGATCCCGAGCGCGGAATCGATGGTTTCAATGCGGTCGTCGTAGATGACCCGGGCCACATTCAGGTCGTGGCGAATCCTGTTTCCCGCCTCGTCGATGACCGAGCGGTACAGCATATTCCCCCCCACCAGAAGCGATATGAGTCCGATGAGCAAGGACACGGCCATGAGGCTCGCGATCAGCTTGAAGCGGATCGAATGAAATGTGATCAAGCGGTTCGGCATCTTTTAATTCCGGATTTCCATTCTTCCCGGGTCTCCCCCCGGGACAACGGGGTTGTCGTCCGGCCTATTACCGTCTGAAAAATCAGGGATTTATCTCCGGCATGCTGAGCGTTTTATATTTTAAGGGGCGCAACTTTTTTCAGGCTGCACGTATCCCAAAGCCGTTTAAGGCCCTCAAGCCGGGCATTCAGCACCGCCGTTCGGCAACAGCGCCGACTTACGGAATCAGAATGCACCACAGCTGTCACAGTATCGGGAAACGCCCGATCTGTTTTACACCGTCCTTCACCTTCCAAGGGGAATCATCATAAGACCGCACTCCGCAAGGCGGCGGAGCGGGTAGCTAAGATCTTGGGACCGGCTACAACTACTGTAATAGGATCGTTACATACCAGCGCCGAGTTACAAAAAGGTTACAGAATAGTTCCAATCCTGCCCCGGCGACCTGAAACCGGCCCCGATCAACGTTGTAAATTACCACACAACAACTTGTAAAATTAGACAGTTGTAGGAATTTACCACATATGGATTTTTTTTCCAGGAAACATGGTATTTTACCGGCTTGCCTCCTGTTTTCACATACAACCGGCGACCATTTCGGGGCTACTGATTAAATTCCATGGGTGACTGCTCCCAAGACTAAAGCTCTTGGGCTTCTAGTTCGCAACCCCCGCGAACAACGACTCCAGTCCGAGTCGTGAAATATTAAGGGCCGCATTGAAGTCCCGATCGGCAACGAAGCCGCAGGAACAACGATGGGTCCGGGTGGACAAGGGTTTCTTCACGATTTGACCACATGCCGAACATGCTTGTGACGTATACCGGGGAGACACGGCAACGACACTCTTGCAGAGGGCTTCGGCCTTGTACCGGAGGATCTGGAAGAAGCGGCCCCATCCGGCATCGAGGATGGACTTGTTCAGTCCGGCCTTGGCCGAAGCGTTGTTGGGAAGGTACTTTCCCGTTTCTTCGTCCTGTTTCGGCTTGGGACGCCTCGACATATTGGCGACCTTCAGGTCTTCAATGAACAGCAGGTCGTATCGGGGCAGCAGCCCGTTGGCGAGCTTGTGAAGAAAATCGTTTCTTTGACATTTGATGCGGTGGTGACATTTCCGTAGTGCCCGGAGAAACTTTCGATACTGCGGCGTCCGTCTCGTTGCATTGGACAAACGGCGCTGTAGACGTTGCAGTTTTTCCTCCAGCCTTCGGAGGTATTTGTGAGCCGGGAAAGAATCCCCACCGGAGGTATGAACAAACGCCGTGAGCCCCATGTCGATCCCCACGGAGGACAGCAAGCCCTGTTTGGGCTCCGTTTCGAGAGCATACTCGAAGGAGAAACAGGCATACCACGCCTGCCTCTTTCAGGATCGTCAGGGTTTTGACTCGGGCGTTTTCAGGCAGGGTCCGGTGAAGTTTGAGGGTGGGAAGCCCCACGGCTTGATGGTAGTAGTTCAAACTGCCGCCCGAATGTTCGTGAAAGTTCACCCTTTCAGCAAGGGACCAATTCCAGAGATACCGGCACATGGAAAACTGGTTCTCCAAAGTTGAGATCTGCGACCGTGTGGGAAATATCCGATATTTTGCAGTTCTTTTTAGAATGATATCCATATGTAAAAAAAGACATGGCGCTGGTGTCGTTCAACCGCAAAACCAGCTAAAGCAATCTTATATCCCAAGGCTAAAGCCAAGGGTTTTACGGCCTGAAGGCCGGACCACAACGCTTACCTGATCGTTGATGATTCCCCTCGTGGACGGTGTCAAGCACTCCCGCCAGGACCAGATGTGGGCGAACATCAGGGAGATCATCGAGCCTGAAAAGATCGACTACATGATCGTCAACCATGTGGAACCCGACCACGCAAGCAGCCTCCGTGAGATGGTGGACACCACCCAACCCGAGAAGATATTCTGCTCCCGTCCCGGCAAGGAGACGATCATCGCCCATTTCCATAACGAGGACTGGTTCTTTCATTCAGTGAAGAAGGGGGATGTGATCTCACTGGGCGCAAGAACCGTCGAGTTTATCATGACCCGGATGCTCCACTGGCCGGATTCCATGTTCTCCTACATCAGGGAGGAGGGTATCCTCTTCTCCAACGATGCATTCGGTCAACACCTTGCATCGGATGAGCGCTTTGACGATGAGGTCGACCTTGAATGGGCAATCAATGGGGCGCGGTTCTTCTATGCCACCAACCTGAGCCTGCTATCCGCCAAGGTCCGGAAGATATTACTGCTTCCCGTTGACGAGATAGAACAAAGGGTATCGGAATTATCTCCGGATAAAGCGACCATTTTGTACTGCCTTTCCGGCAAACGTTCCGTAGCCGCATCCGTATTTATTGGAACCTGCCCGGGTGATCTACTCAATCTGGAAAAAAATCCGAAATAATCCGCCGGCTTTTGAAGAGGTTGACGCATCACTCCCCGGTGACATCATAGAGGGTGGGCAGAGCATCGATGATGCTGACGGAAATGCTGAAGCAAAAGGAAACCCAATGCCTGGACGTCATTGAAATGGCCATGGCCATTGAGTTCTCGGCTTACGATCTCTATCGCAACATGGCCCATTTATACAGGGACTCCCCAATGGCAAAACCGTTCCATGTTCTTTGCCGGTCTGAAAAGGATCATATGCGCATTGCGGCGGAGGCCATTGTTCACTGTGAAGGTATCAAGAATTAACAAAATGGAAAATCCAGCAACGGCCTCGGCCCCCTCTCTTGCAGTGCGGCAGTTTCAGAGTTGGCCCCACCGGATGAAGCGATTTACATTCCCGTGCCGATTGTGCTATTCTCCGCAATCGTGTCATAGATTACCTCCGGATTTGTTTCAGGATCGCACCAGGAATATTCGGAGGTATGCGTATTATATCGCAAGTTGGATTCCCGCAATTACCGATGCCGGGCAAAGCCCGGCCCATCGGCGGACCCGGTGGGTTAATTTTCCAATTTGAATAAGGAGACGGGACCATGCCGGTCATATATTTCATTTTTATTGCAATCCTGTTTCAGGGATGCGCCGGGTTCAGCAAAGTTGACAACCGCCAATTGCTCCTTCGTGCGGACCCGGCCGGATATTCATTTCTAAACGGACAACAAAACGAGAAAAAAAAGGACGATGTCACACTGGTCCTTGCCTTTTCAGGTGGGGGCACCCGTGCGGCCGCCCTGTCTTACGGAGTTCTCAAGGCCCTGAACAAAACAGCCGTTTCGGCGGAGAACGGCAAAACCCCTCTTTTGGATGAGGTGGATGTCATCTCTTCTGTATCGGGCGGGAGTTTTACAGCCGCCTACTATGGGCTTTACGGGAAGAATATTTTTGAGGATTTTGAGAAGCGGTTCCTGAAAAAGGATGTGTCCCGGGATTTGCTTGATCGAGTGATGAGCATTGCTTTCTGGTTTTCCAATACAACCAGAAGTGAACGGGTTGTGTCGTATCACGAGTCAACATTATTCAAAGGCGCAACTTTCAAGGATCTTATGGATGCCGGCGGACCTCTGATTATCATCAATGCCACCGACCTCGGAGGCGGGGTAAGGTTTTCATTCCTCCAGGAGTATTTCAACTTGCTGTGCTCGGATTTATCCCGGTTTTCCGTTGCAAGGGCTGTAACCGCCTCATCCGCCGTTCCCGTAATTTTTTCACCCATTGTGCTGAAAAATCACCCAGGATGCGATTCTTCAGAGCAGAGGTATCTGCAATCAAAAGATACGTTGAACCTACCCACGCAAGTCGGGCATGCGGTAAGCAACCTTAAAACTTATGCGGACAAGGATAATCGTCGTTTCATCCACCTGGTCGATGGTGGAATATCGGACAACCTGGGGTTAATGGCCTTTTATGAGTTGGTGGAAGTCGCCGGTGGAGCGGATATGCCGGCCCGAAAATCCAGGCAACGTCCGAACAAGTATTTTGTGATTATCTCGGTGGATGCCTCTACTCAGGCCCGAAACAATATTGAAAAATCAAACGAGGACCCCACTATCGAGGATACGGTCAATACCATGACGGATATTCAGCTGCATCGCTACAATGCGGCCACCCTGGATTTGATGAATACAAGTCTGAAACGATGGGCCAATGAGCTGTCAACTCCCCGAACAAAGGTCTCGCCCTATTTTATACACCTTGGATTCAAGGATTTGGAAAAAGCCTCCCGGGACTACGTAAACGCCATCCCCACAAGTTTCTCAATTTCCGGCGACCAGGTGGATCGCCTGATAAAACTGGGAGAAGAATTACTTAACAAAAATCCTGAATTCATCAGGTTCCTGAAGGATGCGGGCCGACGGAGACCATGATCCCGTGTTTTTTTACCGAGGACTGCTGTTTTTTTCACTGCCGGAAAGGACGTCGGCCTGGAGCTCCTTGGGGCAAAGTGTTCACTCCTTTACGGATTCAACGACGGAAACGACGGCCCGGACAACAACCAGCCCGGCAAACCTGATCAAGTTGGTATATTTACTCATTGCATGATATCGGCATAGTTAAACGTATTGCTTTTGACATGTAATAGTATTAAGGTGCCCCCAAAATTATTTTGAACATATGCCAATATTCCGTGAAGGAGTGGGGGTGAAATTGAACTTCTGTCTTTCAATTTGGCGCAATGTTGATGCCCTGTAAAAAGTCGGCGTTCAAAAATCCGACCACAACCGGTCGCTTTTTTTAACCTGTTTGTCCGCGCCATGGCGTGGTCAACAACATGACTCTGATCTTTTTACGAGTCTGTCAATGTTCGTTCGGAGAATATATTTTTTTTCAATTCAGGTAGGAGGAACAAATGAAAAGAGTTATGTTTGCAGTGCTTTTGGTGTTTTGTTGGATCGACATTGGATTTGCCGACATTATGTCGGATACCCGGATGAAACAATATGCAATGGAAAATGCGACGATTGGCGACAGCGATCTCCAGCTCGATATGGACGAGGTCCTTGATGCATTGAATTCCGGAAACAGGACCAGGCGAAGAGCCTGGCAATCCAGTAATCCAGCCGATCTTTTACCTGTAAAAGGAACAACGTGGAACTTTAATTACACAGTTGGATCGACTCCATATACAGACACCATTACAATCGGGACCGATGTAAACTATTCGAGTGACGGCAGCGCGATGTTACAATGCTGGAATCAATTCGGTGTACCGGGCGGGGTCCTGTACGGAGAAATGGTTACGGGTGGAATAGGTTTCAATCTCGTGATACTGGGCGATATATTGACGGATTTTTACTCGTTTCGCTGCTATGGAAACACCGCCTCGGGGAAACACGTATTTAAAGTAAATTCAACGGGCGAATATTCGCGACAATACTCACTGTCCGGATATAAACTCTCCGGCCCGTCAACTCCGGTTGAGCCCGCATGCACGGGGCTCCCGTACCAGTCAACCCACAACAACATTCAATGGGATTGCAGGGGAAACGACACCAACTATTGCATCGACATTTTGGATCAATATGGGAATATGTTGCACCGCGCGGCAGATTGCGGGGAAGGTTTGCATTCTTTCTCGCCTGAAAATTTATATCTATCCCCCGGAACATATCAGTGGATCATATGGTCCGAGAGTGGATATGGAGGAACTGGCTTCGAAGGTGAATTCCAGGTTTATGGGGAAGACAACCAGTCTTACCGGTCAACTTACGATCTCGTTCAATGGGGATACAGGGGCTCGGATCAAACATACTGCATTGATATCTGTGATGACAACTGGAATGTCTTTGACGGCTTGCGGGCCGTGGAGTGCGGCGACGGCCTGCATTCCTGGTCTCCCAAAACTTTTGTTCGGGAGTTGATCGGCAACGACCTGGCTCCCGGCAGTCGTTTCAAGTGGCGTGTATGGTCACCGAGTGGTTACGGTGGAAGTGGTTTCGAAGGGGAAGTCGTGGTACCGTAATGATGCAATAAAAACGATAACGGCAGGGTCTTTCGGGGCCCTGCCTTTTTTTTGAAAAAGGGAAAGCGGTAATTGAAACTCGCTTTGCAGGCGATGTTTTCAAAGATGTCCATATCCTTGGCACCGGCAGCAATTATTTATACGCCATCGAGCCTGACGACTCGTTAAAATGGGAGTATCATCCAAATTCAATGTTGTCGCATATGTATCCGGCCATAGGGCCTGATGGGACAATATATGCAAGCTCAACCGACGGGAGCCTCTATGCGCTGAACCCGGACGGTTCCGAAAAGTGGATATTTGAAGTTGGATTCGGTGCAGGCTTTAGCCCACCCGCAATCGGTTATGATGGGACAATCTATTTGGGATCGGCTCGTGACAGCGTTTATGCCATTAATCCTGACGACTCCCAAAAATGGATTTTTTATACCGGCGATGATGTAAGCTCCTCTCCCGCCATAGGCGCTGACGGAACAATATACGCAGGCTCGGACGATGATAATTTCTATGCAATCAACCCGGACGGCTCTCAAAAGTGGGCTTTTACGGCAGGAGGAGATTTTGATTCAACACCTGCTGTTGGAAAAGACGGTACAATATATGTAGGATCAAACGATGACAACCACTATGCAATTAACCCTGACGGCACTCAAAAATGGGCTTTCAAGACCGGAGGAGATGTCAACTCATCGCCTGCGATTGCAGAGGACGGCACCATTTATTTTGGTTCGGATGACGGCAGGCTGTATGCCCTCAAGGGTAGTTCGGGAGGGTTGGCGGATACACCATGGCCCAAATATTACTGCAACAACTCCAACTCGGCTTTATATGAGTATTCGGGAGATATTCCCGAGTTTATCGATCCTCTTCAAGTCTTCATAACCACCGAAAATGCAACAGGTCCCTTGCCTTTGGAAATCGCTCTATCCTGTTCCCTTACAGGCGGAACGCCCCCGTACGAATATGCATGGAGCTTTGGCGACGGTTCCACCAGTAGCGAGGAAAAGCCTTCCCATGCGTACATATCGGAAGGAGAATTTCAAACGAAGGTAACAGTAACCGATGCAAATGGTCAAACGGCATCGGCCGAGGCCGTAGTTACCGTTTCGGGGAGTTTGGGAGTTCAGAACCACGCGCCAAACACACCAAACAGTCCCTCTCCGACCACCTCATCCAGCGGCGCTGTTCCGACAACCCTTAACTGGAGCGGGGGGGATGAGGACGGCGATGCCGTTACGTATACCGTGATATTTGGAACCGATCCCGCAAACCTTGAAACCGTTGCCGTTTTAAACGATGTTACCTCATGGGATATTACCGGACAATCTCTTCGGAATGGGTTTACTAATTATTGGAGAGTAATTGCAGCCGATGCAAATGAGAGCGTGGAAAGTGATGTCTGGAACTTTACCGCTGCAATCGAAGAACCCCGCGACGGGTGTGCTTCTTTCGATCAATCCACGTCCTTGCTGCATGTGCCTTGTGTCAATATCATGGAACAACAATCCCGGCTTGAGCTGAAGCTGATCAACCTGAATCCCGTCACTTTGGAATTTGTCGATATGGGGCCTGCCGCAAGCGGCTTGAACTGTACAACCTTTGACTTCCTGTCCAGTACAGTTCATATTCCTTGCCTGGATGTTGGTATTTCATACCGGTTTGACTTGGTGGTGAGCAACAATGATCCCGTAAGATTCGAGTTGATAAACATGGCTGAAAATTGATCCCTTTGGAAAGCGGCGGCATCGGGTGAACTGTCCAGGCATGAATTGAGCTTATATCGTCGCCCTTCCGGTATCCGTGAATGTATGTCGGTGCGGATGGCTGTATGTTGCCCAGACAGAAAGAGTAACGGGAGAATCAGACTACGAATCAGGTGGTCGCAGGTTCGAATCCTGCCGAGCGCGCCACAAGATCTCAAGTAACTGCGGTTACTTAGGGGGTCACCGAGATCGCGACTCGGTGGCCCCTTTTTGTTT
>PPCM01000255.1_pt1 | contig 63840 bp, 50 predicted proteins | sample 1555541 | NCBI WGS metagenome assembly PPCM01 (sample SAMN05284479, study PRJNA326546) | Marine sediment metagenome, whole genome shotgun sequencing project. | isolation source: marine sediment | place: Germany: Wadden Sea | collected 2012-09-05 | reverse complement strand
GAAAAGGTGCCTGTTCTTCGAAAAGCTGCCCGTATCCCGAAAAAAGGTGCCTGTTTCCCGGAAAAGACGCCTGTTCTTCGAAAAGCTGCCCGTATCCCGGAAAAAGGTGCCTGTTTCCCGGAAAAGGTGCCTGTTCTTCGAAAAGCTGCCCGTATCCCGAAAAAAGGTGCCTGTTCTCCGATAAAGTTGCCTGTTTCCCGAAAAAGGCACTTGTTTCACGAAAATGACGCCCGTTCCAACAGGGGGGGGCCGCTTGTCGGCAAAGGACACCGTGGGGATCATCATACCCCACGGCGCCTTTGTTCCAAAGCGGATTCTTAACGCCGATCTTCCGGTTTTCGCAGGGGATCGAAAATGTATTCGAGGCCGTTCACCTTGATCTCATATACGGCGGCCAGCATCTCCCCGAGTTTTCCAGAGGGAAACCCCTCCTGGGCAAACCAGACCACATAGGGCTCCGGAAGGTCGATCAGAAGGCGCCCCTTGTATTTTCCAAAGGGCATTTTCGTCCTTGCCAGTTCGAGCAGGGCGTTGGGATCGGGAAACGTCATATCCGGTTTACCCCTTGGCCTTTTCTTCGGACTGCGCTTTTCTGGCCGTGCCGATGGACAACAGGTCCGCGAGATTCGCGGAAGCGTCTACGACAGGCTCGATCAGGGAGGTGGCGCAGGTCATGACGGTGGCGATACCGGGGCCGTGGCCGGCGAGGAGGCAGTCGCTGTGGACCACCACGCCGATGCTCACGGCGCCCTGGGTATAGGTTCTCCCGTAGGAGTTGTCGTGGTCCATGAGGGCCACGAAATCGCCGAAGCGCATCTTGTCCAGGTTGTACTTTGCAACGGTTTCGGGGTCCGAGGTCATCACGTCGTAATCCCCGGCCGCCACATGGGGGGAGCCCACGCCCGAGCCCATGCACACGGCCGGGACGAGGGTGGTCACGGGAACCTGGAGCCCGCCGTCTCCCTTTTCAACGATCCCCATCCTGTGCAGGAGGTAAGGGTCGAGGTTGAAGAGCTTGATATCGGGATAGTCCGTGAGTTTAAGGCCCTGCCCCTTTGCACGTACCATCAGGGTGTCGTTGTAGGTGAGCCGCTCCTTGATGGACCTGGAAAAATCCACCATGATATGCTCGGACCCGCCGTGGTGGCCCGTCACGATTCCCTTTTCACCCTTGAGGTCGCCCGAAACGATCTCGGCCTCGTTCCCGATACAGGAGTAGAGCTGGAGCACGTTGTTGGGAAACTCCAGGAACTTCTCGGCGTTGGCGGTGCAGCTCACGCCGGGTTCCACATGGTCGCCGGCAAGGCCGAAGGCAGAGTCTCCCACCTCCACGTTCAGGGTGATGCCGCCGATGCCCGGCAGGATAAAGGGGGTGCCGTCACGCCCCACCCGCCAACCGCCCGGGCGGCACCTGGGCATTCCGGGCTTGCACTGCAACAGAAATTCCACAACCTTATCTTCATTTGTTTTCAGCATGGGTACCTCGATTATGATCCGGTATTGTTGATGATGGTAAAAGGATCCCGACGCGATCCTTTCCGGAAACGACGGAATACAGGGGAGCTCCCCTTGTCCGGATATTGCGTGTAGAGGATGCGCGAGCGAGCCGGGCCGGAGAAACGCCGCCCAAACCGGTGGTCGCCTCTATTGTGCCGGCCCTTGGAATCAGTGTTGATGTTTATGGGAAAACAGACGCGTTATCAATAGGAAAACTGTCAAACCCGATGTTTCTGTAAAAAAGTCGGCGGCCCCATTCATGGCGAAAAGCCGGCGTATGGCATCGAGCATTACCCGTGGTGTGATGGATATTAGAGGCGGGCAACCGGGGCAACGCGGGCGCTTGGCAAGGTGGTCGCCTGCTGTACGATGCGGCCCGTTTCACAGCGGTTGCGCCCGAGGCTCTTGGCCTTGTAGAGGGCCTTGTCCGCGGCCTTGATCAGGTCCGTGGGGTAGGCGCCCATGGAGGGAAGCACGGCGCTGGTGCCGATGCTCACCGTGATGCGGCCGTAGCCTGGGGACTCGGCATGCTCGATATCCAGCTGCTCCACGATGCTCCTCAGTTTTTCGGCCACCAGGTCCCCGCCCTTGGCGTTGGTGCCGGGAAGGATGGCGGAAAACTCCTCGCCCCCGTACCTGGCCACGATATCCATGGGGCGCTTAAGGACCGAGGAGAGGGCCCTTGCGATCCGCTTGAGGCAGAAATCTCCCGCAGGATGACCGTAATGGTCGTTGTATGCCTTGAAATGGTCCACGTCCACCATGATCAGGCAGAGAGGTTCGCTGGTGCGCACGCCCCTTTTCCACTCCGACTCCAGCACCTCGTCGAACCGCCGCCTGTTGGGGATGCCGGTGAGGCCGTCCAGGGAGGAGAGCTGCTTGAGCTGTTCGTTCCGCTCCTCGAGCTGGAGCTGCATCTCCTTGAGCTCAATGATCTTGGCATCCAGCTCCCTTGTCTTGGCCTGGAGCTGGTTCCGCTGCCGTTGAAGTTCCAGGAACACATCCACCTTGCTCTTGAGCACGGCGGGCTCCAGGGGTTTGAAGAGGTAGTCCACGGCCCCCGAGTCGTATCCCTTGAAAATATGGTGTTTTTCGGTCTGGAAGGCGGTGACGAAGATGATGGGAATATGTTTGGTCTTCCTGGCGCTTCGCATGAGCTCGGCGGTTTCGAAGCCGTCCATCTCGGGCATCTGAACATCCAGCAGCACTAGGGCGAAATCGTATTGGAGCATCAGGCCCAGGGCTTCGTTTCCCGATTCGGCCTTTACGATGTTCAGCTCCGGATTCTCCAGGAGCACCTCGAGGGTGATGAGGTTTTCCGGGCGGTCGTCCACGATCAGGATGTTCAGTTGCTCAGACATTTTGTCCCTTAACCGTTGTGTTTAAAAATTCGCCGATTCCATCCAGCGGCAGAATATGATCCACCCTTGCCGCCGCAATGGCGGACTTGGGCATGATGTCGACCTTTGCCGTCCCGGGAGACTGCACAACGGCCCTTCCGCCCAGCTCTTTCACACGGCAAAGCCCCGCCGCGCCGTCACAGCTTGCGCCGGTGAGGATCACGCCGATCAACCTCTCGAAAAAAACCTCTGCCGCTGTTTCAAACAGTACGTCGATGGAGGGGCGTGAGAAGTTCACCCGCCGGTCCACCGTGAGGGCCAGGGTTTCGTCCGCCTCCACGAGAAGATGGTAATCCGCCGGCGCGATATAAACCGTGCCGGGAACAAGGGGTTCTTTCTCATCAGCTTCTTTTACCTTCACTCGACAGAGATTGTCAAGGTGAAGGGCAATATAGTCTCCCGAACGGGGGCCCATATGCTGGGCCACGATCACGGGCGCGGGAAAATCCGCGTCAAGAACGGACAGAATCCTCGAAAGGGCGTTGATCCCCCCCGCCGAGGCGCCGATCACCACGGCCGAAAAACTCATTTGCGTGCTCCCGCTTCCCCCGGCGTTTTGCCCCTTCGTTTTCTGTAGATCTTCTCTTTTTCGGATACCGGCTCGAACATATCCGCGTGTTCCGAGAAGGAGAGGCTCTCCTTGGAGCCCAGGCAGAGAAATCCCCCGGGGCAGAGGCTGTCCATGAAGAGCTTGATCACCCGGTCCTGGAGATCCCTGTTGAAGTAGATCAGGACGTTCCTGCAGAAGATGATGTTCATCTCCCCGAAAACACTGTCGGTGACCAGGTTGTGGAGGGAAAAGAGCACCTTCTTCCGGAGGCCGGCGTCCATGGCAACGGAATCGTACATGGCCGTGTAATAGTCGGCAAAGGAGTTTTTCCCGCCGGACTCCTGGTAGTTCGCCGTGTATTGGCGTATCCGCTCCATGGGGTAGATCCCCTGCCCGGCCCGTTCCAGTATGGGGGCGTTGAAATCCGTGGCATAGGTTTGGATTCGATCCTTGAGCCCCTCCTCCTGGAAGAGGATCGCGCCGGAGTAGACCTCCTCTCCGGTGGCGCACCCCGCGTGCCAGACCTTTATAAAGGGATAGGTCATGAGGTGGGGCAGCACCTCCTCCCGGAGCGCCCGGTAAAACGTGGGGTCCCGGAACATGTCCGTGACGTTGATGGACAGGTCCTTGAGGAGCATCTCGAAAAAGGGCGGATCGTTCAGGACCCTGTGGATCATGGAGGAGATGGTCTCGCATTCCGAGATACCCATCCTGTGGCGAATCCGCCGCAGGGTGTGGGTGGGGGCATAGTCCCTGAAATCGTAGCCGTACTTCCGGTGGATCGCCTCCAGCAGGAGGGCGGCCTCGATCCGCTCGTTCTCTACCCGTTTTTTTTCCCTGTTTACGGTCATCTGTATAACCAAACCCTGAGCATTGAGAGAAGTTTATCCGTGTCCACCGGCTTGGCCAGGTAATCGCTGGCGCCCGCGTCGATGCACCGGTTCCGGTCCCCCTTCATGGCCTTTGCCGTGAGGGCGATAATGGGAAGTTTTTCAAACTGTTCCCTTTTCCTGATCTCCGTCATGGCCTCGTACCCGTCCATCTCGGGCATCATGATATCCATGAGCACCAGGTCGATCTCCTGGTTTTCGTCCACCTGCTCCACGGCTTCCAGGCCGTTTCTTGCAACGGTGATCTTCATCTCCTTCTCCTCCAGGACGCTGGAGAGGGCGAACACGTTTCGCATGTCGTCGTCCACCAGGAGGATGTTCTTGCCCGAGAGCACCGCCTCCTTGTCGTGGGAGACCCGGATGGCCCGCTGCTTCTCCTCGGGCAGGTTGGCCTCCACCCGGTGGAGGAACAGGGAGGTCTCGTCCAGTAGCCGCTCGGGGGACCTGGCACCCTTGATGATGATGGTCTCGGCGTATTTCTGGAGTTTCTCCTCCTCCTCGCGGGTCAGGTCCCGGCCCGTGTAGATGATGATGGGAACCCTGGGGCAGTGCACGTCGTCCCGGATCATCTTCAGGAAGTCGAACCCGGACATGTCCTCCAGGCCCAGATCCAGGATGATGCAGTCGTAACTGCCGGTGACGATCTCGTGGAACGCCTCCTTGCCGGTGCCCACGGTGGTGGTGGAAACATCCCCGTTGCCGATGAGTTCCTTGATGCTCTCCCGCTGGAGCTCGTCGTCCTCCACCACCAGGAGCCTTTTCATGGGGGTTGAGAGGGTGGTCTCGATGCGGGTGAGGGTATCCTCGACCTTCTCCACGGACACGGGCTTGGTGAGGTATCCGATGGCGCCCATCCTCAGGGCGTCCATGGAGTCGTCACGGGCCGATATGAAATGCACGGGAATATGGCGCAGGTCGGGGTTCTCCTTGAGCCGTTCCATGACCGCCCAGCCGTCGATGCCCGGCAGGCCGATATCCAGGAGTATGGCGCTGGGGGCGTAGTAGTCGGCAAAGTGGAGGCCGGTCTCGCCGTCCCCGGCCACGAGGCATTTAAAGCCCCGGTCCCTTGCAAGATCCCTTAAAATCGCGGCAAACTTGGGGTCGTCCTCGATGATGAGAAGCGCGTTGTCCGACTCCTTGATGTTGCGGCGGTCGTCCTTGATCCCCTCGATATTTTCCGGTGGAGGGGCGGGTTTGGATTGCGCAAGGGCCGGTTTCGCTTTTTCGGGTCCACGCGGTGCGTCGATTCCGCTTTCGCCGGAACCCCTTGATGCTTCGTTCCCGCTTCCGGCGGGATCCCGGGACGCGCCGGTTTCAATCTCGGCGGGGGCGTTCCGGGGCTCCCCGGGGGGCGGCGAGGCCGGTGCCGCCGCGATACCGGGTGTTTTACCGGTGGCGGGGTTTTCGTTGCCGTTGCCGCCGGCAACGGTGGGCGTCGGAGAGCCATTCCGGGGACCGGGTATTTGCGTCGCCCTGTTTTCCCTGCTGCCCGCGATTGGTTCGGAAGCGGTCTGGGCATGGTCCAGGGGAAGGAGGAGGGTGAAGGTGCAGCCCTCTCCCTCCCTGCTGGAAAGGCGGATCTCGCCGCCGAGGAGCCCGGCCAGCTCCCTGGAGATGGAAAGGCCCAGGCCCGTTCCGCCGTATTTGCGGCTTGTGCTGCCGTCGGCCTGCTGGAAGGCGTTGAAGATATCCTCCTGTTTCTCCTTGGGAATGCCGATGCCCGTATCCTTGACCACCAGGGCCACCGCCGTGTCCGAGGTCAGGGGGGAGGCGGAAAGGTCCATATGGGTATGGGGGCGGGTCACCGTGAGGGTCACGCTGCCCTCTTCGGTGAACTTGAAGGCGTTGGTGATCAGGTTCCTGAGGATCTGCTGGAGTCTGTGGGAGTCGGTGCGGATGGAATCCGGGGCGCCGGTTTCAATATCGATGATGAAATCCACCCCCTTGTTCTCGGCGACCCCCGCGAAAAGGCGCTTGAGATCCCCCGCCATGGCCTCCGTGAGCATCTCCTCGATGGAGAGTTCCAGCATGCCGGCCTCCACCTTGGAGAGGTCCAGCACGTCGTTGATGAGCTTGAGAAGATCCGAGCCCGACGAGTGGATCGCCTTTGCCGACTCCACCTGTTTCTCCGTGAGGTTCTCCTCCCGGTTGCCGGCAAAGAGCTGGGAGAGGATCAGGATGCTGTTCAGGGGGGTTCTCAGCTCGTGGGACATGTTGGCCAGGAATTCGGACTTGTACTTGCTGGCCACCTCGAGGTCCCTTGCCTTCTGCTTGATGTTCTCCTGGGCCCGGAGGAGCTCGTTGTTCTTCTCCCCCAGTTCCGATTTCTGGCGCTTCAGCGCCTTTGTGCGCTCCTCGAGTTCCGCGTTGGTGACCCGGAGCTCCTCCTGCTGGGCCATGAGTTCGGCCTCGGAGCGCTTGAGGGCGCCGGTCTGCTCCTCCAGTTCCTCGTTCATCACCCGGAGCTCCTCCTGCTGGGTCTGGAGCTCCCGCTCCGACTCCTTCAGGGCCTTTGTCTGCTCCTCCAGCTCCTCGTTGGTGACCTGGAGCTCCTCCTGCTGGACCTGGAGTTCCTGTTCCGACTCCTTGAGGGCCTTTGTCTGGGCCTCCAGTTCCCAGTTGGCGGTCTGGAGCTCCTCCTGCTGGGTCCTGGCCGTGTCCAGGAGGTCGTGGATCAGCTTGCGTGACCTTGCGGCGTTAAAGAGGATGGAGACGTTTTCGATGTTCTTTTCGATAAAGCGGCGCTGGAGATGGGAAAAGGGCGCCGTGGACCCCACCTGGAAAACCCCCAGGAGCCGGTCCTGGAATATCAGGGGGGCGGTGAGAAAATGGTCCAGGGGTTTCTCTCCAAAGCCGTAGTTGAGCTTCGGGGCGCCTTCCCGGACATTGGAGAACACGATGATCTCCCGCTCCAGGGCGACCTGGCCCACGAGCCCCTCACCCACCTCGATGCGGCTGAAGTTGCCCTGTCTGTCCGTGAACGCATAGCTTGCGGTCAGTTCCAGGATCTTTTCATCCTCGGTTGAGTAGAAGGCGCCCACCTGGGCCTCCAGGTGCTTGACAACGTAGGCGATAAAAAGGCGGCTCATCTCCTCGGTGTCCATGTCGCCCCTGAGCTGGTCGTCCAGGCCCTCCTTTCCGTTCTGGAGCCATCCCACCTCCCTGAGGTTGGCGGCCATGCTGTTCAGGGCGCGGCCCAGGTCCCCGAGTTCGTCCTTTCGCTTCAGGTTGAGGTTTCGCTCGAGCTCGCCGCGCGAGATCGCCTGGGCAAACTCCATGTCCTTCACGATGGGCTGGGTCAGGCCCCAGGCAAAGCGGAAGGAACCCGCCGCGATAAGGAGGAAGATGACACATCCGCCGAGGATGATGGACTTGATGAGCCCCCAGATGGGCGCGGTGACCTCCGCCTTGTCGATCTTGGAGATCAGGGCCCAGTCCACCCCGAGAAAATCGAGGGCGCTGTAGGAGACGAGCACGGCGTTTCCGGCGCTGTCCGTGTACAGGCCGTTACCCCCGTAGGTGCCGCTTTCCATGGCATCCTTCCAGTAGGGAAGAACCTCGCCGAAGGCGTAACCGATCACGTACTTGCCGTCACCCATGGTTTTCAGGTCGCTTCTGAACTCGTACCGATCCTTTTGCCCGCCCTCTCCGCTGTAGCGGCGGATCAGGTAGGATTCACCCGTCTCCCCCATGCCGTCCCGGGAGGCCATGATCTCGTTGATAAATCGGGAGGTGAGCTGAAGGGCAATGACGCAGATCATCTTGCCGGATTCGTCGTAGACCGGGTAGCCCGTGAACGCGGACTCCATGTTGCCGCTGGGCCTGTAAGGTTCGAAATCCACGAAAACGGCGTTTTCCGTTTCCACGACCTTTCTCCATAGTTCTCCGAGGCCGGTGTGTTTCAGGGCGCCCCTTGAAAGGGCTTCGCCGGCGGGTGTCATGCCGGTGGCCGAAAAGAGCAGCTCTCCGTTACCGCTTCCGATGATAAATATGTCCTGGTAATCATAGGCCTGGATATAGAGGGACAGGTGGGGTAGGTACCGCTCGTGGAGCCTTCGGTACTCGAGGTTGTTCACGGGAAAGGTCTCGCCCGGGGCGGTGCCTGTGGATGCGTGGTAACGGGTGAGGTCCCGGCAGGCTTCCTTCACGTCCTTTGTGGCGGCAAGGAGTTCCAGCTCCTCGAACCGTTCCGTGAGAAACGCGGTGAAGCGGCTCCTGGTGAGCTCCTTGACCGTGTCGAGCTGGTTGAAGGATTTTTCCATCAGGGCCTTGGTGGAGAGGGTGCTCCCCAGTATGCCCAGGACGATCAGGGGAAAGATACCGGTCATCAGGAACAGGAGAACCAGCTTGGGCTTCATCCTCACATTACGCAGGTCGGCAAAACGAAACATTCAATTTATCCCCAAACCGGAAGCCGATTCTCCCTGGCGGCCACCCCGAGGGGGGCTTACGGGAATCGATCCGGCGACATAATGCCGGGCTTTGGTCCTACCCCATTCCGCCGAGTGACGTTGCACGGCCGTGAAACCTGATCCGTCCGGGCGCGGGATGTCATCGGAGTTTTGGGGGGTGCTGCAAGCCCTGCTCTTAATATTTAAGGTCAAGTGGTTTACTAATATCCCGCGCCGGATTCGTCAACCCATAATTGACAAACAGCGCAGACTGACCGATAAAAAATGCCTTTGTTGGTGCATTTCTTTTTGAAAACAACGATTCCCGTTGCCTTACGAAGTGGAAGCGGCATTGCCCCGGGAAGGAACACGTTATGCCGAGGGAAGGAACCGGGGGGGACTAGACGGAGGATAATCGAGGGCTGTAATGAGCCTCTTACCGACGAAACCTCGCGGATTTTTTTACATTTTGCTTCCGGTTTGTCCGGCCTGAGGAGGTGAAGGCTCGAAGAAGTTACGGACACAGACGCTGAAGATGCGGACGGCGCAAGGGACCAATGGGATTGATCGTGGTATATCCTGCATTGTTTCACGATGTAAAAAAAGGGGAAGGTGCCCAGGGGGGAAAGGTTCAGTGAGCGGCGGGAGCCCGGGAAGACGCTTGCAGTGTTGATTCCCCGCTTGTCTTGGACAGGGAGGCCTGGAGCGCCTTTTTCATTTTGTACAGTTTGTCGAAGCGCTTGTTGAGCCGGCGTTTGAGCCTTCGGGGAGAGATCTTCAGTTTTGCGGCCCTTTTTTTGACCAACGCCTCGGCGGACCGGATACCGGGCCACAGGTTGCCCTCGAACACGCGTACAAAGTATTTGTCGTAGGAGAAGCCGTAACGGGTCATGGAGGGAAGGGGGAGGAGGTTCTTGTCGTTCAGGGCGAATGCCGGATAGGGAAACTTCACGGCAAGATCCAGGTGGTATCCGATCAACTTATGTTCCGGGTTGATGGAGGCAAGGCCGTGGGGAACGCAGTTTGTTTCCGGGATGCGGTACTTGACCCTCAGCCAGTCCGTGAGCGCCCTGCCGGACCTTTTCTGTGCGGCGTTGATGGTGGATGTGTTGCCGTCCGCGATCTTCAAGACCTTTTTTTTCGGCAGCGCGACCTTTTCGAAATCCCTTGCCTCGAAACTGATGCCGATAAAGGCATGGTTGAGGTTCAGGAAGGTGGAATCTTCGTCCGACCAGAGGGAGTTCCCCGCATGAAAGGCGGCATGGTCATCACGGACGACGCGGAACACCTGGCCGAAGCGATCGATGAGATAGTTGTAACACTTTTGGCGCTTTACGTACCGGATCAGGCGTCGGCTGTTTTTCTTGATGGACTGGTTCATCTCGGGGAGGAACGGATGGAGGTCGCTCTCCGTCGAGTGGTAGAGGATACCGGCAATACGGTTGGTGATCCGTTCTTTCTTTTTGGCGCCCGGGGCGTTGTTGGGAAATCGATAGTAGAGCCTGGGGAGATTGTCCACCACGTGGGCGGTGATGATCCTGAGGCCGTTGCTGTAGAGTTCCCAGTCGGTACCCTGGTCCACGAGCCAGATCGGTTCCTCGATGTACTCGGCAAAGGGCTCGTCCCCTCGGCGCTCTCGTGGTTTGTCCGTTGCTTTTTGGGGAGGATTCCCTGTCTTTGACTTTCCCGAAACCAAATCCCTTTCGACGGAAGATGTCGTGTCGGGGAGGGGGGCGCTTCCCCTGGAAGCGGTCGAGGAGGGAGCGGAGCGTTGACCGGAGGGTGTGCCGGCCGATGCATTGAAAGCCCTTGCGGAGGATGCAGGGGAAGATTTCAGGCAGAGGAGAACGGGGAGGTTGGGGGTACCCCGGTTTGCTGCGGATTCCCCTTTAGCGCTTTTGACGGGCAGTGGTGCCGGCCATTGCGATATATGGGGAAGAGAACCTGCGTGGTTGTTTCCCGAAAACAACAGCCGGGGCCATGCCCATTCGCCTTGCTCCGATTCGTGGGGGGCGGAGGTCGGAAATCGAGGGAAACCGCCGGCATTTCCCTTTGCATCGGGGAGGGCCGGTTCCCCGGTGCTCACATGCCGGCCTGTACCTGAAGCGGTTCGGCTCCAGTAAAAGGCGGCGGTTTTCCGGTCTCGAATCTCCGTGGGGCCATGGTCCGTTCCACGTGATAAAGCGGGAAGGCCTTGCGAGGCCGATTCTTCGGTGTTCACAAGGGTGCCGGTATCTGAAGCGGTTCGACTCCAGTAAAGGGCGGCGGTTTTCCGATCCCGATTATCCGTGGGGACAAGGTCCGTTCCACCTGATAACGCGCGAGAGTCTTGCGGGGCCGATTCCTCGGTGTTCAAAAGGGCGTTGGTGCCTGAAGCGGTTCGACTCCAGTAAAAAGCGGCGGCACTCTTATTCCGATTTTTTGTGGGGGCGATCTCGGCCTGGCGTGAAACAGTGGAAAGACCTGGATGGTCGAAGTTTTCCGTCGCTACAGGGATGCCTGCTCTCGAAGCTGTGCGATTCCAATAGAAGCCCGTGTTCCTTTTCTCCCGTTGGTTTGTCGGGGGGACATTCGATTCCCTTGATGATATGCGCGGTTGTGAACTGCCGGATGCCGCTTCCGCCATAATGGGGCCAATTGGGACCGGTGTGACAATCTTTTCCACTTCGTGGGGAGATTTGGAAAGCAGGGAATCATGATGCGGGGCATACGTTTCAGGGATTTGAAAAAGGGCGAACTCGTTGAAGAATTCATGGGGCGCAACTTCGGGGAAAAGATGTGGGGGAGGAATCGAAGGTGCATTCAGCGAGCCGGGCGCTTTCTCCCGGGGCCCAATACTCAAAAATGGAGTCTTCCCCGGGAATACCGGGGAATGCTCCGGGGAGGTGTTTGATGTTGGGACAAGGGCTTTGACGAGATCCATGCCCGGGGGGTGAAAATAGAGGTATATCCCCGCTGGTACAAGAAAAAGCAAGAGCAGGGCAAGGGTAGGCAAGGCCCGTCCAAGGGGCACGCCCCGATGTTTTGAGACAGGGGGGGCCGGTTTTTTCTCCCGGCATGCCCCCTCGGCGCATTCCCTGACCCAGGTACGCAACGCTCCCCTTGCAAGGGAAGGGCAGAGCCTGTAAAGGAGCGGAAGCCGGCGGGTCTCCGCCATGGCATGGCTGAGAAACCTGAGCTTCATGATCGGGTCGGGAATCTCTTTCCCCTTGCTGTCGATGAGGCTCAGGCAGTGATCGGGCGGAAATTTCTTGTGCGCCGAGATCTGCATGTTGCCCGCTTCCCGTGGTTGTCGAGTTAAATCGACAAATTTACGATTCGTACATGGCCGCCATGAGAGATCCCCTGGCGGTTGCCGTCAGTGGATCCTTTGAGATACGCACTTCGCTGATTTTGATGGGGAAGTTTGCCCTGTTGAGATATGTTTCGAAACGCTCCTTGAAACCCCTGGGTTTGACGGTCCCGCCGCTGAGCACAATGGGAACCGGGCGGTCCATGTTGGGGATCTTGGAGGTCTGGTCGATGCTCTCCTTCATGGCCTTGACCAGTGTTTTGATCAGGTCGTCGTAGTAGATATGGAGGGCATCCTCGATGTCGTTTGCCGGCGGCCTGCTCAGGTCCAGCTCATTTTCCTTGATATGCCTGACCCGGGTGTTGACCTCGCTGGTGACAGAGGAAACCGCGTCGTCGATATAGTCTCCTCCCTTGTTGATGCTGAAGGAGATCAGGGGAACGGAGAGGAAGGAGAGGCATACATTGCACATGCCCCCGCCCATGCTGACGCCGAACCCGGAAAAATTCTCCTTTTCCAGCTCGGAGAAAACAACTGCCAGCCCCTCGTTGATGCTCTTTGAGTTGTACCCCTTTTCCTCGAGGTGACGGTTGAGGATCGCCTCGTGGTAGATGATGTCGGTTTCCGCGTTTTTCGGGACACCGGGGATCGAAAAGCAGAGCTGGGGCGCGGCAAGGGGCACCGGTGGGGTAAGGTCGTCGAGGATCCCCTTGATGATGTCCAGTGCCTTGGCCTCCTTGGGGTTGAGCAGGCCCTTTTTCATGGGGCGGCGGGTTTCCATGTTCAGCATTTTGGCGAAGGTTTCGGCGCCGTCGCCGTAAACGAGCAGGGAATCGCCCACGTTGTAATAGTTGATCTGGTTCTGCTTGAGAATCCCTTCGGTGAACTTGGAATAATCCACCTGGATAAATGCGTTGCGCTGGGAGAGGAACCTCATCTTCCCCCTGTCGTTCACGGCAAACACGATCTTGGAGGTGCCGATATCGACCCCCACGGCATTTCGGGTGTCAATTTCGGGTTCGGCCGCGGTTTCCTGTAAAGTCGGGGGTTCAAGTGTGTGTGGGGGCGTATCGTGGATTTCCTCGGGGAGCTGTTTTCCTGTTTCTTGACTTTTCTTGGCCATTTGAAAATTCTCCTTGCCGGTTTAGGGGTCCGGTCGTGAGCGTTCAATATGATTCCTGCACCGAAAAAGGCTCGGAAGGCCTCCGGGAACTGCCGATACGGGGGCCGGTTTAGGGGCGTGTACGTAAATCAACCGCACGAATTGTTGAAACAGTAATAGTCAAAAACAATGGGAAAGACAGGGCGCCTTTCATCCGAGGGAGCCGCCCGGCCTCCAGTATCGACGGCCGGTGGGCCCGGGATGGGTCACCGCAGAACATTTTGCGCCGCAACTTCCCGGAATAAAAAGATATGTGAATAGTGTGCAAAGGGCTCGGGAGTTCGAGGATGAAACCTGCTGTCGGTATCCGGGTTGTGAAAAGTTCAAAAGCCCCCCTGTTTATTACTACCAATTGTTGCCGGGTAAAGTCAATGCCGAATCGGTTTCAATGGGGAAAACGGGAACGCATATCCGCCTTCAACGGGTCCCCATTCGGTTTCACCGTGTGAACGAGTGACGGCTACCTGTTCGGCATCGTGAACCACCTCTGTCCGTTGGAAAGAGGTGGGCGAGTCGGGCGAAGGCCGGTGAGGCGCCTCACGCGGTTCGTGGGGGGGGATGGAAAGGTTTTTGGGCGGTTTCACATTGAGGGGGCTCCATCTCGACCGGTTTTTCGGCCTGGGCACGGGCACCGTTTCATTTTTCCACGGCACAGCTTTTTTCTTGAATTTTTTAATATTATTGAATAGATGTGTGAAATGAAAATGGGCTCGGCAATTCAAAATGTGATATTCCGTAATAATTCGGCATATCACGGATTTTTATGAAAACCTCGAATAATCTTTGGGGGGGGGCCGGCGAGAAGGTGGATATGTGGTCTGTGTTTCGGGATAAGGAAGTCGTGATATACCCTTCGATGAAACAGATATCGTCTTCCGATGTTACACGTTTTCCGCATTCCAAAAGTAAGGATTGGTTTAGCAGGGCAGGTCCTTGTTCGGTTTATCATGAAAACAGGTCGTTAAAGGTGTTTAATCCTATTAAGGAGGTGCAATGACAAGTCGTCAATTGCCTTTTATTCAATCATTACAAATTAATAAGGTCAGGCATCTTAAGGATCTTACGATAAGGATCGACAATGACAATCCTCGGCACCTTATTCTTACCGGGCCCAACGGATGTGGTAAAACTTCAGTCCTGCGTTTTTTAAAGGAATATCTTGAAGGAATTCCCAATAACAGTATTATAGAAATTGAGAATTGGCGAGAGGAAGTTAAAATATCTGAGCAAGAAATCGTCAAATTGAAAAAAACGTTAAGCGGTTCGGGGGCACCAAGAACAGAACAGGCAAAATTAACGATACAAAACCAAATCAATAGTTTTGAATCGCATATAATTACATATCAAATGAAAATCGATGCATTTGATTCAATCGTGCCCGAAATTGCCAATCTTGCCCGGATGGTGGAGCTTTACCACAAGGGTGAGTTTATCATTGTCTTTTTCGGAGCCAAACGCTTTTCTCAAATCAGTCCGGCCGACGGGCCGCGGAAAACCGAGTTGCCGGCGGTGAGTCCCATCGACACCGACGACACATCCCCGGGCAGCACCAATCTGTCGGGCCTGTTTTTGCAATATCTCGTCAATCAGGAAAGCCGAGCCGCCCATATGCTCAGAAAGGGAGATAAGGCAGGCGTCGCGGAGTTGGAAAAATGGATGGAGAACCTGACCAACCGCTTCCGGGTGCTCTTTCAAAACGATGGACTTAAACTGGAGTACGATATCGACGAGTTTGATTTTACCATCGAAATTCCGGGTCGGGAGCCCTTTCGCTTCGTCGACAACCAGCTTTCGGACGGATTTTCCGCTGTAATTCACATCATTGCCGAACTGCTCCTGCGCATGGAAAAAAAGGCCGCCGGTCGTTACGACATGCCCGGTATTGTCATGGTTGATGAAATCGAGACCCACCTGCACATCGAACTTCAAAAACAGATCCTGCCGTTCCTGACCGACTTTTTTCCCAATATTCAGTTCATCACAACCACCCACTCACCCTTTGTGTTGACCTCCCTGGCCGACTCGGTTGTATTCGACCTGGAATCGCGAAAAAGATGGGAACGTCTGGCCCCTCTCTCCGCAAGCAATGTTGTTGAAGGCTATTTTGAATCGGACCTTTACTCGGTAGAGTCCAAGCGAATGATTGGACGTTATGCGGAGTTGGCGTCGAAGAAAAATAGAGAACCTGAAGAGGAAATGGAGTTGGGGCTGTTGAGGAAACAACTCGATTTGCTTGATTATGAAGATGCCCCGGAATTGGTTGCCCATTACCGGCACCTCAAGGCCAAGGAAGGTCGGAAGTGATTTATTTTCAAAAATCCAACAGCCCGGAATGTCAAGAACTCCTGGACGAAGCCAGGAATTCGGACAGGGAACCGGTTTATAGAGGCGGCCCCGTGTATGAGCGGGTGAAATCGGATTTCCATGAAAAATGTTATCTGTGTGAAGACGATACCCCGACCTCGATCCAAATGGAACACTTTGAACCGCACAAGAACGACCTTGAAAAAAAATACGACTGGAACAACCTCTTTTACTCCTGTGGACACTGCAACAACCTCAAGGGTACACGTTGGCCGTTGCTTAACTGCACCCTGAAAAGTGACGCGGTATGGGGAACCATTGAAATTCGATTCAAAGCCTTTCCGAAAGCAACCGTGGAGATAATTGAACACCCTTGTCCCGGCAAGAAAGAGGCGTGTGAAAACACCTGCAGCCTCCTACGTTCCACCCTCGCGGGGGAGAAGACAACTCCCATGAAAATGGACGAGGCCGCGAATCTCCGCAAGAAAATGTTGCGGGAACACAACTCCCTTGCCGAGGCGATTGTAAACGAGAACATGGAAGCCGTGCGGGAAGCTGTTTCCGATAAGGCGCCCTTTGCCGGAATGCAACTTTGGACACTACGAAACGAGTATCCGAAACTATACGAAATAATATCTGGAGACGGTTAGGGTGGAGTAATCCACGGTAAGGAAATGCGGGGAGGGGGAGGTCCTTGAAATAAGCATTTTGCTTGCATGAGAAGAGGGGGCCTTCCGCTTTTGTTTGAGGGCACAGGGCGTTGCGCGGCACTCGAGGCATTTGTCCGGCGTGGGCGTGCTACGGCGAAATGGGTGACAGTTTCCAAGGTAATTGCGGAGATCAGGACCAGAAGAGAACCCTGCACGGGACCCCCAGGGCCCTGTTCACGCGCCGGATGGTTTTTCTGCCGGGGTTGATCAGGTTGGGCTCCTTGCAGCGGGAAAGAAGCGGAATGTCGGACGAGCTGTCCGAATAGCCGTAATGCCACCTGTCCGTGTCCAGGCCCCTCTCCTCGGCAAGGGCGATCTTGTTTTTTCCAAGGCAGTAGCGGGTGTACACAAGGCCTCCGAGGCATTTCTTCCAACGGGTGCCGATGACGGTAAACTCTCCCTCGATGAACCTGTCCACGATGTGTTTGACCAGAATTTCGGGGGTGCCGGAAATGATCAGGATGCCGTTGCCGGTTTGCCGGTGCCTTTCGATCTCCTCGAGGGCCTTGTCGTAAAATCTCGCCTTGAATCGATCTGAAAAGTATCCAGCGGTAAACTCCTCGAAAAGCTCCTGGATGCGCGCGTCGCAACGACCCACGGTGCCGATCCAAAGCAGTGCGGAAATGGAGACGATGCGTGTTCGCCTGTGGTAAAAGAGCGGCAGGAACAAGGGGATGACCGCGGCGGCCAGAAACATTCTCGAACCCCGGGTGGTCAGCAGAAAGTTGATAAAGCAGAATGCCGTGTCCCTTGAGATGATCGTCTTGTCGAAATCGAACACGGCGATTTTTTTTCGGTTGAGATCCTCTGTTGTCACGTTTCCTCCCTTGGGCATCACCTTTTGATTTCGTTGGGTACGGAGGGCAGCCATCCCATGTGAACAACGCCCCATAGACCCGCCAGAACGGCTTCGGCGGCGTCATGCCGCAGGGACGTGGGGCGCGGGGCCCCGGACCACTCGATAACCCGCCGTGCAATATCGTCCGCGTTTGCCTTGGCGGCAACGCCCTTTCGTTGTTCGCGGGGATACAGCAGCTCTTTCCGCCAGGTTTCGGCGCTGATGAAGATCACGGGAACACCCCTTTTGCCCCCCTCTCTTTCCCACACCCTTGCGAGCTTTCCCCCACCCTCGACAATAATACACGAAAGATCCTCGATTTCGTTCAGCAGGCCGTGAACGCCCCGTTTCAGCCGGGAGGTTGTCACAAAGTTCTGGGATCTGTACCATTGCAACCGGCCGTTCCTCCCGTACAGGGCAAAACCGGTCCTCAATCCCAAATCAACGGCAAGCAGACACAAGGGCGACTCCAATCTCTTTCGGTACGGTTACGGGATGGTCTCCGCGTCAAAACAATAACCAGTTCAGGTTAGATCTGTATCAGGGGGCGCGGAGGCTTTCCAGAAAAAAAGGATGAAGGATGCTTTCGCCTTCCTGCCGGGCCGTCTCGCCCGTTATCCATGGGCACTTAGGGGGCGAGAAATAATAAATTCCACAATTACCGATGATTCGCGTTGCTGTTGGCGTAAAGCGATGCCTCGGCTTTACTGAACCGAATGCCCCTATGGTGTGGATTTGTTTAATTCCGCAAGCCTTACTCCGAGAACCGGTCGATGGAAGGAAAAATACCGATTGTGAACGATGAAAAGGCAGTTGTCTAAACCGTTGAGTACGATGTAAAAACCTGGCTTGTTTCTGTTTGAATGTTTTTGGCAATGATTTTTATATGTATTGAATACAAACTAAGCGTGCTCCAGCTGTTCTGCCTGGGGTGAGGGGGTGGGCGCGTGGCGGGAGGGGGCGGAGGTGTGCGGGATGGGTGCGGTGGGTCGTGGTGGGTCGTGGTAAGTTAAGTTAAAATGGTTGGTTGTGTGTGCTTTGTTTGTGTTTGGTTTTGTTTTTTTTATGGGGGTGCTTGTTTTGTCGATATTGGGTGTTGGTATCCGGGTTGCCCTGTCTTTGGGGAAATAAATACATTGACATGTATGGAAGTTGAGGGTAATACATTTTGCATTCAAAGTTTAGAGTTCAATTGTTTGGGGTGCGAATGATTAGTGTCGTTTGCTTTGAGTGCAATCTATTGTGCTCCCCGGCGCTACAGAGGAAAAGAGTGGATATGAAATCGGATTATGCCGGTACAATTCTCCGGTCCTTGAGAAGGATCATACGCTCCATCGATCAGCACAACAAGCAGCTCAGCCGGGAATATCAGCTGACGGTTCCCCAGCTCATCTGTCTGCGGCAGCTCCTTGCATCCGGGGAGATGACCCCGGGAAAGATCGCCGAGGCGGTTTTTCTCAGTCAGGCCACGGTCACCGGAATTCTCGACAGGCTTGAAGCCAAGGAGTTGATCAACAGGGAAAGGAGCACCGTTGATCGTCGCAAGCTCCTGGTGAACCTGACCGACAGCGGCCGCCGGCTGGCGGTTGCCATGCCATGGCCGCTCCAGGAGCGGTTCGCCGAAAGCCTCTCTTCCCTGGGGCCCCGGGAGCAGCGGAAGATCGATGAGATGCTCGGTCGCATTGCCCTGATGATGGAGGCGCCCTCGATTCCCGTGTGGCCGTTTGGCGGCTCGTCCGAAGTTACCCCCAACCAGATCAAAACACCCGAAGACAGGAGTTCCAGATATGGATCGGAATAACAAGATCGTCGTGGAGAACCTCTATAAAATATTCGGCCCGGAGCCCGACAGGGCCATCGCCCTGATAAAGGAGGGGCTCTCCAAGGAGGAGATCCTGGAAAAAACCGGGATGACCGTCGGGGTGGACAATGCGAGTTTTTCCGTTGAAACCGGGGAGATCTTCGTGGTCATGGGGCTGTCCGGTTCGGGGAAATCGACCCTGGTGCGGATGCTCAACCGCCTGATCGAGCCCAGTGGCGGCAAGGTGCTGGTGAACGGCCGGGATATCGTCTCCATGGGCGAAGAGGAGCTGGTGGATGTCAGGCGAAAGACCCTGGCCATGGTTTTCCAGTCCTTTGCCCTGATGCCCCACCTCAACATCGTGGACAACGTGGCGTTCGGGCTCCAGATCGCCGGGATGGATGTGGGCGAGAGTCGCGAACGGGCCATGGAGGCCCTGGAACAGGTGGGGCTTTCGGCCTGGAGCGAGAGCATGCCGGATGAGCTCTCCGGGGGCATGCAGCAGCGGGTCGGGCTGGCAAGGGCCCTTGCGGTGGATCCGGACGTCCTTCTCATGGACGAGGCGTTCAGCGCCCTGGATCCCCTGATCCGCTCGGAGATGCAGGACGAGTTGCTGAAACTCCAGGCGCGTCACAAGAGAACCATCATCTTCATCTCCCACGACCTGGACGAGGCCATGCGCATCGGAGATCGGATCGCCATCATGGAAGGGGGGCGCGTGGTTCAGGTGGGATCGCCGGAAGAGATCCTCCAGAATCCCGCCAACGACTATGTCAAGGCGTTCTTCAGGGGGGTGGACCCCACCAATATCCTCTCCGCGGGGGATATTGCCCGGAACACACAGACGACCATCATTCGCCACCCCGGCCACGGCCCCCGGACGGCCCTTGAGCTGCTCGGCTCCAGTGATCGTGATTTCGGATATGTGCTCGACACCGAAAAACGGTTTGTCGGGTTGGTTTCCTCGGATTCCCTGAAGGCACACCTCGGCAACGGAGGAAAGGCCAACGCCGATCTCACAAAGGCGTTTCTCCAGGAGGCGACCCCCGTGGAGGAGACCGATTCCCTTCAGGAGATTCTGCCCGAGGTGGCGGCAAGGAGCTGGCCCATACCGGTGATCGACAACCAGGGCGTTTACCGGGGGGTGATCTCCAAGAACATCTTCCTCAAGACCCTCCACCGGGATGAGGGAGATTCCCCGGGGTAAGGGAGATTCCCGGGAGTAAGCCGAATATGCCGGTTAAGCGATTTTCTCCCCGGGGGGGATTCCGCCCGGGGGGCGCCGACCGCTTTCCACCATTTAACGTTTTCAATCATGACGGTTTCGTAACGTGAAACAGACCTGACCCGGGGCGCTGTACCACCGGCCGGGGCATGGATACGCTCCCCTTTTACGGATTCGTCGTGTGACGGCTCCCAAGGATAAATCCAAGGGTTTTACGGCCTGAAGGCCGGGAATAAAAGAATCGAGGCGATAAAGATGTTGATTTTTGAAGAACGGATCATCCCCCTGGACGAATGGATACAATTTGGCGTGGACTGGCTTGTGGTCAACCACCGTGATCATTTTCAGATGATCAAGTGGCCGGTGGAAGCCTCCCTGAGGGGATTGGATTATCTGATGAATGCCGCTCACCCCCTGATCATCATCGCGATCATGGCCCTGCTTGCCTGGCGCTTCTCCGGGGTGAAACTCTCTATTTTCAGCATCGTCACCCTGGTGTTCGTGGGGCTCCTGGGCATGTGGGAAGACTCCATGACCACCCTTGCCATGGTGTTCTGCTCGGTGCTCTTCTGCGCCGTCGTGGGGATTCCCCTGGGGATCTGCGCAGGAAGGAGCAACCGGTTCGAGAGCTTGATGCGCCCCTTCCTGGACGCCATGCAGACCACGCCCGCTTTCGTGTACCTGGTTCCGGTGGTGATGCTGTTCAGCATCGGCACGGCGGCGGGGGTTCTTGCGACCATCATCTTTGCCATGCCGCCCCTGATCCGGCTCACCTCCCTGGGCATCCGTCAGGTTCACCCGGAACTGGTGGAGGCGGCTCTGGCGTTCGGCGCCACCCCCCGGCAGGTTCTCTGCCGGGTGCAGCTCCCCCTGGCCAAGAAAACGATCATGGCGGGTTTCAACCAGACCATCATGATGTCCCTCTCCATGGTGGTGATCGCGGCCCTCATCGGCGCCGGCGGGCTGGGGATGCCGGTTTTCCAGGGACTCAACACACTCGATATCGGGCTTGCTTCCGTCGGCGGCGTGAGCATCGTGCTCATGGCCATGGTACTGGACAGGATCACCCAGTCCATGGCCGAAAAATAGGCCCGGCGTTAAATTACAATTACCCGGCCCGCGGTTTACCCGGGAGGGCGGCACCGCACTCCGGACATGGGGTGGACCGCCGCGTGCCGGTCGGTATGGACAACTAAAACAGAAAAAAATTTTCAAGGAGGCTGTGGAAAAATGATGAAACGTCTGATGATCTTGATGCTGACACTACTCGTGGCGGCGGCGGTTCCCGCCGGTGCCTACGACAAGACGCCCGGAAAGGGCAAAACCGTTCAGCCCGCAAGGGCCACCTGGAATACCGGATACTTCCAGGCGGCATTGCTCGAGACCGCATTGAAGGAACTGGGATACAAGGTGAATGGTGTCAAGGAACTCGCCAACCCCCTCTTTTACCAGGCCGTGGCCCTGGGGGATGTGGATTACTGGCCCAACGGATGGTTTCCCTCCCACGACAACCAGCTCCCCAAGAAGTTCTACGACAAGGCCGACACCTACGGGTATGTGATGAAGGCCGGCGGTCTTCAGGGGTACCTGGTGTCCAAGGATGCCGTTGAAAAGTACAACATCAAGTCCCTGGACGACTTCAAGCGCGATGAGGTAAAGAAGGCTTTCGACGGCAACAGGGACGGCAAGGCGGACCTGGTGGCCTGTCCTCCCGGCTGGGGTTGCGAGAAGATCATCACCCACCACATGAAGGCATACGGCCTCAAGGATCACGTCAATCCCATCAAGGCCACCTATTCCGCCAGCATCGCCGAGGCGCTGGCCCGCCACAAGAACGGAGAGCCGGTGCTCTTCTACACCTGGGCGCCCAACTGGACCATCTTCAAGTTCGAGCCGGGTAAAGACGTCATGTGGATCAACGTTCCCGCCATCGACCCCCTGGGTTCCCAGGCAACGGCAAAGGAGCGGATGACGGTGTCCGGCATCGAAGGAGCCGTGTCCGATCCCGTGAAGCTCGGGTTCGTGGTCAGCGATATCCGCGTTGTCGCCAACAAAAAGTTCACGGAAAAGAACCCGGCCGCGAAGAAGCTGTTTGAAATCTTCAAGCTTCCCCTGAGCGATATCAACGAGCAGAACACGAGAATGCAGGAGGGCGAGGATTCCGCCAAGGACATCCAGCGCCATGTGGACGAGTGGGTGGATAAGAACAAGGAGCAATGGAACCGGTGGCTCGAAGAGGCTAGAAAAGCCGCCTAAGGATTACCACCACTTCCGAACGTTCGATTTTAAGAGGCATGCCGTTAACCGGCATGCCTTTTTTTTGTCCACCGATCCGGGCATTGATCCCGGGGAGATAACGGCGGGAAGTTTCAGGTAATAAAATCCTTGCGTTTGATGGGGGAAGCTGATTGGTTGGGGGGAAAACGAAACCCCAATATATTCAACGCGCGGCAACACCCGTTGCCGGTGAAGCCTTCCATGTACCTTTTATAGAGGATCCTTCCCTATGAAAATGATCGGCGATTATTCGAGTATTTCAAGTGAACTTGACGGCTGCATCACCACCATCGATTCCCATACGGAAGGGGAAACCACGCGCCTGATCGTCGAGGGACCGCTCGAAGTCGAGGGAAAAACCATGACGGACAAGCTGGAGCGCTTCAAAGCCCGGTACGATCATGTGCGCTGCCTTTTGACAAAGGAGCCGAGGGGCTCCAAGGAGGTGCTGGCCGCCCTGGTGACGGAAAACGTCTCCGAGGACGCCAGTTTCGGCCTGATCTACATGGATGCGAAGCGATATCCCTATCTTTGCGGGCATGCCACCATCGGCGCGGTGACGACCCTTGCCGAAACCGGCTTTCTCAAACTGTCGGAGGGGGAAAACTCCGTGCTCGTGGATACACCGTCGGGGATCATGGATGCGGGGGTGTCCGTGAAAAACGGCAAGCTCGACTCCGTGGCGATCAACATGGTGCCCTCCTTTGTTTACGATACGGGGCAAACGATCGAGGTTCCGGGATTCGGAAAAATTACGGTGGACCTTGTCTGCACGGGCGGGTTTTTCGCCATGGTGGACTCCCGCAAGCTCGGCATCGAACCGGTTCTCGGGAACAAGGCGGTGCTGACGGATTTGGGGATGAAGATTATCGAGGCGGCCAATGAGCAGCTCACCGTGTGCCATCCCCAAAGGCCGGACGTAAGAACCATCGACGTGACGGAATTCCATGATTCCGAAATGGAGGGGCAGAGGGTGTTCGGCAGGGGAATGGTCATTTACGGGGAGTCCCATGCGGATCGTTCCCCCTGCGGCACGGGAACGGCCGCCAAGCTGACCCTCCTTCACCATTACGGGAAAATTGGAATGCACCGGAAGTATATCAACTACAGCCCCCTGGGGACCTCCTTTGAAGCCGAGCTGGTGGAAAGGGCAAAGATCGGTCACCTGGACGGATTCGTCGTCCGGATCAAGGGCAGGGCATATTTAACGGGTGTCCACCACTTTATCGTTGCGGCGGACGACCCGTTCCAGGAAGGATTCTTGATGTAATGAAAGCTGCTCCGGATATCATTTTATACAACGGCAATATTCGAACCCAGGACGTTTCTTGTCCGGCTGCCCGGGCCGCGGCGGTGACGGGCAACAGGATTACGATCCTCGGTTCCGACGGGGAGGTTCTCTCCGCGGCATCGGAAAACACCCGCGTGATCGACCTCGGGGGCCGGCTGGTCCTGCCGGGGTTCACCGATTCCCATTTTCATTTTTACGAGTGGGCGTTGAACTACGACAGTATCGATTTTGCCAAGGTTCGCTCCTTCGGGGAGATGGAGGTAGCTCTTTCCCGAAAGGCCAAGGCCCTTGGAAAGGGAGACTGGGTGCTCGGGCAGGGGTTCAACGAGTCGGACTGGCCGGAAAACAGGATGCCCGACCGGGACGACCTGGACCGGGCCGCGCCGGACAACCCGGTCTGTATCTGGCGGTGCGATCTCCACCTTTCCGTGGCCAACTCGGCTGCCCTGCGCCTTGCCGGAATCGATTCCAGAACTCCTGATCCCGGGGATGGGGTGATTGTGAGAGATGCGGCGGGCAGACCCACGGGGGTTCTGAAGGAGCTGGCCTCGAACCTGATCCGGGACGTGCTGCCGGCACTTTCCGAGGAGAAGGTGCTCGAAAACATGGAGAAGGCGATGGGCGATGCCCATGCATGGGGCCTTACGTCGGTTCACGATATCCGGCTCATGGGCGGGCTCGACGGGGCGGATTCGTTGCAAAGATGGCAGCGCCTCCGGCGGGAAAACCGGCTGAGGATCCGTTGCCGGGTGGCCCTGCCCGGAGAGATGACGGACCGGGCCCTGGACCTGGGGCTCGGCACCGGGTTCGGGGACGATCTCCTTGGAATCGGCCATCTCAAATTTTTTTCCGACGGGGGAATGGGGGCGAGAACCGGCTGGATGACCGAGGAATATCTCGATGCCGGTTTCGGCATGCCCCTGACGCCCGTGGAGGAGATCGAAAGGGCAGCGGGCAAGGCGGATGCGGCGGGTTTGAGCGTGATGGTCCATGCCATCGGAGACCGGGCCAACCGGGAGATCGTGGAGATGTTCCAAAGGATCGAGGAGAGGGGCGGCTCCCGCTGCGCCGTTCCCCATCGTATCGAACATGTCCAGATGATCCTGCCCGAGGACCTGGAAAAGCTGTCCGCCCTGAAAAACGTGGCCGTCTCCTGTCAGCCCAACAACCTGAGCCTCGATATCTCCATGATCGACATCTGCGCCGGCGAAAGGGGGAAATATGCCTACAGCCTGAAAAGCATCCTGGAAACCGGCGTTCCCCTGATGCTCAGCTCCGATGCGCCCGTGGCGGACCCCAACCCCCTTGCGGGGATCTACTCCGCGGTGACGAGAAGGCGGATGGACCGCACCCCTTCGGAGGGATGGTATATGGAGCAGGCGCTGAGCGTCGAGGAGGCGGTTTCCGGGTACACGATCACCCCCGCCGAGGCTTCGGGGTGCGGCCGGAGCCTCGGGTCGATCACCCCGGGAAAGCTGGCGGACATCATCGTCCTGGACCGGGATATTTTCACGGTCGATCCCCTGGAGATCGCCGGGGCAAGGGTGGACATGACCCTGTTCGACGGAAGGATCGTGTATGAGCGATAGCTCCCGGGGGACCGACTATCTCCAGGCGATCTTCGACCGGTCGGCCGACGGCCTGATGATCTGCGACGCCGGTGGAACGATCCTCAAGCTCAACAGTGCGGCTGAAAAGCTGAACGGGGTCAGGGCCGAGGAGGTGCTGGGCAAGGATGTCCGCACCCTGGTAAAGGAGGGACAGATCGACCGCTCCGCCACCCAGGAGGTTCTGGAGACCCGGCGTCAGGTCAGCGTGATCCAGACGACGCCCCGCTCGGACCACACCCTGCTGGTGACCGGAACGCCGGTTTTCGACAACGAGAACAATATCTCCTTCGTGGTGGTCAACGAGAGGGATATCTCCCTTATCACGGGCATGAGAAAGGAGCTGGAGCTGGCGCGCCGGGAATCCGAGAAGATAAAGGATGAGCTCACCGAGCTGACCCTCCTGGAACTCAAGGAGAACAATATCGTGGCCCAGAGCGCCTCCATGAAGCGGACCCTCCGCCTGGCCCTGAAGCTCTCCTCCATCAACGCGTCCAATATTCTGATCCAGGGAGAATCCGGAACCGGCAAGGGGCTCCTGGCAAAGTTCATTCACAAGCACGGTGAACGGAGCCGGAAGCCGTTTATCCAGATCAACTGCGCGGCATTGCCCGAAAATCTCCTGGAGGCGGAGCTGTTCGGGTATGAAAAGGGGGCGTTTACCGGCGCCGGGGAAAAGGGAAAGCCGGGACTTTTCGAGCTTGCTTCCGGGGGAACCCTGTTCCTTGACGAGATCGGAGAGATGTCGCCGGGGGTTCAGGCCAAGCTATTGAAATGCCTTGACGATCATCTGATCATGCCCGTCGGCGGCATCGTTTCCAAGAAGATCGACTGCTCCGTTATCGCGGCAACAAACCGGGATCTCGAGCGCCGAACCCTGAACAAGAAGTTCAGGCTGGACCTGCTGCACCGGCTCAATGCGTTTACCCTTACCATTCCCCCGCTGCGGGACCGGCCCGAGGACATCCTGGAGCTGGTTCAAACCTACCTGAAAAAATACAATAAGCGTTACAACCGGAGGACCAGGATCGGTTACAGGGGCTTCGAGATGCTTGAAAACCACGATTTCCGGGGGAACGTCCGGGAACTGAGCAATATCGTTAAGCAGGCCGTTGTCATGTGCGACAGAAAATCCCTGGACGATTACCTGGTGACCGCATTGACCGGGAGCAAGACCGCCAGGACAAAATTCCGGCCCCGGAAGGAGAACACCACCCTGCCGGAACGAATAAGGGCGGTGGTGCACGAGATGCTGACGGAGGCGGCGACGAAACACCGCACCACCCGCGAGGTCGCCGCTTTTCTGGGAATCAGCCAGTCCTCCGTGGTGAGAAAGTTCAAGGATCACGGAATCAGCATGACAAAGCGGTAACCTCCCAAACCGGCGTGCCCGAAATCCCAACTTTGTACAATAAACTGTTGCGCACAAGCAACAGGAAGGGATATGGACCGATATTGGCCCAATCCGGTCATAATCCGGATACGAAGGGTAGTTCCTGAATGGGGATGGTTCGTATCGAACAAGCGCTCCGGAACCCGGTATGGGAATCATCGAAAACCGCCTGCCGCATGTGGCGCGGGGTTGTTTTTTTATCGCAAGATCGTGATCAAAGAGGATTTGAAGAATGAATGAACTCAGGTATAAAAAAAGTATAAAGTTCTGTAACAGTTGTAAAAAAAATGTTCTTGTAGCGATCTCGGACGACGATGATCCCGAATCCGTATGTCTGACGTGCGGAAATAACGATGTTTCGGCGCCCGATCCATTGAAAGGCGAATCCGTATTCGAGTTGCTTCTTGGTATGTTTCAACCCGAGCTTGGCAATCCGGGGTATCTCGGCGGGTTCATGATGGACATGCTTGTTCGTGAATCCGATGATTTGGTGAAGAAATTCGATGACAACCGCCTTCAGCGATCCGACCTGATCTGGTTGGCGCGGGGGATGAAAGAAGCCCTCAGTGAGCTGCAAGACCCTTCCGACCCGGGAAAATTCGATTATATCGCCCCGCGTGTTGATCCCCCCTCTCTTGAAGATTTCGATTTCGACCTTGAAATGGATTTTGAAGATCCTTCCGAATAAGGCCTGGTCCGGGCAAATGGCAGCCAGAATCTACCGGAAGAAAAGTATGCGTGCGGATTCGCCTGGAAAACTAAAAAAGCCCCAATGAAATCAATCAAAGGGGCCTTTCCAAATTATATGCGACTCAGATCATTTTTAATCCGTTTGGAAAAAAATGATGCGATCTGTAATCTGTCGCTATACCGCGGTTACATTAACTGCGGCAGGACCTTTTTGGCCCTGTTCAATGTCGAAGGTTACACGCTGACCTTCAGCAAGGGACTTGAAGCCGGCCGCGTTGATGCTGGAGTGGTGAACGAAAACATCCGCTCCGTCTTCCTGCTCGATAAAACCAAAACCCTTTGAATCATTGAACCATTTTACAATTCCGTTGTTCATTGTGACAATCTCCTAAATAATAAAGTTTAAATGTTCCAAACTCGAGGTAGATGTCACACTGGCGTACTGATCTGACAAATTATTATTTCCCCTAAGTGCGAAACCGGGCAGGCTTTGAAATAAAACCAACCGCGTAATAGTCGATAATAGACAAGGGAAACAATAACCCGAATATATTATCACTTCGGCCACAAACCGTTTCCGTGATCAAACTCTCAATTGTAATTAAGGTAGATTTTCGAAGCGTCGGCAGTGACCGATAAAGGCTTCCTTCCGCATTCACTTACGAAAGGCAATGTGCGGCTAAGATATTCGATGGAATAATGAATGTCAACACATTATTTTGCAAAAAATACATTTTAACCGTTATTTTTTTACGCATTGGTTAAATGGTGTGATAACGGGCCTAATAAAAAAAAAGGCCTGCCCTTTTCAGAGCAGGCCTCCCCGGGATATCGCGTTTCAATTATGTTTTTTTGGTGTGGAATCGGGAAAAGGGTTTTCAGGAGCGGCCGAACACGTTAATAACATAACGGTTATTTTCGGATGACCGCCTTTACCGTAACCGGCACGGAATATACCAACTAACAGACACCACCAAGAGCGGACCGGGTCGCGACACGCCTCGGGGATACGCGTTATCCCGGAGGTAAAGTTCAATACGCCCGGCAACGCTCCCTCGAGGAACACCATGCCCGCCGTACCCACCCCACGACGATTTTTCAACGCCTTCAAACGAATGGAGGTCTCCGATTTTCAAAAACGGATGCTCGAAATCCACCACGGCTCCCCGGGGCGCACGACCACGGCCGGACGGATGGCCGATGCCATGGGATATTCCCATCACGCGCCCGTGTGCAGCACCTACGGCAGGCTCGGCAAGGGGTTGGGGAAGGAGCTGAAGTGGGCGCCGGAAAACAACACGAAACATGGTATTGCCCGGATTGCCGTTATCGAAAGACCCCACGGAGTTTGGCGGTGGGTGATGAGGTCGGAGGTGGCCTCGGCGATCGAGAAGCTTGGGTGGACCGTGTCGGCCGGAGCGTTGGAAGCGCCCGGGAGTGATATTTTCGAGATTAAAGAGCCCCTGGTGGTCCAGTATCCCAACGGCGAGGAACGGTTGATCGCCGAGCTCTTTGCCCACGGGAACGGTGCCGTTTTCTTTGGGTGCGGCTGGATATTTGACAAGGAGCCGGCGCATGTGCTGCCGGGGCCCATCGTGAAGGAGAAGGGTGGCTGGAGGATTGGGGATGTCGCGGTTCGGATTGTTACCCGGGAGGAGTTCCCGATTTTGACCTCTCAGGCTGAACTGTGGGAACATTTGAAGGTGCAGGTGAACGACGGAGAGGCAACTCGGGAGCGGGCTTATGAAATACTATTGGAGCGTTTCGGGGAGAATCGTTGAAAACAAACCAGTACCAAAACCACATTTCGAAAGCCCGTAATTTCGGCTTTTTCGCAGGTCGGATACTATAAAATTATCTGACTAGCACCGATTACCACTGATAATCAGCCTGCTTTATCCCAAGAATGCAGGCGGCCCTTTGGGAAAACATGCTTTGAAGTATTAAATATCCGGCAGCCCTGTTGGAAAGCCCTGAATTCCGCTCCTATTACATCAGCATCCGATTCGTAAAATTAACTGATGAACACTGGTAATTAGATAAATTTTACATATCATTGCCGCCCTTTCCTTTCTTTGTCTACCCATGATTACCATGCTCGGGGCGTTCCCGCTCATATACTGTTCTTGCGAATAGCCGGAGCCGTTCTCAAGCCCGCGACGTATCCGTGCCCGCACACACCCTCCATATGTCCTATTTGCCACCAAGGTAGCAGCAAAAACACGGCGTGCCTGTTATATTAACTTGCGTTGCCGGGGTACATTCCGGTGCCGAGTTCATAACTATTTATAATGTAAATATTTAATATATCAGGTGAGTATGATGTTTCGGCGAAGTGCGGCGGGGTATCGCCGGCATTCCGGTTTCGTGTTTTGTTCCGCGCGTTTTTGATTTGTATCCGGTTCAAGAATGCTGAGACCCGCTTTATTCAACGCGATTCCGGTGTGATTGAGTGATTCGAATCTGGTTCAAAGGCAAAATTTATTAATTACAGCCGGTTACTATGCTGGTGTGATTTGAAAACGGTTCAAGGGCCGATTTGTTGATTATTTGCCTGCATGCCGTTAGAGAAAAAAAGCACGAATTTTAACTTGTAGTAAAAAAGAAAAGTGAAACATTTAACTCCAGCGGGTAGCGTTGTGGTTCGGGCGGGGTGCTCTATATGGTAGTTGTGCCCTGGGGGGCGCTTTGGGGTGGAGAACGTTGTTCGACAAAAAACAATACATCTGATCTTCTTCGGCGCGGAAATTGCTCTCATAATATCTCATATCTGAATACAGGCACCGTAAGTGGTGTTCCGTGAAACTTGTGACGGCGGCAGCGGATTTCATATTAATCCGACAACGCAATTGGACGAAAAGCATGCTGTTGTTATTCATTTTCTCAGTGGATATATTTCAATGAAAACCACTGGGATAAAAGGCTTCGGAATAAAGTGTCGTTGCAGAGCTAAAACGGCAGTTAAATTCAGCACAGCTCCGGATCATACCTCTCCGCTCGATATTCAACCTTCCGGTTTCACGGGTTGGGGGATATCTTCGTCGTGTTGGCACGAGATCGGTAAGGGACTTGGAAACAATAAGGCCCACAACAAAATAAATCTGTCCCCTTTTTTGCGCAGTTTGCGTGCTCCCTTTAGCTTTTCCAGGTGCTGCGGTTAAAAGTTTTGCTTGCTGGAAAAATTTAGTTTATGTCGTGAAAACAGTGGGTTCTCGAAGTATGTCCCCTCCAATTTTTTCAACTTGCCGGGTGAGGGATTCGGGTACTTGATCGCCGGATCAACAACATTATAAGGAAGGAAACAGGAAGTATAGATGCGAGAAAAAACATGGAAACCGTGGGCATTGCTCTCGCCCTCCCTGACGGCTGTTTTTCTTCTCCTGGTCGTTCCCGTCTGCTTTGTGATCGTTTACAGCTTCTGGCTCAGGGCCCCGAGCGGGCAGGATATTCCGGCCTTTCAGCTGGGGAACTATGCCCGCTTCTTTGAAGATTTCTTCTATCCCTCGATCCTTCTGAGCACGCTGCGGGTGGCGTTTGAAACGGTGGTGCTCTGCCTTGTCCTGGGCTACATCCCGGCATATTTCTTCTACCGGACGGAGTCCCGCTTCAAGCCGCTCCTGATGATACTGGTGATGCTGCCGTTCTGGATCAGCTTTATTATCCGGACCCTGAGCTGGATCAACATCCTGGGGGATTCGGGGCTGATCAACCATCTTCTGCTGAAGTTCGGAATCATCAACAGCCCCCTTGCCATGCTGTACAACGAAGGGGCCGTGATCATGGGGCTTTTGCAGTACCTTCTGCCCTTTATGATCCTGAATATCTACGTCAGCCTGGACGGTATCGACAAGAGCCTGACCGAGGCGGCCCAAAGCCTGGGGTGCACCGAGTGGCAGGCGTTCAGGGAGGTGACCCTCCCCTTGAGCATGCCCGGCGTGAGTGCCGGATGCCTGCTCGTATTCGTTCTCACCTGCGGCACCTATCTTCCCCCCATGATACTCGGGGGACCCGGGAACGAGATGATCGCCAACCTGATCTTCAAGCGGGTGGTCGGTAGCCTGGACTGGCCCTTCGGTTCGGCCATCAGCACCATCCTGCTCCTGCTGCTGATGGTGATCGTCTACACCTACAACCGGTACATGGGGATCAACCGGATCTTCAAGACCCTGAGCAGCGAGACCTAGGAGGAGAAGCGGATGAAGAGGTGGATTTCGGGATGGTCGTTGATAAAACTGTATACGCTCCTGGTTTACGTCTGGATGTTCACGCCCATTGTGGCGGTGGTTCTTTTGGCCTTCAACCCCCAGCAGTTCGGTTCCTTTCCCATGGAGGGGTTCAGCTTCAAGTGGTTTGTGAAGCTCTCCCACAACGCCACCATCATGGACGCCTTCAAGAACTCCCTGGTGCTGGGTTCCCTGACGGCGGTCTTCTCCACCGCCATCGGCGTGCCGGCCGCCATGGCCTTTATTCGATACGATTTCAGGGGCAAGGACTTTATAAATACCATGCTCATCGCCCCGATCATGATTCCGGAGGTGGTGCTGGGAGTTGCCCTGCTGCTCTTCATCAGGTGGCTGCAGCAGCCCAAGAGCTTTGCCCTGCTCTTGACCGGTCACGTGGTCCTGACCCTTCCCTATGTGCTTTTGATCGTGCAGGCGAGGCTCGTGGGGATCAGGAAGGACTACGAGGAAGCCGCATTGTCCCTGGGGGCGAGCCCCTTTCATACCTTCAGGGAGATCACCCTGCCCCTGCTGGCCCCGGCCGTCCTGGCCGGAATGCTCTTCGCCTTTACCATCTCCTTTGACGACGTTACGGCGACGCTTTTCTGGGCCACGGCAAGGAATCAGACGGTTCCGGTTAAAATCTTCGGCATGCTGCGAAACTCCATCAGCCCGGAGATCAATGCCCTTGGGGCGGTGATGATCGTCTTGACCGTGTCCACCCCGCTCCTCGCCGGATATGTTGCCCGGCGTTTTGCAAGGGGGATGGGAAAAAAATAAAGACGCAGCCCGGAAAGAGGAGAATGCTTTCCCGTTTGGAATAGATGAAATATCAATAACCCGGTAAAAGGAGGAAAAATGAAAAAGGATCTGGAAAGGCGGCTGGACGATGTTCACGAAGGTTACAAAGAGGGAACTGTTTCAAGACGTGATTTTGTAAAGTTCCTCGGTATTGCCGGCGTTGCCGCAGGCGTCGTGGGCGGCCCCTTCGGACTGGTACAAAAAGCACTGGCCGCAAAATCCATTACCTGCCATTCCTGGGGCGGTTCCACATCCGAAGCGCTCAGGAAATTTGCCTTCGATCCTTTTACCAGGAAGACCGGGATCGAGGTCGTGGACGCGGCCTTCACCGGCATGGATGCGTTCCTGACCCAGGTCAAGGCCTCCTATCCCCCGGGCGGAGAGTTCAATATCGCCCATCTGAGCGCCGTATACGACTACGCCCGGTACACGGAACTCGGGTTCGGCGTTGTCCTGGACGAGAGCAAGATCCCCAACCTCGGCAAGGTCATGCCCAAGATGACCGAAACCCTGAAGTCCATCAGCGGCGGAACCCTCTCCGCTGTCCCCTATGACCTGGGCCAGACCGGAATTGCCTACAACACGGAGAAAATTTCCAGGGAAAAGGCCGAGAAGCTGGGCGCCTCCCTGCTCTTCGACAAGAGCCTCAAGGGAAAGCTGGGATCCTGGAGCGGTGATTTCAGGACCAATATGTGGTACGCGGCCCTTCACACCGGACAGAACCCCAACAAGATCGAGGACCTGGGCGCCGTGTGGAATGCCCTGAAGGAGCAGCGCAAGCTCATGAAGAAATACTGGGCGTCCGGCTCCGAGCTCATGAGCCTCCTGGGGAACGGCGATATTTACGCAACGGTCGCATGGTCCGGCAGGGTGGCCGCGCTTCAGGAGCAGGGACACCCCATCGGATACCTTGCCCCCGAGGGCACCTACTCATGGATGGAGTACATGTACGTCCTCAAGGGCACGGACCTGGACGTGGCCCAGAAACTCCTGAACTCCATGCTCGATCCCTCGGCCGCCGTGGCCGTTGCAAAGGGGCAGAACTATCCGCCGAGCCTCGATCCCACCAAGGTTTCCATGCCCGATGAGATCCGGAAGCTTCCGGCATTCGATCCAACGGGAAAACTGGACGGCTACCTCTTCGCCGATCCCGTTTACTGGAACAGCAAACAGATCGAGTGGGCGGAAAAATGGGACCGGATCATGGCCGGTAAGTAGCTGAAACGAAACGGTTGCCGGAGCCGGGTCCTCCCGGCTTCGGGGACCGGTTTTCCTCGCGGATTGGGAGTAGGTTGGATAAAAAGCGTGAGGAAATACCGAGTATCCGTATTTGCGTACGGGTTGGGAGAGTATGGTTTTGAAACAGGAGAAGGACCCCGCGTTCGTGGAGTTCAGGGGGGTTGAAAAACGGTTTGGAAAGGTTGTTGCCGTCAAGAAGATGGACCTGAAGATCTCCGAGGGATCCCTGGTAACGCTTCTGGGGCCTTCGGGATGCGGAAAGACGACCCTTCTTAGGATACTTGCGGGCCTGGAAACGCCCACGGCAGGGGAGATCTTTATCAAGGGAAAAAAGATCAACGATACCCCGATCCACAAGCGAAACCTGGGCATGATATTCCAGAACTACGCGCTCTTCCCCCATAAGACCGTTTTCGACAACGTGGCCTTCGGGCTCAAGTACCGGAAATTTCCGAAAAACGAGATGAGGGAGAGGGTGGAAAAGGCCCTTGAAACCATCCGCCTTCCCGGCGTGGCAAAAAGGATGCCCTCCCAGCTCTCCGGCGGGCAGCAGCAGCGGATCGCCCTTGCCAGGGCCATCGTTATCGAGCCTGATGTGCTGCTCATGGACGAGCCCCTGTCGGCCCTGGATGAAAACCTCCGGGAGGAGATGAGAAGGGAGATCGACAACCTTCAGCAGGTCCTCGGTGTGACCACGATCTTCGTGACCCACGACCAGCGGGAGGCCCTGTCTATGTCCGACAAGGTGGTGGTCATGAAGGACGGGGTCGTTCAGCAGGAGGGGGCCCCCGAAGAGGTCTACAACGATTCGGCCAACCGTTTCGTGGCCGATTTTCTGGGGCATTCCAACTTTATGGACGCCGTGGTGAAGGAGAAAAAGGGCGATTTTCTGAGGGTTGCCCTGGACGACCGGAGCACCTGCCTCGGGGTGCCCGCGGCCGAGTTTAACGGCGGGGACAGGGCGGAGATGGTGATCCGTGCCCAGAAATTCAAACTGGGCCGGCGCCCCGACTATGTGCCGGAAGAGGAGATGAACGTCTTTTTCGGAAAGATCGTGGATCGCAGTTATATGGGAGGAGAGGTCAGTTACTTCGTGGAGCTGGAGAACAAGGCGGTGCTGCATGCCATCAACTTCGTTAAACGGGCGCCGTTCCGGAGGGGAGACGAGGTCTTTATGGCGGTGAGGCCCGAAAACTGTCGCCTGTTGACTGTGGAATCCTGAGCTGGGTAACCTGAGCCGAGCAGCTTGAGTCGGACTGACTGAGCCGGACAGCCTGAGCCGGACAGCCTGAGTCGGACAGCCTGGACCGAAACCCGGATAAGAGCTGAGTCGCGAATTTAAAGGGAATAAAAATGAAGGCTTATTCCATCGGACGGGTGCGTCCGGAAAAGGGCGTTCAAAGATGAGTTCAAGGAGATCCCTGGACCGGGAAATCATTCGGAAGAGCTTCGGATGGGTCAAGAAAAACCTCGATCCTTCGAGAAGTTATATCATTTTTGAAAACGACCTGAACAAGCAGGCGAGTTCCATTTTCGCGGACAGCCTCGTGGCGTATGGATACCTGGACAGGGAAAATTATGTCTGGAAAAAAGTCTTCGATTCCGAAATTTCCAAGGAATACCTGGTGATACAAATTGATCCGGGAGACGAGGACGCGACGCTGGGAAGGTTGATGGGCTACGGATTTCCAGGTGATGTCGTTTACTATGTGTTCAAGGCGGAAAACTTCCGCTACTGAGTCCGGGTACCCGGAAAACCGGAATGTCGGGCGGGACGCTCCCATGGGGAAGACGGTCGTCGGTGTCGGTGTTTTCGCGCGCCCCGGAAATGATATTTTTGTTGATAAGGAATATAGCAATGGAAACTAGAGATTGTCCCATGAACATAATGTTCAGGCACTCGGGGGAACGGAGGGTTGTCGGTTCCGGCGTCCTGACGGAAGCCGTGATTGAATTTCTGGATACCCACGGGACGAAGCAGCTTGCGGGAAAGGAGTTCTGCGCCGCCACGGGAGAGGGAAGAGGAGAGCTGCGGTTTGCAACCCTTCTGGAAAAAACGGGATACCCGGACAACCCCGAGGGGTTTTTCGACTGGATCCTCACGGCCGTTGCCGACGGGGAGATGAAAAAGATCCGGATGAACGGAATCGGGATTCCCCATCTTATGCTTACGGCCATCCTCGAAAAGGTTCTCCCGGGACAGGGATATATCTCCATCAAAGATACCCGTCAGCTCGAGAACGTCACCCACCTTCCGGTTTCCGAAAAGGAGCGAGGAGATCTCCAGGAGGTGATCGAAACATACCCCGTCCGCCTGTCCCGCCATACGGTGCGCCAGATGCTGGTGTCCCGTGATGTGGCCTACCAGTACCTGCCCTTTGCCGCAGAGCTGAACGACATGGGGCACACCAATACCTGGATCGGGCAGTTTCACGACGGCCTCCTTGAGCAGATGTACCGGAACCGGGTGATCTTTCTCCTGAACATGAGCTGCCCGGTCTACTGCCGGTTCTGTTTCCGGAAGCATAAGGATTCCAGGAACGAGGCAAATCCGACGGTGGAGGATGTGGAAAGGGCGGTGCGCCATGTCAACGATTCTCCTTCGGTAAAGGAGATTGTGGTCACCGGCGGCGATCCCTTTATGAGCAAAACCAACATGGCGGCGACACTGGACGGACTGATGGAGGTGGAACATGTCCAGACCGTCCGTCTTGCCACGCGGTCCGTTGCCTATTATCCGGACCTTTTCCTGAAAAACGAGTCGGAGTACCTGAAATACCTCAAGCAGAAGAGTTTCGAGCTCCAACGGCACGGAAAGCGGATGGAGGTGGCCACCCACTTCATCCACCCCGACGAGGTGTCTCCCGAAAGCCTGGAAATCATATCGGACCTGGTGAAGAGCGGAATCGCGGTCTATATCCAGACCCCCTTCCTGAGCGACTGCAACGACAAGGGCCCCGAACTGGTAAGGCTTTTCGGCCTGCTGCGGGGCGCCGGCGCAGAGCTTCACTATATCTATATCCCGTGCAGCCCCATCCACGGGAACGATATCTACTGGACCCCCCTGTCCGAGGGGATCGATATCGCCGGTCACCTTCGGGCCCACCTCTCCGACAGGGTTATCCCCAGGATCTGCACGGCAACGCCCATCGGAAAGATGGACTGGCATACCAGCGGATGGGCGGTGGAAAAGGTGGACGGCAACGAGAATTTTATCTGGATTCGAACCCCCTATACGCCGGAGTACTTCAAGTCCTTTGCGCCCCTTGCCGCCGAACTGAGCAATCTGAGGGTCAACGACGAGGGCACCATCGATATTCAGTACATGGCGCGGATCGGGGACACCTCCCTTTTACGCGGTCCCCGGCCCCCAAGGGTCGAGAGAGAGAAACCCGCCCTTTCCGGGGAGAGAATCGATGATGCGAGGGCCATGGTACAGACAACCCCCCAGAGCGGCCCATCCATCGTTGCGACCGGCCTTGAAAACCTTGCGCGCGTCCACGAAACAAGGGTCCGGATCGCGCCTTCGGCCTCGGAAAAGGAGATGGCGTATATCGCATCGGACGACCGGATAACGGATGTGGTCGTGGCCTCGGAGGCGGTGACTTCCCTGTATGATATCCGGCGTCTCGTCAGGAGGCTCGAGGAGATTCCCCATGTGAACGCTCTGCGCCTCTGGAGCGGGAAGTTCAACCGGGAGCCCGAAGCCTATACCCGGGCCGTGATCGATGCCCTCGGGGATCTGAACGGGATTCGCGTGGTCAACCCCCTTAGGCTGGAAATCGAAACCTGGTTTACCCTGGCAGGCGAGGTCCTTGAGGAGCATGGAAAACTGACCCGGCGCCTGAACAACAGGGGCATCACCGTGTACTGCAACACCGCCCTGCTGGGAGGCGTCAACGACAGCGATGAACATATTCACTCCCTTGCCTATGCCGTAAGAAGAGCGGGAATGGAATTTCACCATCTCCATGTCGCGGGCCTTCCCGCCCAACTCGGGTGGAACGCGGAATATCCCGTGGATTCCCACGATGTGATCGATATCGCCACGAAAGTCAGGAGAGAAGGATCGGGAAGGGAGATCCCGAGATACATTCTTTCAACCCCCCTGGGCGAGGTGGATTACGGCCTGACCTCCTCCTTTGTTCACGACGGAGAAAATGTGAAAATTAAGCTTGGCTGTTACCACCTCTCCTACTATAAGGGGCTGGATGAAAACTTTGTGCTTCCGGAAGGTGTCGAGACCGATGACGACGGCTTTCCGGTGGTGCCCATCGGGGGCCTGTTGAAAACAGCGGATTTCCCGATTTCCTAGTGAGTAACCGCCGGTTGGTAAATCAACTTTCGGGGTTCGATCACTCGCCTTGCATCACTGTCCGGCAATGAACCTTGACCGTTAAGATGGTGCATTAGGGATAACGCTTTCGTAAAGAAACAGCCGTTTGCGTGCGGGAGTCGATAGTTGATGGACTCGTAAAAAGTTATAACCTGATTTATTGAATAGAGTATGAGGTACAGGCAAAGTATATCGAACCCATCCGGCTGTAATCAAAATTCCGGCTGCCGATCTCTAAGGAACTCTTGAGTCAACATCCCGTTTTTTACCGGGTTCGATGTCGAAGCGGTAAAGGGATAAATGGTTGAGTTTCTTTTTGAATATATGGCCGCTCGTGGGTTGTCGTGCTTTTTACGGGACCGTGACAGTTGAGATATTAAGTAAAAAAAAGGAAAGTCAGCCCTTCGGAGAGATATCCGGGGGCTGAACGTCAATCGCTCCATCCGGAAATCGAGGGTTTCCGGATGGAGGCGGGAAGGTCGAAATGATGAGATATCCATACATCGCTTACAGTGAAAAAATTGAAATTCAACCCGTTTTCAAAAATCTCACGGGGGAGCCCCTGGTGGTGGACATGTCGGTTCACTCAACCCTATTCGATACCATCGACGTCAGGGACCAGATAGCTTTTCAGAAGCTTCTCGACGACATGATGGAGGGCAGGCACACATGGGGGGTATCGTCATACCTTGAAAACAGGGAGATTGTCCTCTCCGAGTGCCCCCAGATGGTTGAGGAACAGCGTTTCTACCATCTGGGCCTCGACGTGATCGTTCCCCTGGACACCCCCCTCCATGCCCCGCTGGACGCCGTGGTCAAGGAGAGCGGGTACGAAGAGGGGGAGGGAAACTACGGAGGGCATGTTCTGCTGATGCACGAGAGTCCTCAGTTTGAGACCTTTTACAGTTTTTACGGTCACCTGAACAGGGAGAAGCTCCCCGCCGTGGGCACGGCATTCAAGGCCGGAGAACCCTTCTCCCTTATCGGGGATTTTCATGAAAACGGGAACTGGTTTTACCACACCCACCTTCAGGTCATTACCGGACGGGGACTCGACGAGGGCTACCTTCACAAGGGGTATTGCGCCGCCGGGGACCTTTCGCGAATGGACGCCCTTTGCCCCTCACCCCTTTCCCTGTTCAGGATTTAAGCCCCCCTTTGATGCTCTTCCGGCGAGGTTTCAATCCATGAATTTTTTGATATGATTGGGTGGTGTTGGTCCCGGGGCGAGCCACTGTCATGTGGTTAAAAATCGCCCCAGGACTCATTACCGATTCGTCACCCTCTGATACAGATTGTTGGAATACCGGGCTTAACACCATGGACCGTTTTTTTCACATGTTTCAGCCACTCGATATTTTCGGGAAAACGCGTTTCATAACCCTTCAACTCATCGGCCGCTGACTGGAAAATCGCCTTTGCCTTGGGCGAGAGCAGAAAACTTGTGATGGAGCCCCCCGCCCGTTCGTAGGCCTTTTCCAGTTGCGTGCAATATACCGTATCGCTGCGATCGGATATGACGGCCCTGGGATAGGGCTTGTATCCCGGCGGAACGCAATGCGAGCCGTCGAACTTCAATCGTTCGATCGCATCTCCGAACCCGGGATCCTTCTGCCCGTATACGGTGCGCTTGATATTGGTGAGAACCATCATGCCGCTGCACTGGGCGCAGGGTTCCAGTGTCGTGTAAACCGTATGGTTCTTGAGGTTGTATCCGCCCCTCTTGTTCAGGTATCCCACCATGAGGCGAACCTCGCCGTGCTGGGTGCCGTTTTCCAGGGCCGCGTTGCAGTTACGCGCCCAGTTGACGATTACCCCGTTTTTATCGGTCAGGACGGAGCCGATATTGTGACCCCGCTTCTTGCCGCTTCCGTCCTGCCAGTCGTTCAGGACAACGGCATAGGCGGCCAGGGAGAGAAGTTTATCCCGTTCTTTCCGGGCCTCTTCACTGATTTGCGTTCTTGTTTCCGTGTAGGGTGCAATGGAAACCCGGGGCGCGCATGCAGCCAGGGTCAACAGCAGAAGTGTTCCCACAACCATCCTGATTCTATGGCGTTTCAGCATAAATCATTCCTCCATGGGGTTTGCGGTGATGATACTCCCATATGAACGACAGGGCTTACCCATATCATGGACCGCTTTGGTTTCGGCTGAATGCACTCCGCCAATATGGCCGGTGGCTAAGGGTACTAAAGCCGATATACCGTCAGGGTATTGAATTGAATGGCGGGTCATATGGCTAAGCCCGAACGACATTCGGCTGCCGTAAAAGCGATTGGCAAATCGGCGGTTATTTCGTGCCCCCTCGAAACCCAAGCCGCCTCTGAAAGCAACCGGATCGTTTGATGGGGGCAAAGGGCCGAATGTCTGGGGAATATCTGTTAAAACCGGGGCCCTTTCCCTGAAACGGGCGTCGGGCTCCCCGGTTTGTGATGACTTTAAGAGACGGTCGGCCCCTTTTTTATTGTGGATTAATGTCGTAGGTAAAGGTATCCATGGTGTTCCACGTATAGTCCCCGCGCGCATCCCATGTCTTCCAGTCGGCCTGTACATCGTTGTCGTTGATGGTGACGACCATGTAACCGTAATCTTTTTCGTTATGATATTTTCCCTTTATGCGGGGATTTTTATAGGGGGGCGACCAGGGTTTGAAAGGGGCGCCGCAGGACCCCACCAGCACCTGAAACACCGAACGGTTTCCGGCGTCGTCGATGGCGGCGCGGTTGTACAGGTGGTCGTGCCCGCAGAAGTACATCTTTCCCCCCGCCGCTCCAAACAGGTTCCAGAACCGGTCCCTGTCTTCGGGATAAGCCGCAAGGCAATCCGGGTGGTTGACCTGGAAGGCCGGGTTATGACCGTAGGTAAAGATATGGGGTGTTTTCGCGCGGTCGAACTCCTTTGCAAGTATATCGGAAAACCAGTCGAGGTTTACTTTGTTGTTGTTCACATACTGATCAAACCCCACGAAAAAAGCGTTCTTATGCCTCACATAAAAGGTGAGCCCCTTCTCTTTTTCCGGGCCGTTTTGCGGATTGTCCCGTCCGAAGACCTTAACGAAGGTATCCTTCAAAACCTTGTTGGGAATCGCATCATAAGGAGGACGCGGGGGGTAATCCGGTTCCCTGCCGTTTTCATGGTTACCCCGGACGGCGTAAACCGGAATCCCACTATCATAAACCGGTGCCATGGCTTTTTTCCAGCTCAGGAACTGATCCTCGTAGGAGGCGCCGCCGTTGGCCCACCAGCCGTTCACCAGGTCTCCGGGCACGATCACCAGGTCGCATTTTTCCGCCACGATGGAGTGTGCGATTTTCTTCAGGATATAGGCGTTGATGCAGGATTTTCCCGGGGTGTCGGTGTCGCTGCCCCGGGTATCGCAGACAACGGCAAATTTCCAGGGCTTTGCGGCACAAACGGAAGTGACCGTGACGAGCAGGGCCGACAGGATAATAAGAAACGCAATGGGTCTTGAAATCCTTTTCATGCTTTCCTCCAGATGGTTTTTGTTTGACTCAATATGGTTGAAGAGAATTCAGTGTCTCTATTATGAAATATATTTTGCCCCGTATTAAACCATCGAACTTGCTGTATATCAATATTTTTTCATTATTACAAATGGATAGGTATTTATCCCTGTCGATGTGGTTGGTTTGTTTTAAACGGATTGCGTAAAACTACCTGTTTGTTGCATTTCAGTGAATGCGCGGTCCGGGGGGGGGGGCGAATACTGCCCCGACCACACCTTGACCATGGATTGACCGGAGGAGGGGGGCAGAGCATGGGCCGGCTTACCCACGATACGGTGCGCACTGCCGGATTACCCATGGTTAAAGTCGGCAGTGCCGAAGTGTGAATTTCAGTGGTCGATATTGTGATCAAGAACGACCGGAGGGTCCGGTTACATGGATCAAACCACTCGCTCCCGGCGGCTCTTTCCGTATTCCGTAAACCGCAGTTTTGAGTAGAGAAGAAAGAAATTCGATGTGATATTTGCGGATATACCGTGATAATCGAGATTGGGTTGGATATCGGAAACGAATCCATGGAGCAGGCACTGGCGTGGTTCGATGCCGATACGGCCTATTCAGGAGGTGGCAATTCAGCCAAAAGGAGAGAAAAAAAATTGTCGGCGGTTGTTTCGTTGACGGAATTTGGAACGATACTGGTGGATAAACTCAGGGAGCCGTCGTAACCTGAAAGCGAAAAAAACAAAACCGGCAGATCACAAGACGGCGGCATGAACCATGCCCGAATCGGTTTGCCCCCAAAGTCAACGCAATGGGCGGGTATATTTCCAATGTTGGTGAACAGGTCGTAGGTGTTGGAAGATGTATGGGCGGCGCCGAACAGCGTGTTTGAAAAATTCCTCAGCCATGGGAAGGGAAGCGCCCACATCATCGCGGCCATCGGTGCATAGCTGTTTAAGCCCAGCCACGAGGACTTCTTTCTGTTCATCCGGTCGCGAACCCGCATTAAAACGGATTTGAAGTCGTTTTCAATGCTTGTCCCGTACGTGAATACTTCCACTGATGAAAAATTTGAAATGGACTCCGCTTTTCCCGTGGGGAGATATCTTCGTAAATCGACCGTTGTTCCCAATCTCAACGCTTCCTTTTCTTTCCAGTCCCCGAGTTTTGAAAGGGCGCGGAAGATCGCGGCAAGAAACAGGTCGTTGATGGTCGCATCGAATTTACGGGCGTATTCAATCAACCCGTCGACATTATCACGGGAAATATGTCTAACCGCATACTTACCGGGTTGATCCGGTATATGCCGCATGGAAGCGTTATGGCTTTTAAAGGGAATCAGGGCGGCACAGTGGTCTTTTAAATGGTTGAAAACAATCATCGGCCAGGCATGCCGGGGCACATGCCTTACAATATGCCGCATGCTCCTGGAACCTTCTATATTGGGCGTGGGCGCGTAATCCGGATTGTCGGCCAGCTTATTGTAAATTGAAGAGACGGTTGCCGCAATGTCCTTGACGCCGGCGGCATCGGACGGCAAATGCGATACCTTGATGAGTAATTTGTCGCCGCTCTTCGAGCGATACAGGCATACGAAAATTTGAGGGCCGGAATATGAATCGATCTTCCTGTTTTTAAAAATCTCATATTCAGTTTTACTATGCGTCAAAATACAAAAATCGAAGCTTTGTTTAGCAACCCTTTCCCAGTAAGGCCTCATAAAGCGGGGTACAAACCTGCACCCCAAAACGGGCTCCACGTCCATGGTCAGGGCAACCGCTTTTGCCAGTCTTTTCTCATCCAGCGGATAATCAAACTCCATCTCCATCTGGATGATCATGGAAAAAATGTCGTCCGCCGATGCAAGAAAGCGATCACCGAGCCTTGTGGGGAATCTCTTTGGGATATTTCCCATGGTTTCATACTTTGTGTTGGAGTAAATGAGGTTGGGGCCGGGCAAACGGACCCTCTATTCCACAAACATGTGATTTCCAGGGGTAACGCCCCGGTCATAGGTGCAGAAGGTGTCCGTGGCCATGGAGGTCTTGGAGTGAATCTTAATATTGGTAATCACCTCCAGTGCCCCATTATCGTAGCAAGCCTGCTGAGCATCTTTTACAATATCGAGCAGATGATCAAGCTCCCCTTTCATGGTGGTCTCCATGGCACCTACCTGGTAAGGCACATTGGCGTTTTTGACGACCTCGATCGCCTTGTCCACAACTTCGAAATTGTTCCCGTCTTTCACACGGGGAATTACCTGAAACGCCAGAAATACTTCTTTCAGGGGCTGGTTGGATATGGTCATTTTTCCTGTTCCTGCAAATAAAGTTAAAGCTCGGCCGGCTGTTCTCGCCTTCAAGGTTTGGAACGGTACGGCGGAATTGTCAAAAGAGGGGCCTCAATATGTCGTGTGCGCCCCACATTTTGGAAACGTAACAATTTGAACAAAAAATGTAAAGATTGCATTTGACGGCGGCAGCAAGGTTTTCAAGGGCTGAAAGCTGCGGTTCATGGTGCTTCCGCGGGTTTGGCTGAGAAGAGGGGCACGTTTCCGATCCGATTGAGCGGATTCTTGATTTTTCGATGCCCGTGGTTTTCAGTAGCGGAGCCTGACGCGAGTCCCCTTTTTTTTGCGGCTCTCGATGGACAACTCCCAGTCGAAGCGGTCGCAGAGCCTTTGAACGATGGCAAGCCCGAGCCCGAACCCGGCACTTTCCGTTCCCTTCACATGGGCCCTCGTGATATCGCCCAGGACCTCTTCTTCTATCCCCGCGCCGGTATCGGAAATTTCAACGAAACCCTCTTCCACGGTAACGGTGACGGACCCTTTGTCCGTGTAGTAAAAGGCGTTTCGAATCAGGTTGGTGAGGGCAATATAGAGGACCGGCTCGGGTATCCGGAGCACCGGCGCCGCATGGTACGCCTTTACGACGGCCACTTCTTTCCCTTCGAGGAGGTAGTCGTTTTTCCCGAGGGCGGAGTCCACGACATCGGTAACCCCGCAGGTTTCGTCCGTGGGGTTTTCCTCCCTGGCGAGCCAGAGGAAGGTCTCGATGGTGGTTTCCATGTCCCTGACCGACCTCTTGATCCGGGCAAGGGGTCTTTTGATCAGCCGGTTTTCTTCCGCTTCCGGCTGCTGTTCGATGATCTCCACGGCCCCCTTCACGATGGTGAGGGGAGTTCTCAGCTCGTGGCTTGCATCCCTGGTGAACTGTTTTTCACGTTCGACGAACTCCTTGATCCGGTTCATGGTATTTCCAATGGTCTGGGTGAGAAGGCCGATTTCGTTTTTGCCCTCCCTCTCCCCGAGGTTGTCCGGAAGGCGTTCCGGGTTCAAGTCCCTGATCCTGGCCGCCAGTTCCATAAGGGGGGCCAGGATCCTCCGGGAGGTAAAAAGGCCGAACACGACGGCCGTTGCCAGAAGGAAGAGGGTGGTAAGGATCGGTACCTTGGGACCCAGCTTCCTGTCGATTTCGTGTTTGAACTCCCTGCCGTTGAAAAACATGTAATAGGGTGTGTCGTCTCCGGCAAGTTGGATTACCGATACACGGGTGGGCTTTCCCAGGTCCATGGAACCTTCGCTCGAGGAGCGCCTGCTCTGTTTTTCAACTATCGAACGGAGCCTTCCCGGCATCTCCGCAGTCCCCCGGAACATGCGGATAAACTTGGAGTGGGGCAGGGGCGTGTTCCTGTCGTGGCTGTACTGGTACTTGAAATATTCCGCTTCGGTCTCGAGGAGGTTTTCCACAAGGGAGGCATGGATCTTCTTGATTGCATGTTTGGTCATGCCGATATGCAGAACCGTCAGGATCACGCCGAAGGCGATCAGGGTGAAGGTGATCCTGAAACGGATGCTTCCGAAAAACCTCATTTGGTCACCTTCAGCCGGTAACCCACCCCGTGCACCGTTTCCAGCATGGGCTGGTCAAAGGGTTTGTCGATCTTCCTTCTAAGGGTGTACATATGGCTCCTGAGGGCGTCGCTTCCCGGCGGCTCGTCCCCCCAGAGGGCATGCTCCAGCTCCCCCTTGGAGACGATGTTGGGGTGGGCCGACAGGAGCACCTTCAGGATGTTCGTGCAGGTATTGTTCAGTTCGATTTTCTTCCCCTCCCGGAAGATTGCGCGGGTGCCCGTGTCGAAGCTCAGATCCCCCGCCGAGAGTACCTCGGGCGCCGATCTTCTTCTGCCGGCAAGGACCTTGATCCTGGCCTCCAACTCCTTCAGGGCAAAGGGTTTCACAAGGTAGTCGTCCGCCCCGGCATCAAAACCGGTGAGCTTGTCGTCCAGGGTGTCCCGGGCCGTGAGCATCAGGACCGGCGTGTTGTTTTTCGCCTCCTCCCGGAGTTTTCCGCAAAGGGTGATGCCGTCCATGCCCGGAAGCATCAGGTCCAGGACGATCACGTCGTAGGTGTTGGTGAGGGCCAGGTGAAGCCCCCCGATGCCGTCCATGGCAAAGTCGGTGGTATAGCCGCCGGCCTCCAGGAAGTCTGCGATGTTCTCGATGATGTCGCGGTTGTCCTCGATCACCAGTATGCGAAGGTTGCTCATGGGAGTTTCCTGTTTGCTGTCGTGTTTATTCAATTCACTAAGGGACTTGTAAACAATCATATCCGCGGTGCGTCGGGGCGGAGAAAAAAATCAGTCCCCTTTTTCGGGAGGTGCGCTGTCCGCCGTCGTGTTCACTCCATTCTCCCTGCCCGGATACATGCTATAATTACCTTTCATCGGATGCAACCAAAAGCTTTATCATGTTTGATGGTCCTGTAAAAAGTAGGTGAACAAAACATCGACCACCATCTTATGTGCTCAACTCATCCCTTGATACCCATCCGGTGTGTCCGAGAAAAATGAATCGGACTTTGTTACGAGGGCACCAGAAATATACCTGCCCCTTTTCCCTTAAAAATGGGACAGATTTAATTTATAGGGGGATGGTGTCGCCTTTATCTCCGGTTTTCCGTGGATGTTTTTTCCCGTGTGATAGTTCAGGGTTTCCTTTGCCAGTTTCAGCTCCACCCTGGCCTTGGCGAGGTTGCCCCGGGTGGTGGTGAGGTCGTTCTGGGATTCGTTCATTCGCACGAGGGAAGCTTGCCCTGCCCGGTATTCCTTTTCCACGAGGTTCCGCGTCCGCTCCACCAGGGCGACGTTGGTTTCCTGCAGGGAGACCTGGTTGGCCGCCGTGAGAAGGTCGTCCGACGCTTGCCTCACATCGGAGATCACCGACAGCCTTTTTTCCTCGGTCAGTTTTTCCGCTTCACGGGTAAGGGAGCGGGCTTCGCGAACCCGGGATTTTGTTTTTCCGCCGGAAAAGAGATTGATGCTGAACTTGATCCCGATCCGTTCATCGCTCTGATCGCTGCCGAAATCGTCGTCGTCGCTTCCGGTGGAGGAGACGGAGCCGAACAGGCTGATCTCGGGGTAATACTCGGATTCGGCAACCCCGATCCCGGCCTCCGCCTGCTTTATCGAGTACCGGCTCTGCCTCAACTCCGGCCGGTTTTCAAGTGCCGCCGCCACCTCCGCATCCATATCGATCCCGGTGTCCACCGCTTCCGCATCCAGTTCGGTCACCTCGGTGCCGGGGGGAAGGAGTCCCTGCGGCAACCCCATAAGCGCGACCAGGCCGTAAAGGGCCGTTCTGTATTCGTTTTCCGCCGTAAGGAGGGCCGCTCGCGCGCCGTTTACCTGGATTTCGAAATTCAAAACGTCGCTGAGGGGGCCCGTGCCGAGCTTCTTTTTAACCCGGGCTTCCTCCGCCAGCTTCCTGTTGTATGCCATATCCGACTCGGCAATCCCGATATTCTCCCGGGCCAGCTGAACCTGATAATAGGCGGAGGCCACGGACCAGATGAGGAGATTGTCCGCCTCATCCCTTGCCTCCCGGTTGGCCTTCATATCGTATTCCGCCGAAAGCTCGGTGAACTTTGTCTTGAAACCGTTGAAGAGGATCAGGGTGGTTGATAGCTCGGTGCTGTAATAAACGGCGGAGTCTTCTCCCGAAGGAGAGCGATGGTCCAGGGAGCCCGCGAGGTCAACGGAGGGCATCCTGTCCGCCCGCGCCTGCTTGATCCGCTCCAGGGCCTGGGTCACCCGCTCCCTTGCCGCATCGAGGGTGGGGCTGTTTTCAAGGGCCGTTTTTTTTGCTTGATCAAGGGGTAAAACAGCAGATTTTTCAAATTCCTGGGCAAACAGTGCTCCGGTCGAGAGCAACATAAAGAGTGCAAGCGCCATGATCGCCGCCGCTTTTGATTTCATCATTTTGTTCTCCAGTAAAAGGGTGATTAATTCTCATCATTTGAGGAGATTCTATATGGGGCAGGGTGAAACCTTCGTGAAACGGATGTGAAATTAACGTGAAAAAAGGGGATGGCTTTTTGTTAGCCGGTTTCGATGGGGACTCGGGTCTTGAATACGAAAGAGTAAAAGCCACTTGTGATAGTATTAACCTGTCATAAAGCTGTTAGCGTGCCCGTATTGTTCCCTTCGGAATTTTGCCGTATATTAAAAATAACAGAGGAGTAAAACCAACCACAAAAAACCGGATACAACGAAAATATAAGCGGAGGTGACCCATGAAAACCAACGATAACGTTGAAAACTACATCGAAAACGACAGGGAAAGAGAGCAGGGACATGAGGACACCAGGGGACGAAACCTCAATTGCGAAAACCCTGATCCCCACCTGGGATGCGACCTGGGAATTGATGTTGCCGGATAATCACGGCAAACCCGTTCAATGCGGATAACTGGAGAAATGAGCAACCCGTTAAGATCATAAAGAGGTGATACCATGAAAACCAACGAGCAAAGTTATGTTGAAAACGACAACGAGCGTGAGAAGGGACACGAGGACACCCGCAGAGAGAACTTCTGCTGCGAAAATCCCGATCCCCACCTGGGATGTGACCTTGGGATCGATGTGGCCGGATAGTTGGCCCAATGAACCTTGAGCAATAACATATCGTCTGAACTGCTGTGGACCGGGCTGGTTGTCTCTGCCGACCTGAGAAAATAGAAGAACTGAAAAATAAAACCGCCCGGACCGTAAGCTTTTTGAAAATGTCCGCAGAGCTCTCTCCAGCTCTGCGGAGGGGTCTGCTCCCCAGGGGGCAGGCCTTTTTTCATACATTCGATCCCACTCCGGTTACCGGTACCTCTCCATCGATATCTCATGCGTTACCACAGGGGGGGCAATGGAATTAAAAGAATAATTCAACGATAAAAAGGGATTGGGGATAAACGATACGGTTTTGCGCTCGTTAAACCAGGTCCACTGTTTTTAAACTGGGGACTTGGCGGAGCCCACGACTACTTGGCCGAAGTTATGATCAACGCCAATAGAAATCAGATAGATCCGACAAAGACCCCTTTCACGGCCAATATGTGAAAGGGGTCTTTTTTTGTGTGGGGGGCCATACCGGGTCGCTGAACAGGCGGTTTTCTACAAATACTGCGGCACGATCTATATATGGATTGCGAAAGTACCATATGATCTTTATATGGACCATTAATCTTGACAGGCTGATGGTAATTAATTATTCCTGCATTCACATATAGGCCATGTTTTATGGTCCATATGTGAACCAGAGGAAAACATGATGCCAAAGTCCGTCATACGCACCTGCTCAAGCTATAACCGCGATGCGGTTGCTTTGCTCGGAGCGTTGATCCGCGAAGCACGTAAAGAGCGCAAGCTCACTGCTCAGGAATTGGCCGATCGCGCCGGTTTCTCCAGAGGTCTGCTGCAACGTATCGAAAAAGGCAACCTTAAATGTGAAATCGGCGCTGTGTTCGAAGTGGCGACCATTGTTGGGGTCAAGCTGTTTGAAGCCGATGAAGGTTCGTTACCGACATACCTGCGTCAAATCAAGGATAAGCCGGCGCTCCTGCCAAAATCTGTTCGTAAGAAATCCAAAGTGGTGAACGATGACTTTTGAGGTAGAGAAAGAAGCCTTTGTCCGGATATGGCTGCCGGGTGAAACCGAGCCTGTCCTAGTCGGGCGGCTTCTGATAGTATGAACAATTTTGATGATGGAATAATGATATAACTTTTCAAAGAGAGTTGATAATATGGGTATTAAAGTGTGTGGTACCGGGGCGGTTGTCGGGGGGAGATCTGTTACCAACGAGGAATTTGTAGAAATTTGTAGAAAAAATGATGAAAGAACCGACTCCGCTATAAAATTCGCCCAAAAAGCGAAAGATGAGGGAAAAGAAACAGACCCAGGCTGGATTCTGCAAAGGACCGGCATAAAAGAAAGGGTGTGGATAGACAACTGGCACACAAGAAACGATGGGCTTGAAGGGCCGGGAATAACCTTGGAACAATGGGAAAAAGACCCGTCATCGGGTATCAACACTTCCGACCTGGCTGCCGAAGCTGCGAAAAAGGCGATTGCGGATGCCGGACTGACCCCGGAAGAGATAGATTGCAGCATATGGGCCTCCCTGACAGCGGATCATCATTTCCCGGGACTTGGCAACTTTGCCTTTGACAAGACCGGACTCAAGGACGGAACCCCGGCATTCAGTATCATGCAGCAATGTCCTGGGTTTATTTACGGGGTATCAATGGCCGATGCCTTCATAAAGGCTGGGGTCTACAAGAATATTCTGGTGGTTGGTGCTGAGATCCAGAGTGTTTGGCAAGATCTCACCACAAGAGGCCGGGGGGCAGCTCCGATATTCGGGGATGGGGCATCAGCCTTTGTGTTTTGCAGCAGTGATGACGACGACAGTGAGATACTCTCCTGCCAACTTGGCTCCAACGGCAACACAGAACCTTTGAGCACCCTGGCTTACAGCAGTGCATGTGGTGAAACCTGGGGGAGAAGCGACAACGATTATAAGTATACCCATCCCCATATGCTTGGCAGCAAAGTTTTTAAACACGCCGTTAAGGGTACCGTATCCTCTATTACGGAAATTCTGGAGACTGCAAAAAAATCCTACAACGATGTTGACTGGTTCATACCCCATCAGGCCAACCACAATATCAACGCATTTGTGGCAGGCAGCCTGGGCTCGGAAGTGACGGTGAGAAAGGGTGACGTTCCCCTGATTGAAGACAAGAGGTGGCTTTCCAACATTGAGAAATACGGCAACCTTTCGGCAGCATCCATTCCCCTGCTGTTCCATGAAAACATTAAAAACGGCAAGATCAAACGAGGCGATCTATGTGTTATGGCAGCATATGGGGCCGGCTTTAACTGGGGAGCTTTGTTGCTCAAGTATTAAAAAGGCAAGAGCCTGCAAACCTGTTCGCAGGTGTATGTTTCTTGGGATCAAAGGCCTTCCTGATCGCTTTCGTTCGGGGAAACGGAAGCAAACAGGCGCACCTCGGAGTAAGAAGAAAGGGGACAGAATTATTATTTCTGTCCCCTTTCTTGTTTGGAAAATAAGTTTGTCCCTTTTTAGGGGCGTTATTCCGGTGAGGCGGCAATCAAGGATGCGCTTGGGGATGAAGCGAAGAGTTGTTGTGCCGGTTCATGGGCTGTGTTCCTTGTGAAAGCGGGCTCCGCTTCCTCACGGGTTTTGATGTTGCGCCCGGTGAGCCTTGCCGTGAAGAGCCTCATATCGTTCAGTATGACAAAGAGGCAGGGAATCAGCACAAGGGTCAGCACCGTGGCAAAGGCCACGCCGAATGCCAGGGAGATGCTCATGGGAATAAGCATCTGGGACTGCTGACCGGTTTCCAGCATCAGGGGCAGAAGGCCGCCCACGGTGCTCAGGGAGGTGAGCATCACCGCCCGGAATCGCCTTGTTCCGCCAAGGATCACCGCATCGAAGAAGGGCATCTTCTCCCCCAGGTTCATATTGATGCGCTCGATCAACACAATGGCGTCGTTTACCACCACGCCGGTCAGGGCCACCATTCCGAAGATCGAGAGTAGGGAGAGCATATGTCCCATGAGCATATGCCCCATGACCGCCCCGATCAGCCCGAAGGGGATGGTGAACATGATGATGCCCGGCTGGATATAGGAACGGAACAGGGTGGCCACGATCATATAGACCAGGAGGAGCGCAAGGGGTATCCAGATCGTGAGGCTGCCGAAGGACTCGCTGGAGCGCTTGGCGTCCCCGTCAAGGGAGATCCGGATGCCGGGAAAGGAGTTCTCCAGTTCCTGGAAGAAACCCGCCGAGAGCATGTCCGTGACCTCGTTTGCCACGAGGAGGTTCGGGTCCAGGTCGGCGGATACCGTGACCTGCCGGAGCCCGTTTTCCCGGGTGATGGAGGAGTATCCGGGGCCGAAGGAAACCGTTGCAACGTTCGTGAGGGGAACCTCGTGCCCCTCGGGTGTCTTGATCCTGATCTCCTTGAGGTTCGTCTTCGTGCTCCTCTCCTCCCCGGGGTAGATGATGCGGATCTTCACGTCGTCGTCCCCCCTCTGGATGCGCACCGCCTCCTCCCCGTAATAACCGGCGTAAATCTGTTCCGCCAGATCCGCGACGGTGAGGCCAAGGGCATCGGCCTGGGGCCTGAGCCGGAAGGTGAGCTCGTTTTTCCCGGGGGCGTTGTCGGTGATCACCTGGGTCACCCCCTTGATCTGCGCAAGGCGGCTTACGGTTTTTTCCGCCGCGCTGTTGATGGCGGAAAGGCTGGGGCCGGTGATGCCGATCTGCACGGGCATGCCCGGAGGCCCTCCCTGGGGGGTTGAAAACTCGAGGTTCTGGATGCCGGGGATGGAGCCGGTCTCCTTCTGCCATGCCTTGATGATCTCCCGGGAGTGGATGCCGCTTTTTTCCGGGTCCAGCAGGGAGACCCGGATTCCGCCCACATGGGGGGATGCGGAGTCCACCTGGCCCTCATCCTGGGAGGCGGACTGCCCGTAGGTGGCAAGGATGTTCTCGATCAGCGGTTCGCCCGTCAGGGTTTCAAAGCCTTCCGAAGCAGTCCTGATCGCCTTTTCCACCCGGCGCACCGCCTGCCGGGTAACCCCGAAGGGGGTTCCCTCGGGGAACTCGACCGATGCAAGGAGGGTGCTGCTGGCCTTCTGGGGGAACACGTCGAACTTGATAAATCCGCCGTTTATAAGGCCGAAGGTCAGGAGGAGGGCGGCGACCGAAAGGCAGAGGCAGATGTAGCGGTAACGGACGGCAACGGCAAGGGCGGGGCGGTAGAGTTTTTCGGACACAAGGTCCATGCTGTTGATGCTTGCCGTGTGAAACCTGTCGACGGCGGCCAGGAGGCGATTTTTGGGTTTCTTATCTTCTTCGGGACCGGGAAGATCCGAGAGGTGGGCGGGCAGGAGGAGCAGGCTCTCGATCAGTGAGATGGAGAGGCAGGCCACCACGGCGATGGGCAGGGCCACGATAAACTTGCCCATGGTCCCGTCGATATTGAACAGGGGGATAAAGGCCGCCATGGTGGTGAGAACGGCGGCCAGCACCGGCATGCCCACCTCGGAAATCGCCCGGGTGATGGACTCCATGGGGGAGGCGCCGTTCTTCCTGTGCACGTAGATCGCCTCTCCCACGATGATGGCGTCGTCCGCCACGATCCCCAGGACCATGATCAGGCCGAACAGGGTGATGTTGTTGAGGGTCTGGCCCACCATGGCAACGATTGCAAGCCCCCCCAGGAGGGAGATGGGAATGCCCATCCCGGCCCAGAACGAGACCCGCGTGTTCATAAAGAGCCAGAGGAGGATAAAGACCAGGATCAGGCCGGCAACGGCGTTCTTGCTCAGTTCGTCCAGGCCGGAGCGGATCTCCTCGGTGTTGTCGCTCATAACGGTGACGGCGGAACCCTCGGGCAGGGCCGGGTTCTTTTCTCCGAGGTATTTTTTCACGGCATCGGAGATGTCGATGGTGTCCTCGTCCGCCGAAAAGATATTGATCAGGACGGCGGGATTGCCGTTCACGGTCATGGCGAGGTTGTTTTCGGTGAAACCGTCCTCGATGCCGGCGATCTCGGCGAGGGTGATTCGCTCCCCGCCGCTGCCCGCCACAACGGTTACCGAGCCGAGCTCTTTTCCCGTGTACTTTCGTCCCACGGTGCGGACGCGGATCTCTTCGATCCCGGTTTTTACCAGGCCGCCGGAGCGGTTGAGGCTGCTGTTTTTCACGGCGTTCGCCACCTCGGGGAGGCTCAGCCCGTATTTTCGGAGCTGCTCCCGGCCGACGGTCACCCGGATCTCATAGGCCCGGGTTCCAGAGATCTCCACCTGGCTCACGGAGGGGATTTGCTGGAGCTCCCGCTTGATGTCGTTTGCCCACTCCTTCATCCTCCGCTCCGACATATCGCTGGTGAGGGCAAGGCTCATGACCGCGTCCTGGATCTGGGGCCGGGTGACGGACGGGGTTTCCGAATCCTCGGGAAAGGTGGTGATGGCATCCACCTCGTTGCGGATACGGCTCAGGAGAACCTCCGGGTCGTAACCGTCCTTTACGTCGATGCTGGCCGTTGCCATGCCTTCGGCGGAGACGGTTTTATAGTCGTCGATGCCGTTCAATCCGTCGATGGCGTCCTCGATCTTCCGGGAGACCCCCTCCTCCACCTCCTCGGGGTCCGCCCCGGGGTAGCTCACGGAGATCGAGATCTTGTCCAGGGCCATGTCCGGCATGCTCTCCCGGTTCATGGTGTTTGCCGCCATGATACCGGCAAGGAGAATGATGACCATGATGATGTTGGCGAACACTGTGTTGGCGGCAAATGCCGTGATGATTTTATTCATTGGTTCTTTCCTTGGTAATCTTGTTGGCCATTCTTCTGATGCCCATTTATTCCATCGTGGAAAACCTTCTTCCCTGTGTCGGATCGTTTATAATCCACTCGTGAATCCGTGAATCCGTGAATCCGTGAATCCATGAATCCATGAATCCATGAATCCATGAATCCATGAATCCGTGAATCCGTGATTTCGTGATTTCGTGATTTCGTGATTTCGGGCGGTCGTTATTTCAGGGCCAGTTTTTTCCCGGTCTCGGAATCGAATTGTTCCGCCACGGCCAGCAGGGTGTTTTCCAGTGGGTTTACCAGTTTCGTGGTGATCACCAGATCCCCCTCGTTGATGCCCTCCGTGATATAGACATGCTCTCCGTCGTCCATGGCGGGGGTTACCGCAACGGTTTTCAGTCGGTCGTTTTCGGCGATGCAGACGGTGTTTTCCATGCTCACGGCGGCGGCAGGTACTTTGACCGTGTTGGTCAGATCCTTTCCCGGAATTTTCACCGTGCAGAACATTCCGTCCACCACGGGGAATACGGGGCGCGGTCCGTCGGTGCCCGGATCTTCCGAGATTCTCACGGCAATGGTGGTGGTGCGGGTCTTGGGATCGTATTTCACGATCCGGTTCACCGTTGCCGTACGGATGATGCCCGCCCCCCCGTCGCTTACCGTAACGAGGCATTCGCTCCTTTCAAGGGCCGCGAACCAGTTGCCGTTTTCGGGCAGGTTCGAAAAGCGTATCCATCTTGCCACGTCGGCGGAGTTCATGGGGACCTGGATCTCCAGGACGGAGTCGTCGGCCAGGGTGATCAGGGCGTCGCCCCGGCTGACAAACTGCCTCGGCTCCAGATCGGCCGCCTTGACCCTTCCGTCGAACGGGGCGGTAACGGTGCAGCGCTTTACGTTCAGTTCGGCGGTTTCAAGGTCCGCCCGCGCGGCGGCGAGTGTGTTTCCGGCCTCTTCGATCAGCAGGGGGTAGAGCTCGATGGTCTGGGAAAGCTGCTTTTCTGAATCGATCAGGGAGTTCCAGGTCTGTTCGGCCTGTTCCACGCCGGAAAGGGTTCCCACCTGCTCCTTTGTATAAAGCTTTTTGAGCCGCCGGTATTCGGCACCGGCGAGCCTGGCGTTGCGGGAGATCACGGAAAGGCGGCTCTTGTCGGTTCTGCTCTGGATTCGAAGTTGGCTAATCTTGTTTTGGGACTGGCGAACGTCGATGGCGGCGCGGGTCTTTTCGGCGGTATAATCCCGGGAATCGACGGCAAAAAGGACCTCGCCCTTTTTCACGTATTCCCCCTCCTCGAGGTTCGGAGAAACGGAGACGACCATGCCGGATACCTCCGGGGAGAGGGTGACGACGTTCAGTGCGCTTACCTCGCCGTATCCGGTGAGGTGGACGCGGGTATCCTCGAAGGCGGCGGAAAAAGCTTCCACCGCTAATGGGGCCTGCACCGCTTCTTTTTCCTGGGGACGGCTCTTTTTTCCGGACAGGGCGGCCATGCCCGCGGCGCCGCCGGCAAGGATGATCAGGCAGGTGAGGGTGCCGATCAGAATGTTGGTGCCGGGGTTTCGTTTGCGGGTATTGTTTACGATTTTCATATTCTTCTCCAGTGGAAAGTGAATTTATGCTTATCAATGGTTTGCAGATTATACGGGGCGGGGTGAAACCTATGTGAAACAGATGTGAAATTAACGTGAAATCTGAAATCGTTTTGGGATGGTGGTGTTGGAAAAACGAAATGGCGGTTATTGCGAATCGTATTCGTCTCCCGCCCTTCTTACCGGGGCAAAGGATTCATTGATTGGGAAGTCCAGTGCCTTCATGATCAATGGCTGGAAAATTCAACATGGTATTTTTCATGTTTCTTTATTTAGTATCGCAATAGATGGAAAAGGCGCGCTGTTGAGAGGGAAAGTGGTGGAATCGTTTCCACCTGTTGACAATTGGTCGGGTACGATATGGAACCATATTTCCTTGGACGGTGAGTTGTCTGAAAGTCCTGTGTATTCAAGACAGTAAGCTCTAAAAGGATTTTCCACACTCCATGCATGTCAGTCCAATCTCCACTGTCTCACACACCGGATGGTTGGGAATAAAGCCGATCTGAAGGCTGAAGGCAGGATATAACAAAACGATCGCTTGGATGTATATCGGTGCTAAAACAATGCACTTGCTTATTAAGATTTCATAATTTCGGGGCCTTATGGGGAAAACCGATTGGGGCGTATATATATGTGCTTTGTGTTGGATGGAATGCCTCTATAATCTGCGTGATAAATACCATTTTTGAAAATGATTGAAATGGTGATGAATTTGTGCTTTTTTGACAACATTGTCTTAGGCTTATAGTGGAACAGGAATGGGAAGATCGCTGCAATCTGTTGCCATGGCGCCAAATTCTAAATAGAGGTTGGAATTTCGGTTTTGATCGGGGTCGAATATAGATGCTGTTGGTTTCAGTGCTTTTGTTCGGTGGCGATTAAGGTAATGTCCACGAAAGAGTTGAGTTACAAGGTTGGTTTTCGGCCTCATATCCAAGCGGTCATATTGGGAATGTAATAGGTGGAAAAAATGATATGGGAATTGCCGTGTTTTATGCTTTAATATCGCAATCGGTGGAAAATGTTCCATGGTATAAGGTCGATATGGTGGAAACGTTTCCATCTATCCGATGCTGGTCGCTGAGGAAAACGTGAAGTCACCAAACTACATCTATTTCGGCTTGGCGGGTGATTTTGATCCCGACGAAGTGGCGCGGGAAATTGACCTTAAGCCTACTGATCGATGCGCAAAGCACTCAAGGGACGCTGAGGGAAAACTTCCTCGTTGCTCGCTTATGAGATTCGCACAGACTCACGCCGATGAAGGAGCGCAGGTTTTCGACGCCTACGAGCTTGCGGAGAAGGTGATCAATCAACTTGAGCCATATACCAAGCAGTTCGTAAACGCTATCGAAAAGCATGGAGCGGAAGCAACACTCCAAGTCGTGTTTGACTTCCCTGTGTCGGGCGAGGTCTCGACTCCTGCTTTGGGGTTCAGTAAAAGGGTGGTCAAGTTTGTCGCAATGACAGGCGCTTCGATCGATATGGATAGTTACAGAGCATGAGGTGAGAGCGAACCGGACGGTGGTGTGGACGGGCTATCGCCCGCCGCACACCTCCCCGTTATACAACAGGATAAGATATGTCGCTGCTGATCCAAGAAATTCCAACGACTGATGCGCCAATGGAGCTTCTGTTGCTCGCGGATCCTTCGGAGGAGAAGGTTCGATCCTATTTGCCGGAATCAAGGTGTTTTATCGCCATGAATAATGGGATTGTTATCGGTGCATGTGTAGTTCAGCCCCGAGGGGCTGGTGTAAATGAACTTATGAGTATCGCGGTACACCCGGATTATCAACAATCCGGCAATGGCACCGTACTCCTGAAATGGGTTATCGATTTCTTTCGGAGAGCTGACGCCAACCAGTTGGAAGTGGGTACTGGTACATTTGGCTACCAACTTGCTTTTTACCAAAGGCAAGGCTTTCGGGTCACAAGCATTGACCGAGACTTTTTTCTTAAAAACTACGACGAGCCAATATTTGAAGATGGTATTCAGCTTATGGACATGTTGCGTCTTACCATTAGGTGTAATGACGATATTGTATAACTCATCCAAATGATATCAGAGTCAATAAATAAAGAGTTGGATATCGTCGGCAGAGACAAATGGGGTAATCACAACCCAAAATACAGTGCCATGGAAAATGATATTTCCTACTCTATAGCGGTTATACATCATTCTGGTAATCGTGGTTCCAACAAGCCAACGGAAATAGAAAGTAAACACATGGTTGAAAGAGGTTGGGACAACGTTGGATACCACTATTTAATAACAAGAGAAGGCACAATTTATGAAGGAACAAAACTTGGTTTCAAAGGAATACATGTCGGAGGCGCTAATACCGGTAAGATTGGAGTACTGATTATGGGAGATTATCATCATCAGTTCTGGGATATTGATGATGACTTGTCAAAGACTCAACTTGCTGCTGCGATTACCCTGCTAAGCACCTTGAAAAGCCGTCTCGAAATCTCTGAGTTAGGCGGTCATCGAGATTACGGAAAGACAGATTGTCCAGGTGATGAGTTGTATAGTGAGCTTGATAATATAAGAAAATAAGTCAAGCTCAAGAAGCCTGGTAATACTCCTTGATACGGTTTTAGAAATGAAAATACTATATTATTTAATAATTGTATTGTGCTTAGCCTCGGCATTGCTTTTTTCGCTGACAACTGAAGTCAATGTTAAAGATGATCCATCTGAAGCCATTGTTATCTGCTTACGGAGTGTTAATTGTCCAAATACAACATTAAATCATTTTTCCGATGAGTATATTTATCTCATCACCCCTGATGAATCTTATTTGATGAGAGATTTGTATCTTTTGAATCATAGGTATGGGTTTATTTCCTTGTTGCTGTTGCTAGTGTTATTTATCAAAAAAATTATAACATACGCATCCGGTGAGCGCGCCAACAACGAGTAGGAGCGAATTAAACTAAGTGTTCGACAGTGCGTATCACCATGCTCTGCATAGGCACTTTTTACCCTAATAACGACATTTATGAGGAAAAATGCACAATGACAAACAGTCCAGAGTAAATGCTCGAACAGATTCACTCAAATGGACCAATAAATCCGAGTTTAATTATCTTTAATTTGAATTGCCGTCGCTCGGCTTTTCGTCAGCTTTCCGAGACGTAAAATAGAAATGAAAATGATAGCAAACTTTCCAGTTAAAAATATTGTTCGAGATAGATACAGTTATCTCAAAACCAAAGATGATAAATACTTTTATTTCCGGGTTCATGGTCTTGAGCTTCATAAAAACCTTTGTTGTCGGGGCAGGGTGAGATAAAACCAACACAAAGTTGCCGGCGGGCCGGCAAAGGCTGCAGCGGATTCAGGTATTACCATGTCGGCAAGGGGCGTTCGTGGCACAAGTGCTGTGCGGCCTGATTTTCCCTGTCGGAGGACTCAACGTTTCAACTGAAATTCCCATGAAACCGCTGCTGGAACCCTTTAAAGGTGTGCTGGTAATACAGAGCGATTGTCATACCCGCGAGTTAAAATGACAGCTGATGATATACAGTTGCTGAATGCTTGTTTGTGGGGCTTTTTTGGGGGAGGGGAGTTTGAAAAATATCATCATTTGCCTTTTATTGCTGTGCGGCTTCAATTCATGCGCGTACATGAAGTATGCAGCGGTTCAGGCGGAATATTCGCGTATCCAGGAAGCCGAGCCGGGGCAAGTCAATTTAAAACATATGATTGACCGGTCAAACTATTCAGTAATTGGCCGAACCATCGACCCGAATTCCGTATACGCCGAGATGCCGCTGGTCGTGGCTGCCTATTCGAGTAAATTCAAATTACACGAACGCGTTGATATGATGTTTCTGGCCGGGGCCGGGACCCACTTCGGATTGAACCTGCCGGAAGGGGATTATCAACTGCTGGTTTTTGCCGACAGGGATAATAACCGGGTTTTCGAGCAGACGGAAGTGGTCGGGCGGAAAACCATCAGCCTCACCCCGGCAGCCTTTCCGGACAAGGTTCTGGACAGGGTGGAAATCGAGCTGGCCGGCGCCGGGAAAGTTGATTGGGTCGACGCGATTTTAAAGCCGCAACTTGCCGATTTGAAACAATCCATATTTTTCCCCACCGGGAGCATTCGCAGGCTCGATGATCCTCTGTTTTCACCCAACATTGCCACATTGGGCATGTACGACCCGGCGTCCTTTCTGGAAAAAGCGCCAACCACGTTTTTTGTCCTGGAAGAGGATCTCGGCTACAAAATCCCGGTGGTATTTGTCCACGGGGTCGGCGGTTCCGTTCGCGCATTTGAACCTATCATCGATCAGCTCGATCGGCAGCGCTATAAACCCTGGTTTTATTACTATCCTTCCGGCGGAGACCTGGACCAACTGGCGGAACTGTTCCACCGGATTTTCCTCTCCGGAAAAGTTGTTGAGCTGGCCGGGATGCCGATGATCATCGTCGCTCACAGCATGGGCGGACTGATCGTTCGGGAAGCTCTGAACAGGTACGAAAACAGCCCGAAGGAAAATAAGGTCGGCTTGCTGGTCACCATTGCCACCCCCTTCGGCGGCCACCCTGCGGCTGCCTCAGGCGAGAAATACGGTTTACTTGTTTTGCCCTCCTGGCGTGACGTGAATCCGGAAAGCCGCTTTATCAAAGAGCTGTTCCGAAAGCCGCTGCCGGAATCGATCGAGCATCAGCTGCTTTACGCCTACGACAATCCGAAGGCTCTGAAGCTCGGTATGAACAGTGACGGTGTCGTGCCCCTGTCGAGCCAACTACGCCTGGAAGCACAGCAACAGGCGTCGGGGCAACTCGGTTTCGAAAGCAGTCACACGGGAATCCTGGAAAACAAGGAGATGATCGGTCATCTCCTCGAGCGAATGGGCAGGGTTAAAAATTTCTACCCGGAAGCCCATCTTGAGGTATTGCACCGGGGCGGCTATGATGTGACTTTGTCGGACGACTACAGCCCGATCGGTCGGTATGTCATCCACAACTTGGGGAGGTACTGGATGGCTGTCTCCAATGGAACCCTGAAGCCGTTCTTTCCGCAGCAGGAGTGGTTTGTCCGCGTCGTCAAGGGGGAAGCCCCGCCAAAATATGGGGTGGTCAGGGACTGGTTGCGTTTTCTAAAGGAATACCCTGATATTGCTAGTGAATGAGTTGGCCTGAGATTGACTCGGGTAATTCAACACTATTAAAGGTGGAAGGATTCCAGGGGGGCGCAACTTAAACAAGCGGACGAAAAAAAAACTCGAGCTAAATTGAATAATAATATAATTGTGGTGGTGGAAACGCGTGTTGCCGCCGGTTATCATGAGCCGTTCAAAATATTCAACATCCCTCCTGCCTGGTTATTTATGTTGTTGGAACATGAATGTACCTTGCAGATTAAACAAGTAACCATAATTCAAAACGAGATGATTCAATGAAAAAAGTGCTCATAGTTCTTCTGCCGTTAACCATGTTTTTCGGATGTTCTGTTGTTCGGGATGTCGAAGTCGCCAAACAGGACATCGATAAAACCATGTTTGTTGTTCATAATGACATCGAACCGAAACTGATTGAGCTGAAAGCGATTGTTGAAAGAGTTGAAGCCGAATACAAAAAAGATCGTGAAAAAACAAGGGTTTTCTGGGATAAAGATGTGCAGCCTCGGCTGGTTCAGCTGGAAAAAATAACGGATTCAGTAAAATCCGTACTGGATAGTAAGGTGCATGATGCAGAGCAATTGTGGCGGAAGGATATGGAGCCTCGTATTGCCGGACTGGAACATCTGTTGGCGAGTATTGAGGAAAAAGTAGAAGGTAGGGTTAAACATGCGCTGATAACATGGCATAAAGATTTTGAAAAACACCTTTTACATCTGGAAAGCCTCTCCCATGCTTCCAAGGAAGATCCAACCGTCAAAGGCATGTATCGCAAACTCAAAGTTGATCTGCGCTCAATAAAAGTTCGCATGGCGGGTGATGGAATCGGCCGGGAGGCCGTTAAGCATGTGGATGCACTGATTGCACATGTGGAAGCGCTTGAAATCTCAAGTGCTGCTATACTGACAAAGTCAAAGATAGCTGCGTTGCGCGCCGATATTGAAACGGAAGTGTCCGGCGTGCTGGGGGTGCTTTGAACCTCCCTCCTCTGTATGAGTGTCACTATCCTTATGGAAGAGTTTGGGGCACGGTAACCAATTACAACGAAAAGAGATCATCATAAACAACTCTGTGTCTTAGGGATACGGAAATTAATAAACACACACTCCCGAAGCCCTTGCTTCAGAAAACCCGAGCGCAGTGTTGCGGATGCGGCAACACTGAGAGGCGGCAATTGTGGAGTATACTCTTTTCAGATCCCTTGGAACTGCTTGCTCTAAAAGATTGCGATAAAAAACACACAGATCTCCGGGAGGGAAGGCTATAAATCCAAACAACGGCAATGCCCGGCAAATCGTGAACGCTTCAGGAAGCTCTAATTCCTGCCGTCTTTTCCACCTGCCGTTCAACTTTCCGGACATACCCCCGGATATCGCATTTTCGTTCGAGGCCTGCCGCGTTCATGTAACGAACCTTTCCGAATACCGGCCGCTCCTTCCAGGCTCGGTCGTGAAGGCCGAAGGTCCATGCAACCCCCGCGTAGGAGTTTGGATCGCGTCCGTCAAGAAAGTAACGGTTATTCAGCCATAGGGCTGTTTTGAAAGCCGCTTCCGGCGTTTTACGCCACTCCAGGATCTTCTTTGCCCAGTACATGCGCATGTGGTTGTGCATGAATCCTGTGTGGCGCATCTCCGCCATGGCCGCGTTCCAGTATAGGTCGTGGGTTTCCCCCGCCTCCATCTGCTCCGGGGTGTAGATATACTCACGGAAATCATCCCGGTGGGCATGGAGGGTATTTTTCGCCCAATCCGGAAGGGTTTCATAGGTGTCGTAATCCTTCCGGAAGCGAACATGGTTGAAGGCGAGCTCCCTTCGTACGATCAGTTGTTCCTGGAACGCCGCCCTGTTTTCGGGGCCGGCATGATGGGCCTCGTCTGTTAGAAGGGAAAGTCGCAGGGCCGATACCTGGCCGAAATGAAGATAGGGGCTCATGCCGGAGATATGATCCGTTTGCGGCTGGTTGGAGTGGGCGTCGTACTGCCCAAGCCCGGTCGCCAAAAATGATCGGAAGCGCTTCATGGCGGCCCTCGTCCCCCCGGGAAACAGGCGGGAAACGGGAGGAACGCTGCGGTCCATCTGGAGACGCCCCATAAGATCCTCGAGATCCGACAGATCTTCTCCGGGAAGTTGGAGTCCCATGGATGAGTGATGGGGGCGGACATGGATAAGGGGAACACGGAAAGTATCCAGCAGCCTTTTGATGCGAGGGCGGATGGTCCGAGCGGCATACTCGGCCTTATTCGAAACCATCTCCACGGGTACGACGACGTCGCTTTCCACCCGTACCGCGGCGCAGGGGGCGTTAAGGGCCACGGTTTCCCGCCACTGGTGTTGATGCCGGAGGTATCCCCGGTCGCAGACAACAAGGGAGGCGCGCCTGGAGAGGTCCAGGGCCACGCGATCCGGTGCGCCAAAACGAAGTATCATGAGGATGCCCCGTCGTCCAAGGGCCTTTTGAGTCTCCCGGAGCCCTTCCAGCATAAACCGAAAGTGGCGGCTGTTTGCTTCGGGATACCGATCCGTGAGCCCGAAGCCCACTACCACGGGTTGTCCTTTCTCATTACCCTTTCGGACCGCAAACTCCAGAGCGTGATTCCATTGGGCGCGCTGGGACTGCTGCATCCAGTACAGTATGTAATCCCCATCTATTTCGGGACGGTCGTTAATATAGGTGATGCGGGCACTTTGGATTGTCATGGGAAACTTCCCTATGTTTTCGGTTTGCTCATGAAAACAACAACTACCGCCATATTGGATAAAATACAAGTATCATGCCTGTCCCTGAAGAGAATTCAAGCAGGTATTTCTTGGTGACAGCCTATGCCATACTGAGAACCATTTTCTCACGAAAACCGCCGGCAATATAGGTTTTCAACCTGCCCTGAAAACAATTATAAGCCGATATATCCGGGTGCCGGCCTGTGTTATGTTGAAACCATTTTCTCACGAAAACAGCCGGTAGTATAGGTTTTCAACCTGCCCTGAAAACAATTATAAGCCGATATGTCCGGGCGGCGGCCTGTGTTATAATGAAACCATTTTCT
>PPCM01000254.1_pt1 | contig 64158 bp, 51 predicted proteins | sample 1555541 | NCBI WGS metagenome assembly PPCM01 (sample SAMN05284479, study PRJNA326546) | Marine sediment metagenome, whole genome shotgun sequencing project. | isolation source: marine sediment | place: Germany: Wadden Sea | collected 2012-09-05 | reverse complement strand
AGGATAATTTAATCAGTAGGTCCCTGGCGATTTTGTCCATGTTTTATACTCCTTCCAATTACCATTGCCTTATATCGGCTGCACGTAATATTACCTGCTACGACGCCATTCGGATCGTTCCCATCAACATAGATATTCACCGGGGGAGAATCAAATCGGGGTTGTTCCGTGGGAAACGCCATGGAATCACGGGAGGCGTATTTTTGAAAAATGGAGAGGGAAACCGTTGCAGGGATCGGCCTCACCCCTTCTTGCGATCCGTGTCGCCGGGTTTTCCCGTCTGCTTCACCGCGATCCGGGTGTTTACGGCGGCCTTTGCGTGGAATTGGAGTTTCTAAAACTTCGATTTGACGGAATGCTTTAAGGATATGGTATTGATTTTTTGTATTACGGATGCGACAGTTGATTAAAATTACAGCTCAATTCAGGGCAGCAAACCGTACATTTCAGTTCATCGTGAACTTTGTTCGCGTGGGGGAAGCGACGTATACTTTTTTACGAGAGCATCATGCTTTGAGTATTTTGAGTTCGGATGAAATCAACACCGTCACCTTGACGGTAATTTTTCAAATTGATGAACCGGAACCCCCCATTGAGGAGATGTTATGAAAAAAAGGAACAAGCTGAAAAGCAAAAAAAAGAAACCTGAAAAACGTTTTAATGCCGGCTCCCTGTCTCTTGCGGTCATATTGGTTTCCGCTTTCCTGTTTGTCGGGGGGTATCTGACATTTGTCGTTTATCCTGAAAATATCAAGGAAATGAATCACTTTGCCGAAATTCCATGGATGACGTTCGATCAATTCAAAACCGTGGGCTTGAATCAGGATTCACTGATTCAGGGAAACCTGTCGGATAATAAAGTCGTGGGTAAGAACGCCCTTGTAGCTTATGTCGTGCAGCGATGGGATGTGACCTATGATGATGAGGAAGATGCGTATGAAGGGCGGTGGGAAACGATATCGAGTAATTGGCCGAAACTGACCGTTACAATTCCGCGCGGTAAGGTAAGGACAGGAAGCGGTGTTCCGTCTCGGTTAATGGGAAGCATGCATGAGTATGTGACCGTAAGAAAACAAGGGCCCTCGGCTGAATATAATGATGAATTGCTGCCCCACGGTTCCGAACGAATAAGGGGAGTTAAAAACAGGGACCTGGTGACCGTCGTCGGTGAAAAATTCGCGGATGACGGGATCAAAGCGGAATATTTCTATTATGGATCTCGAGAGAGCTTTTTAAAGGCATTGAAGTTGAATGCCGGAATCATGCGGATTTTTGGGATCGTGTTGTTTGTTGTGGGCCTGATCCTTGGAAAGGTCATGTTTTTCAGGAAAGAGTAGATTGGGGGCAATCGAGATTTTTAACAGTGTGTGACGGCTGGAGTCAGAATGGGCGGGAACTGACCCGCCCCCCTGCCCGGGATCCTTTTGAGTCGATGCGGGGAACATCGTTGGATGAAGATTCGGTCCCGGGCAGGAGATCGGGCTGAACGGTTACATGCAACCCATGCCGCCACCGGAACAATCGGCGCCGCAATGGGTTCTTTCCCGCTTTATCATGTGACCGATATTGCTTCCGTCGAAGATTCCGGAAACCGCCTCGTCGATAAGCCCGCCCACTTCCTTGATCTCGATGCCCGCCTCCGTGAGCACCCGCCGGGGTTTTGCCCCGATGCCGCTCACAAGAAGGGTTCGGCAATCCGTGAGAAGCTCCGCAATCTCCTCCCAGCGGGTGTCGGACATGCCGGGGCTGGGAGTGAGTCTCCTGTCCACCATGGTGGGCTCGCCATCTTCCATCCCGTAGATCATAAGGCGCTTTGCTTCACCCAGGTGTTCGTTCACCAGCACCCCCTCCCTTGAAGCAACTGCAACATGGGGGCGAACGGGGACGGCTTCAGGTGTCGCCGGCGTGGTTTTTTCGGCGGTATCCGAAAGTGTTGCGCAGTCCTTGAGGCGATTCATCAACCGGATATCCGGCGCCTCGTCCAGCAGGCCCACGGCATCGGCGCGGCATCTCTTGCAGTGGAGCATCTGGGGGATATGGACCGAGGCTTTCTTCCGGATCTCCGCTATCACATCCTTACCCGGTTCCGGCAGGTGTTCGAAGTTGGAGCCCTTGTTGGGGAAGTAGGGCATGCAGTTGAGGATATCCACCTCGAGTTCGGCCATCTTTTCCGCGATCGCCTCCATATGGTCGTCGTTGATGCCGGGGAGGACGATGGTGTTGACCTTAACGACAACGCCGCGCTCTTTCAGTCCCTTGATGGATGCGAGCTGATTCTCGAGGAGGACTTGTGCGCCCTTTTCGGGATTCAGGGTTCTCTTTCCATACCGCACCCACGAGTAAACCTTTGCGCCGATTTTGGGGTCCACGGCATTGACCGTAATGCTCACATGGCTCACGGAAAGTGAGGCCACCTCGTCCAGGTAGGGAGGGAGGTTCAGGCCGTTGGTGGCCACGCAGAGCAGGAGTTCGGGGTATTTTTCCCGCACGAGGCGAAGGGTGGTAAGGGTCTCCTCTGGGTTGGCAAAGGGGTCGCCGGGGCCCGCGATGCCCATGACCGAGATGTTCTTCATCCGCTCCATGACCTCGTCAAGGTAGCGCAGGGCCTGAAAGGGTTTGAGGATCGAGCTGGTAACGCCCGGCCGTGTCTCGTTGACACAGTCGAACTTTCTGTTGCAGAAATTGCACTGTACATTGCACCTGGGCGCCACCGGAAGGTGAACCCTTCCAAAACTCTTACATGCACCGGGGTTGAAGCAGGGATGGTTTTCGATTTTCATGGTAATACCTCTTTATTGACATGCAGGCGTCGCCGACACCGGGGTGAAATGTTGATCGGTGTCCGGCCGATCTTGTTGCTCCTGTCGATCTTAAGCAAGCGGCTAAGATGCGTCGAAAAGGCCGTACCGTAAGAGGCCGAAGGCCGGCCGGATACCGATTTTTATTGCTGCTGATAATTCCACATCCCTTAGATCACGAGCTCGAAGCTCTCTTCGGGTGCGTCCCTGTCCGCTCTTTCCAGGAGGGCGTCGAGGATCTTTTCGAGAATCCGGATACCGCCCTTGTAGCAGGTGGTGGGATGGTAGGAGTGACCCACCCTGTCGAAGATGGGAAAACCCATGCGGATCATGGGAACGTCCTCGTCCCGTGCAATGTACTTGCCGTAGGTGTTGCAGATCAGAAGGTCCACGGGCTCGTTCTTCATCCACTGGTGGAGCATGAAGAGGTCGCCGCCGGCCTTGACGTTGACGGTTCCGGGAACGTCCTTGGTGATCTCCTTGATTCTCTTTTCAAACTTCTTGCCAGGGGTGCCGGTGACGATATGGCTGGGGATCATATCGATGGAGGCCAGGAACTCCACCAGGGGAATGAGCTGGTCCGGATCGCCTGAAATCGCGACCTTCTTGCCGTAAAAGTACTGGTGCATGTCGGTGACGATATCGATCAACTGGCCCCTTTCAAAGGTCAGGGAATCGGGAACGTTTACCCCGGCGATTTTCCTGAGGCCGTCCACGAAACGGTCGGTGGCGGCAAGGCCGATGGGAAGGTCGAGGACCCGGCAGGGAACCTTGCAGCGGTTGTCCAGGGATCTTGCGGCGGGTGCCGAGGCCAGCTCGCCGAGGGCCAGAGTTCCGATGCCGGCACCCGCGCTCCTGAGCTCTTCAACGGTCACGCCGCCCTCGGGATACATCCTGTACTTTCCGGTCTGGGGGCCGTTGAGAATTCCCGATGTGTCCGGCACCATGATGGTTTCGACGCCCATCGCGGCGGCGACCCTTTTGATCTCCGTCATATCCGAGGGCTCCACGAACCCCGGGACGATATTCAGCTTTCCGTTTTTTTCATCGGTTTTAACGGCGAACTGGTCGAACATCGCCTTTACCATGTTTGCGAACCCGGTGACATGGGAGCCCACATAGCTGGGGGTGGCGGCATGGATGACGGTCTTGCCCTCGGGGATCTTGCCGTCCAGCAGGGCCTTTCTGGCGATCTGGTTCACGTCGTCGCCGATGGTCTCGGAGAGGCAGGTGGTGTGCACGGCGATCACTTCAGGCTCGTAGGTGGTGAAGATATTGTTGATGGCCTGGAGCAGGTTGGCCTGTCCGCCGAAGACCGAGGCGCCTTCGGTAAAGGAGCTGGTGGCCGCCATGACCGGTTCCCGGTAGTGGCGGGTGAGGGCGCTTCTGTGGTAGGCGCAGCAGCCCTGGGAGCCGTGGCTGTGGGGAAGGCATCCGTGGATGCCGAGAGCCGCGTACATGGCGCCGATGGGCTGGCATGTCTTGGCCGGGTTGATGGTAAGCGCCTTGCGCTCCATGATCTCTTTTCCTGTATGTCTCAGCAGCATGATACTCGTCTCCTGTTCTCTTAATTGTTGCAAAAGCGAAAGCTGTGAACTCCTGCCCTGCGGCAGCCCTTATGTTTGCAGGCGGGTTTCCGGAGGTTGCCTTCGTGGTTGGGCCGGGCTGACGGTATGAAAGTCTTTTCAGGTGAAGGTTCCCGATGGACGGGCTTATTGATACCGGCTGTGTCCCGGCCGGAGTCGGCTTGTCCCGGCTAAAACCTTGGTACGACAATGGTGGTTGTGCTTTCTGGTTTCTAACCCGGTTGATTCGCTTCAATGTGTGTTTCAGTTGATTCTCCGGGAAAATTTCCGAAATATCTTCTCCCGAAGGTATGGGATTGTGTCCCGGCGTCCGGTAAACAAGGTAACGGAACCATCTCCCGGGCTCGCGGTGCTTGCCTGGACCGCAGCATGCCGCAGGGTATATGGTGTTACTGAAGGGGCGAAGCGCCCCTCCGGTCCTTTGGAGATTATTCCCAGACGTACTGTGCCGCGAGTTCCGGGTTGGTCTGCCAGGGCGCCTTGATATAGCCCCAGACTTTGCTGTTCACCATCCGATCGATCTCCTCGTAGAAGTTCTTGGCTCCGATAAAGCCGGCGTAAGGGCCGCCTGCATCGTAGCTGTGGAGCTGCTTCATGGGGATGCCCTGCTTCTGCACCGCGTACTTCTCCTTGATACCCGCGCAGAACACGGCGGGCTTGTAGATCTCGATGAGCTTTTCCGATTCGTACTGGCTGATGTCGTCGATGACCAGGGTGTTGTTCTCCATGTCCGGCATCATGCCGTCGTAACCCTTGAACTCGAATCCGGATTGCTCCAGCATCTCGATCTCGGCCGGGGTTTTCCTTGGGTTGTACTTTTCGGGATCTTTGCCGACCTCGATCTCCTCGATATTCCTTGAGTCCGCGTCGATCTTGATGTCGGGGATCACCTTCCTTCCCTCGTAATCGTCCCTGTGGGCGAATTCGTAACCGGCGGAGATCACCTTCATGCCGATCTCGTTGAAGAGCTCCTGGTAATGGTGGGCGCGGGAGCCGCCCACGAAGAGCATGGCAAGTTTGCCGCCTACCCGGCTCTTCACGTCCTCGCGGATCTTCTCGATCCCGGGCATCTCCTCGAATATCACCTCCTCGACCCGCTTGATGAGCTTCTCCTCCTCGAAGTAGGCGGCGATGCGCCTGAGGGATTTCGCGGTGGCCGCAGCCCCGATAAAGTTCACCTTGATCCAGGGGATTCCGTACTTCTCCTCCATCATGTCGGCCACGTAGTTGATGGAGCGGTGGCACATGACCGTGTTGAGATCGGCCGTGTGGGAGTTGGCGAACTGGTCGTAGGTGGAGTTGCCGCTGAAGGTGGAGACCACCGATATGCCGCATTTTTCGAGGATTCGATCGATCTCGAACCCGTCGCCGCCGATATTGTACTCTCCCAGCATGTTGATCTTGTACTCGCCGTCCTTGACGGAATCGTCCTTTCCCACGATGTGCTCGAACACGCCGTTGTTGGCGATATGGTGTCCCGCGGACTGGCTCACGCCCCTGTACCCCTCGCAGCTGAAGCCGAATACGTTGATGCCCAGCTTCTCCTTCATCTCCCTTGCAACGGCGTGGACGTCGTCGCCGATCAGGCCCACGGGGCAGGTGGAGAAGATGCTGATCGCCTTGGGGTTGAACAGGTCGTATGCTTCCTGGATCGCCGCCTTGAGCTTCTTTTCCCCGCCGAAGACGATATCCTCGTCCTGCATGTCGGTGGAAAAGCAGTAGGTCATGTAGTTGTCATCGGCGTCCGATGCGGGCCTGGTCTGGTTCCTTCGGGTGAGCCAGCTGTAGAACCCGCAGCCGATGGGGCCGTGTGTGATGTTCACGATGTCTCTGGTGGGACCCAGGATAACCCCTTTACACCCCGCGTAGGAGCAGCCCCTCTGGGTGATGATGCCGGGAATGGTACGGACGTTCGCGCTCATGACGGGGACGTTCTTGTCGTCGTCCACCTTGTTGACGGCGATCTGTTTCAACCGTTTCCGGGCCACCTTGGGCGGGTAAATCGCCGTAAGCTCCTTTTTGACGTCGGCGGGATCGATCAGTTCGGTTTCCGCCGTTTTTTTACTTGCAACTGTCATATCTCTATCTCCTCCGGGGCGTTTTATCGCTTAAATATCGTCCAGAACAGCGTCCCCGCTCTCGCCTGTTCTCACGCTGATGGAATTGGATACGGGCATGACCCAGATGACCCCGTCACCCGATTTTCCCGTCCGGTTCACCTCGATCAGGGTGTCCACGGTGGTCTTCACGAGCTTGTCGGGAACCACGATGGTGAGCGCCCTTTTGGGGATGAGCCGCTGGCTCTGGCCGAGCTGGGCAATGGCCTCCTCGTATCCCTCTTCCGCGCCTTCAAGTAGGTTCAGGTCCACAAGCCCCTTTCCCCTTCCCAGGGCCTCGCATGCCGTCATGGAGGTGATCCCCGCCTCGATGAGGGCCTTCTTGGTCTTGTTGATCTTGTTCATGCGGATCACCGCCATTACTTCTTTCATGCCGCCTCCTCGCTTGTCTCCTTGACGCCGGAGCTGATGGTGTAGGTTTCCTCGACGGGGCTGACAAAGATCTTTCCGTCGCCGAACGCGCCCTTGTCGCCGGTTCTCGCGGCGGTCATCACCGTCGTGATCACGAACTCCTTGTCGGCCTCGTCGATCACGGTGATCAGGAGCTCCTTGGGAATCTCGTCGTAGGTGATTTCACCGATCTTGATACCCCGTTGCTTTCCCCTTCCCGCGACGCTCATGCGGGTTACTGCGGGAAAACCCGCCTCCATTAGGGCTGCCATGACATCGTCAACTTTATCGGGTCTTACGATGGATCTGATCATTACTTTCATTGCGGGTGCTCCTCTGGTTTGTTTTCGGGTTGCTTGCTTGGCAACTGTTTGAAATTGCGTTGTTAAGAGTTCGTCTGAGATATTGCGCTCCGCCGGCGTTCCGGATCGCCCTTACTGTAATTCGGCTGATCCGGCCGCTTTTTGGTCTTCGGTTTACGGCCGCCTGGGCTGCGTTTTAGGTGATGAATTCATGAACGCTCTTGTCAACTGGTCCATAAAGGCCGCTCCTTCGGCATCGGCGGGCACCCCGGGGAGCGTTAAGCGGCGATGCCGTGCTCGATCAGGAGTGATTCGAGTTCCTCGATCTCCAGGGGCGTGGGCACGACGAACATCTTGTTGTCGTTGATTTTCTTTGACAGCGCCCGGTACTCGTCCGCCTGGGAGTGCTCGGGGGCGTATTCGATAACGGTCTTCCTGTTGATCTCGGCCCGCTGTACCATGTTCTCCCGGGGAACGAAGTGGATCATCTGGGTACCGAGTTTCCGGGCGAGGACCTCGATCATCTCCCTTTCGTTGTCCACGTTACGGCTGTTGCAGATCAGGCCGCCCAGGCGCACGCCGCCCGATTCGGCGAACTTCACGATACCCTTGCAGATGTTGTTGGCCGCGTACATGGCCATCATCTCGCCGGAAACAACGATATAGATCTCTTCCGCCTTGCCTTCCCTGATGGGCATGGCGAACCCGCCGCACACAACGTCGCCCAGTACATCGTAAAAGCAGTAATCCAACTCCTCGTCCTCGGAGTACGCGCCGAGCTGTTCGAGGAGGTTGATGGAGGTGATGATACCTCGACCGGCACAACCCACGCCGGGCTCGGGGCCGCCGGATTCCGTGCAGAGGGTGCCGCCGAAGCCTTCCTTGCGCACATCATCGAGCTCCACGTCTTCTCCCTCCTCGCGAAGGGTGTCGAGAACGGTCTTCTGTGCAAGGCCGCCCAGAAGAAGTCTTGTGGAATCCGCCTTGGGATCGCAGCCCACGACCATGATCTTATGTCCGGACTCCACGAGACCCGCAACGGTGTTCTGAGTAGTGGTTGATTTGCCGATTCCGCCTTTTCCGTAGATTGCAATCTTTCTCATGATGGACTCCTTTTCTAATGCTATATTTGTGGTTTGATGAAGTAAAAAACACTTTTCTTGAAAGTAAAAAACAAGTTCGTGTTTGAAGAGAGATTAAAGCAATGTGTGTGCCATTTGAAGTCGTGAGTTCTTTAAGGTGTGTGTAACGGTCTGAAAATATGGATAATAAAAAAAGAAAAGTTCTGATGTGCTTTTTGGGGAAAGGAAAGCTGGATTCGTGTGGGCTGGTGCAGGGTTACAAAAGTGTATGCGATATGAAGAAAAGGACAATATTGTAGTTTGTGGGGTTTTCGAAAATGTAATTATGATGTTCCCGTTAAAAACGGTTCAGACCATAAGCGGTCATATATCCCAAAGGGAACACGATCTTTTGTTACGTGGTCGGAGCGACACCGCTTTCGAGTCTGATTTCCAAAAAATGGATATTGACCCAAGAGCTCCCTGGAATTCGGCCGGTGAAATACGATCACAATATCATTTGTACTATATTAAGGACCCGCAAGATGATGGTGCGGTCAAAAAAATAACTTCGAGCTTTTTTACATGAACATCAACCTTTAATCAGGAACGGAGAAGTATACAATCGGTCTCGGAGGAACAGGTTTTCTCCGGTGATGTATAAGGGATCGGGAAAGAGTAAATTCCACAATTCCTGCCTGCCCGTGTTGCCGTAGCCGTATGAAAGGGCTTGGGATTTCTGAATCGAGGGCTCCGAGAGTGTGGATTTGATGAATCCCGTATCACTAAGAAGTCATGAAAACAGTTGCCTTGCCTCGACACCCGTGGAGTGAGAATACCTTTAAGGCACATGGAAATATCGAATTACACATCGGTGATGCAGGATGGGCGTTGCTGCGCGTCCGCATCTTAACTTCCAGTGTTTTTATTATCTTTCGCACCCCAACTATTATTTCGGGTTTAAGGGAGGGGAATTTAGATCGTGGACAGCGTTGCCGGTACGGTAAATAGTCACAGGTCAAAGTTGAGGAACAGGCAACGGCCGATGCCATTCCTGTTAAAGAATTTGGTGAACCGAGCTTGTTGGGCAACTTACACTCTCACGGGTAACGATGCTCCGCAGGACCGCATGCTTCGCGGTAAATTGACGGGGCACCGGCGGTATTTAGAATTGTTGTTGCATCAAGGGAAGTTATATCATATTATTTCGGGTTGAGGTTGTGTTGTCGCCGGGAGTGTTGCGGATGGTGTTGATTGATTTAGCGTCATGCCGGGGAAGGGGAGACTTTACCGTACTGTCGATTTCCAGGCAGTGTACCTTATCAGGGGGGGGCGGTTTTTCCGGTTTTGAATATTTCGGGATCGCCGATTATCCGGCAATGAATATTCCGGGATCTCCGATTTTTCGGCAACGAACTTATTCGGGAGCACCAATTTCCCGATAGTGACTTTGTCGAGCCCGCCGATTTTCCGGCAATGGACTTTTTCGAGTCCGCCGGTTCCCACTGTAACGGCGATTATCGGGATTCACGGTTTCCATGGAACTGAATAAAAAGCCTCGGCATTGATTAAGGTGCGGGCGCACGGTTGAAAAGGAAAAGAAGATGGAATCATTCACACTCTACATTTTTGCGTCCATAGCGCTGATCCTGACCCCCGGGCCGGATATTATTTATGTTCTTACGCGCGGGATTACCGACGGGAAGTCCGCCGGAGTGATGTCGGCCGTTGGGGTGACGGCGGGGATACTGATCCATACCCTTGCCGCCTCCCTTGGGTTGGCGCTGCTCCTGAAAACATCCGAGTTGGCATTCTGGGCCATCAAGACGGCCGGCGGCATCTACCTTCTATATATGGGCTTTCAGGTGCTGAGAAACCGGAAAGCGTTCGAGGTCGATGCGTCCATGGATAGTTTTGATCGGAAGAAATGCTTTACACAGGGGTTTCTCACCAATCTCCTGAATCCCAAGATCGCCCTGTTCTTTGTGGCCTTCCTTCCCCAGTTCGTGAATATGAACGACCCCAATCACAGCATTCATATGATTCTTCTGGGAATCATGTATGCCGTCATGACCATCGCGTTTTTATCGATGCTGGGGCTTTTTGCCGGCACCATCGGAACGTGGCTCGCAAAACGGCAAAATGTCTCGAACAAGATTCGCCTCGGCTCCGGTACCGTGATCCTGCTCCTCGGTATTCGCCTGCTGATGCCCAATCAAAACTAGCTTCCCCGGACCAATGAATATACTGCTAAGAAAAGCAAGACCGTCGGATTTGAAGGATCTCAAGGAGCTCCTCTACGAGGAGAACCGTTATCATTCGGAGCTGGTGCCCGAGTTCGTGAGGTCCACCCGCGACGTGCTGAGTTCCGAGGAGCTGTCTGAGTTCATTGACGACAGGAACAGGGAGCTCTTTGTGGCCCAATCCCGCGCGGATCTCGTGGGGGCCGTTATTGTCGCGATCATTCGCATGGAAGGCGCCCGCTGGAAAAAAAGTGTCGAAACAGGGTATGTGGAAGACCTGATCGTCACATCGGAGTTCAGGAACAGGGGTGTCGGCGGGATGCTCATGGAAAAGGCGGCGGAGTGGGTCCGGTCAAAGGGTGTCGATTCAATGGAGTTGCATGCCTGGGAGGTAAACCGGCAGGCCGTGTCCTTTTATCGTACAGCGGGATTCCAAACCATACAGCTTAGAATGAAAAAGGACCTGTCGTGACGGCGGCGGAGAATTTCCCCGCCGGAATCATAATCAGTAGAGTGATGGAGGATCGAAAAAGGTGATCAAGTTTATATGGGATGAAGCCTATTCGGTGGGAGTGGACGAGATCGACGAACAGCATCGGGCGCTGTTCGAACTGGGTAACTCCCTTTCGGGGGACGAACTGACCCAGGGTGAAATCAAGAAGTACATCATGGAACTCTATCGCTATACCCGAAAGCATTTTGCGGCCGAGGAAAAGTTGATGAAGGAAAGCGATTATCCCGGCGCAACGGCGCACAGGGCTCTTCACGGAGAGTTGATCTCAAGGTTGAATGCCGTATCCCTGCAATCATTCGAGGACAGGCAAGCCCTGCACTATTTCAGGAAGTTTGTTTACGACTGGATCATCGATCACATATTGAACCATGATATGGAGTTCTTCAAATATAAAAGGAATGCGGGGCAATGAATACAAGGGAGTCCAACGCCAGGCCGGTCTATTCAACGGAGCATGGGCGAATCTGCCCGAATTGCGGACAACCCGCCAAGGGATGCGCCTGCGGAAAGAAGGGGCGCAAAGCGTCCAGGGTAAAGTCCTCGGCACAGGTACCGGCCGACGGTATCGTCAGGGTCGGTAGATCCACGAAAGGACGCAAGGGAAAGGGCGTGACCACCATTACCGGCCTTGCGGGGGAACCGGGCGAATTGAAGCAGCTGGTAAAACAGCTCAAGCAGAAATGCGGCACCGGCGGTGCTGTTCGGGACGGTGTCGTTGAAATCCAGGGGGATCACCGGGATCTGCTTGTGGAAGAGCTCAAGGGGCGGGGATTTACCGTCAAACGCTCCGGAGGGTGAATTCGAAAAGCGGATTTGCTCAAATTGCGACAGGGTGCCGGATTTCATGCCGGGGGGCATGGTGGGGCACCCGCTGTTTTGCCCTTGTTGTGGGAATACCTCGTTTTATCCCGCCATGCAGAAACCTCCTCCGTGCATTTAATATCTTCCACATATCGGTTTGCTGAATCCGGCCTGAAAGCCGACTGCGTCAATTCAAAATCGTGATGACCGTGCAGGGTGAATCCGGAACGGTCGTTGGTTTATTTCCCATCATTTTCAGTTGGTATTACGCTTCCTCGAGCTTATGGCTCCACCCCTCGTTTTCCGGGTGTTGCATTCTCATCTTAAAAAAGCCCGTTCTTATCCGATACAATATCTCTTCACATGATTATTTCGCGGTTGCCCTGTTTTCGGGCCGTTGGGGGCTGCACGGGTGTGCGGCTCCGGAAGCTGCCGAAAATCGGACAATATCGATTGTGCTTCCAAGTGTGTTTTCAACGATATGATATTAAAAGGAATATATGTATCTAATGCTGTCATCCGATGACGGTTTTAATACATGCGCCATGCGCTTTAACGGATGGTGAAAACAGGTTCCCAGTTAAGTTGTTGTAAATACGCTGTTTGTCTTGTTGAGGGGGCTGCCGGCACGTTTATTGAAATACTCAATTCTCGAATGCAGCAAGCTTTATTGCCGAAAGCAATTGCGGCAGTAAAAAGTTATAAAGCGGTTCCGATCAACCAACCATGATGGAGGGTGCCGCATTGCTCAAAGAAAGAAGATAAATAATTCTCCGGGCAGCGGTGGCGTAGATACATTTTATCAGTTGGAAAAGGAGGAACGACGATGAAATCTTCAGTAAGATACATAAGACTCTTGTTTTCCGTGATTTTTTGTGTTGCCGTTTTTATCAGTGCTCCGGGATATGCGAATAAACCGGCTTCGGAAACAACGGATACCACATCGTCAACTTTGACCGAAACAGTTGGCGTAACGGATACCGGCGAGACATCCAGCATCACTTACCTGAACCGTATCGTCATGTTTCACGATTGGGTTACCTCGGATCAAAAGTCGGCATTTATTTACAAGTTCAGGGTGCTCGGTTGTTCCGTGGCCGAGGATTTGTCGTTTATAAACGGAATTCTTTTAAAAACCCCACAACGTAATTCACTGTCGTGGCTGCAAAATGACGAACGGGTGGCCGTCGCGGAGGAAGGTGCCGGGCTCGTGACACTGCAGGCGGTGAGCGCGGCCGGTGAGCGCGGCCGGTGAGCGCGGCCGGTGACGGGGCAAGCGGTGACGGCGGGTCCACCCAATTTATCAACCCGGTGGAGATGATTCCAAGAGATGATCTTCCCTGGGGAACCCTCGGCCTCTACGGGCATGATTACGATCCATGGTCCCTGAGTTCGTTGTACGAATATATGAGTGTTGATCAGGAGATCATGGACGCTCTTTTTTCGGAGAATCTGTACGCGATCCGCGTGGCTCTGTTCGATACCGGCGTGGATACATCCCACGCGAAGCTTCGCAAGAAGATCGCCGGTGGAATCGATTTGGTCTATGGAACCGATGGAATTCCGGATGACGACAACGGCCACGGTACCCATGTGGCGGGCACTCTTTGTGGAAAAGACCTTGGTATCCTACTGTATAATCCCCTTGAACTCCATGTGGTAAAGGTGCTCGATAAAAATGCAATAGGCGAGGTTTCGACCCTGGTGAGGGGAATGCGGTGGGCCATCGAAAACCGTATGGATATCATCAATTTAAGCGTGGCCTATGCCGAGGACAGTCCCGCATTGAAGGCAGCGGTCAAAAAGGTTCATGAAGCGGGGATCGTTATGGTCGGCGCGGTGGGCAATCACTCCAACTGGGATCTGCCGGCACCGACGGCGTCGGCTGACGGCGGTTCGGCTGACGGGGGCTCGGCTGACGGGGGCTCGGCTGACGGGGGCTCGGCTGACGGGGGCTCGGCCGACGGCGGTTCGGCGGATGGTGGTTCCGTGGACGGTATTTCCGCAGACGGTGGTTCGGGAGATGGAGGTTCTTCAAGTGCTACGGTTGCGGAATCCAATTACCCGGTGATGTTTCCGGCTTTCTATGAAGAAGTGATCGCGGTGGGGGCAGTGGATGCCTTTGGGGAAACCGCGTCTTTTTCAAATGAGGGACCCGAGATGGATTTCCTTGCTCCCGGGGTGAATGTGTTTTCAACCAATCTCAACGGTGGATACGGTATCTGCAGCGGCACCAGCATGGCAATCCCCCATATTACCGGAGCCGTTGCCATGTTGCTGGCCCGTGCCCGGGACCTGGACAGGTTGCTTTCGCCGGATGAAGTAAAACAAATCCTCCAACGTGCAACCATCAATTTCAAGATCGACCTTGCCTTTGCTCTGGAAGAAATTGTATACGGGCGGTGAATCACCGGAAACCTCCGGGTTTGCCCCTTCATAAGTAGCCAATAAGAAGTATGACGGTCCTGTAAGAAAGAATAAAACTGAAATTTACCCGCCGTCCGGGCATGGCGGCACGCCGTCCCTGATCGGGTGTAAGGGCTTTAATTTCTAATTTGATTTTTTTACCTGTCCGTAAATTGTGGTGGCTCTGGAACGGGGCTTTTGCAGGGACGCCGGAGAAGCGGCATCCCTGCTTTTTTTTATGTGGATGAGCCAAGATCGTGGGTTGTGCCGCATATCCCGGATACTCCTCCGTCCAGGGCAATTCAATTTGGATTATCAGTCCTATGAATTAAGGCAGTTATACGTTGGCGGCCGTTTGTTTTCGTAAACTGAACCGCTGCCTGCGTGCGTGCCGGAGTTGCTTGCGTTTACTCTGCTCGGCCTCTCTTAAGAGCTTGCCATCCCGGAGATTCTATTTTACTATTAAATACTTCACTTGCCGGCAATGCCGGCCGGGCGGGAAAACGGGAAGCCCGGCATGGGCGTGCCCGTTTCCGGAAGGTCCATCAAAAAACACCCCAAAAACATGACCGGAGCGACGCCATGAAAAAACAGAAGATCGCGGCCGAAAAGGATGCATGCGCCATTATCGCCTTTGTGGATAAAAGGGGCAGGGCAACCCATGCCAATATCGTGAAAACCATCGACGCCCTGAAGAAGATGGCCCACCGTTCCGGGGATATCGACAACGAGGGGGACGGGTGCGGCATCCTCACGGATCTGCCCAGGGGGGTGTGGGGAAAACGCCTGGAAGAAAAGGGGATGAGTCGGCACCTTTCCGACAGTCGGAACTTTTTCGTGGGCCACCTCATGTTTCCACGCCGGCTGCGGCGGCGTCACGAAAACGTGATGGAAAGCTTGAGGGCCCTGTTCAAGGAGAAGGGGGTAACGATCCTGGCCGAGGTGACGGGCAACACCCGCAACGAGGAGCTTGGGCCGGCGGGCCGGGCCGAGGCACCGGTCCTTTGGCAGATCTGCGGCCTTGTTCCGGGGGAGAGCGGAAAGGAGCGGCGGAACCTGCTCTTCTCCCTCGAAAGGAAAATGGAGGCCGGGCAGCCGGAGCTCCACACGGCGTCCCTCTCCCTGGACTCGGCCATCTACAAGGTGCGGGGCACGCCGGATCTTCTGAACCGGGTCTATCCCGAACTCAGGGATGAGGAGACCCGCTCCGTGATCACTCTGGGGCACAGCCGCTATTCCACCAACACCCTGCCCACGGTGGAGCGTTCCCAGCCCTTTTCCCTGCTGGGGCACAACGGCGAGATCAACACCATCGAAAAGCTCAGGAGTTCCGCAAGCGCCATGGGCATTCCGCCGGTGTCCGAGGGAAGTGACTCACAGGACCTGAACCGGATCATGGAGGGGCTGATCAACCGCTTCGGGTTCGATCCCATGGAGGCCATGGAGATGCTCTTCCCACCGGTCCACTCCCTTGTGGCGGACTACCCGCCGGAGCTGAGGCGGGTATATGATTTTTACCGGTGGTTCTTTCCCCCGTCCGCCCAGGGTCCCGCCGGGGTGGTGTTTCGCTCCGGCCCCCTTTTTATCGGGTCGGTGGATGCGCTGGGGCTCAGGCCCCTCTGGTTCGGGGAGAGCGATTACGATTATTTCCTCTCCTCGGAAAAGGGGGTGGTGAACCTTTCGGATACCGTGGGAGATCCAAGGCCCCTTGCGCCGGGGGAGAAGATCGCCATCATGACGGGGGCGGGGCAGCGGGCCGAGGTACTGGATTACACCCGCTGTCAATCCCGGCTGGTGCGCCTTGCCGCATCCAGGAAGCGCCTTTTCAAAACGGTGGAGAACCTCCACGGTGGTATCCCCGGAACAACAGCGGATGCTGGAAATGGGGATGACCTTGAAATGTCCCTTTTCCATCTTCCCCATAAATACCGGGAGGTCTCCTGCGACGAGCTGACCCCGAACCTGCTCAAGGCATTCGGGTGGCAGCGCTACGACCAGAGGATGCGAAGGAAGGTGGCGGCAACAGGGGACGGCCCCATCGGTTCCATGGGGTTCCAGGGGGCCCTTGCCTGCATGAACCCGGAAAGCCTTCCCAATATTTCCGACTTCTTCAAGGAGAACGTGGCCGTTGTCACCAACCCCGCCATCGACAGGGAGCGGGAGGCCGAGCATTTTTCAACCAGGGTGATTCTGGGGCCGAAGCCGGACGGCCCGGACATGACCCCAAGGCCCGTCGGCCTTGCCCTTTCCACCCCCATCCTCCTTGGGGGAGAGATCAACTCCGCCGCATCCCAAAAGGATCTTGCCGCCGTGTGCGCGGACCAGGGCACGGCGACCCTGGAGCAGGTTCTGGATTTTTTCACGGCCGGAAGAAGGGATCCCGCCCGAATCTCCATTATAGACGCCACATTCGATCTGGACGGCACCATCGAAGGGCGCCTGGAGGAGATGGCCGCCCATGCCGCCGAAGCAGCCCGAAACGGCGCGGTGATCCTGGTGCTTGACGATGCCGGGAGCTTCGGCAAGAACAGGGCCTTTATCGATCCGCTCCTTGCACTCGCATCCCTTGTCCGGCGGCTTACGGGGGACGGCTTGACACGCGGGTGTTCCATTATCGTCCGCTCCGCCGCCGTGCGAAATCTCCACGACATCATGCTCCTCCTCGGCCTGGGGGCCGATGCGGTGAACCCCTACATGCTCTGGAAGCAGGCCTGTGCCCACGGGGCAAACACGGATGAGCTGAAGAAGGTGCTCGTCAACACCCTTTCGGCCCTGCAAAAGGGGATGGAAAAGGTCATGTCCACCATGGGCATCCATGAGCTCTGCGGTTACGGGAGGATCTTTTCCGCCATCGGCCTGGGGAAGGAGCTGGAGGAGATCTTTGGGTGCGTGAACTTCTGCTCCTCCCGGGAGGCGGGGTTGGGATTTACGACCCTTTCGGCCTCGGCGAAGGAGCGCTTCAGGGTTGCTTCCTCGGGTGAAGCCGAGTCCCTCTGGAAGGATCCCAAACGAAACCCCATGGTGGGAAGGGTGCTCAGGGCCGCTGCCGTGGGAAGGATCGGGTATCTGGAGATGAACGACGCCATGGCCGGGATCGATGAAAACCACCCGGTGGGACTGCGGCACCTGTTGGATTTCGTGGAAACCCAAGGGGCGGACACGGCCGCCCTGGACCCGGTGGATATCACCGTCGGGGATCACGCCATGCCCCTGATCATCTCGGCCATGTCCTTCGGATCCCAGGGGGAAAACTCCTTTCGCGCCTATGCCGAAGCCGCCGCCAAGGTGAATATCGTCTGCATGAACGGCGAGGGCGGGGAGATACCCGATATGCTCGGGAAAAACCGGAAGAACAGGGGGCACCAGATCGCATCGGGGCGCTTCGGGGTTTCCATGGCCCTGCTCAATTCGGCGGATTTCCTGGAGATCAAAGTGGGGCAGGGGGCCAAGCCCGGGGAGGGGGGGCATCTTCCCGCCGCAAAGGTCACCGAGACGGTGGCCGCCGCCCGCCACTGCATGCCCGGCATCGGCTTGATCTCTCCCTCCAACCACCACGATATCTACTCCATCGAGGATCTCTGCCAGATCATCACCGAGCTGACGACGGCCAACCCCGGTGCCCGGATTTCGGTCAAGATTCCGGTTACATCGGGTGTGGGCACCATTGCCGTTGGGGTTGCAAAGGCAGGGGCCCATATCGTGACGGTGAGCGGATTCGACGGGGGCACCGGTGCCGCCCGGGAGCATGCCAAGAAATACGTGGGCCTTCCGGTGGAGATCGGGGTGACCCAGGCCCACGTGGCCCTTGTGGAATCGGGCTTGAGGGAGCGGGTGGAGCTCTGGTGCGACGGCGGGATCAGGAGCGGGGCCGACGTGGTGAAGATGGTCTGCCTGGGAGCCGACCGGGTGGGGATCGGCACCGTTGCCCTGATGGGGGTGGGATGCATCAGCTGCGAGCGGTGTCATCTGGACAACTGCCCCAGGGGGATCTCCACCCAGATCCGAACCCTGGAGGAGGCAAAGGCCCGGGGCATAAAGGGGTTCTGCGAGCTCAAGCAGGAGCGGGAAACGGAAAACCTGGCCCGCCTACTCAAGGCTCTGGGGGAGCAGGTTCGATATATTTTGAGCCGAATGGGCCGGACGCGGATCAGGGACCTGGTGGGCCGCGCCGATCTCTTGAAACAGGCCCGGATGAAGGATTCCGTCGACCTTTCGGGGCTCCTCGAGAGGGTGACGGAGGGAGGCGGGGGCGGAACTTCTCCGGTTCCCCTGATGGTCAGAAAACCCCTGAACAACCTGACCCGCCTCATATCGGCAATGGGCATGGATGCCTGCAACAGGGGGATCGACCGGATCCGCTATCGGGAGGAGAATGTAAGGAGCGTGGACCGCGCCGTTGGAACCTATCTGGCAGGCGAGATGACCCGTGTCTCGGAGTCTTCCAGGGGATTTTCGGCGGAACTCGAGTTCCACGCCTCGGTGCCGGGAAACGGCCTCTGTGCCTTTAACGTGGACGGTATCGAGACCGTGGTGGAGGGGGGCGGCCAGGACGGCATCGCCAAGGGCAGCATGGGAGGGAGCACCTGTGTCCTGAAGGGGGTGAACCTTCTCGGCCGTTACGTGGACGGATCCGTGGGAAAGAGCGCGGCATACGGCGCTGTTGGCGGCACCCTGATGGTGCAGAATTATGCCGATTCCAGGGCATGCATCCGCATGTCCGGAGCCGATGCCGTGTTCGGCGCCCGCATCACCCGGCCAGTGGAGGATCACCTGGGCAATATTGCAGTGCGGGCCCACCTCAAGGGGTTTGCCTTCGAGTATATGACGGGCGGACGGGTGGTCGTGCTGGGCGATCCGGGTCCCTGGATCTGTGCCGGCATGACCGGGGGAATCGTCTACCTCTGCCTCTACCCCGAGTTCGGTTTTACCATGGAGAGCGTTGAGCGGCGCATCGCAAGGGGGGCAAAGGTCGAGATTTCAAAGACCTCCAAGGAGGATCTGAAAGTGGTGGGGACGCTTCTGGAGGGGTATATGGAAAAGCTCCGAAGGGGATTCCAGGACGGGGAGGCCGAAGAGGTGCGCGGGCTTCTTAACGAGGGGGCGGAACGCTTCATCTGTATTGTGCCGGAGCGCGGTGGTGACATCGAGGCTGAATAGGAATCCGAAGGAACTCCAATGTTAATCGGCGGAACTGATAAGCGTGATTTCGAAAACAGATGTTCATGGGATTGCATGGATTCGTTTACATGGTGCCTGCGGGAATAGATAACAATGTGAAGCATGAACAACAAAAAGGCGTATTGAAATCAACGATTTCAATACGCCTTTGAGATCATGAAATGATCGAATTACCCGAAATCAAACGGGGTGGATCAGCACTCGCATCCGCCTCCGGTTGCACAGCCGCAGCCGCTCTGGGGATCGGAGCTGCCGCAGGAGCTGCCGCAGGAGCCGCCGCCGCATGCGGAGGGAGGATCAGGGGTGAGGCCGGTTTCGACGAGCTCGATGTCGAAAACAAGGGTCTTGCCCGCGAGCATGTGGTTCACATCCATCTTTACGGTTTCCTCGCCGATCTCCGCAACAACGGCCGGTACGGGGTTGCCGTTGGGGTCGGTAAGGTGGAGCTGCATACCAACGGAGAGTTTCATCTCCTCGGGAACGGTGGAAAGGGGAAGATCGATTACCAGATCGTCGTTGCGCTCTCCGTATCCGTCGGCGGGTGCGATGGTCACGGTCTTCTTGTCTCCGACCTTCATATCCACCACGGCATCATCAAAGCCCTTGATGAGCTGGCCTGTTCCCACGGTAAATTTCAGCGGCTCGCGGCCTTCGGAACTGTCGAAGGTTTCGCCGTCTTCGAAGCGACCGGTGTAATTTACCTTGATTGTATCTCCAGACTTAACAGTGTCTGTCATCTTTTATTATCTCCGTGTTGGGATGCTTGTTGCGGCCTTGGGCCGAAAGTTACGACATACTTGGTTAAGGTTAACAGATCTTGATGATTTAAAAAAGAAAAATCCAAAAACCGCCGTAATTCGACATTTACCCATGTTACATTAAATGATTCCGAAGCTCCCCGAATCTCAAACCCGAACAAGCCGGAACCAATAAGTTGGGGACAAGGAACATAATAGATACACAACAAATTCCGATGGACACGCGTGGCATGCCCATCTTGCGTGTCCAATGTGTATTTTAAAAATTCCATGCGCCGTATTTCACAAAAGTACAAGATTTTGCCGGTACGAATGCTTCGTGAAATTAAAGGTTTTTGTTCATATTTCCAGCTGTATTTTGGACGGCTCCGCTTCCGGCTCCTTTTGGATTGCGGGCGTGAAACCGGCAAGGTAAACCGAAAGGAGAACCACCGCGCCCCCGCAGAGCTGGAGCGGTGAGAGCGTTTCCCCGAGTAGGAACCATGCCCCCATTGCCGTTACAACCGGAACACCGTTCAGATAGACCGATGCCTTTGCGGCCGGCATTCTGCTGAGGGCATAATTGTAACAGAGAAATGCCCCGATGGTGGCAAAGAGGGTGAGGCCCAAAAGGGAGATCAGGGATTCTGTTGTGACAAGGTGCCATGAAACACGGGGAAGCTCCCAGAGGAACGCCGGAAAAAAGATCAATGCACCGAACATGATCTGAACCCCCGTGATATGGATGGGGGAGCAGGTCTCCCCGAGGCTCCTGATATTGACGATGTAAACTGCCGCCGAGACAACGGCCCCAATCATGAGAAGGTCACCCAGCATCACCTTTCCCATTCCGGAGAAACCCTCGCCGCCGCCCGTGATCAGCAGGCAGACACCGGCGATGGAGATGACGATCCCGACAATATTGATTCGGTTGACCCGCTCCCTGAGAAAAAGGACCGAGAGGAGGAGCACAACGATGGGAATGGTTGCGATGATCAGCGAGGCCTTTGATGCGGTGGTGTGCTGAAGGCCGAAGGTCTCGAACGCGAAATAGAGCCCCGGCTGGAACAGGGCGGTAATAAAGAGTTTCTTCCGTTCCCTTTTCGTGAATTTCGGAAAGCCGATGCGGCTCATGATCGCCAGGAATATGAGGGACGAGGCAAAAAAACGAAAAAAGATCAGGCAGAACGGGGAAAATCCCTTGAGGGCGATCTTGGTGGCCACAAAGGAAAGGCCCCAGATAAGGACGGCTGAAATAAGCGCGCCGTATGTTTTTAAATAGTTCTCTTCTTGCATCTCTCCTCCAGTCTCTGTTTTTTGGGGGCCGGCACCTTTCCGGGAGCGAGGGTGCGCGGCCGTCAATATATTCGTTGAGAGGTATGCCATGGAACTGGAGGGAAAGTCTTGTAAAAAATTGCTGTGGGGGCAAGGATTCGCGCGGTTCCGGAAATTCCTTAAAAACGCGAAGGTTTGGATGGGGAGCAAAATACTTGTCCGCGCGCCTTTAAACGACCAACGAAGATTACGGAATTTGACGCCGGGTTGCCGCCGGAATGGTGAGCGATACCATGGGCGGCGTACTTGTGATGTCGTTGCGGGTTAACCCTGCAATGCAAGTTGGCAAATTTAACCCATCGGGTTGGGGCTTCCGCCGCAGTACCGAACGGCGTATACGGGGTGCGCGGCGATAGGTGGCGTTGAAGGTTCAGGTGAGGATGCACCTGTCCTGAACAATGTAGAGGACCTCCTCCTCGTCCATGTCAAGCACCTTGCAGACCTGATCCAGGCTGTAGGCGGGTTTCCCGGTCAGCGTAAAGCCCGTGGGGGTGATATATTTGGAGAGCATTTCAATACCCTTTTTGAGTACCCCTTCCAGCTCGGGTGGAGCGTTCCGGACCACATAACCGGCAATGGTCATAAAGAGTTTTCTGGGCGGTGTTCCCCTTGGAGCGCAGTCCAGTCCGGTTTGGACGAAAACATGAAAATAATGCATGGCGGTATCGAAATCCCTGGTGCATTCGGCCGTGAGTTCCTCATGATCCTTTATATCACAGACGGCGATGAGTTCCTTCCGGCAGGTTTCCCAGCCCTCGGCACCCTGAACAAAAAACCGACTTCCGGGCTGATCCTTGAATATGCTTAGTTCCTGCCAGTTATTATCCATGGCTGATTTCTCCTTTGACAGCGGATGCGCCTGCAATGTGCCGGAATCGGCGGGCGGGGCATCGTGGTTATTAGGAGTTGTGCATTCTCGCGTCGGCTCAAGCAGGGTAAGGGCCGTCGTGATCGAGGAGCGGATTCGTAGAGCATTATTTGTCTATAACGATACTCTATAATCGGGTTGGATGCAATAAAAAACAGGACCGGCAACACGTATTAATACGTGTTGTAATTCCTTATTGAAGTACGTTGTCAAGTAATGGGGTATCCTTTGGGGAAGTGGTGCTAAACTGTTTGAAAATATAGAGTAAAAAAGGTTCGTAGGATGAGGGCCATGGGGGGGAGATGCCTTTCCCTTGCCTCCCCCGGAGCGGAAATATGTGATTTCGGACCATGGGAGGCGGGGAATGAGTTTTGTTGGGATATGAATTTGGCCGCAGGCAAAACCCGTGAAAGAAATACCCGGAAATGAATCAGGAAAGGGGAATGAACTCGGTTTGCTCCATCGCTATCTCCATATGGAACCGGTTGCTTCCGATCTTGAACACGACCCGCCTGTTGTTGATATAATCGGCGTCGATGGTGAGAGTGATGGCGTTGTTCAGGGCAAGGGCCTTTGGTTGGCCGCAAAAAGAGCTGAGGTTGTACTTGTCCTCCACCGTTCGCATGAAAAGGCCCATGATCTGGTTTGTGATCTCGCCGATGGTGTCCGCGACTTCGTTGGAGGTATAGTCCTTCACCAGCTCATCCTCGGGCATGCCCATGGCGATCATGTAGCTCCGGTAGATCTCCACGGCCGCTTCCGAGGAGAGGTTCAGAACCACGAGGCCCGCATAGTCACCGCTGAACTCGACAAAACAGCCCACCTCGGGTTTCATGGTGATTTTGGGGATCTGCTGGACAGTGGTGGAGTAGAGTATCTTTTTTTTGGTGCTTGATTCCAGAACGTGTCTGACGGATTTGCACAGGAGGAGCGCCAATTTATCAATTGTTTTGGCTTGAGATGTCATGAAAGTCCTTTTCTAAGTAGGGCGGAGCCGGCCGATAAAAAAACTGGTCAAAGAGGGGGAGTTGAGGCTCGAATGGAACTGCCGCGATCCGAATCAAGGAGACACCGTTTCGGTGGAAACAGATCACCCCCGGCAGGGTGTCGATCCCGCCTATTCGTTTCGTGAACAATTCGAGCACATGGAATGCCGGTTGTTTTCGGGCACAGGCAAAAGAGGGAATCATGGAATCATCGGTTTCCCATGTCACGGCACCGGTTTCCGGACAGGAACCGGCGCCGATCCGCTCTTTTGGGGTGTTGAAATTCTCCCGGTAAAGCGTTGCGCGCTACTTGAAATTGTTCACCCTGGCCTTGTTCTCTAGGGCGCAAACACGTCTTTCAAGCTGTAGCAGATACTTTTCCATCATTTCGATGTACTCTGAAAAGTTGTGGCTGATGCCAAGATCCCTTTGCCTGTTGTAAATTCTTTGCTGGAGTTCGAAACCGGACTCCTGATCTCGTTCCTCTAAAGTGGGCATGGCTACCTTCTATTGTTTCGATGCAAAGTTTATTGGTTTTGGGTGAAAGCGATCGTGCCGATTACAGACCCGGTCGTTAACAAAGCAAGCAATCCTGCATCCTTATAATTACTCTGAAACGCGGATGTTTTCAAGAGCTAACTTGATCCCGGTCCCCAAACCACATGCCCGATCCGGAGCCGTTTTTCCGGTGGCGGGCGGTGGGCTGAATCAATGGGGGAGGTGGTGTAAAATGAATGATTTCGGAAGTATGGGTGAATAACCGGCGGGCGGGTGGTTCGGTCGGTCGGTGGGCATTGACGGGGCGGTAAAATGACGGTTCTGAAAATAAATCGGCTTCAGCTCATGAACGCCGTTATTTCCCAAAGAAACATGAAAACAGCTTGTGCCGCGTTCCGGTTACACGAATGCGGGCGTCGTTCCTTTGGGTATGATTATATTCATTTCGATCATCCGGACGTCGGGACGCTTGCAGCACCCCCGGGGGATGCTTCTTGACAGTTTGGAGCGGTTTTCCTATAAGCCGGATGTTTTCAGGTTTTTATGCCCGCGTGGCAAGGTTCCCCCGCAGAAACGACAAAGACCGGGGTTACGTCTCTATATAATTACTAAAATAGCGGGATTTACGGCATCGCGTTCCGGCGGCCCGATTGGGGGCAGGCCGGCAAGGCCCGCGACAGGAGAGAAAAATGGACAAGGTAAAAGCCCTTTCCGTTCTTGACGGAAGGTACAGCAGGCTTACCGAGGAGTTGAACGAGATTTTTTCCGAGTACGGGCTCATCAAGTACAGGGTCCTGGTGGAAACAAGGTGGCTGAAGTTTCTCGTAAGGGAGCTTGCGGTTGCCGATATTCCCGAAGCGGATATCGACAGGATCGATACCGTTGCCGAGGCGTTCGACACCGACGCGGCCCTCAGGGTGAAAGAGATCGAGAGCACCACGAACCACGACGTCAAGGCTGTTGAGTATTATATCAAGGAGCGTCTGGAAGCCATGGGGCTTGGGGCGGTCAAGGAGTGGGTTCACTTTGCCTGCACCTCCGACGATATCAACAACACCGCCTATGCCCTCATGATGAAGGAGGGTAAGGAGGTCGCATCGGAAAACCTGAAGGTGCTCCTTGCAAGACTCGAGGAGATGGCCCAACAGTACCGGTCGGTCCCCATGATGAGCAGGACCCACGGTCAGCCCGCCACCCCCACCACGGTGGGCAAGGAGTTCGTGAACTTTGCCTGGCGCATCCGAAACGAGATCGAACACCTGGACAATGCGCGCATCGAGGCAAAGATGAACGGCGCCACGGGCAGCTTCAACGCCCACTCCTTTGCATTCCCCGAGATCGACTGGATCGATGCCGGCGAGCGATTCATAGCGGATTACCTGGAGGTCACCCCGCTCCTCTACACCACCCAGATCAACCCCAACAACTACCTTGCCAATGTTCTCCATATCCTTGTTCGCGCCTCGTCCACGATCATCGATATCGACCGGGACATGTGGGGATATATCTCCCTCGGTTACTTCAAGCAGAAGCTCAAGGCGGGCGAGGTGGGCTCTTCCACCATGCCCCACAAGGTCAACCCCATTGATTTCGAGAACGGCGAGGGCAACCTGGGGATCGCCATCTCCATGATGGATCACCTCGCGGTGAAACTCCTCAACTCCCGCTTCCAGAGGGATCTCACGGACAGCACGGTCCTGAGAAACCTGGGCGCACTGTTCGGTTACCTCCTTATCGGCATCAAGAACACCATGAAGGGCCTTGGCAAGGTGGAGCTCAACGAGGCGGCCGCAGCCGAGGACCTTGCACAGAACCTCGAACTCCTTGCCGAACCGATCCAGACCGTGATGCGTGTCCACGGCGAGGAAAACCCCTACGAGAAGCTCAAAGAGCTCACCCGGGGCAAGAAGATCACGGCGGAAAGTCTGGAAGCGTTCGTGGAAACCCTCGAAAAGGTTCCGGCCGATGTGAAGGAGCGGATGAAAAACCTCACCCCCGCCGGCTATATCGGCTTTGCCGAAAAGCTTGTGGACCGCTATTTTGCTTAGAATCCCGCTGCCGTAACGACTCATAACGGATATTCCTCCCAAGGAATATGTACTTGCATTTCCGGATCATGCATGTTCCGACAGCGGAGGAATTTCCGTTTGAGTGTTGGTATAGCGACTCGGCTTGTCGTGTTCTATATGCGACATTCCTATACAGGCCGGAAGATTTTTCGATCTCGACCCTGAAACACCGAGATGTTTGGTTAATTAGTTGCACGGGTGCGTTAATGAACTGTGCCGGGTGATGCATCCAACGGGAACTGGGCGGGTCGGGTTTCCCGGAAACCGTTTCAAACCGGGAGCGGCAAAATCGCTAATGCCAATGTCGGCAGGTTTTCTTTTAAGATCATCGACCTGTGTCGGCAGCGATTTTCGGCCCCAAATTGATGGGCCTGTAAAAAACCGGTAGAGAAATATCCACCATTGCCTGATGTACTTAACGGGATTTGTTCCTACTTAATAGCGCGTTCCAAAAAATCAGGTTCGGACTTTTTTGCGAGGACATCAATATTTATTCCGGATGCGCGGTCATTCTTTCGGCGGTACTGTCGGTATGTGACTTTTACCAAGTTGTTGGGCGGTGTATGGTTTATAGAAAACGAATTTCCAATGCCTTGATTTTTTTTCTGATCGCCCTTGTGGGGGGGCTTTCGTCATCTTGCGGGGTGGTGGCAACGAGCGCCCTGGTGACCGTTGCGGCCGTGAAAACCACCTACACGGTGACAAAGGGCGCCGCGTCCCTGACCTGGGGAACGGGAAAGCTTCTTTATAAGGTGGTAAAGGCCCCCCTGGACTGGCCCCTCACCCATGATGAAATAGAAACCATCGACGGCCTCACGCCAAAGGAGGCCATTGCCCAGGGCAGGGTGAAGAATGCCCCATACGTGGTCAGGGGAAAAAAATATCGCCCCATGGGGATCGCCGAGGCTGCCCGTTACCGGGAGAAGGGGACGGCATCCTGGTACGGTGACGAGACCCTGGAGATGAAGGGGGGGCATATGACGGCAAATGGCGAGGCATTTGATCCCGATGTGCCGAGCGCCGCCCATAAGCTGTTGCCCCTGCCCATCAATGTCCGGGTGACAAATCTCGAAAACGGTAAGGCCATCTTGGTCCGCGTGAACGACAGGGGGCCGTTTATCCCGGGGAGGATCATCGATCTTTCCGAGAGCGCGGCGAGGAAGCTTGGCTTTTTTGATTCGGGCACGGCGGAAGTACTGGTGGAGACCGTTGATCTTGACGGCTAGGGCTTTTCCCTGCCGACTTCAAAGGAGCTCTTGAGCTAAGGCGTTGATTATATGGGGCCAGGGTCGACGAATCGTGTCGTTTTATTATAAATTACTTTTTCGGAACATCTCGGATCGAGTCGTTTCGGATTATTGACAGTAGTGGAATAACATTCCGGGTTACGGAGGGTTCGGGACGTGGAATGGATGGAAAGGGAAATCAATGAGTTTGCTCGGTAGTATTGTAAATGTAATCACGATTGTCGCGGGCAGCCTTCTGGGATATCTGTTCAGGGGAGGAATACCCGAGAAGTATAATGAAACCGTGATGCATGCCATCAGTCTTGCCGTGATCCTCATCGGACTCAAGGGCGCGTTTGGCAGCGACGCCATTCTGGTGGTGATTATCAGCCTTGCCCTTGGCAGCGTTATCGGCGAATTCCTCGAAATCGAGGCGCGCCTTGAAAGGCTGGGAGCATTTATCGAAAGAAAGTTCTCCGCGTCCGGCGGGGGGATTGCCCAGGGATTCGTTACGGCGAGCCTTGTCTTCTGCGTTGGGTCCATGGCCATCGTGGGCTCCCTTGAAAGCGGCCTTTCGGGCAATCACCAGACACTCTTTGCAAAAGCCACCCTCGACGGCATCGCATCGGTGATCTTCACCTCCTCCCTGGGGATAGGGGTGGCTTTTTCGGCAGTTGCCGTGTTTGTTTACCAGGGCCTGATAACCCTCACGGCCTCATTTATGAAGCAGTTTCTCGTTCCCGAGGTGATCTCTCAGATGTCGGCGGTGGGCGGCCTGTTGATCACGGCCATCGGTATCAACCTCCTCGAGCTCAAGAAGCTCAGAATCGGAAACATGCTCCCGGCGATTTTTCTTCCTCTTGTCTATTATGCCCTGAAGCTTCTGTACAGGGCCGTTGCCGGTTGATTCCCGTCCTGTTCCGCCGGTATGCCTTGTTTCATGGGGCTGTTCCTTACAATTCACCTCAATCATCATGACGATAAAAAGGGCGTAACGCCTTAGCCTTACGCCCTTTTTGAAATATCGGGCTCCCTGTGATCCGCTCAGGCCACGATCTTGCCGATCTGCTCATTCTTGTCGATGCCGAAGATATGCTGCTTGGGATAGCGCTTGTACTCCTCAATGATCTCCGAGGCGGCCTCGTAGCCCAGGTCGATGCAGTGGTAGAGGTTGCTGTTGTTCCAGTCGTAGTTGGCATCCGGTGAAACGGGCACGTTGATCACCTTAAGCTTCGATTTTTTCATCTTGATCTTGTCCACGAACGTCATCACGTCGTCGTCGCTCACGCTTCCGGCAAAGAGCATGATCAGGTTGTTCAGGGCGTCGTCCAGGTTTTCGGGCGCATGGACCTGTGCCGGGTTGACGATCTGGCTGATCCATACCTCCTCGATTCCCCGCTTATCGCAGAGGTCCAGGAGAAGATCGAAGTTCACGCACTCGATGGTTGCCCCCTCGCAGTAAACCTCGTCGTCGATGGTCACCGGTTCCTCGATATAGGGCAGGGCGGAGCAGGCGCAAACGGTCTGTGCCCCCATGGGCCTGAATGGAACATCCCTTACGTCCAGCGGCCTGTTCGAGAAGTAATTCAGCTCATGTTTGTTCAGGTTGAAGGCGTTGTGGTAGAGAAGGGGCCGGTCCTTTTTCTTCAGGTTCTCCCATTGCAGTGAATTCAGGAACTCGCTCTTTTCGAAATAGATCCTCGAAAGGCCCTTGACACCGCTGTTGTAGCAGAGGTTGGTCATGAAGCGCACAACGGGATTTACCGCCATGAACGAGTTGAGAATCAGGGCGTTGAAATTGCCCTGGGACCAGTTCGCGGGCTGGGACATGTACTTGAATATTTCCTGGGTTGCATTGACGATATGCTTGGGAAGGAAGAGGTTTTCGTAATTCTTCGGGTTCATCATGAACTCGGAGAGTATCTTCGCATCCGCGCCGAAGTTCGGAGCGAACACCTTGGCGATGGGAAAGGCGGAGTAAATATCGTCGCACTGGAAGATGTTCTCCTCGAAGACCCGGATGGTTTCCTCGATCTCTTTTCCCTGTTCCGCCTGATGGTAGATGGCCGAGAGCCATGCGCCGATACACGCGGAAGCCCAGATATCGAACTTCATCCCCTCTTCATGAAATTTTTTCAGGGTGCCGATGCTCAAACCAACGGCGGGGCCGCCGCCTGCAAGGGTGAGCGCGCGTTTTACCTTTTTCATCGGTTGTCTCCTTGTGTTTTTATAATGATGGGTGACCGTTCATCCATACCGGTGCCCGGGTTGCCGCAATCACGGGTATCCGGAATCACGAATTGCCGGAATCACGAATTGCCGGAATCGCGGGTTGCCGGAATCACGAGTTGCCGGGATCGCGGGTTGCCGGGATCACGGACTGCCGGAATCACGAGTTGCCGGGATCACGGACTGCCGGAATCACGAGTTGCCGGAATCACGAGTTGCCGGAATCACGAGTTGCCGGGATCACGGACTGCCGGGATCACGGACTGCCGGGTTCGCGGATGTGGAAAACGGATTGTTGGTCTCCCTGAAACGTTATGAGGATATAGATCGACGATGTGTCGAGGAGTTTTCCGATCCGCCGAACAATATCCGGAGGTATGCCGCGGAATCGGGAAACTGTTACAGTAAGGAGTCAGTATAACGTACGGAGTACGTATCAGGGAATTATCATTCAGATAAATTCGGTATGAAAACCAGTCATGTATTTGTACTCTGAAAGGGGTCGAAATTCAAGAAGATAAAGCACCTGCCCGGTATTTCCAGTAAAGTGCGTGCAATGTACTTCCGGTTTATCATAAAATGGGTCAAGTATAAGGCGCATCGAGAGCCGTCGCCATGACAGTGTGCTCTGGAACGAACATCGCCGCAGTTTCCATTCAAGTCAACATGGCTGAAGTTATGACCAGGCCATTACCGATCTTCCATGGACGTTGCCCCTCAATAATCTACATAAACCATTTGATAACAAGGGGAAGGCATCCTGTTTCGGATATATGGACACTCGTGGATGACCATGCTTTTATGGCTCTCTGTACTGGAAAAACGCAATTACGCTATTCATGTCCGAAAACCGCTTTCATTGTCGGGCCGTTATGCTATCAATCTTCCAGGATTGAAAACAAACGGCCGGAAGATTGCAACCCAAAGGCCGGCGAATTTAAACAAACGGGGTATTGAGCCTGCCATGATCGATCTTGATTGGGAAATATGCGAACGCGCCCGTCTTTCACGGGACCACCGGTTCGACGGTAAGTTTTTCACGGGGGTTTTGACCACCGGTATCTTTTGCAGGCCCATCTGCCCCGCAAGGCCGCCGAAACGGGAAAATGTAACGTATTTTCCAACGGCAACGGCAGCCGTGGAAGCCGGATTGCGACCCTGCCTGAGATGCCGGCCGGAAGCGGCTCCGGGAAGCCCCGGCTGGCGGGGAAGTCCCGCTGTTGTGGAGCGGGCGCTTGGCCTGATTCGCCGGGGCGCGCTCAATGAGCTCACCGTGGATGAATTCGCCGAAAAGCTGGGGATCGGAAGCCGCCATATGCGAAGGCTGTTTAAACAGTATCTGGGCGCGACGCCCGTGGAGATCGCAAGGACCCAGCGGGCATTGTTCGCAAAGCAGCTCCTCACGGAAACGGACCTGAACATAACGGATGTGGCCATGGCGTCGGGCTTTGGCAGTATTCGCCAGTTTAACGATGTGTTTCTTGCTGTGTACAAGGCATCCCCCAGCGAAATCCGGCGAAAGCTTGAAAAAACCGGGAACAGTTCGGGTGCCTCCTGCGTGCTGGAGCTTACGTATCGGCCCGGTTTCGACTGGAAAACCCAGCTCTCATTTATCGCGACGAGGGTGATTCCCGGCGTGGAAACCATTACCGGGGACCGGTATCGCCGCACATTCAGGCTGAAGGGCAGGGCAAGGGGATGGATGGAGATATCCGATTGTCCGGAACGTAGCAGGCTGATTCTGTCGATCTTTACCACCCATATGGAAAAGCTGATGGAGATTCAGCAGCGGGTCCGGCATATGTTCGACCTGGATGTGGACATCACGCCCATTCACGACCTGCTGAAACAGGACCCCCTGCTGGCCCCAGTGGTAAAAACGCTGTCCGGCATAAGGCTCCCCGGCACATGGGACCCGTTTGAATTCTGCGTCCGGGCAATCCTGGGGCAGCAGATTTCCGTAAAGGCCGCAACGACCCTTGCGGGCAGGATCGTATCCCGCTACGGCCCTGCCGGCGACCCGGATTTTCCCGAGGGGCTGACCCATTTTTTTCCCACACCCGAAGAGCTCCTTCAATGCGATCTTTCGGGAATCGGCATAACCGGAAAACGCCAGGAGACCATATTGGGGCTCACAAAGGCGGTTAACGAAAATCGTGTCTGCCTCACCCACGGGCAGGAACTGCCGGAATTTATAAAATCATTCACCTCGCTTCCCGGAATCGGAGAGTGGACCGCAAACTACGTTGCCATGCGCGCTCTGAGAATGCCCGATGCATTTCCCGACAGCGACCTTGGCGTAAGAAAGGCCCTGGCAAACGGAAAGACCCTTCCCTCCACGAAAGAGGTGCTGAAACGGGCCGAAGCGTGGCGGCCGTGGCGGGCGTACGCGGCCCTGTATCTCTGGAAGGTGGCGGAACAAAAGGCACGGGAGGAATCATAATGTATTACGATATCGCGGAAACAAAATTCGGGCCGTTTATCGCGGCATGGGACAACGAGGGCTTGCGTCACCTCAATTACCAGGATGGAAAACGGGTGCTGCCCATAGCGGAAAGCTGGCGGCGAGACAAAAACGGATGCAAACCAATCTTCGTTCAACTGGCCGCCTACTGTGCCGGCGAAATCAAGATCTTCGATCTTCCCCTTGCACCATCGGGGACGCCGTTTATGAAATCGGTCTGGGATCTCTTGATCACCATACCTTACGGCGAAACAACCAGTTACGGCGAAATAGCGGGACGCCTGGGAAATCCCGGGGCCTCCCGGGCGGTGGGAATGGCCAACTCGAAAAACCCCATTCAGATCATTATTCCATGTCACAGGGTAACGGGTAAGAACGGAAAGCTCACCGGATATGCCGGCGGTTTGAAATTAAAGGAGGATCTTTTAAGGCTGGAAGGGCTGGAGGATATCATCTATTAAAATTATCCGTCGATCCTGTAATCAAGAAGATGAGCGTTTTGATTGAGGGGGCCGGAACACTTTTGTGGATCCTGTTGGGATTCTTTTTCCCGTTCCCATTATTGGGTGGATGACGGGGGGCACTCAATGCTTTGACGAGCACGGTTTGGCCGGGACTTGCCTTTCTCCGTTGTCATTTCTGTTTGATGATAAAGAACTCAATATCAGGAGTGTTATCACCAAGTGCGTTGAGTTCTTTTGCCGTAAACGAGGATTTCAGGTCTGAATCAAGCATGGATCGAACCGTTGATCCAATTGCTTTCTTTATTGATGCTCTCATGTACATCTCTCCAAATCTAATGAATATTTCGGATGTTTTACGTTTCCCCCCTCCTGTTTTTTAAGAGTGGGCGATCGCTTCCAAATTCCTGCCCTTACGGCTTTCAACCGGAGTTCAGAGAGCCAAGTAGTGCTTCCAGTTTTTTCATGTCTTCACTGTAACCTCTTTCAATGACTCAATGACGTACAATACTACCGCTTCCACACCACTTGCAGCGGCTTGGGGCAGGGCCTCCTTGCCCAATACAGCAGGACCGGGCTGTTGTCCCAGTCGATATCGGCAACGCAGAATTGCGGCCAGTGTATAGGCATGTCCCATGGGCGTTTTCTCGGATCGATATAGTGGCAGTGCTTCTTGATAATAAACAAGTGCCTTCTCAGTATTGTCTGTTCCCTTTTGTATAAGTTGATGGCCTGTTCTATGTTTCCGAGTCTCCTCTCGAGATCGCCGAGTAACTTAAGAGAAAGTCCATCATTTAAAAATCTCGTCGATGAGGGGGGGCCTCATGGGATCCATCGGGAAACAGTGCAGCGAACTGCCGGAGGTCCAGCGCGCCGTGCACCTGTGCGACCAGGGATTGGGTAATTACAGAGGACCTGGACAGGCTGTTCAGGTGGTGATCGTGATTCCGGGTTTTTGCCGGCAATGTGCCCTGGCGCTGCCATTCACCGATCAGTTTGTTCAGGCTATTGACGCGGCTCTTCCACCGTCATCCGGTATTTCCCTTTTTTCAAAGAGTTTCTTTTAGTGCTCGGTACACACGATCAGGATCGCATCCGAATTCTCGATACTCTGCCGTATCCGCCTTTGCCGGCCTTCCTCGGGTGGTCGATGGGTATTTTGTGGTCAGGATTCCGGTTACCGAATTTTTATGGGATCATCGAATATGGTCTATATTGGAAATGAAACAAAAAGGGGCGGGCGGCACAAAGCTGTACATATTTGTAAAATCGTTGTGGAGTGGATTACAATAATGTATATTTGGTTTCCTGAATAAATAGTAAGGTGGAATTGTGAAAAAAGAGGTGCTGCTAAAGCTCATAAATACAGTGGTATATGGATTTGGATATTTCCAATGCCACATCGTGGCACTGATATTGCTGAATTTCGTTGCGGCACATGAAGTTCGGTTTTAAGCGATTCCTGCTCTTGTGAAAAACCGTTTTCGGGACGATGGTTTTCCGGATGCCTCATATCCGGCAAACCGGAGGGATTTGCCTGCACGATCGCGGGTCCCCGGGGTGTCGGAAAAAACCTCATTTTTGGATTTGATTTTGTATGGGGAATGGGGTAGAAGTTGGTTATAAAAATTAGACGGTTAGGAAAACGACGAGTTTACATGCTGTACGCAGGACGGGGCGGGCCGAAGGTCCGTGTCGGTATGGGTAAGGTTACATTTATGTAACATTGTAAATGCAACTCGCAATTATTAAAGGAAGGAGTAAGGATGAAGATTTTCAAGTTGATCTCAGTTGCGGCATTGGCGGTTGTAGTGGGCACGGCTTCCCTGGCGGGCGCGGGAACCCTTGACGACGTCAGGGCAAAGGGTTTTGTTCAGGTGGGGGTGAACGGCAGCCTGTACGGATTCGGTATGCCAGATGAGAAGGGCGTATGGAAAGGGTTGGACGTGGATACCGGAAGGGCCATTGCAGCCGCAGTTTTCGGTGACGACACCAAGATCAAGTACACCCCGCTGACCGCCCAGACCCGTTTCACGGCCGTTCAGTCCGGAGAGATCGATGTCCTCTGCCGTAACGCCACGAGAACCCTGAGCCGCGACACGGCCCTGGGCCTCGATTTTGCCCAGGTGAACTATTACGACGGCCAGGGATTCCTGGTTCCCAAGAACCTCGGCGTGAAGAGCGCCAAGGAACTCAACGGCGCCACCATCTGCGTTCTGCCCGGAACCACCACCGAGCTCAACGTTGCCGACTATTTCAGGACCAACGGCCTGAAGTGGAAGCCCGTTGTGATCGAGAACACGGCCGAACTCCAGAAGGCATTTTTCGCGGGTCGCTGCGACTGCATGACCTCCGACGCTTCCCAGCTCGCCGGAACAAGGGCCATGGCCCCCAATCCCGAAGGTTACATGATCCTTCCGGACATTATCTCCAAGGAGCCCCTGGCGCCCGCGGTTCGTCACGGCGACAACCAGTGGAAAGACGTCGTCTCCTTTGCCGTTCTTGCCATGATCAACGCCGAAGAGCTCGGCATTACCTCCAAGAATGTCGACGAGATGTTGAAGAGCAAGGACCCCAAGGTAAAGCGTTTCCTCGGCGTTACCGAAGGTAACGGAAAGGCCCTCGGCCTGGACGAGAAATATGCATACAACATCATTAAACTCGTGGGTAACTACGGCGAGGTTTTCGAGCGCAACGTGGGCGTGAACACCACCCTCAAGCTCGAGCGCGGCCTCAACGCCCTCTGGACCGACGGCGGTCTTATGTACTCTCCTCCCTTCAAGTAAGCATTAAAGGAACATATAAAGGCGCCGCAAGCTTGCGGCGCCTTTACCCGTTGTTTCCAAGGAAGAGATTTTTTAACGGGCATTTCCCGGTCCCCGTGGGAATGCCCCTTTAAAGACAAAAGATCGGTTTTTAACGTATGAATTCTACTGATACTGCTGAAAAACCCTCCCCGCCGGCAAATGGGCCGGAGGGAGGCGGGGCCTTCTGGAACGATGCGGACAACAGGGCCATTATCTATCAGGTTCTGGCCCTTGCAACCGTGGGGCTGGTGGGATACTTTCTTTTTACCAACACCCTTGCCAACCTGGCAAGGCAGTCCATCGCGACCGGGTTTGGTTTCCTCGACAAGGAGGCGTCGTTCGAGATCGCCGAATCCCTGTTTGCCTACTCCTCGGCCGATTCCTACGGCATGGCCCTCCTTGTGGGAATGCTCAACACCATGAAGGTGGCGGTCATCGGAATTGTTCTGACGATTCTGCTGGGAACGGTGGTGGGGGTCTGCCGCCTTTCCACGAACTGGCTCCTTTCAAAACTCTCCGCCGTCTATATCGAGGTTCTCCAGGATATTCCCATCCTGCTCCAGCTCTTTTTCTGGTATGCGATTTTCAACGAAATATTTCCCTCCCCGAGGCAGGCCCTGAATCCCATGGAAGGGGTTTTCCTGTGCAACAGGGGGATGTTCTTCACGGTTCCGGCCGCGCATCCGGCCCATTTCTGGATGGGCATGGCCTTTGTCCTGGCCTGCGTGTCGGCCTTTCTGCTTCGGCGCTGGGCAAGGAAACGGCAGGATGAAACCGGCCGGATCTTTCCGGTGATCCGGGTGTCCGGGCTCATGATGCTGGGGCTTCCGCTTCTGGTATGGCTTATCGCGGGCGCGCCCACGGAGCTGGACAAGCCAGTGATGGCGGGGTTCAACTTCGAGGGGGGGATGAATTTCAGTCCTGAATTCGGCGCTCTTCTTCTGGGGCTGGTGCTCTATACGTCGGCGTTCGTGGCGGAGATCGTCCGGGCCGGTATCCAGTCCGTGAGCCACGGCCAGACCGAGGCGGCCATCTCCCTCGGCCTCAAGCCGGGGCTGGTGCTGAACCTCGTGATCCTTCCCCAGGCCCTTCGGGTGATCATTCCGCCCCTCACCAGTCAGATGCTGAACCTCACCAAGAACAGCAGCCTTGCCGTTGCCATCGGGTATCCCGATTTCGTTTCCGTGGCCAACACCACCATCAACCAAACGGGGCAGGCCATAGAGGGCATCCTCCTGATCATGATCATGTACCTGACCCTGAGCCTTCTGACCTCGCTCTTCATGAACTGGTACAATAAAAAATCCGCCCTGGTGGAAAGATAGGCCGCTCGTTCCGGGATAACTGAATGTGTATCCCGGAGGATCTGTTTACGGGAAATTAGTAAAAGGAATTCTAGGACGATATGGAAGAAATAAAACCACCGGTAACCAGCGTGGGGGCCCTGGGATGGATACGGAGCAATCTGTTCAACAGTCCCCTGAACACGATCCTGACCCTGGCCATCCTCTACGGTGTTTACAAGATCGTGCCGCCCCTTGTCCAATGGGCGTTCATGGACAGTGTCTGGTTCACCGGAAACGAAGCCTGCCGGGATGCGGAAGGGGCCTGCTGGTCCATTATTCCCCATAACCTGAGGTTTATCATATTCGGTTTCTATCCCCAGGAGCTCCAGTGGCGCCCGACCCTTGCCATGGTGATCCTCCTGGGGCTGCTCTTGTACAGCAAAGAGCGCAAGAATATGAAAAAATCGCTGATCTACATCTGGGTGGTCGCGCTTCCCGTCATGGGGCTTCTCATGCGCGGCGGCCTGTTCGGAATGGAGATGGTGGAGAGCGGCAAGTGGAGCGGCCTGCCCCTGACCCTGCTTCTCTCCGTGTTCGCCCTTGCGGCGGCCTACCCTCTGGGGGTGATGCTGGCCCTGGGGAGGCAGTCCAGGATGCCGGCCATCAAGAGCCTCTGCGTGGTCTATATCGAGATGATCAGGGGGGTGCCCCTTATCAGCCTCCTGTTCATGAGCGCCGTGATGTTCCCCTTGTTTCTGCCCGAAGGCCTTACCATCAACAAGATCATCAGGGCACAGATGGCCATGATCCTGTTCACGGCGGCCTATATCGCCGAGGTGGTCAGGGGCGGGCTCCAGGCCCTTCCCAAGGGGCAGTACGAGGCGGCCGACGCCCTCGGCCTCAATTACTTTCAGGCCATGCGGCTGATCATCCTTCCCCAGGCCCTGAAGATCGTGATTCCCCCCACGGTGGGAATTCTCATCGGCGCATTCAAGGACACCTCCCTGGTGGTGATCATCGCGCTCTACGACGTGCTAAAGACCACCCAGTCGGTGCTCTCGAACCCCAACTGGATGGGATACAGCACCGAGGCGTATATTTTTATTGCATTGCTCTACTTTGTGTGCTGTTTTGCAATGTCGAGCTACAGCAGGCGTCTTGAAAGAGAGCTCCATACCTGATGCTTCAACGGACGAACCCTATTTGGAAAAGAGGATTATGAGTAACGAACCGGTAAACAGCAACAATACGGCTCCTTCGGACGAAGGAATCATCCAGATAAAAGGGATGCACAAGTGGTACGGGGATTTCCACGTGCTCAGCGACATCAACCTCACCGTGAACAAGGGGGAGCGCATCGTGATCTGCGGGCCCTCGGGCTCCGGAAAATCCACCCTGATCCGCTGCATCAACCGCCTGGAGGAACACCAGCGGGGCAGCATCGTCGTGGACGGGATCGAGCTGACCAACGACCTGAAGAACATCGAGAAGATCAGGACCGAGGTCTGCATGGTGTTCCAGCATTTCAACCTCTTTCCCCATATGACGATCCTGGAGAACCTCACGGTGGGGCCCATCTGGGTGCGAAAGACTCCCCGGAAGGAGGCCGAGGAATCGGCCATGTACTACCTGGAAAAGGTGCAGATCGCCGAGCAGGCCAAAAAATTCCCGGGCCAGCTTTCGGGCGGCCAGCAGCAGCGCGTCGCCATCGCAAGGGGCCTCTGTATGAAGCCGAGGATCATGCTCTTTGATGAGCCCACCTCCGCCCTCGACCCCGAAATGGTCAAGGAGGTCCTGGATGTTATGATCGACCTTGCCGAAGAGGGAATGACCATGCTCGTGGTGACCCACGAGATGGGATTCGCCAAGAGCGTTGCCCACCGGGTCCTCTTCATGGACGAGGGGCAGATCGTGGAAGAGAACAGCCCCGACGAGTTTTTCGACAACCCCCGAAACGAACGCACCAAGCTCTTCCTCAGCCAGATCCTCTATTAGTTATCCATGCGCCCGGCTCCCTGCCGGGCGCATCGCCTTCCAACGGCACATCCCTCCAAATTATTATAGATGATCGTCTCCATGGATTATTACCGCGACATAGAGCACATCCTCCGAAGTATTTCCGAAACAAACGGAAAGAACGTGAAAATCGTTTATGGTTACAGCGGTGCCGGGAAAACTACCTTCAGTAAGGCACCTTACCAAACCCATTGTAAAAGCAGGAGAGTCGACCCTTCTGTAATCCGCCGAGGTGATAATGAATACGCTTATTAGAAAGTATATGCCGGTTTTTGATGTCTTCGAACGACATGAAATCCTTGTGAATGCCGATCCGGGGCGGGTCTATTCGGCCGTCAAGCAGCTGGATGCCGGAGAATCGCCCGTCGTCAAATGGCTCTTCCGGCTCAGGGGAATACCTTACGAAGATATTTCTCTTGCCGGGATGACGAGCGGGGATGCCTTCAAGATCATCGAGGAGATTCCCGAAAAAGAACTTCTGATCGGCCTTCTATGCACCAACCGCATGGTTCCCATTCCCATCAGGAGTGCCGGCCAATTTCACGGTTTTTCGGAGGAAGGGGGGATCCGTATCGCCTGGAATTTCACCGTCGATCAAAAGGCCTCCGGAAAAATCCGGGCCGCCACGGAAACAAGGGTTCAATGCTTTGACAGGAAAACAACGAACATTTTTCTTGCCTATTGGTTCTTCATCCGCTTCTTCAGCGGCATGACGAGAATTGCGATGCTGAAAATAATAAAGAGAAGATCGGAAAATACCTGACGCTTTAGGGATTCGGAATTCAATAAATCCACACTCTCGGGGCTCTCGGTTCAGCAAACCCGAATGTTGCGCAAGGCAACAGCAACGTGAATGATCCGCAATTGTGCAAATAATTATCTCTCGCTCCCTTATTTCCCGGTGTAGTATGGAAAAAAACATTAGCAGCCTCAGTGCGGTAAGGCTTGATGGATTCATAAAAAGCCCGATACAATTTATCCGATACCCTATAAATCATATATGGCAGAAGGTACATTCGGTACTCGGAATGGTGTTGTACAGGTGCCGGATGGGCACAAGCCCCACGGGATGACAGGGAAGGCACGGCAGGCTCGTGTCCACGAAGGGCGGCGGCGGCACGGCCATGGCACGGGCCATATCATGGGGGGCATCCTCATGGCAGGCCCCGCACCGGTTGCCGGCGTCCAGCGGCAGGTGGCACATTCCGCAGTGGGTATAGGGCCGTGACGATTTGAAGGCGGCCGTATGGTACGTGGGCTGGGTGGAGAGGTGGCAGAACTTGCAGAAATCCCGGCTGTGACAGACCTCGCACTTGTCTGGAAAACCGGCGGCCCTGATGCCGTGCCCCCGTTTTTTGAATACGATCGTGTGATAGGCGGGCGGAGTTGTCCGGTGACATTGGGCGCAGGTTTTTTCAAGGTGGCACCTGCGGCAAAGATCCTCACTTTTCCGCGATTCCGTTCCGTGCGCTTCCGTCCATCCATTTTTTTCATGGGAGGAGGGCGGAACATGTTTGCCTGTTTCGGCATGGCAGAATCCGCAGTCCACGTCGAACGTGGGATACCCCCGGGGGAAATGACATTTGACGCAAGCCTCCATGGAGATAAAATCCACGGCGGACAGGCGATCGGCCGCCGCGACATCTCCATGGCAGACCTTGCAGCCGACGCCCCCCTTGGCATGAATCCCGTGGTCCATGTCCACATCCGTGTAAACGGGCCGGTCAAGGGCGGCGCCCCTTGGCTGCGTTTGGCTGTTGTGGCAAAGCAGGCATTTCTCGGAAGGGGTGTCCGTTTTGATCGAGTGACATTTGCGGCACTGGAGATGCCCCGATTTAACCACCTCGCCGTCTTCGTCAAGGTGGCATTCATTACAGTCGGGAGTATGGAGCGCATGGCGGCTGTGGTCGAAGATCAAACCCGTGTCCTCTTTTCTGCACCCGAGGAAAAATATCAACACAAGGACAAATGGAATCCAAAATGTTGGTGAACGAAGGCCGGTTTGATTTTCACGGGATCGACAATCCATGACATCCCCATCGTAAATCGCTTGTCACTCAATCCGAATACCCGCTTTGCGGCATGCGGCTGAATTAGCGGTTAACTACAAATTACTCCGCCTCCACGATGTGGTAGGTATGGGACAGAGTCGCGTTCAGGGAAGCGATGGCGCTGCAATACTTTTCCTCGGAAAGCTCGATGGCCTGTTCCACGGCCTTGGGTTTGATCCCCTTTCCGGTGACGATATACTCGAGGGTAATCGAGGTAAAACGCTTGGGGTCCTCGTCCGCCCGCACGCCGTTGATATTGACGACCAAATCGGTCAGGGCCAGTCGTTTTTTCTCCAGTATCATTACCACATCCACGGCGGTGCATCCTGCAACGCCGAACAGGATCATCTCCATGGGCGTGGGGGCGCTTCCGCCGTCGGGGGTGTCCATCAGTACAGCGGGGCCGTTTCCGGCTCGCGCGACAAACTGCATGTTTCCGTTCCACTTGATCCGTGCATCGATTGACATTGAAGTTTCCTTTTCTAATTTACCTCGTTCCGAGGAACCCGATTAGAGGACGTTGAAAATTCCTTCCGAATAAAAAGGCGCTGCCGGCGGCATCCAACCTGACCCAGGAGGATAACATGGAATTAGCGTTAACCCGAACGGAAAAAATGAAACCTGTAATTGATCGTCAAAACGGTCGTATCGTCGTATGGTCCGTCGTTGTCCTCGAATGCGCCCCGCAGCACGATCCGATGGCGCTTGTCAAACTTCATGTCCAGATCCAGAAAGAGGATCCGGCTGCCCATGTGGTCGTCCAGGTCGTAGACGCTGGTTTGTCCGTTAAGGGTGTCCGGAAAGTTGAGATCCCCGAACCTGTAGCCGGTAAACGTGATTCCCGATGAGAGAGAAAACGCCTTGGAGTATTCGTATTCCAGGGCACCCGAGACATCGTGAAACCGTTCGTCCCCTGTTTCGATCCTGTTGGCGGAAATGGTGAGTGAAAGGCCGGGCATAAACAGATCGCTCCTAGTGATGCCCGCCGTCATGATATTGGAGTTTACGTTGGCCCATCGATATTCGAGGGTGCCCCGGTCCCTTACCCTTCTAATGGTAAATCCGGCGGAAAAGGACCACTTCTTGCTTGGGTAAAGTTGTACATGAACCCCGAGGCGGCTGAAACCGTATTCCTTGCCGAAGATTCCCCCGTAACGGGAAAAGGAATTTGAAAAGGTATCCTCGCTCTCCCACCTGCCGTCGGGCTGGAGGTAATAGTCCACCCCGGCGGCCATGTTGAGGCGCCTGAAAAACGCCGACAGCTTCAGGTAAAGGTCCCTGACCCTTCGATCCGCGATCCTTGTTCTGAAATAGGTGTTGGAAGATTCCCAGGGCAGTACCTGGTTGATTCGGAGGGTTGCCGCGTCGAACCAGTGGTCTCCGTCACGGAAAAAATAGAGGTCCAGGGCGGCGCTGGTGCGCCACCAGGGTTTCATGCGGGCCCCGGCCCCAAGGACAAGATCGGCGCTCCTTCCGCTGTACCAGGAAACGGGCACCCCCGCGAAGAGGCGGTAATCCGATTTCGGGTAAAAGAAGGTCGCCGCAGCTCCGTCCACGGTAAGGCCGCCCGTATCGCCGATTCTCTGTCGTCCCATGCGAAGCTGTGCCGCGTCACCCCCGGCCCTTGCATCCACATAGGCTTCGGTGAGGTTGAGGCGATTGTAGTCGCTTGAAAAATCATCGTCTGAAAGATCCAGGTTGCCCCATCCGCTGATCTTGATGTTCGAGATCTGTTTTCCGGGATCGGACCAGCGGAAGTCCAGGTGGGAGGAGAGGTCCGTGTCCCTGTCCGATCCGGACTCCTCGTGACGGTAGCGGGCATGCAGCGAAAAGTCGGTCTGAGCCGCAGGGGCGGGAAGGGGGAGCAGCATCGCCGGGAGGCATAGCGCCACCTTTAATAGAAAGGCTTTGAATGCGTTTCTGGGGGGGATCATCCGGCTAATTTTACGCTCCCATGCTTTGGTGAACTCGTAAAAAACAGGTTCAGATCGCAGGAGGCCATATATCCGAAAAGGAAGTCGCTCTTTTCTCCCGTGGTCGAATCGATACCGCCATCGCAACCTGATCTCATGAAATCAGTATGTTGACTCAATAGTTCCTTGGAAGTCCGTTGCGCGGCCATCATGGTTTGAGCGCATCGGCAATGGCCTGGATCTCGGGAAAGGTGAGATCGCCCACTGCCTGGTTCATGCTCGAGACGTTTTGAATGGCGTTCTGGATCTGCTGGGCGGTGCGGCCGGTCCTGTCGCCCACGGAACCGCTGCCCATGCCGTTGCCGGTGTGACATCCGCCGCAGCGCTGAGTAAAGAGGCTGCTGCCCGATTTAACCCCCACCGTGGCGTTGTCCACCCGCCACAGGAAGTTGGCAAGATCCGAGGAGACCAGGGTAAAATCGTAGTGGGTGCCCGAAAGCTCGGAACAGGTGATGAGAACGGAAAGGTCCGGGTTCACCACGACGCAGCCGGGTTCCGAAACCGCGTTTTGTATCTTGCTGTCGTCGAGTTTCCAGAAGACGCCGGTCGGGTCGTCCGGGTTATTGAAAAAGTCGAAGGATAAGGAAAAAAAATTCCCAGAAAACGTGACGCAGGAAAGATCCATGCCAAGATCGGTCCCCACCTTGATGCATTCGCCATGGGAGTTCTGCCCCATGAGCGGAAAAATAAGCGAAAAAACAAACAGTACCTTGATAAAGAGCGATGTCGTTTTTTTCATGGCGGTGCCTCATAATAATTGGATGGTTGTTGACCTTTTGGGGGCCCAGGGGCTCCTTGCGACGGTTGTCCGACTGTGAATACCCCAAATCTAAATTCGTTAAAGCGGTAAAGCAACTGCGTCCGGTGGGGGGCGTGGGGAATCGGCCCGTCTCCTCCTCGTCGGAAACAACGATCTTCAGTAATTTTGCGGGAATCAACACATCGATACCTTAATAAAAACGGGTGATATGATCCGTTCCCGGTCAGTGGGATACGTTCATCCGTTGGAAGACATCGGGATGCAAACGGTTTTAGCTGCTTGTCTTACCGGAAATTTTGAAATTGTCGAAATTCCGGTTATTTCCGTTTTGAGGAAAATCTATTTCGCTGGTGCCCCATTGTTGATGCTTTCGTGTAAAGGGGGGGCGGGTGGAAACCTGGTGAAGCGGTAATGAGCGGGAAGGTGTTGCCGTTGAAATGGAAAAAATATAATTAAACGGCGTTGTCACCAAGATCGCCCCGATGAACACGGAATCCAGCTTCGATATTCCATGCAAATTTCATGATCAAAAGCAAATTGTTGGCGATTTAGATTCCAATTATCATACTGGCAATAGCGGTAAGGGTCAATGGTTGTCGCAAACTAAATCGCGTCCGGTTAGGGTGAAACTTTTGTTGGATTGTCCGGTTTATAATGTCCCGGAACAGCCTGGCGGTCACCGAAAATCAATTCGTCGCTAAATAATCGTGGTAAGGTTCAATGGTTGTCGCAATTAAAATCGCGTCCGTCTCGGGTGGAATTAATGTTGGATTACCCGGTATCTATTGCCCCGGCGCAGCTTAATGGTCGTCGAAAATCAATTCGTCGTGAATTACGTTCGGTGTCCATGCCCGGTTTTTGCCTGGATTTACCATTCGACTTTCATGCGGACATGCTGCTTAACCCGATTGAGAGGAATGGAACCGATCCCTTTTCTCCATATGTGCTTGATTGCCTGGTTGAAAGACGTGGGCGAAAGGATCGAACGAACTGCCCGAAGGCAGTTCGTTGGGAAGCGGTATTTAATTGTCCGCAGCTTTAGAGGATGGTGATCCCTTCATTGAATGTCCCAAGGGAAACGAGTCCGCCTTTCTCCAGCACGCAGGTGTTTTCCACGCCCACGACGCCCTTTCCTGGAAACACCAGTTTGGGCTCGATTGCGATGATCATCCCCTCTTCGAGGGGAAGCTTCTGCCCCTTGGCAAGGAAGGGATATTCGTCCAGCTCAAGGCCGACTCCGTGGCCCACGAAGCTGATGCGGGTCTTGCCGTGGCCCATGAAGTGGTCGGCGTATCCGAGTTTTTCGGCCGAGGCAACGGCCGTTTCGTAGACCTCGCCGGCCGGTGTTCCCGGTTTCGCGGCGGCCTTGATCGCCTCCTGGATCTCCAGCACCGCCTCCTGGGCTTCCATGAGTTCCGAAGCCGGTTCGCCGATGGAATAGAGGCGTGTCATGTCCGAGAGGTAACCGTTCAGGGCAAACACATAGTCCACAAGGACCGGTTCTCCCCTTTCGATCTTCCTGAACCCCGGCCCCTGGGCAACGGCGGGGTTGGGGCCGTGGCCGCCCGTGGGGGATGAGAGGTAACTCGGGACGGCGGCGGTCGGACCGCTCATGAGGTGACCGTAAAAGAGCTCGTTGCCCCAGAGGCGCATGCGCACGATTCCCTGGTGGCCCAGTTTTCTCGCGTATGCCTCCACCATGCCGGCGACCTCAATTTCGGTGAGGCCTTCCCTGATCGCCTCTTTCGCGTATTCGGCGATCATGTCCGAACAGGCCGCAGCATCTCGGATCAATCCCGTTTCATAATCCGACTTGACCGAGCGCACCAGGCGGACCGGGTGGGAGATGTCGCTGATCCGGGCCTCCTTGAAAATACTCTGGTAGTAATTGTAGAGGTTCACCGGCAGCACGTCCAGTTCCATGCCCATGACGGAGGGCGGCTCGATTCCGTTTTCCCCGAGAATCTCCGGCAGCTTTTTGGGGCTTCCAAGGGGAACGATTCGCCGGAGGCCCGATTCCGTGCGTGCCCGCTCATAATCCTTGAACGCCATGAGCAGCGCCTCTCCCTTCGCGGGGATGTAGAGATGGGCCTGCTGGATGGTCCCTGAAAAATAGTAGAGGTCCGTTTTCTGAATGATCAACGCCCCGTCGATTTCGTTTTTGACAAGGTGCTGCTGAAAATCGCCGATACGCCTTTCGAGTTCCGATCCTGGTGTGTACTCATCCGATCTGTTCATTTTTACCGCCGCTCCTTTTTCCGTGTAGGGGATACGTGGGCCTTCCGGGGGCCGGTTCAGCCGTTGTATCCGGTGGGCATGGCTCTTTCTTTGTCGTTGAAATGATTTCATATTTAAATAACGTCGGCGAGTCAAGCATTTCCGGGCAAACCGGGGAGCCGGAGGAAAGCGGGGGGTGTTGCGTTCCCTTTGAAATAAAGGTAGTAGAGGACAGGAAGTGGGTGGAGGACGTGATGTTCGCGGGCAAGGGAAAAAGGACCTGTACGTGGAGAAAAAAACGAAACAACGCGCGTTACTCGGGGTAATGCTCTGCTGTGCCGGAGCCGTCTTATGGTATGGTTTTTTTATCGAACCCCACAGAATCCGGGTGCGTCACCTCGATCTTTCCGGCGAGGTGCATGCACCGGCAATGGAGGGGCTTGTGGGGGTTCATATTTCCGATCTCCATATGGGCCGGATGGGAAAACGGGAACGGCGATTGCTGGCCCTTATGGAGGAAATCAAACCCGATCTCCTCTTTTTGACCGGGGATTACGTGAAATGGCGCGGCGACTACGGACCGGCCCTTGATTTTCTGTCACGGCTTTCCGCCCCAATGGGGGTGTGGGCGGTCCTGGGGGATTACGACGCCGGCGTGTCGCGAAAGAGCTGCCTGTTCTGCCACGAGGCGGGGACCGGGAAGATGACGCGGAAACACGGGGTGAGGTTCGTGGACAAGGTTCTGGCGCGCCTGGACACTCCCGGAGGAGGGGTTGCCGTCGGGGGATACAACATCAGCAATGCCCTGGTATCGGACGGCAAGGACAGGGAGGGGATGGGAAAAGAGGCGTTCGCCCTCATTCTTTCCCATGATCCACTTTTGTTCGACGACATACCGCCGGACAGGAACGTGCTGATCCTCGCGGGGGATACCCACGGCGGGCAGGTACCGGCGCCGTCCTGGTTCTGGCGGATTCTGGGGTACGAAAAAAACGCCCGCTTCAACCACGGGATGTTCAGGCAGGGCAAAAAGCGGATGTATGTGACCCGGGGGATCGGAACCAGCCACATCCCCTTCAGGCTCTTTTGCGGGCCGGAGGTGGCGGTGCTCCACTTTTAATCCCCATGCAACAGGAGGCGTGATGAAACCGTTGTTGAGTACCAAGTCCAATGATCCAGGCAAGTGCCCATGTCCGGAACGCCTATCCCGGTGGGAGGGATTGTCGTCCGGCGGCAACCGTTCCGGCGGTTGGGAAAAACGTGGTTTTCGATCTTTCGGCGCTCTCCTCGAAAAGCACCTTCCCTTGCACGAATCGCTGGGGCTCTTGAAGTTCCCGATTATCGCGGGCCTTGAAAAAATCCGTCTTTGGGGCGAAAGGGGGCGGCGTCCGGTGCGCCGCCCGCAGGCGGGAATCGTCAAGGCATTGCTTTTCTCCGCGATGGTGGTGATGGGTGGCGCGGGTTGCGCGGGGGATGCCGCGTTTGCGCCGGAGGACGGAATTCTGCTGGATTTCGAGGACCCGGGAATACTGGACCGGATGAAGTGGAAATGCCGCACCCTGTTTTTCATAACGGAAAACCATGCGACCCATGGAAAGCTCGCCCTTCTCATGGAGTTCTACCCATCGCCTTACCCGGGATTCTCCCCGGGGTTCAAGACCATGGACTGGCGGGGGTATGAAGCACTGGAATTCGATATCTTCAACCCCCAGTCCGATGCGCTCTCCATCACCCTGAGAATCGACGACAAGTACGATGCACCGGAGTATGCCGACCGATACAACGGGCGCTTCCTCCTGGAACCCGGCGACAACCGGATCCGGATTCCCTTCTCGGAGTTGAAGCGCTCCGGCGACAAGGTTCTCCTTGATGTTCAAAGGATTTTCAAGTTCAATCTTTTCATGGCATCTCCCAAGGATAAAAAACAGCTTTACCTGGATTATGTACGCCTTGTGAAGGGGTGATCCCTATCGGGAAATCGCATTTGGATGATGAAATCGACGGTTACATGCGGCTCTCAATTGATGATGATCCCGTATAAAGTCGGCGACCGTATTATTGATTACAATCCGGCGTGTTCGCTGCGGTTCACCCATACTTCACGTTGTGCTCGAAACATCAAGGCTGGACGTCGCGGGAACTCTTGAGCCAACATACTGATTTTATATGATCAGCTTCGAAGGCGATGTCGATCCGACAACGGGAATAAAGACCGAGTTCATTTTCGGATATATGGCCATTCGTGAGCTACCATGGTTTTACAGGTGAGTGCATCAGAAGAGTTTTGACAATAAAATGCTCGTGCCGCATCCGGTGCAAATGCCGGAGGGAAATGCGTTTGCCCTTATGATGTGGAAAACAGGGATTGATTATTTCCGGGAGGTCGTGTAAAGGACAAAGGTTTCCGGCGGACGAGCGGCATCCCGCCCTATAAATTATCCCTCACTTTTAAGAACAAGGTGGCTATGATTACCATAACCAAGGAATTTATCTTTGATGCGGCCCATCGGCTGTATCGGGAAGAGCTGTCCGAAGAAGAGAACCTGCGGATTTTCGGCAAATGCTGCAAGATCCACGGTCACACCTATCGCCTCCGTATCACCGTGAGCGGCCCCATCGATGAAAACGGCATGATCATCCACTTCTCCAGTTTGAAGGGGATCGTCAAGGAGCTGGTGGTTTCCCGCTACGATCACGCCATGCTCAACGAGATGCCCGAGTACAATAATGTGCCCCCAACGGCCGAGATCATGGGGGACTATATTTTCAAGGTTCTGGAAAAGGAACTCTCGGAAAGGAACATCACCCTCTGCTCGGTTGTCCTCTATGAAACCCCCACCTCCTGGGCAACGGTTACCGCCCATGCTTGAGATATCGGAGCTCTTTTATTCCCTTCAGGGGGAGGGTCCTTTCATGGGAAGGCCCGCCGTTTTCGCGAGGCTGAGCCGATGCGTGCCGCCTCTATGCCCCTGGTGCGACACGGCCCACGCATGGGGGCCGGGAGAGGAGATGCCGGTGGAATCCCTTGCCGCCGAAATCCTTTCCCACGGCTGTGATTTAGTGGTGATCACGGGGGGAGAACCCTTTCTCCAGTGGGAAAGGGGATTGAACCGCCTCGAAGCGCGTCTAATGGCCGAGGGGGGTCTTGTCCAGTACGAAACCAGCGGCAAGGTCGTCATCCCCCCTGAATCAAAGGGATTCAAGGTCTGTTCCCCCAAGTACCTTTCGGGCGGCTGGCATTTTGTCGACGGGAACATGCCCTTGGTGGATGCCTTCAAGTTCGTGGTGGCCGATGATTTCAGGGTGGTGGACGACTTTGTGGAGAAGTGGATGATTCCCCCCGAAAAGGTGTGGATCATGCCCATGGGAGCGACCCGGGACGCACAGCTGCCGCTCCTTGCCCCAATCTGGGAATACTGCGCGAAAAGAGGGTTCGCCTTCTCCCCGAGGCTCCATACCCTCGCTTTCGACGATAAAAAAGGAGTTTGAAAGATGATCGACTGCCTGGTGGTCCTCTCCGGAGGAATGGACTCAACCGTGCTCCTGGCCGATGCCGTTGCCGCAGGCAACCGTGTTGCCGCCCTGAGTTTCGATTACGGGTCAAAGCATAATGCGCGGGAACTTCCCCTTGCACGGGCGATCTGCGAGAAGCTGTCGGTGGAACATAAAACCGTATCGCTGCCCTTTATCAACGAGCTTTTCTCCTCCAGCCTCCTCTCATCCGGGGCAGAGGTGCCCGACGGCGCCTACGACGCGCCCACCATGAAGAGCACGGTGGTGCCTTTCAGGAACGGCATCATGCTCTCCATCGCGGCGGGATATGCCGAATCCATTGGTGCCCCAAAGGTCCTTCTGGGATCCCATGCGGGGGACCATTTTATCTATCCGGACTGCCGCCCCGAGTTCAACGCCGCCTTTTCGACAGCCGTGAACCTTGGAACCGACGGCCAGGTGTCCATCGAATTTCCCTTTTCCGCCCTGGATAAAAGGGATATCGGCGACAGGGGAAGGACCCTCGGGGTGGACTTTACCGCAACCTGGACCTGTTACAAGGGCGGAGGGAACCACTGCGGTGTTTGCGGTGCCTGTGACGAAAGAAAGTATGCCCTGAGGCACGACAGCGGTCTGGACCCCACCACCTATGAAAAGTGAAACGGAGAAAAAACCGTGAACAGAGAGAATCCCCTGGGAAAAGAGGTCGTTTATAATGCGGTATATGATCCGGAGCTTCTTTATCCCGTGCCAAGGGCTTTTAATCGAGAAATGATCGGCGTGGGGGAAAAACTCCCCTTTTCAGGCGTTGATATCTGGAACGCCTATGAAATCTCATGGTTGAACAGGTCCGGAAAGCCCATGGCGGCCATGGCCGAGATCCGCTTTTCGGCAAAAACCGTGAACATCGTCGAGTCCAAATCCCTGAAACTCTACCTCAACTCATTTAACCAGACCGCATTTTCCACTCGCGATGAGGTGGAGGCGGTGATTCGCGGGGATCTGGCAAAAGTTGCGGAAGGTGAAGCGGACGTATCCCTGATTCTGCCCGCTGATTTTCCCGGCTGCCGCATGGCCGAGCCGGTCGGGACCCTCATCGACGACCTGGACCTTGAAACGGACGTCTATACCCGCAACCCCGATTTTCTAACGACAGGGCAAACCAGGGTGGAAGAGTGCCTCTATTCGAACCTCTTACGGTCCAACTGCCCGGTCACCGGCCAGCCCGACTGGGCAACGGTGCTTATCGATTACAGGGGGCCGGAGATCGATCGGACAGGCCTCCTGGCATATATCGTCTCCTTCAGGGAGCATACCGGTTTCCACGAGAACTGCGTGGAACAGATCTTCCAGGACATCACGGCGCGCTGCAAGCCCGAATGCCTCGGCGTTTATGCAAGGTTCACCCGCCGGGGCGGGATCGACATCAACCCCTTTCGTTCCACTCCGGGGTGTTATGCCGTACCGGACAACACGAGATTTGCAAGGCAATAAGCGTCTTCGCGCCCGTTTCAGCCCCTTATCGTTGAAAAAAAAATTTTCCAGGTGAGCGCCACCCTGCAACGCAAGTTCCAAAATTTCGCGCGCCATGTTTTAAGATCCGGTGTCCAATACCGTGTTTGAAGAGCGCGGAAATAAGCGACATTGCAGGGTTAAGCCATAAGGGCGCGACAGCGATTTTACCGGATCGGGTTATCAATGGCACAACCGCATGGGCACAACAATCAAGCACCCGTATGGACACAACCGGGGTTGCGTGTTTATTTTTCGCCTCAATCCCGTTCCCGCGACCGAGACCTGCGGCGGTCCACTTGGATTCACTATTGTGGTTGAGGAGGAGCGGTGGTAAACTTATCAAGTTTAGTACCTTATCGCGGTTGATTCAGGGGTGGAGCATCGGTGCCGGAAGATGGAGGCCCGGTTTGTTCTTCTCCACGGCCCCGGGCGGGTTGAGAACATGGCAAGGAGTTTTGAAACGGATGAACGGAAGGAGGATGGTGGTTTTGAAAAACATGACCGTTGGGAAAAAGATTGGTACGGGATTCGGATTGGTGCTTGTTTTACTCGTGGTTCTCGCGGCGATCAGTTATACGGGCGTTGGGACCATAGTGGGCAATGCGGAACAGTCCATCGGCGGAAATCGCCTCGACGGCGTGCTGGCCCAGAAGGAGGTGGATCACCTGAACTGGACCGCAAAGGTCAACAGCCTCCTCACCGATGAGAAGATCACCACACTTTCCGTTCAAACCGACGATCATAAATGCGGCTTTGGAAAATGGCTCTATGGAACGGAGCGAACGGATGCGGAGAATCTCGTTCCCGGACTTGCCCCCCTGTTAAAGGCCGTGGAAGCGCCCCACAAGAGGCTCCACGGTTCGGCAATGGAGATCGGCGCCCTGTTCATCCAGGCGGATCCGGAGCTGGGAAATTTCCTGAGGGAGAAAAAAAACGATCACCTGCTCTGGATGCACAAGCTCAAGGATGTGCTCCTCGACACAAGCGTCCATAAGGTGGATGTGCAGATGGATCCCGAAAAATGCAGTCTTGGAAGGTGGATACTCTCTTCCAAAACCGCCGAACTGAAGGATCGCGACGGTGCATTCCTCTCCGTCTGGAACGAGCTGGTTCCCCACCACATAAGGCTCCACAAGAGCGCCGCCGGCATCCAGGCCGCGCTTTCGGGCGACGATCGCGAGGCGGCGGCCCGCCATTATCGCGAGGAGACCCGCGCGGCCGCCCATGACACCCTTTCCGCCATCGACAAGTTTATCGTCCTGAACGATGCCAAGGTCAAGGGGATGCGGGCCGCCAACTCGGTTTACGCCGAAAAGACGCTTCCCGCCCTGGGAGAGGTGCAGAAGCTGCTGGAGGAGATTCGGGTTCACGCGAAAAAACATATCATCTCCGATGAGGCGATGCTGGAATCCGCATCGAGGACGCGCTTTGAAGTATCTCTCATCGGTGGGATCGCGATTGTCTGCGGCTTGCTGCTGGCCCTTTTTATCGGAAGAAGCATCTCATCCGTGCTCCAGGATGTTTCCCACCGCATGAGCGACGGAGCGGCCCAGGTGGCATCCGCCTCGGGGCAGGTGGCCTCGGCAAGCGCCTCCCTTGCCCAGGGTGCATCGGAGCAGGCCGCCTCCCTCGAGGAGACCTCGGCGTCCCTGGAGGAGATGACCGCCATGACCACCCAGAATGCCGGTAATGCATCCCAGGCGGACGGCCTCATGAAAGAGGCGAACGACGTGGTGGAGCGGGCCAACGACTCCATGGAGGTGCTGGTTTCGGCCATGGCCGAGATCGCGAAGGCCGGTGAGGAGACCTCCCGGATCATCCGGACCATCGACGAAATCGCCTTTCAGACCAATCTCCTTGCACTCAACGCGGCGGTGGAGGCCGCCAGGGCCGGGCAGGCCGGCGCGGGGTTTGCCGTTGTGGCCGACGAGGTGAGGAACCTTGCCATGCGGGCGGCCGAGGCCGCAAAGAACACGGCGACCCTTATCGAGGGAACGGTCAAAAGAGTGGACGAGGGGCAGGCCCTCGTGGTGGGCACGGGCGAGGAGTTTGCCCTGGTCGCCGAGACCGTTTCAAAGGTGAGTCGTCTGGTGACGGAGATTGCCCAGGCATCCTCGGAGCAGGCCCAGGGGATCGATCAGGTCAACCGTGCCGTTGCCCAGATGGACGAGGTAACCCAGCATAATGCCGCGAATGCCGAGGAATCGGCCGGGGCCGCAGAGCAGATGAGCGGTCAGGCGGCCGAGATGGAGTCGCTGGTGCAACAGCTAATGCTTCTCGTGGGGGGCAAGGGCACTGAAAAGCACCTTCCCTACCAAACGGAACATAGGGAAAAAGCGGTTCCCCCCCCCGCGCTCCGGAAAAGGCTGCCCGATCCCAAGGAAGGGGAGGTAAGACCTGAGAAGGTGATTCCCATGGATGACGATTTTTCCGATTTCTAATGCCGTGCCCGGGCCTTTTCCCCCGGGGAGAATCCGCCCGTCGTTTCCACCGTCCCCGTCCCCGTCCCCTGTTCCGGGGGGCGTGGGACGGTTTGTTTTCGGAGCACTCCCCTCTTCATAAAAAATGATTCCTGCCCATATACACCGTTTTGACCGACATTAAACAGACGCTTCGATTTTCCGGGTGAGGGGAGCATCAACCGCATGTTCGAAAAAAACGGTTCGCTCGGGTTCCATGGAAGCCGATTCAACGTCCGGTTCATGGAAAGTCGACTCGATGTCGTTTCCCGGGAGCTTGCTTGCGCCCAGAGCGACCATGTACTCGGGGCAAGCTCGTTGTGGCCGGGTTTCTCATAAGAGTTTCAAGTCTCATCCCGCGAAATCAAGTCACATCCCGCGAAAAAAGCTGTTCCACTTCCCGTTTCAAGTCTAAAAAGACCGCATTCCCCATCTTGGTCGATAAGCAGTTGGACGCGGTGCCCCAGTGGTTTTCCGAACACCGAACGACACTCCTAAAATATAATAAAATCAGATATGTTTCAGCTGATCGGTGACAAATACCGTTCCAAACACTATGTTCTAGAATCATTATCGATTATGGGAGGAAGTAAACCCGCGATTACCGATTGATAAGTCAAAAGGAGGGCAAGCATGGCCAATCGTAATTTTTACGACGTGATCATCATCGGAGGAGGGGCCGGCGGCCTGTCGGCTGGAATCTATGCCCTGCGGGCGTCCATGCGGACCCTGCTCATAGAAAAATCCGCGCCGGGCGGGCAGATGACCCTGACCGATTCGGTGGAAAACTATCCCGGATTCAATAATATCAACGGATTTGATCTCACCAACAAGTTCCTGAAACATGCGAAGGAATATAACCTCGAGATCATCACCGAGGAGGTGACCGCCCTTACACCCGGGCTGGAGTGCCATTCGGTGCTTCTCGGCGACGGCCAGTTTCTAAAGGCCCATACCGTGATTCTTGCCACGGGGGGAAGCCCCCGAAAGCTGGGGGTCCCGGGCGAGGATGAGAATTACGGTAAGGGGGTCTCATACTGTGCTGTTTGCGACGGCTTTTTTTTCAGGAACAAGACCGTGGTGGTCGTGGGGGGAGGGGACACCGCCGTGGAAGAGGCCCTTTACCTCTCCAAGCTCGCCACGAAGGTCTATCTCGTTCATCGCCGGGATACGTTGCGGGCCGGCATGATATTACAGGAACGGGCAAGGAGTGAACCCAAGATCGAGATCCTGTGGAACACGGCCGTAAAGGAGATCAAGGCAGACAACGGTTCTGTATATGCCGTGGACCTGGTTGACACGGTGATCGGCAAGGAGCGGGAACTGGTCGTGGAGGGGGCTTTCATCTTCATCGGGTTCAACCCCAACAACAACCTGGTTCCGGGTGGGTCGAAGATGAATGCGGACGGTTACGTGATAACCGATGAAAAATGCGAAACAAGGTCGCCGGGAATCTTCGTGATCGGTGACCTGAGGGAAAAATATGCCCGCCAGATAGTCCTCTCGGCAGCGGACGGCTGCACGGCGGCGCTGGCCGCCGCCCATTTCGTCGAGACCAAACGGGCGACCGAATGATCCGTCCGACGTTTTGATGTCCGCTTACCGTTTGTCCTTTCATCGACTCGGCTGCAAGGCCCCATGGGAGTCAAATCCGTGACCAAGTGTTTTGCGGTTGTTTAACAGGGGCGGCAAGGCATCACCTTGCAAGGTGATTGCCGCCCCTTGACAGTTTCCTCTATTGACAATTCCTCGATAAACATTGATGCCCCAGAAGTCCGAAGTAGATATTGGTTCATGGCGCCGGACGGCCGGGCCCTACGTTGTAAGCTGCGCCGGCATGTTCGGAAGCGGGAGCCGGGCTGCATTGGTAAAGGGAATTCCCGTGCTATTGGCGTTCATACCTTCCCATCAAGACGGCTTCGGCCTTTACGTGACCTTCCATCGCGGCGGTGATATCATCCGGGGTTGCCGAAGCCGGGAGGTCGAGCATGATGTCCAGGGCATGGAGTTTGAAAAAATATCGGTGAACTCCAACGGGTGGACATGGGCCGCCGTATCCCGGCACTCCGAAATCCGTTAATCCTTCGGTGACGCCCTGGAGAACGGTATTCTCCGGTATCCGTGTTGTATCCGGGGGGATGTTCCAGGCGGTCCAGTGGGTCCATGTTCCTCCCGGCGCATCGGGATCATCGACGATAAGCGCAAGAGACGTCGTTCCTTCGGGTACTCCGCTTATGGTAAGCTCCGGCGATATGTCCAGGTCGTCGCATGTGAATTTTGCCGGAATAGATCCTTCGTTTTCAAATGCGGGACTTGTGAGTGTCAAGGCGGCTTCAGGGGTGTTGATGCCGTACCCCTTGATCTGGAAGAATCCGGCATCGGTGTACTGGAGGTCCGCCCAGTAGTTCGAGCCGTCGTATGTAAACGAGGGAATATGGAGCACCAGGTCGTTTGAAACAACGGCTTCGCCGCATTCCGCCGGAATCTCCATCGGACTGAAATCCCGAACCTCGAACAGGCCCGAATCCGTGAGGGTAAGATTGGCCGTAAGCGTTGTCTGGTTGAAGCGGATATAGGGGAGGTGGAGGGTGAATTCGCCCGTGAGCGAGGCCTTTTCGCAGGCAAACGGCTGAGTTGGAAAAAACGATGCGATTGCAACAAGCATCGGTAATAAGAAAACGGCAATTCTTTTCATGTTGTTACCTCCGTTGGTATTTATAAACCGCCAATGACGCACCGTTCAATGTGTCGACGACCCGAAGAACCGGGGGGGAGACATTCCCGGCGGCCTTTTCGTTTTCCGGGCATTGCGCCGTGCATGAACCCGGCCGGTGTAGTCTGATCCTGCTGCCTTCGAGACCGCATACGGCGCCTTCAAGGACTATCCCGAGGTTCTGTTCCATCCCCTTCAGGAAAGCCGCCTTGGTCCCGTCTTTCAGGCGGAACACCAGTCCGTGAATCGTCTGCGTGGACAGAACCACATCATCCGCCTCCCCGTTTCCGAAGTAGCGCGGGTTAAGCTCCATGCATTTAAAAAAGGGGGAGGAGGCGTCCTTGTCGTTGGAAGGAAAAAGGGAAAGAAGATTCGCGAACTCTATTTCCAATTTAATTGTCGGACGTGTTTCACCTTCGGTCGATTCAAAAAGGACCGTGCCCCGGCCGACACAGCTTATCTTCCTGTGGCAGAAATTGGACCATTCCGTTTTGTCGGCGTAAAAGAGATGGTTTATCACCTTGTACAGTAGAACCGGTGAACCGTCGATACGATATTGCTCATTTCCGGAAGCGGTATGAGGAATCAACAGAAACAGGAGGAGGAGCGGATACAGGAGGAGGAGCGGATACAGGAGTCGCGTTTTTTCCGGTGGCATGAAATCCTCTGATTATTTTGAAATATACGGTCTCCGCGACCTTTACTCCGTCTTCTGTCCATGGTTTGAAAATGCCGCGGATTTTTCCGGTTTGGGAACCGTGATTGATGAAACATTAACCTGAACCCAATCAAAGATCAATACCGATTCGGGATTCACGTTATCCGCCGGAGAATAAAAAACCAAGGCTATGCATTCGACTCCCCGCCCCACTATATGCCGTTGTTACTTGCCCAATTCGCACCGCTGTATGTTGTGGTTTCCGGAGTTAAGTGCATAGCCCCGTAAAAAAATCAACCGGATCAATATTTGCCCTCGGTCCTCTTCATCCGCGCGTAACAGCTAAACGGAGCCCAGAGGTTGGTAACAACTCAACCGATCCGGGCCACGGTATCCGTCCACGGGGGCGGGGAAGGAGCGTCGAGCCCGGAATCAACCGCTCCGCCTCAATTGGGCAGGGCGGAAAGCGCAGGCTTCATGGTCTTGAGCTGTTCAAAGAGATTGAAGGTGATGGGGCAGATGGAAAGATGCTCCATGACATCCACGATGCGATAGATGAAATCCTCCTTATGAAGGTGAGGATAGGAAATACAGCTCTTGGGGCGATAGGAATAATGGCCGCAGAGTTCGCCGGAAAGAAAGGGGCAGGGGGATTGGCGGAAATGAAAACGCCAGTCATCCGCCGTGAAATACCGGGAACGGAAAAGGGACAGGTCCATGCCCAGGCCTTTGGCGAAGCTCACCGTATCCTCCATGTCAAAAAACGGTTTAACCTTTTTACAGCAATTGGCGCAGGTCCTGCAGTCGATACGGGCCGAGATGGTGTTGTACAGTTCGTGGACCAGGATGTCCACTCGAAGGCTCGAACAGCTTCTGAGAAAACGGTGGAAGCGGTTGTTTTCCGCTTCGTTAATTTCGGCCAGGTGTTTGATGCGGTCAAGGTCGGTTTCAAGATGCATTGCACGGCCTCCGTGGGTTCCTCTCGCCTTCTTTTTCGGTTCAAAAGGGATCGGCGGGGTCTGTGGGGTAGACAAGGGGCATGGGAACAGATCACATTGGCTTATCCCATGCGGGGCTGTCCTCTTGGAAATGTGAAAAGAGCCGGTAATGGTAAATTGTTTTTGTCCCTCCAAAACAGTGGGTTAGGGGGCGAAGACGGTGTCATCTCAATTGACCGGCACTATAATTACAAACGGGTTGCGCCCTTGGGAACCCTCCCTCTGTGAAAATCGGCAACCTGATCCCCGCTTCCCAGGTCCAGCTCAAATGCGTTCCAGAGCCCCCATCGGTAAACGGCGACGGGCCAGGACCCCTGGAGGCCGCCGGGCAGGAAGAGGAGAATATAGAATCCTTCGGTGTTGGTAAAACCGATCCCGTCCTCCTGCATGATCCCCTTGCCGGACTCGAAAATCTCGCGCATCAATTCGCCCAGAATCAGTCGATCCCCATCCCCGTCCGCCCCTTCCATGGGCTGGAAGGAATAGATCACCTTGACCTTCTTCAGGTATTTGCGTAGCCGGCGTACAGCGGAAACCGGCCTGCAGGGGGTGATCTCCAGGAGAAATGTATTGATCTGCTTCATGCCCAGGGAGCCTTTTGAAACGGGCAGGCGTTCAAGAAAGGCGATCTCCCTGTCTTTTCCGTCGAGAATCACGAGGTGATCCCATTCCACAAGGTTCGTTCCGGCAACCTTGAACCGAGCATGGAGGTTTTCTCTATTGAGTCGGGCCTCCAGCTGCTCCAGTGGAATATAATCCTTCGAAGGAGTGAGAACCCGCATGTAATATGCCATTCAACTTCTCTGGTGTTCGTCGTTGTCGTTTCGCTGTCCTTGCCGGTTGATTTTCCCGATCACGTAAGCCGGTCGGGGCGACAACCGGAGAGCATCGCGGTTCCCGGTTAAATCGTTACATGGATCAAACACCCTGACGGAGGATTTGGCAAGTATTTTTTGCCATTGGAGAGAAAATCCACGCTGTGAAAAAGCCATGGGCCGGTACTGCCGGCACCCCCGCCGCGGGATAGGCGCGGGCGGAGATTCCGGCCGTGAATTCGGTTTGGCGGCTTTACGGATCATCCCCGGGATCATACGGGCCGTCGCAACAGGGAGCATTTATTTAATTGACAAAGATTTCCGGATTAAAGATAATAGAAAGGTATAATTTTGCATCCGAACTCCTGTTATCTTTAACAATCCTCTTCCATACGCCTGTGACGATAGCTTTACCCGAAGGCCGGGATCATTCAGCCCCGGGGTTCGGCTGTCCGTGATCCTTGATTTGCGGCTCAGGTGCGCTCTGGCGGCGAATCCATTTCCCGGTTTGGAAAGACGGGGCGAAACGGTGCTGTGTGTTGGGCAGCGTTTTTTTCACGCGGCAACACCCGGGGGATTCAGGGCGAGCGGGATTTTGCAATCGATCCGCAATCGGTCTGCGGCAGGTACAAGGCGGAATACCGCAAGGTTCGGGATGGTGGGCCTGCTCCCGATCAACGGGCGAAAGGGAGCGGTTCCTGAAGCGCGGGCACCGAAAGTTCCAGGGAGGAAGGCGGTTTCCCTTCGAGGGGGGCGATATGCCGCATTCAACCAATCCGGTACGTTACCGGTAAAAGGAGAAGTCATGAAGAAATGGGTTTACCTGTTTGACGAACTGGGCATCATCGAAGATAGGGTCGGGCGTGATTTTGAGAGCGTGAAGGCGCTTCTCGGCGGCAAGGGGGCGAATCTTGCCGAGATGGCGCGCATCGGGGTTCCCGTGCCGCCGGGGTTTACCGTCACCACCGAAGCCTGCAACGCCTTTCTGGCGGCCGGCATGGTGTTTCCGGAGGGGATGTGGGAGGAGGTGCAGGGGGCGTTGAAGGCGGTGGAGAAGCGATGCGGGAAAAAATTCGGGGACAGGGACAACCCCCTCCTGCTATCGTGCAGGTCGGGCGCAAGGACCTCCATGCCGGGGATGATGGATACGGTGCTCAACATCGGCATGAACGATGCGACCGCCCAAAGCATGATAAAACTCATTGGGGACGAGCGGTTTGTGTTCGACGCCTATAGAAGGCTGATCCAGATGTTCGGAACCGTTGTCATGGGAATTGCGGACGATCTGTTCGAAGATGTGATCACGCGTGTGAAGCGGGAAAGAAACGTGTTGAACGACGGTGACCTCGACGGCGGGGCATGGAAGGGGATCACGGCCGAATTCAAGGGGATTTTCAGGAGTCACGCCAGCCGCCATTTCCCGGAGGATCCGGTGGAGCAGTTGATCCTGGCAACCGAAGCGGTGTTCCGGAGCTGGAACGGAAAGCGGGCGGTGGACTACAGGAACGCGGCGGGCATCCCCCACGACCTGGGAACGGCGGTGAACGTGGTGACCATGGTATTCGGGAACATGGGCGCGGACAGCGCAACCGGGGTTGCCCTCACCCGGAACGGCACCACCGGTGAAAACCGCATCGAGGGGGATTATCTCACCAATGCCCAGGGGGAGGACGTGGTTGCCGGCATCCGCATGACGAACGACCTCTCGGAGCTGGAACGGGAGATGCCCCGGGCCTATTCCGAGTTCAGAGAGGTGGCGGAAAACCTTGAAAAACACTTCCGTGAGATGCAGGATGTCGAGTTCACCATCGAAAAGGGCAAGCTCTGGATGCTCCAGACCCGGGACGGTAAGCGGACGGCCCAGGCAGCGGTGCGCATCGCCGTTGAGATGGCCCGTGAAGGGTTGATCACCCGGGAGGAGGCGGTGAAACGGGTCTCCGCCGAACAGGTGGATTTCTTTCTCCATCCCCAGTTCGAAAGCGCGGCAATGAAGGCGGCAAGGGATTCGGGGAACCTTCTTGCCGAGGGCCTCAATGTGTCGCCGGGCGCGGCTTGCGGGGTGATCGCCCTGGATGCCGACCTAGCGGAAGCCTGGGCGACAAACGAGGGAAAAAAGGTGATCATGGTCCGTCCCGAGACAAAGCCCGACGATGTGCACGGCATGCTGGCGGCCGAGGGAATTCTCACCAGCCGGGGGGGGCGAACGAGCCATGCCGCCCTTGTGGCCCGGCAGTTTGGAAAACCCGCCGTGGTGGGGGTATCGTCCATGGAGATCGATATGAACCTCCGGCGGATCAAGGTGGGGGACAGGGTGATCACGGAGGGAAGCGTGATCTCCCTGGACGGAACCGGCGGGGAGGTCTACCTTGGGGAGCTTTCCACGAAGGTTCCGGACATCAAGGATCCCTGGCTCATGGAGCTCCTTGGCTGGGCGGACGATTTCCGCAAACTCGGGGTTTGGGCCAATGCCGATTATCCCCGGGACGCGGAGCGGGCCCTCTCCTACGGTGCCGAGGGGATCGGGCTCTGCCGGTCCGAGCACATGTTTTTCGAGGCGGAGCGCCTGCCCCTGTTTCAGAAGATGATCATGGCGGACCTGCCGAGCGAACAGCAGGAGGCCCTTGGCGCGCTTCTGCCCTTTCAGCGGGAGGATTTCGCCGGGTTGTTCCGCGTGATGGACGATCTGCCGGTGATCATCCGCCTCATCGATCCGCCCCTTCACGAGTTTCTGCCCAGCATCGTAGGCTTGATAAAAGAGCTTGCGGACCTGAAGCTCAGGTTGAAACATGCCGGGACCATGGGAGATATCGACGCCCTGCTCCTGGAGATCAAAGAGAAGGAAAATCTTCTTGCGCGCGCCGAAAGCCTTCGGGAGGAAAACCCCATGCTGGGCCTTCGCGGAGTGCGCCTGGGAATCCACATCCCGGAACTGACCTCCATGCAGGTGAGGGCCATTTTCGAGGCGGCCTGCATGGTCACGAGGGAGGGCAAGAAGGTCCGTCCCGAGGTGATGATCCCCCTCACAAGCCATGTGAACGAACTGAGGGTCCAGCAGGAGCGCCTGGAGGCGGAAGCGCAAAAGGTCATGGCGGAGCAGGGGATCACCGTCGATTACAAGTTCGGAACCATGATCGAGATCCCGAGGGCCGCCCTGACAACGGATGAGATCGCCGAGGTTGCCTCGTTTATCTCCTTCGGCACCAACGACCTCACCCAGACCACCTTCGGCATCTCCAGGGACGACGCCGAGGCCGGTTTTCTCATTGAGTACATGGAAAAGGGAATCCTCAAGGAGAACCCCTTTGCCGTTATCGATGCCGCCGGGGTGGGGGAGCTCATGCGGATATCCGTTGAAAAGGCAAGGGGGGCCCGGCCCGGCATGGAGTGCGGCATCTGCGGGGAGCACGGAGGAGAACCAAGGTCCATCGCCCTCTGCCATGAACTGGGGCTCAACTACGTGTCCTGTTCTCCGTTCAGGGTACCGGTGGCCCGCCTTGCGGCCGCACACGCGGCACTGACCCGCAGGGAAAAAGCCGTGTCCGCAAGGGAACCATCCCTTGACCATTCCGGGGAGCGGCCCAACTGAGCCATTACGGCAAGGCAATCGCATGTGGATTTTTGAGTAATTTGATTTCATTCAGCCGGCGGTTGATGCCCATTGATTCTAGCGGCTTGAGCCTTGTCCGGCGGGCATGTCCGCCCTGCATGCGCTTGCCTTCTCCGTTGCCGCCCTTGCTTTTTTTTTTCCGATCTAATATGTGGAGATTTCAGACACCTCGGAGCGCCGGGGGGAAACTGTTGACCGGGATTAAATTGGCGGGGCGGGTTCAGATGGAAAATACCGTAATACTCTATGATGTAAAGGCAGAACACTGGCTCGAATATACCCGGCCCGTGGAGGTGGTTTCAACCCATGAGATAGGGGAGGTGCTCCCCGGGATTCGGCACCTGGAAGCGCGCGTTGACCGGGAGGGGCTTTTCGCGGCCGGGTTTATCGGCTACGAGGCGGCCCCCGCCTTTGATCCCTGCCTGCCCGCGAAGGAGAAACAGGGGCTTCCCCTGATCTGGTTCGGCCTCTTTGAAGAGGCCCGGATCATCGATTTGCCCCCCATGGAAAGTCCGTATTGCGGGGAGTCCCTGGACTGGACCGCTTCGGTTACAAAGGACGCCTACAACAGGGCCCTTGACGGGGTCAAGGAGTGCATCCAAAGGGGGGATACCTACCAGGTGAACTACACCCTTCGCCTCTCCTCGCCCTTTACGTCGGACCCTTTCGATTTTTTCCTGGGCCTCATGGGGAACCACCGGCGGGAGTATGCGGCTTTCGTGGATACGGGGGAATACGCGATCTGCTCCATCTCTCCGGAACTCTTCTTCAGGCTCGACGGAACCCATCTGGTCTCCAAACCCATGAAGGGAACCGCCGCAAGGGGGATGACCCTGGAACAGGACAGGGAGCAGAAGGCCTGGCTGAAAAATTCCATCAAGAACCGGGCCGAAAACGTGATGATCGTGGACATGATAAGAAACGACATGGGCCGCATCGCGGAGACCGGAACCGTTGCGGTGCCGAGCCTCTTTTCCGTGGAGCGGTACCCCACGGTTCTCCAGATGACATCGACGGTGACATCGAAGGTAAGCGCCTCCTTTTGCGACATCCTTTCGGCCCTCTTTCCCTGCTCCTCCATCACGGGCGCGCCCAAGCGCCGCACCATGGAGATCATCGAGGAACTCGAAACCACCCCAAGGGGCATCTACACCGGATCCATCGGTTATCTTTCGCCCGGAAGAAAGTCCCAGTTCAATGTCGCGATTCGAACGGTCATGATCGATAAGGATCAACAGCGGGCGGAGTACGGCGTGGGAGGAGGGATCGTCTGGGATTCCGATACCCGCGAGGAGTACGAGGAATGCCGGATAAAGGCAAGGGTGCTCACCCGCCCTCAAAAAAAGTTTTCCCTGCTCGAAACACTGCTCTTCCATCCCGGAGAGGGGTACTTTCTTTATGAAGATCACCTGGACCGCATGGCGGGTTCGGCGATTTACTTTGATTTCGACTTCTCCAGGGAAGAGATCGAGGAAAAGCTTCTGGCCGTGGCGGCAACCCTTCGAGACGACGGGAAACGCGTCGCTGCGGGCGGGATGCCGCGAGGGGCCGGAATCTCCCGTGGACTTTCCCATGCTGCGGAGAATAAAGGGCCCGGTTATAAGGTCAGGCTCCTTCTCGAACAGGGGGGCGGGATCACCTGTGAGGCGGAGTCCCTGCCCGAACCCTCCGGCGCAAAACCGGTCATGTTGAAAATCGCAGGTTCCCCGGTGAACAGCGCGAATCCGTTTCTCCACCACAAGACCACCCGCCGGGAAATCTACACGGAGGCAAAGGCCTCGCGCCCCCTTTGCGACGATGTGGTGCTGTACAACGAAAGGGGAGAGGTAACCGAAACGACCATCGCCAATATCGTGGTGAAAATTGGAGAAAAACTCTACACCCCGCCCGTAACGAGCGGACTCCTTGGGGGGGTGTTCCGGGGCAATCTCCTTGAAAAGGGCGAGGTGGAAGAGAGGGTCGTCGACCTTGAAACCCTTTGCCGGTGCGATGGGATATTTCTCGTGAACTCGGTTCGAAAATGGCGGAAGGCCGTTATCGACCTTTCGGATGTGACCGTATCCCTGAACAATTGATGCCCCGGCGCGCACTTGATCCTGCACAATCGATCCTCGGTGTGCCGGGGTTTTTATCCCTCTTCCTCAACACTTGAAGTTCGACAGGATTGACGTGTTTTCCTCCGCCAGTTGCCGTATCTCCCGGAAGGAAGCCCTGATCGCTTCGTCGTCGCCTCTTTCGGGCAGTTCCTTCATGGCCTCGTCGATTTTTCCAAGGAGGATGCGATCATTCCTTCTGGCGGCTTCGATTCTTTCGCCGATGCTTTCCACCATGGTGTTGAAAAGCCTGCTCTCCTTCTTCAGGTAGTCGTTCTTCCGAAGGGTGATCCTTGCCGAAAGGTCTCCCCCCTCGACGGCCCTGAAGGTTCTTGCAAAGTTCACCATGGGGCCGCAAAAGCGATGGGTGACCACCAGAAGATGGAGGATGTAGAAAAATATGAGAATGAGCATGAGGGGAACCAGGTA
>PPCM01000253.1_pt1 | contig 64523 bp, 67 predicted proteins | sample 1555541 | NCBI WGS metagenome assembly PPCM01 (sample SAMN05284479, study PRJNA326546) | Marine sediment metagenome, whole genome shotgun sequencing project. | isolation source: marine sediment | place: Germany: Wadden Sea | collected 2012-09-05 | reverse complement strand
TTTATTGTTAGATCCAATCATTTATGCTCAAGAGTTACTTCGAAAAATGGATGAACATGGTGCGAAAGCATGGCTGGTAAATACTGGCTGGGTTGGCGGCCCTTACGGAGTTGGAAATAGAATGGGATTACCGGAAACACGTCAGATTATTGATGAGATTTTAAGTGGAAATCTTAATAATCAAGAATTTGGTACGCTTCCAATTTTCAATATGAGAATACCTCGTACTATAGCTGGGGAAGAAGCACTGTATCTAAATCCTCGCCGATTATGGGATAATCCAAAAGATTGGGATGTTGCAGCTAAAGATTTAGCAACCAAATTCATTAGAAATTTCGATCAGTTTACTGATAATCCTGAAGCTGCTGAATTGGTTTCTGCTGGTCCAATTTTGCCTGAATAAAACTATATATACTTATTCAAAATAGAATCCACTATTAAAGTGGATTTTTTTTAGTTTAATGATAATTCAATTACTTCTACTAACTCACCATCATTATAGATGTTAAGAGAGTAAGGAAGTTCGATGTCGAAGAAGTTATAACTCCTTAACTGATGCATGTAGATTGATGAAGCCGACATTGATATTTCCCCATCATATGGTAAAAACGAATAAGGATTATCTCCAAATGGTCTTTGAACGATACCGCAAATTAAGTGTCCATCAATTTCTTGATATAAGCAAGAAGTTATGATGATGTTTTCCTCATTTATAGTAATGGTTGGTTCGATTGTGACGAAAGGGTCACCACCTTTAAGTTGATTCACGTGAGTAATCGTTCTAGGTGTTTCTTTTATGGATAAAAAATCTTCTCCATTAGTTTTAATGATATACTCTGCGACTGGTAATGTTAATACTCCAATTAATAATCCTATAAGTAATACAAGTAATCCTCTCATATAGCCTCCTAGTTTGAAATGCATATTTATATTAATTGACTCTAACTCTACTTGTCATTCTATTATAATGAAGCGGATTATGCAAACTAGCCTTATCTAATGAGCAATTATTGGGAGGTGTGATGGAACAGTTAAAAGAAATCTGTATACGTGGTTTTGATGAAAAATAGTTACATTTTAGTTATGTGTTGAAAGATATTTTTAATATGTTACAATACGTTTGTCAGTATAATTTTTCTGTTTGTAATGGGTTGATTACAAACTAATTCTAATTGTAGAGAGGAAAGTATATGAAAAAAGTATATTTAGTAGCGGCTAAAAGAACGGCTATCGGTAATTTTTCGGGAACATTATCTACCGTATCAGCTGGAGATTTAGGAGCACAAGTAGTAAAGAATATTTTAGAAGAAACTAAGTTTGATCCAAAAAATTTAAGTGAAGTAATAGTAGGAAATGTATTACCAGCTGGACAAGGTCAAGGAATTGGTAGACAAGTTTCTATTAAGGCAGGGGTTCCTGCTGAAGTACCTGCATATGCAGTTAACATGGTATGTGGATCTAGTATGAAAGCGATGATGGATGGATATTTAAAAATCCAAACAGGATGGGATGACGTTGTGATTGCTGGTGGAACTGAGAATATGAGTCAGGCACCACATTTATTAACTAAATCTAGAACAGGTCAAAAGCTAGGAGATATGAAGGCGATTGATCATATGGTATATGATGCATTAACAGATGCGTATGAAGGATATCATATGGGTATTACTGCTGAAAATATTGTTGATAAGTATGAACTTACAAGAGAAGCACAAGATAAGTTCGCTATTTCTTCACAAGAAAAGGCGATTGCGGCAGTTGATGCTGGTAAGTTTACTGAGGAAATTGTACCAGTTGAAGTTAAATCAAGAAGAGAAGTTATTACGTTTGATACAGATGAGTATCCGAATAGAAGAACTAGTGAAGAGAAGTTAAATTCTTTAAGAGCAGTGTTTAAAAAGGATGGTACTGTAACTGCTGGTAATGCGAGTGGTATTAATGATGGAGCTGCATTCTTAATGTTAGCGTCGGAAGAAGCTGTTGAAAAGTATAACTTAAAACCTATGGCCGAAATAGTTTCAGTTGGTCAAGGTGGAGTAGACCCGTCTATTATGGGTATGGGACCAGTTCCTGCGATTGATATGGCATTGAAACAAGCTGATATGAAATTAAGTGATATGGAATTATTAGAGTTAAATGAAGCATTCGCTGCACAGAGTTTAGGTGTAGTAACTCAGTTATCACTTGATCATGATTTAACAAAAAAAGAAATTATGGAAAGAACGAATGTTAATGGTGGAGCGATTGCCTTAGGTCATCCTGTAGGTACATCTGGTGCTAGAATCGTTGTTACATTAATACATGAAATGAAAAAACAAAATAAAGAGTATGGACTTGCTTCACTATGTATAGGTGGTGGAATGGGTACAGCTGTTATTATAAAAAACGTTTAGGAGACTAATTATGAGATTAGAGAATAAGGTAGCTATCATTACTGGTGGAGCTAATGGAATTGGTAAAGAGATGGCAGTATTGTTTGCGAAAGAAGGAGCGAAAGTAATCGCTGCTGATATGGCTGAATTAAGTTATACAGAAGAAAATGTTGAAGGGTATTTGTTAAATGTAACAGATGCTTCTGCTTGTGCTGAATTGGCTGAGTATGCAAAAGAGAAGTACGGTAAAGTTGATATTTTAGTTAATAACGCTGGTATCACAAGAGATGCGTTAACACATAAGATTACAGAAGAGATGTGGGATTTAGTAATTGATGTAAACCTTAAAGGTGTTTTCAATATGACTAAACCAGTTGGATTAGATATGATGTTCGCTGGAAGTGGATCTATCATTAACATATCTTCAGTAGTTGGAGAGTACGGGAATGTTGGTCAAGCGAATTATGCAGCTACAAAAGCTGGATTATTTGGATTAACAAAGTCTTGGGCTAAAGAGTATGCAAGAAAAGGAGCTCAAGTAAGAGTGAATACGATTGCACCTGGTTATATCATGACGGATATCTTAAAAACAGTACCTGAAGACTTACTTAATAAATTTGCGAAATCAACAATGTTAGGAAGACTTGGTCAACCTGAAGAGATTGCGAAAGTAGCATTATTCTTAGCGAGTGACGAATCTAGTTACATTACTGGAACTAATATTTCAGCTAATGGTGGGATGCGTTTATAATGATTGGTAAAAAAATAACTGAGTTAAGTGTTGGAGATTTTAAAGAGTATGTAAAAGTGATCACTGAAAGAGATGTTGAATTATTTGGTGAAGTAACTGGAGATATGAATCCTGCACACTTTGATGAAGAGTATGCATCAAAAACAATGTTTAAAAAAAGAATAGCTCACGGTATGTTATGTGGTAGTTTATTCTCAACTGTAATCGGTACTGAATTACCGGGTTATGGAACGATTTATATGAAACAAGATCTTAAGTTCACTGCTCCTGTATATTTCGGAGACACTTTAACTGCTAGAGTTGAAGTAGTTGAGATTCATCAAGAGAAGAACAGAGTAGTTCTGTTAACTGAAACTAAGAATCAAGATGATAAAGTGGTTATTACTGGTCAAGCGCTAGTAATGCCTCCAAGATAAAAAAAAGGGCAAATCTATTTGCCCTTTTACATTGTCTCTTTTATAGCGTTAAGTACTGCTCCTCTAAATCCTTGTTCCTCTAGTTTAGAAACAGCTTTAATTGTTATTCCGTTAGGAGAACATACTTGATCTCTTAATTCTGCAGGATGTTTTTTGGTTTGTTTATACATTTCTCCCGCACCGATTAATGTTTCAGCAGCTAGTTGATATGATAGTTCTTTTGATAACCCGTTCATGATTCCTGCCATGCCCATACTTTCTAATAATTCGAATACAATTGCGATACCACTTCCTGCTACACCGATTGTTGATGCGATTAAGTGTTCCGCTACTTTGTGAACGTATCCTAGTTTGTTCATTGAATCCATAAACTGTTTCATTGACGTTTCAAACCCCTCAATGATGTTGTGAGAAATAATTGAAACGCCTTTGTTTACTGATATAGAAGTGTTTGGCATATACCTTACGACTCCTTTGTGGTTAAACATTATTTCAAGATCATTTATAGAGTGACTTGGTGAAAGTGAAATTAATAATGTTGTATCTTTGATGTAGCTTTTAATTTCTTGTGCCAAGTTTGAGAATTCTTCTGGTTTTACACATAAGAATATTACGTCTGATTTTTCTGTTAATTCAGTGTTTGAAACGAAACCTGTTTTTTTGACTATGTCTGAGATTATAACCTCATTATTTAAACCATTGGCAATTGCTTGTCCAATGTTACCGTATCCTATTAGTCCTATCATTTTATACCTCCTAAGTCTTTACACTAGGACTTATTATACAGTTCCTTCTGTGAGGTAACAAGTGAAATACTGTGAAAATTTTACATTTTTTCTTTCATTAATGAATGTTAATTCTAGGTTAAAAATTGGTTGTTTGAAATAGTTTGATAAACGTAATAAAACGGTGTGTGTAAGAACGGTTTCATTAGTGGAAGTTTTTAGGATAAATGGTGTTGTTTATGGTTAATTTGTGTGTTAAAATAAGTCGATAATTAATATCGAGTGGAGGAGCATATTGGTGAATAACCTACTGGAGCTGGCAACGTTGAAGGTAGCAAGACTGATTATGCCGAAACTTTAGAAACTGCCCAAGTCTAAAGTTGGACTTATTCTGGATAGGAATAAGGCTGTCATTATTATTTAATGGAGAACCACCGACCGTATTTCGTATGCGGTCGGCTTTTAATTGTCTAATATTGAAAGCGTTTTTAGGGAGGAATGAAAATGAAATCAATGATTAGGTTAAGAATGAGTGCGCATGACGCTCACTACGGTGGGGGTCTAGTAGATGGTGCTAGAATGCTTGCTCTATTTGGTGATGTTGCTACTGAACTACTAATTAAGAATGATGGTGATGAAGGATTATTTAAGGCATATGATATGGTAGAGTTTTTAGCGCCTGTTTTTGCAGGAGATTATATTGAAGCTAAAGGTGAAATTGTATCTATGGGTAACTCTTCGAGAAAAATGGTATTTGAAGCTTATAAAGTAATTGTACCAAGACCAGATATTTCAGACAGTGCATGTGATGTTTTAGAAGAACCAATTTTGGTTGCTCGTGCGTCTGGAACTTGTGTTGTGCCAAAGAAAAATCAAAGAAAGTAGGTATTGTATGGAAAAGTTAATTATAACTGCTGCGATATGCGGAGCAGAAGTGACGAAAGATCACACTGATGCGATTCCTTACACTATTGAAGAAACGGTAAGAGAAGCTAAGGCTGCTTATGATGCGGGTGCTGCGATTATTCACTTACACGTTCGTGAAGATGATGGAACTCCAACACAGAGTAAGGAAAGATTTTTGAAAGCTATTGAAGCGATTAAAAAGGAATGTCCTGATGTAATTGTTCAACCATCTACTGGTGGAGCTGTTGGGATGACGGTTGAGGAAAGACTTCAACCAACTGAGTTAGATATTGAAATGTGTACACTTGATTGCGGAACACTTAATTTTGGTGGGGATGAGATATTTGTTAACACTGAAAATGAGATTATTGAGTTCGCTAATAGAATTCAATCAAGAGGGATTAAACCTGAGCTTGAGTGTTTTGAAAAAGGTCACATTGATATGGTAAAACGTCTGGCTAAAAAAGGAATTATTAAAGGTCCAATGCACTTTAGTTTTGTACTAGGTGTGAATGGTGGACAATCTGGAGAGTTAAGAGATTTCTTATTCTTAAAAGATTCTTTACCTATGGGGTCAACATTTAGTGTGGCTGGTGTAGGTAGATATGAGTACCCACTTGCGGTTGCTTCTATTATTGAAGGCGGACATGTAAGAGTTGGGTTAGAAGATAATATTTATATTCGTAAAGGTGTTTTGGCTAAATCAAATGGTCAGTTAGTTGAAAAGGTTGTTCGACTTGCATTTGAGTTTGGTAGAGAAATCGCAACGCCTGATGAAGCTAGAAAAATTTTGGGAATGGGTGAGTAGTATGGAAAAAGGATGTAGATTTGGAACTCATAGAGTTATTAAACCAAAAGGAGTTTTACCACAAGCAGCAGGTAAAATTGATAATACAATGGAAATTAGAAGTAATGAGATCTTAATTGATGTTATTACATTGAATATTGATTCAGCAAGTTTTACTCAAATTAAGGAAGCTTGTAAGTCAAGAGTAGAGATGATGGAAGAAGTGATTCTTGATATCGTTAATCAAAGAGGGAAAATGCAAAATCCTGTTACAGGTTCAGGAGGAATGTTAATTGGTAAGATTAAAGAAATTGGTCCTGATTTTCCTGATAAGTCTTTAAGTGTCGGAGATACTATAGCTACACTTGTTAGTTTAAGTTTAACTCCACTTAAAATCGAAAAGATTAAAGAGATTAAACTAGAGAATGATCAAGTAGATGTTGAAGCTGAAGCGATTCTATTTGAGAGTGGTATTTATGCTCAAGTACCTAGTGATATGCCTGAAAAATTAGTATTAGCTGCATTAGATGTAGCTGGAGCTCCTGCTCAAACTGATAAGTTAGTTAAAGAAGGAGATACTGTAGCTGTTGTTGGTGCTGCTGGTAAATCAGGGGTTTTATGTTGTTACCAAGCGAAGAAAAAAGCTGGTAAAGACGGGAAAGTAATCGGAATCGTTCCGTTTGAGTCTCAAGTAGAAGGATTACGTGCATTGGATGTTTGTGATGAGATTATTGTTGCGGATGCTACGAATGCAGTAGATGTATATGAAAAAGTAATCGCAGTTAATGGGGATCAAGTAGATGTTTCTATTAATGTTGTTAATGTTGATAATTGTGAGATGAGTTGTATTTTAATTACGAAAGACAGTGGAGTAGTTTACTTCTTCAGTATGGCAACTTCATTTACGAAAGCAGCTCTAGGAGCTGAAGGTGTTGGTAGTGATGTTACTATGATTGTTGGAAATGGTTATACGAAAGGTCATGCTGAGTTAACACTTAAATTAGTTAGAGAAGCTAAAGAGATTAGAGAGTTATTCGAAAAAATTTATGCATAAAGCGTTTATTGTTTCTAGTTTTACACTAAATGGTGTAGGCGGAAATAAAGCGGGAGTTGTTTTTGAGTCTGTTAATGACTCTATGAAACAATTGATTGCGAAAGAACTTGGTTTCTCTGAGACGGTATTTGTAGAAGGTAATCGATTTAGATATTTTACTCCAAATAGTGAAATTAACTTTTGTGGACATGCCACATTAGCTGCACTTAGTCTAATGGATTATGAGGAATTAAACATTGAGACAAATGAGTTTACGATAAAAGCTTTTAAAGATCCGGTTCCTAGGTTTAAAACAGATAATGGTAAAGTCATTAATCAACCAATTGATGAAGAGTCTGTGTTAAGAAGTTTAGGGATCACTTATACTGACGTTGGATCATATGGAATGGATATTGTATATGCTGGTTTGAATGATTTGTTTATTCACGTGAATGATTTAAGTAGAGTTGTGCCTGATTATAGGTTGATTTCAAAAATGAGTGAAGAATTGAATGTTGTAGGTTATCATGTTTATTCGCTTCATGATGAATATGATGCGAATACAAGAAATTTTGCACCTCTTTATGATATTAATGAGGAAAGTGCTACTGGAAGTGCAAATGCTGGATTAGCTTATTTATTAAGTTTAAAGAATCCAAAAAAGAAATATAGATTTTTACAAGGTGAGGCAATGAATGAGTTGTCTGAAATAATAATAGTTATCGATAACGGTATATACATCTCAGGAGAAGCATCTTTGCTAGGTACTGTGTCGGTTGGAGGAAAAAATGTTAAAGCTTAATGAAGAATATTTAACTAGACGTCAAAAATATTTTCCGAATGTATCTGATGCTGATTGGAATGATTGGCATTGGCAGGTTCAAAACAGAATTGATAGTTTAGAGAAAATTGAACAATATATTAAATTAAGTGATTTCGAAAAGGAATCAATTAAGAGAGTTTTAGATAAATTTAGAATGGCGATAACGCCATATTACTTCTGTTTAATGGATGCAGAAGATGAAAAATGTCCAGTACGTTTACAAGCAGTTCCGACGATTGCTGAAACGCACGTTGGTGCATTTGACTTGGAAGATCCTTTACATGAAGATGGAGATTCACCAGTACCTGGGTTAACTCATAGATATCCAGATAGAGTGTTATTCTTAATTACGGATATGTGTAGTATGTATTGTAGACATTGTACTCGTAGAAGAATGGCAGGAGCTACTGATGCGCAGTTCGGATTAGAAAGAATTGATGCAGCGATTGAATATATTAAAAATACTCCAGTAATCAGAGACGTATTATTAAGCGGTGGAGATGCATTGCTTGTTTCTGACGAAAGAATTGAATATATCATTAAAAAGTTAAGAAGTATTGAGCATGTTGAAGTGATTAGAATAGGGTCTCGTACACCAGTTGTACTACCTCAACGTATTACTCCTGAGTTTGTTAATATGCTTAAGAAGTATCATCCGATATGGTTAAATACTCATTTTAATCATTCAAAAGAGATCACAGTTGAATCTAAAAGAGCGATTGATTTAATGGCTGATGCTGGTATTCCTTTAGGGAATCAATCAGTATTGTTAAGAGGCGTTAATGACTGTGTAAATACAATGAAGAAATTAGTTCAAGACTTGGTTGCGATGCGAGTGAGACCTTATTACATTTATCAATGTGATATGGCTACTGGTATTGAACACTTTAGAACACCAGTATCAAAAGGGATTGAGATTATTGAAGCGTTACGTGGAAACACTTCTGGATTCAGTGTACCTACATTTGTAGTAGATGCTCCAGGTGGTGGAGGTAAGATTCCAGTTATGCCTCAGTACTTGATTTCTCAAGCACCAGGAAAAGTAGTGTTAAGAAACTTTGAAGGTGTAATCACAACTTATACTGAACCAACAGATTATGACAATTCATGTGACTGTGAGTATTGTACAGGAGATGAGGTTGCTAAATCGACTGGTATAGCTAAGTTAATTAGAGGTGAGGGAATTTCTCTTGAACCTACTGATTTAGCTAGAAAAGTGAGAAATGATAAGTAGTGAAAATTAACTATAAAAGTCTATCAATTATAGGAATGCAAAAGAATGCTGGAAAGACTACTTGTTTAAACAGCATTCTTGAACATAATTCTGATTTGACCATTGGGTTAACATCAATTGGTAGAGATGGTGAAAAAGAAGATAGTGTTTATAAAGTTTCAAAACCAAGTATATTCGTAAATAAAGGTACACTAGTCGCAACTACTGATGATTGTTTAAAGAACTCTAGTTGTGAGTATTCAATTCTTCATAAAACAAATATAAACACTCCACTTGGTGTGGTTTATATTATCAAAGTGACGACTGCTGGGTTTATAGATTTAGCGGGTCCATCTTTTAACAAGCAAATTAATGAAGTGAAAGAATACATGGGTGATGTTGATCTATTTATTGTTGATGGAGCTTTCTCTAGAAAACAAATGGCATCTAATGAGGAACTTGAAGCGACGATTTTGGTTACTGGAGCTAGTTACAGTAAGGATATAGATGAAGTAGTTAGAGAGACTGTTGTTACTTACGACTTACTTAATCTACCAAAAGGAAACCTTAAGGAATCTTATTTTGATTCAGCGGTTACTCTGATTGGGGATACTGTAAGAACACTTGATTTAAACACATCTCTTGGCTCAGCTGAAGAGATTGTAAATGAAATTGATTCTACAGTCACTGACATTGTGTTGTCAGGAGCATTGACTGAGGAATTGGTTGATGAATTAAAGCATAACCGACATAGGATAAAAGATATTACGATTCACATTAAAGACGGAACTAAAGCATTCTTAAGATATGATTTTTATCAGTATTTAAAGAAGATGAATATCTCTTTAAGAGTACTGCATAGTATTAATTTGATAGCTTTAGTTTATAACCCATATTCACCACTTGGGTATGAGTTTGATGATGAAGAGTTTAAGGAAAAACTGTCTAAACATATAGACATACCAATTATAAATGTATTAAGAAAAGGGAGGGATTCGGATGAGTAAGTTAAATATAGATTTCTCTAAGGTTGCTAAATCTAGAGAGATAGCTGCTGAAATCGCAGAAACTACTCAAGAGTTTATCGATATCCACTCAACAGTAACAGTAGAAAGAGCAGTGTGTCGTTTACTAGGAGTTGACTCAGTTGATGAGTTTGATGTTCCATTACCGAATGTAGTAGTGGACCACGTTGTTAGAGATGGTAAAGAGGGTAGAGGAGTTGCATATTATTTAGGTAATGCAATTTTAGAAACTGGTTTATCACCTCAGGAAATAGCTGTTAAGGTTGGAAAGGGAGAGCTAAGCTTAACTGATATTAAAGAACGTAGTATTGAAGAAATCAAAACTGCAATTTATGATATCACTAGAATTTATTTAGATAAAGTAAAAGTAAATAGAAAAGATAGAGATGCGTATTATGAAAGATTTGGTGTAAAGGATGGACCAGAACTTTATTTAATCGTAGCTACAGGAAATATATATGAGGATGTTGTACAAGCACAAGCAGCAGCTCGTCAGGGCGCAGATATTATCGCTGTAATTCGTACAACGGGACAAAGTTTATTAGATTACGTACCATACGGACCAACTACGGAAGGTTTTGGTGGAACGTATGCTACTCAAGAAAACTTCAAAATTATGCGTAAAGCATTAGATGAAGTTGGAGAAGAACAAAAAAGATATATCAAATTAGTAAACTACGCAAGTGGACTATGTATGCCAGAAATAGCGGCGATGGGTGCACTTGAGAGACTGGATGTTATGTTAAATGATTCTCTTTACGGAATACTGTTTAGAGATATTAACATGAAACGTACATTCGTTGATCAATACTTTTCAAGAGTAATTGATTCTTATGCAGGTATTATAATTAATACTGGAGAAGATAACTATTTAACTACTGCTGATGCGGTTGAGGAAGCTCATACTGTTTTAGCTAGTCAGTTTATTAATGAACAATTTGCGTTGTTCGCAAAATTACCAGAACCACTTCAAGGACTGGGACATGCATTTGAGATTAACCCAGACGTTGAAAATGGATTCTTGTTTGAAGTAGCACAAGCTCAAATGGCTCGTGAAATCTTCAAAGATGCACCACTTAAATATATGCCACCTACGAAGTTTATGACTGGTAATATTTATAGAGGTCACGTACAAGATGCATTGTTTAATATAACTACTATTCTTACGAATCAGAAGATTCACCTTTTAGGAATGATGACTGAAGCGATTCATACTCCATTCTTAAGTGACAGAGCTTTAGCTATCGAGAATGCGAATTATATATTCAAGACAATGGCTAATATCAGTGATGAGATTGAGTATAAGAGTGGTGGAATTATCCAAACAAGAGCGAGTGAAGTTCTTGATAAAGCTCATGACTTATTGGCTGAGATCCGTGATACTGGAATGTTTGAGACAATTGAACAAGGTATCTTTGCGGGTGTTAAGCGTGGTAGAGATATGGGTAAAGGTCTTAAAGGTGTATTTAAAAAAGATGAGTTATACTTCAACCCTGTTTTGGAAATGATGTTAGCTGAATTAGGAGGTGAGTAATGTGGAAAAATTAATTTTACCTTATGGTGATACTGAGAATGATGGTAAGGTTCAAGTATCTTTTACATTACCGTTACCTGCAGATGAGTTGGCTTATGAAGCAGCGTTAGAAGTAGCTAGAGGAATGAATTTAGAGAATCCGAGTGTTGCTCATCAAGAGAGTTTGGATAAGAACTTTTCATTCTACGTTGTATATGGTTCATTTAAGAAACAAGTAGATACTTCAAAAATAAAAATTGAAACAGTAGATACTGACAAAATGGATATGTACGGTGTACAAAATTATATTAAAGAACATATTAAAAGAGACGTTGTAGTAGTTGGTGCTGCGACTGGAACAGACGCGCACACTGTAGGGATTGATGCGATCATGAATATGAAGGGATTCGCAGGTCACTACGGGCTGGAACGTTATAAAGGAATTGAAGCTCTGAACTTAGGGAGTCAGGTTCCAAATGAAGAGTTAATTAAAAAGGCAATTGAGTTAAAAGCGGATGCTATTTTAGTATCTCAAGTAGTTACTCAAAAAGAGGTTCACGTTAATAACATGGCCAATTTGATTGAACTTTTAGAAGCTGAAGGAATTAGAGATAAAATCATTGTGGTTGCAGGTGGACCAAGAATTACACATGATTTAGCTAAGGAGTTAGGTTACGACGCTGGTTTTGGTGCGAAGAAGTATGCAGATGATGTTGCTTCATTTGTAGTTCAAGAATTAGTTAACCGTAACTTACAGTAGGAGACTATATGAAAAAACTAATAGAACAAAATGATTTTAAATCAAAACTATTTGATGGAATGAGTATAATGGTTGGTGGATTTATGGCTGTAGGGACTCCTGAGTTATTAATCGATTTAATCTTAGAAACAGAAGTAAAGGATCTTACTATTATCTGTAATGATGCAGGATTACCTGAAGCAGGTGTTGGTAGATTAATAGGTGCGGGAAGAGTATCTAAACTGATTGCTTCTCATATCGGTTTAAATCCTGAAGCTGGAAAGTTAATGGGTGAGGAAAAAATGGAAGTAATTCTTACTCCTCAAGGGACATTAGCGGAACAAATTAGAGCTGGTGGATCAGGTTTAGGTGGATTTTTAACTCCAACTGGATTCGGTACTATGGTTCAAGAAGGAAAAGAAATTATCACTGTTGATGGTGTAAGTTATATTTTAGAGAAACCTCTAAAAGCTGACATGGCTCTAATCTTAGGTGATAAAGTAGATAAAAAGGGTAATACAATTTATAGATTAACAACTAGAAACTTTAACCCATTAATGGCGACTGCTACTGAAACTGTAGTATGTCAGGCTAGAAATATTGTAGAAATTGGTAGCTTAGATCCGGATGCAATTCACACTCCTCATATCTTTGTTGACTATATTGTGGAGGGTTAATATGGATATTAAAGAGATAATTGCGAAACGTGTCGCAAGAGAGTTACATGACGGTGATGTTGTTAATTTAGGTATTGGACTACCTACTTTAGTAGCTAGTTATATCAATGGAGATAAGGAAGTTACTTTCCAATCTGAAAATGGTATGTTAGGTTTAACTGGAAAACCAGCTGAGGGTGAAGAAGATTTTGATTTATCTAATGCAGGTGGTCAACCAATAACAATGAGTAAGGACGGAGTAACGTTCGATAGTTCAACTTCATTCGGTATTATCAGAGGTGGACATGTTGATGCTACTGTATTAGGGTCTTTACAAGTTGATGAAGAAGGAAATATCTCTAACTGGATTATTCCTGGTAAAATGGTTCCTGGTATGGGTGGAGCTATGGATTTAGTAGTTGGAGCTAAAAAAGTAATTGTCGCAATGACACATACTTCAAGAGGAAAACTTAAGATTCTTAAAAGATGTACTCTTCCGTTTACAGCTGTTAAACAAGTAAATATGATTGTTACTGAGCTAGGTGTAATGGAAGTTACTGATAAAGGTATCGTCTTAAAAGAAATTCGTGACGGAGTTACTGTAGAAGAAGTTCAAAATCAAACAGAGGCTAAATTGATTATTAGCCCTGATTTAAAGCCTATGGAATTTTAGTGTATAAAAAATAATTTGATTAATTTAAAGGAATTTGATATAATTCAATTGGAATTACAAATTCCTTTTTAAATATAAACAGGAGGATAAGTTATGTTTTATATTATATTATCAATAATTTTATTTATCGTATTATTTATCGTATTTGGATTTGATTATACTCAAAAAAGATGGAGATTAAATGCGAAACAGTTATTATCTGTTTTAGGTTTACTTCCAATCATATTTGGAATGTTTGTAATGGTGAATGCCAACAGAGTTGGTGTATTGTTTGATCCATTAGGTGGTGGAGTTCAGGATGTATTACTTCAAGAGGGATTACAAGTTAAAGCACCGTACCAAACTGTCTATGAGCTAAGTACTGAAGTAACAGAGATTACTTTCCAAGATATTTCTGTTCAAACTTCAGATTCACAATGGATGAATACTACAGTACAACTACAAGTATCAATTGATAAAGCGAGAGCGTTTGATTATTTCAAAAAACATAGAGACAAAGATCTTGATCAAATTCAGTCGATTTTAAAATCTACTGCGCAAAGGGAAATTGAGATTGTAGCTACGCAGTACACAGTTTTTGAGGTTCTTGGTGAAAGAAGAACTGATGTAGTTAGTGAAGCTATTTTGAGATTGACAGAAGAGTTAATCAAGGATGGTATCGTACTTCAAAGACTTGTATTGGTAGATACTGATGCAGGGGATGCAATTGAAGCTTCGATTGCTTTGGAAGCTGCGGCTAAAAAAGAAGCTGAAGCTGCGGAACATTTAAAAGAAAAGACTCGTTTAGAGGGAGAAGCTTTAGTAATTAAAGCAGAAAAAGAAAAAGAAGCGAATGAGTTGTTAACACTTTCATTAACTCCAGAAGTATTAGAGAAAATGCGAATTGATCTATACATGGAAAAATGGGACGGTAAATTACCAACTGTTGTTAGTGGAGACGGTTCTGGTTTAATTATTGATATTTCAGGAATGGAAACTGAGTAAAACGAAAAGGTGGGGAAACTCACCTTTTTTTTGATTAAATTTTAGTTTGATATCAAAATAAACCGGATTGTGTGACTTAAATCACGGAAATGGTAAGAATAAAGGAGCATAATAAGATTGTAAATAGGAGGTATTTATATGAGCGAATTTATTAATAACTCACTTGAGAGACAGGAACAACTAAAAAAAATTATAAGAGACATACATAAAGGTATGGATTTAGAAGAAGCTAAAAAGATTTTTAAAGAGCAGTTCGAAGAAGTATCGACTGATGAAATTACACAAATGGAACATTCACTAATTGAAGATGGTATGAGCATAGAAGAAGTACAAGGACTATGTGATGTACATGCTGCACTTTTTGATGGATCAATTAGTGATATACATCTTGCGAAAGATTTAACAGCTGTACCAGGACATCCTGCAAAAGTGTTTAAGGATGAAAATGAAAGAATACTAAAAGTGATTAACGAAGAAATTAAACCGTTGATTGGTAAAACTGATAGTACTTCACATTTAATGCTGCGTATTGGTGTTGAAAGGTTATTGGAAGTATCTAAACATTACGCAAGAAAAGAAAATCTAATATTCCCTGCTTTAGAGAAAAGAGGAGTAACTGCTATTCCTAAAGTAATGTGGGGAGTAGATGATGAGATTAGGAAAGCTTTAAAGGATGTGTCTAATACATTAGGTGAGTTAGAGTTTGATTTTGAAAAACTGTTCGTTGCTTTAGAGGCTGCTTTGGTCAAAGTTGAGGATATGGTTACGAAGGAAAATAACATCATGCTACCAATGTTATGTGATACATTGAACCTTTATGACTGGATATTAGCACATGAAGGAAGTGAAGAAGTAGGATTCTTCTTAGAACCTCCTCATGAGGACTGGGTTACAAAAGAGGAAATTCATATTGAAGAAACTGGAGATTATATTGATGGTGAAGTGAAGTTTGATGCAGGTAAGTTATTACCAGTTGAGATTAATGCTATTCTTAACTCTATTCCGTTTGATATGACTTTTGTTGATAAAGACGATAGAGTTAAATACTTTACGCAAGGAAAAGAAAGAATCTTTGATAGACCACATACAGTTTTAGGAAGACATGTCTCAATGTGTCATCCTCCACAGTCAGTACATGTAGTGGAAGAGATTGTTAATAGTTTTAAAGATGGATCAAAAGATAATGAAGACTTCTGGATTCAAATGGGTCCTAAATTCATTCATATTAGATATTATGCAGTTAGAGATTCTGAAGGTGGATACTTAGGTACCTTAGAAGTCTCTCAAGATATAAAACCGATCAGAGATTTAGAAGGCGAAAAACGATTAGTAAGTAAGTAATGAAAATATTATTTCTTTTGAGTGGCGTAGTGTCACTCGGGATAGGTGTTTTGGGTATTGTATTACCAGTGCTGCCCACAACACCTTTCCTCCTTTTAACTGGGGTATTATTCGCTAAAAGTAGTGATAAGTACAGAGATTGGTTTATGAGTACTAGAATATATGAAAAATATTTAAAAGAGTTCCAAGAGAACAAAACAATGACTAAGAAAAATAAGTGGAGATTAATGATCTTTACTGACGTAATACTTTTGATAACATTTATTAATGTAGATATCGTGACATTGAAGGTGTTGATAGTCTTATTAGCAGTTATGAAACATTTTTATTTTTATAGATTTGTTAAAGTGATATAGAGGTGATTCTGTGGAATGGTTGAATAAAGATACTGAGAAAATTAATGTATTAAATAAGTTTATGAGGAATTTGATAAATGCTGAGACAGGTTCAAAGAAGAAGACCTTAATAGAAGAAAATAAATCAGTAATTGATTCAATTAACCCGGTAGACTTGTTCTTCCTCGATATGTATCAAGATGATTCATCAGTTGAGGAGATAAAGGAAACTGCAGGTAAATTTGTGAATGTGTTCTATGAGGGGTTAATGAGACATACTCATGTTTATGAACATGAGTTCTTTACTTATTTATTAAAAGAAAACGAATTAGTATCTGAACATTTAGCATCAATGAAGTCGATGATTAAAGGAGACATCCTTGAACATAGAAATGAGTTGCTAGAACTTTTTTTTGGATGTATGATGTTTGATAAGAAGTACCAAAAATATGAGAACATTTTGTTTCCAAATGTGGAGGGGAAAGTACCTTCTAATAAACCACTTCAAGTGTTATGGAGTTTATACAATGACGCGAGAGCCCTACTTAAAAAGTTGATTGAATCACTAAAGGGTGAAATTGATAAGAAGGAGTTTTTATATTTAGTAGGTCAGTATTACTTCTTGGTGTTTGGAATTATCCAAAAAGAACAATTGATTTTCCTTCCGGTAGCGTATAAGTTATTTAGTAATGATCATATGGATAAGATGTTAAAAGAAACAGGAGAGTATGGTTTCGCGTTTATGAATGTTGATGTCCATACAGAACATGAGGGGTCCGAGTTTTTAGATGGAATGTTTTTATCTAGAACTGGTGAGTTAGACTTTAAGCAGTTAACATTGATGTTGAATCACTTACCGGTTGATATTACATTTGTGGATAAGCATGACTGTGTGAAATATTTTAATGATAATCCTAATAGACATTTTCCAAGAAACCCATCTATTATAGGAAGACTTGTGAAGTATTGTCATCCTCCGAAGAGTGTTGAAGTTGTTGAAAGAATTGTAGAAGCATTTAAAAATGGAACAAAAGAGATGGCTGAGTTTTGGATGACGTTTAGAGGAAGAACTTTGTATATTACTTATTACGCTGTAAAAGATGCAACTGGTAGTTATGAAGGAGTTTTAGAAGTATCTCAGGACGTTACACATATAAAAGAGATAAGTGGTGAGAAGCGCTTATTAGACTGGGATGATTAAAGAGTACTCGTTACTCTTTTTTTGTTATAATTAAGAAGGAGTTAATTATAGGGGGCTAATTATGAAATATGTGAAGATATCAAAAGAAATAAAGGAAGCTTTTATTAAGTTCAATGAAGAGTTTCTAAAAGAAGATGGTAGTGTTACACCTTTTGCTGCTGCTTTAGGGGATTATACTTTTAATGAGTTTGTTGAGGTAAGTGAGAATTATGAAAAAGGGATTTTACCAGATCCTGCTCACGTTCCTGGAACAACATTCTATTTAATGGATGAGGACAAGATAGTTGGAGCAATCAATATTAGACATGCATTGAATGACTATTTACTTAAGTTCGGTGGTCATATTGGTTACGGTGTAGTTAAAAGTGAACGTGGTAAAGGATATGCAAAGAAGATGCTCAACTTTGGGGTTGAGTTCTTAAAAGAACTTGGTGTGGATAAAGCATTACTTACGTGTGATAAAACGAATCCAGCAAGTGCGAGAGTTATTCTAGCTTGTGGAGGAGAGTTTGAGAATGAGATTGAAAGTGATAGAAGAATCACTCAAAGATATTGGATTAATATAAAAAAGTAACCCAAATGGGTTACTTTCTTTTTTTCCATACATGAGAAATAACTCTTAATCCGATGTACAACATCATGATTGACCAGAATAAGATAAAGATCACATTAATGAACCCACCTAGTGTACCTAGGATGCGTAATACCCATCCTGTAGCTTCTGACACAAAGATTAAACCTACTAATAATACACTCCAAATAATAGAATAAATTGTAAACAGACTAAATTTCTGTGAAAAACCTACTCCCTTAGGTAGTGATTTAACAATAGCTAATAGTTCATCATCAAATGCAACGAACAGTCTTACTATTTTATCTACCCATTTATGTCTTACTTCAGTTTTTAGTTGATATGCATCTAGTATTTCTCTAGATAACTCTTTTACATCTCCGAAGTTTTCTACTGCTTCTTCCTCAGTTTTACCTGAAGCGACTTCCTCATCGATATGTTGAGCGTACTCTTGTAGAATATCTTCGATTTCTGACTCTTTTAAAACACTCAGTTGTCTCGTTAACTCATTTAAGAATTCTTGCTTATTCATTATTCCACCTCTTATCAATAAACTTTTCTACGTTCTTGTTGAAATGTAACCATTCCTCAATAATCTCTTTTAAACGATCCTTACCACGGTAAGTGATCATATAATATTTTCTAGCTGGTCCTTCACTTGATGCTTTGAAGTATGTGTCACAGTACTTTTCGTTAGTAAGTCTTTTTAATAGTGGATAAATAGTACCTTCTTTAACTTCAACAGCTTCAGTAAGTTCTTCAACTAGTTCATATCCATACTTATCTTTTTCAGATATTGAAAGGAGTACAAGCATCTCAAGAACGCCTTTTTTAAATTGTATATTCATATAATCCCTCCTTACTACCATAATATACCCACTACCTTGCGTTGTCAAGTAGTAAACTAAACATTGTAGTGGTTTGAGTTCACAAATTGATAATTAGTATAAAGATATATCTATTTGTTGATTGTTGGTGTACAATAATTCTTGAGGTGAAAAGAGTGAAGAAGTATTTACCGTATTTAGCAGGGGTCCTGTTTTCAATTATATTTGGATTTAGTTTTATGTTTTCTAAGGTTGCTTTAGAGTATGTAACTACTATCCAATTAATAGCGTATAGATTTTTGATTGCTTTTGTATTTTTTAATTTACTCTTATTGTTTAGAGTAGTTAAAGTTGACTTTAAAGGGAAGAAGATAAGGTTATTGCTTTATACCGCTATTTTCCAGCCCGTATTATATTTTATATTTGAGACGTTTGGTTTGGCACTTAGTCAATCTAATGAAGCTGGAATGATGATTGCGTTAATTCCTATATTCGTAACGTTCTTGAGTGCAGTGTTCTTAAAAGAAAAACCAACGAGAGTTCAGATGATTTTTATTCTGATGAGTGTATTGGGTGTTTTATATATTAACTCTATGAAGGGGTTTGATGGAGCGAGTTTACTTGGTAGTAGTTTGTTGTTACTGGCTGTTATTTCGGCTGCTGCATTTAATATCTTTTCAAGAAAATCATCGAAGTTGTTTACGCCGTATGAAATTACTTATTCAATGATGGTTACCGGATTCATTGTGTTTAATAGTATGGCGATTGTGGAGGCAATTAGTAATGGTAGTTTAGGTGACTTCTTTACGCCACTTGCTAATCCACTTGTAGTGGGTCCATTACTTTATTTAGGTATTGTAGCTTCAATTGGTGGATTCTTTTTAGTAAATTATTCTTTAGGTAAACTAGAAGCACATGTTTCAAGTATATTTGCAAACTTCGCTACTATAGTAAGTATCGCAGCGGGTACTATTATTTTAGGAGAAGCATTCTATTATTATCATTTATTAGGTTCAATTATGATTATCGCTGGTGTCTATGGTACAGTTAGATATAGAAAAGGGTGAGCATATGAAATTGGGAATGAAGATTGTTTTAAGTGTTAGTGTTTCTATTATATTAATATTGTTATCAGTTCAAATTATCTCAACGAAATCTTATATGATGATTCATAAAGGATTGTACTCTTCTCACGATAAGATTACCTGGGATTATGAGTATGCAGTAGAACAAACCATGGATTATTTGAATGGGTTTGAAGATGATTTAGTGTTTCCATCATTCGAGGGTGGCGGAGATGTTTTAATGACTGAAAGAGGAATCTTACATATGATTGATGTAAAGAACCTTTATTCAGCTGGAAGAGTGATCATGTCACTTATGATTGTGTTGGCCTCTATTAGTGGAATTTACTTATGGGATAAGTCTGAGTTCTATTCAACTCTTAAAAGAATATGGATATTCCCATTAGTGTTTGTAGGATCGATTACAGTTGTGATGCTCATCAATTTTAACTGGGCATTTACGCAGTTTCATCACTTGTTATTTACAAATGATTTATGGCTTCTTAGTTGGAGTGATCCATTGATTGTTATGTTGCCGACTGGTTTCTTCTATTCGACAGCTATAACTATTGTGGTATTGATTGTTTTATTCCATTTATCGGTTATATATTTAGCATATAAAAAGACGCCTAATAAGTAGGCGTTTTTTCTTTATTTTATGCGGTTATTTACGCATTTATTGATACTGAAATTGTCTATTATTTATGAATAGAATTATAGGCATTTGTGAATGAAAAGTTTTCATGAAAAAAAAGTGAAAAAAGGGGTTATTTTTCTTTGTTTTTAAGGGGTCAAATGTTATGATATAAGTGAATTGTAAACGTATACATATTAGGAGGATTACCGATGAAAGGTATGATGAAGGCCATCATTAAAAGTAAGGCTGGAGAGGGTTTAGAGTTAACTGAAAAACCAATTCCCACCTTAGGGGAAAATGATGTATTAATAAAAATTATTGCTGCAAGTATTTGTGGTACTGACAAACATATTTATGAATGGGATGCATGGAGTCAAAACCGTATCAAACCACCACTTACAGTTGGTCATGAATTGGCTGGAGAAATTGTAGAGTTAGGTGAAAAAGTTAAGACTTTAAGCGTTGGTGATATTGTATCTGTTGAAACACATATCGTATGTGGTGAGTGTGAAATGTGTCGTACTGGTAATGGACATATTTGCCAACACACTGAAATTATCGGTGTAGATGTAGATGGTGCATTCGCTGAATATATTGCGATGCCTGCAAGTAACTGTATGGTGAATAAAACAGATATTGATCCAAAGTATATCTCAATCTTAGAGCCACTTGGAAATGCTGTTCATACTCTTACTCATTTTGATATAGTAGGTAAGCAAGTAGCGATAGTTGGTTGTGGACCAATTGGACTTATGGCTGTTAATGCTGCGAAGGCTTTAGGGGCTTCAAAAGTTATAGCTATTGAAGTTGATGAATATAGAATGAATATGGCTAAGGATTTAGGTGCGGATGTTGTGATTAATCCTTTAAAAGAAGATGTAATCGCAAGAGTGTTTGAAGAAACGCATGAAGGTGTAGATGTTGTAGCTGAGTTTAGTGGAAATAAATACGCTATTGAAGCTGCGTTTAAGTATGTTAAATTAGGTGGGAAGATGTCTCTTTTAGGTATTCCTGCTCAAAATATAGAAATTGATTTAGCGAAAGACGTTGTATTTAAAGGAATTGAGATTTACGGTGTTGTTGGTAGATTGATGTATGATACTTGGTATAAAGTAGTTGGATTAGTAGAAGCGCATGCTTTGGATTTAGATAAAATTGTTACACATGAGTTCGCTCTAGAAGACTTTGAAAAAGGTTTTGATTTAATGAGAGAAGGAAAATGTGGAAAAATCGTTTTATTCCCAGGAGGGCTAAATGAGTAGTTTATTAGAGAGAAAAGTTCAAGAACTTAAAGATCAAGGTATTTACAGAAAGTTACCAGTTAATTACGGTCCTTGTGGAGCTACAATTAATTTAAATGGTAAAGAGGTTATTAACTTAACTTCAAATAACTATCTTGGATTAGCATCACATCCAAGATTAAAAGAAGCAAGCATTAAAGCTGTTGAAAAATATGGTGTAGGTGCTGGTGCTGTTAGAACGATTGTAGGTAATATGGACTTACATGAGGAATTAGAAAAAACATTAGCTGAGTTTAAAAAAGAAGAAGCTGTTATGGTATTCCAATCAGGATTTAACTGTAATGCAGGTACAATTCAGGCTGTAACTGGTAGAGGAGATTTAATTATCTCTGATGAGTTGAATCATGCTTCTATTATTGATGGAGTACGTTTGTCACGTGCTGATAAAGCTATTTTTAAACATTCAGATATGGAAGATTTAGAAAGAGTATTAAAAGAGTCAAGAGCGAACTATGAAACTGTTCTAATCATTACTGATGGTGTGTTTAGTATGGACGGTGATATTTGTAAATTACCGGAGATAGTAGCATTGGCTAAAAAATATGATTGTTTAACATATGTTGATGATGCTCACGGTAGTGGTGTGTTAGGTGAAAATGGACGTGGGACTGTGGATCATTTCGGTTTACATGGTCAAGTTGATTTCATCATGGGTACTTTATCTAAAGCTGTTGGTGTTATTGGTGGATATGTAGCTGGATCTAAAGCTACTCAAGAATGGTTATCTCATAGAGGTCGTCCAATTCTATTCTCAACTGCATTACCTCCAGGTACTGTAGCTGCGATTAATGAGTCTATTAAAGTAATGAGTGAATCAACTGAGTTAAGTGATAAATTATGGGAAAATGGTAATTATTTCAAAGCTAAGATGGCTGAAACTGGGTTTGATATTGGAAACTCTGAAACACCAATTACTCCTGTAATTATTGGTGATGAAGCTAAGTCTATGGAGTTTAGTAGAAAGTTACTAGACAGAGGAGTATTCGTTAGTGGTATAATATTCCCAACAGTACCTAAGGGAACTGGTAGATTACGTTGTATGATTACTGCTGAACATACTAAGGAACAATTAGATGAAGCAGTAAAACAATTTGTTGAAGTAGGAAAAGAGTTAAATATTATTTAGTTAGGGGTGTCTGATTCACCCCTTTTTTTTAACATAGGAGGCATTATGAAAAGAAATCATATAGTGTTAGGTGTTTATTCTGTTTTAGTATTAGTTTTATTGGCTATCTTTAATCCTGTAAGTATTTTAGCTATACCGAATGTAACTGGTGCTGAGTATTTGGCTAGTATACCATTTACTGAGATGACTTTCTTTGGAGTAGATTTTATTTTTATAAAACCTAGTTCTTCCGTTTTGGTTTATTTACTAGGTCTTATAACAGTGGTTATTGGTTCTTTATTTATGAAAGGTAGTTTAGCGAGAAAGCACTGGGGTATCGCTCTTATGCTTTGGGGGATAGGTGCTCTATTAGCGGGAACTAGTTATCAAGGATTTGGGTATGAGTTAAAGTGTACTCAATATGAGTTCTGTAGCTTTACTAGCTGGTGGGAACTGAGTTATTTATATGTAACTGGACTTAGCATTACATTAATGGCTGTTTCTGTGTTGATGAAAATGAAAGTTGATAAACTAAAAATACCTTTAATAGGATTTGGTTTATATTCAGTTTTATTACTGACAGGTACAGTGTTTGAAGTTAGGTTTTTAATTACGTATGAGATGTTTTTATTATTCTTTATGCCTTATTTCTTAGTTTTATTTGTTTTAAACATAATTGGTTATAAGAAGAATGGTGAGAAGTATCACTTAAGATTAATTCAAGTTTGGATATTACTTTTACTTATAAATATCCTTTACTTCATCTATTTACTATTAGATGTAGGAGCGGTTTTAATGGATCACTTTTCTATGTGGTTTTCAGCGAATGATCTACTACATGTTACGCTTATAGGGTGGATGATTTACATCTATATGACACTTAAGGATGAAGTGTAGGAGAAGTTGTGATTTTCGTTGTTTTTATATATAATTATAATAAGTTAATGTATTAATTTGGTAAAAGATTTTTAACCAGTCAGTGTTGCTGGTTTTTCTTTTAGAAAGGAGATATTATGGATACAAAATCACTAAAAGCAGTAGATGGATTAGAACTAGTATACGATTGTTTTGATGTTGATAATCCTAAAGTAGTATTGCAAGTCATTCATGGTTCTGTTGAACATGGTCAAAGGTATCATCACTTTGCTAAACACATGCAGGATAATGGTGTAGCAGTATACGTTATGGATCAAAGAGGGCATGGTAGAAGTATAATCGGTGAGCAAGGAATTATAAGTGATACTGATGACAGCTGGGGGTTATTTGTTAAAGAGCAATACGAGTTAACAAAATTAATTAAATCAGATTACCCTAATTCAAAAATAGTGGTAATGGGTCATAGTATGGGATCTTTCATTTTGAGAGATTATTTATCTTTCTATTCAAGAGACATTGATGGAGCGATTATAAGTGGTACGGGAAGTGCAGATCCGATCACAATCTTAGGTGGAAAAGTTTTACTTAAGATGGAAGAGAAAAAAATTGGGAGACATACTGCCAGTCAGAAGTTAACTGACTTAGTATTTGGACCCTTAAATAAGAAAGCTAAAAAGATGGGTATTGATAGTTTTGTTTCTAGAGATCAAGCTCAGATTGATAAGTATAATAATGATCCTGCGTCAGGATTCTTGCTTACAGTAGATTATGCTGAAGCGATGATGACTGGTTTAGGTAGAATTATAAAAAAAGAAGCATATGATATTGATGAAATTCCTTTAATGATTCTTTCAGGAGAGAAGGATCCTGTTGGAGGAACGGACGCGAAGTATGTGAAGCAAGTTGCGAAGAAGTACCGTAAGAATGGAAATGATGTTGAACTATATATTTATAAGGACGCATTGCATGAAATGATCAATGAGATTAACAATGATGAAGTGTACAGTGATGTTCTTAGTTGGATAGGGGAGTCAGTTTGAGAATATTAGTTGATGCTGATGCCTGTCCAGTAAAGAAGGAGATTATCAAAATAGCAAAAGAGTTTGAACTTGATGTTTTAATGTACTTTGATACGAGTCATGAGTATAGCGACGGGTATTCTGAAGTTTACATTGTGGATAAAGGAAATGATTCAGTTGATTTAGCATTAATTAATAAAACGAAACCTAAAGACGTTGTGGTAAGTCAAGATTACGGTGTTGCAGCCTTGGCGCTAGCTAAGGGATGTTTCGTATTAGATCAATTTGGATTTGTGTTCACTGAGTTTAATATTGATGCAAAGTTAAACCAAAGAGCACATTCACAGAAACTTAGGAAGTCTGGCGTAAGAACTAAAGGACCGAAGAAACGTAAATCTGCTGATAATGATAAGTTTAGTAAGTCTTTAAGGGAACTAATTCAAAGTATAAACAATACTAAGGTAAATTACGAAAGAGGTATATGATGAAAAAGTTATTAGTAATATTGATGTTAATTTTATTAACAGGATGTGAAACAGAAGACGTTGAAAAAGTCGTAGAACCAGAAGTTATTGAACCAGAGGTAGTTACTCCTGAAGAGCCTGAGGTACCAGAAGTAGTGGAACCAGAGCCTGAACCAGAACCGGAAGTTCCTGAAGTACCTGAGGAAAGAATATATTTGGATAGATTTGTTCCTATTTCAGATTATAGTGATGATTATACATTAACAAGTGAAGGACTAGGTCTTTATATTGATCAAGAGGACTTAGGTATTTCTTATATTAATGTAGAAGAGTTTATTAAGGCATTAGAAGGAGCTGTTATTCCTTTAGATGTTGAAAAAACGGATACGCTTAGATTATCTTACACTTATGAGTATGATGAAGAAGAAGCGATTGAACAAGGTATGGAATCATTTACTTATGAAATGATTATTAATGCCGCAGAAAATACAATTTATTTCAATGATGTTGATATGTTAGATATTCTTGATGAAGAAACTGAAACAGATTATTCTCAAGGATTAGAAGTAGTATTTAGTGAAATATCAGATACTGATTTTTCTAAGTTGTTTGATTTAGATGATTATAGTATGAATATTGAACTGTTTGAAGGAAACTACTACATGCCTCTTTATTTGGCTAACTTCTTCTTAACAGGATTTAGTGTTGATATTTATGAGTTAGATACTGAAGTGTTGTTGGTGGATTATTATACTTATGATGATGCTAAAGGATTCTTTGATGAACTGTATGATAGAGAAACTACACCTCTAACACAAGTAGCGGATGATACTTATAACTATTTAGCTCTTTACTTCGATACAATGTATGGATTAAAAGACTTTATGGGTATTGACGACATCTATGCTAGATTAGATGAATATAATATTAATGATGGATCGAATAGAAGAGCGTTCTATACAGCTATCAATGACTTTATTAATGACCTTGATGACTTACATTCAACATTCAGATATGCTGGTCAAAGATTGATGAGTTATAACCCATCTGATAATTATTATAATGAAGAGTCAGAGTTAAGAAAATACTACGATACATTTGGTCTATACAGTTGTTCGTATGATGCACCAGACGTTCAGTTAACGATTGTTGATGATGTAGCCTTTGTTAAAGTAAATGGTTATGGATTAGATTTCCCTGAGGTGTTTAAACCAATAATGGAAGAAGCAAGTGCATATGATGATATCGTGTTTGATTTAACATGTAATGGTGGTGGGCTAGTAAGTTCAGCAATCAGTATGTTAACTTATATGACTGATGAAACTGTTTATATGTATGAAACAGATCCGTTTACAGGTGCTCTTTATACAACTGGATACGTAAGTGAAGAATCTAACTATGTACCTGCAAACTATTACGTATTTACTTCACAAGTAACGTTTAGTGCTGCGAACTTGTTTACATCTGCAGTTAAAGATAATGAGTTAGGTATTATTATTGGAGATAGATCATTAGGTGGAGCTTGTGCTGTTCAAAAGACAATTACACCAGATGGAGCAATATTTAATAACTCAAGTAATTATGCATTTAGTAATAAACTAGGAGAAGTAATTGAAGATGGTGTTGAACCAGATTATTTACTTAAATCTAAGTTATCAGGATTTACTTGGATGCAGTCTGTAGTTGAGATTATTAAATCAGAGTATTCTAACTAAACTTAAAAACCCTATTGTTTAGGGTTTTTTTTCGTCTTTGAAACAATCTTATGCTTTTAGATAATAAATTAATGATAAACGTTATATTTTTGTTGACAAACGAAATATGTAGGAGTATACTCTAGTTGAGGTGAAGAAATTGTTAAAACTTAAAAATATTAAAAAGACCTATTACGTAGGAGACCTTGCTCAAGAAGCGGTCAAAGGAATAGACTTAACTTTAAATAAAGGTGAGTTCGTATCAATTACAGGACCATCAGGATGTGGGAAAACAACTACATTAAATATAATAGGTGGATTAGACCGTTATACTTCTGGTGACTTGGAAATTAATGGTGTTAGTACGAAAGAATTTAAAGATTCAGATTGGGATGCTTATAGAAATAATTCAGTAGGATTTGTATTTCAGTCTTATAACTTAGTTGGACATATTTCAGTGTTAGCAAATGTTGAACTAGGAATGACTTTAAGTGGTGTATCAAAACAAGAAAGAAAACAAAGAGCAACTGAAGTTCTTGTTAGAGTAGGACTAGAAGATCATCTACATAAAAGACCAAATCAATTATCAGGTGGGCAGCGCCAACGTGTAGCAATCGCAAGAGCGTTAGCGAATGATCCTGAAATCATTTTAGCGGATGAGCCAACTGGAGCGATTGATTCTAAAACATCAGTTGAGATCATGGAACTGATTAAAGAAATATCAAATGATAAATTAGTTATTATGGTAACTCATAATAATGAATTAGCAGAAAAGTACTCAAGTAGAATAGTGAAACTAAAAGACGGACTTATTATTGATGACACGAATCACACGATTGATTCGAAGACTGATACGGAATATAAACCTAAAAAGACGTCTATGAGTTTTATGACAGCTCTTAGTTTATCTTTTAATAACTTGAAAACAAAGTTCGGAAGAACGTTAATTACGGCCTTAGCTGGTTCTATTGGGATTATTGGGGTTGCGTTAGTATTATCAATCTCAAACGGTATGAGTAGTGAGATTTCGAATTTAGAAAGTGATCAGTTATCAAATATGCCGATTACAATAAGTGAGAATCCAACACAGATAAATGTGGGACCTCCTCAAAGAACAGAGGAAACTGAAATTGATGTGGATGATTCGGTGATCGTACCGTATGATCCTAGAGAAGATGTGGATAGTCATAAGAACGTAATCTCGAAAGAGTATATTGATTACGTAAATGAACTAGAAGGTAATCTAGCTGACGCTATTCAGTATAGAACTGGGCTTAAAATGAATGTACTCGTACAAGATGAGTTCGTCACTCAAGTAGATGTACAAGGATCTAGAATAAACTTTAGTGAATTACCATCAGACACTGAATTAGTGCTTGATCAATACGAGCTTTTAACTGGGAAGTATCCATCAAATGCGTATGAGACTCTGATTGTAGTGGATGAATATAATAGATTGAATCAAACTTATTTAGCTTCGCTTGGTTACGATGTATCGGGTGATATTGAATTATCTGAGTTGATTGGGACTGAAATTGTAGTAGCTAAGAATGATGACTACTATATGAATAATGACTTTTTAGGAGTGTATCAAGCTAATACTGACTTAAGTGAAGCGTATGAGAACGGGTTTACAACGAAAGTAGTAGGTATCATAAGACCAATCGTGGGTGATGAAGAATCGATTGCTGAGATTAGTTTATTAGATCAAGGTGTTTATTACTTACCTGAGTTAACTGATCTTGTATTAGAGAATTCAATGAACTCAGAAGTAGCAGACCTTCAGTTAAACAGTGATAAAAACATCTTTACGAATCAAGAGTTTAATGACTTCTCAACTAAAGAAGATGTATTAAAACTTATAGGTGCCGCAAGTGAACCTGTTGGAATATTAATCTATCCTAATGATTTTGACTCGAAAGAGGAAATTAAAGTTTATTTAGATGAATGGAATGAGAACCTTGAACCAGATGAACAAGTTATTTATCAAGACTTAGCAGAAGTAATCACAGACCTTATGGGGTCAATGATTAGTATGATTCAAACTGTGTTAGTAGCATTCGCAGCTATATCTCTAGTAGTTAGTGCAATCATGATTGGGATTATTACTTATGTCTCAGTTTTAGAGAGAACTAAAGAAATTGGTATCTTAAGAAGTTTAGGTGCTAGAAAGAAAGATATTAAAAGAGTATTTAATGCTGAAACAGTTATTGTAGGGTTTGTAGCAGGTACTTTAGGTATCGCGATAACTTATTTAATGAGTTTCCCAATAAATAATATTCTAAGTGGAATATTGGATATTGATAATATAGTTCAAATGGATATTACTGAATCACTTGGGTTGGTAGCTTTAAGTGTTGGGCTGACATTATTGTCAGGTTTAATACCAGCTTCAATCGCTTCAAGAAAGAACCCAGTAGATGCACTGAGAACAGAATAAAAAAAGAGGGAGAAATCCCCTTTTTTCTGTTTACTAATTAAATAGTGTTTGTTATAATAATTAAAGCAATGGAGGATTAGCTCAGTTGGGAGAGCATCTGCCTTACAAGCAGAGGGTCGGCGGTTCAAGTCCGTCATTCTCCACCATTTGGTGAGGTTAGCAAAGTGGATACACCTGTTCCCATCCCGAACACAGAAGTTAAGCACTTTTACGCCGATGATAGTTCTCAAGAGCAAAAGTAGGAACTCGCCAAGTAAAAAGAAACTCTTTAAAGAGTTTCTTTTTTTATATGTACATATTAACTAAGAACTGAATTGCTCCGATGATTAGCCCTAAGAATAATCCTACGTACTCGATATGTTTTAATTCTTTATCCATGATTTTATAAACTAAATCTTCAAATTCAGAGAAGTCTAGTTTGTTTACTTTTTCTTCAATGATTCCTGCGATGTCTAATAAGTCACCATCATTAAATTTTTCAACTAACTGATTAAGCATTGTTTCACCTTCACGGTCAATGAAGTCAGCAATTATCTTATCAATATTACCTAGTAGCATCAATGCCATTGGAGGTACTATTTCTTTGATTTTAATACTTAATACAACTTTTAATTGTTGTTTACCAGCTTCTATGGTTTCTTCAGTTAATAGACTTTTAAGAATGTCGTCTTTACTTAAGAACTCAGTCTCAATTGTTTCACCAATAGATTTGGCAATTTCCGTTTGTCTTTTTGGTAGAACTCCTTGGATTTTAAAGAATAAGAATTTAAACTCTTTAACAGGTCTAAATAACATCTTAATCGCTACTTTATTCGTAATCCAACCGATCATACCACCAATAAACATCATTGTTAGTAATTTATATACTTCCATACTTTCACCTCAACTTCTTGCACATAGTATATTACCATATATTATGAACTTTTTGTAGTGTTGTGAAGTCTTGTATAGATAATATATATACAATTATGTAATACTTAGATATAATGAGGTATAACGGAGGTAGTCCTCTTATGAAGATGGAAAGATTTCTAAATATTTTTGATTTAATGAATATTGGTCTTTGGCAGTATGATTCATTGTCTGACTTGTTTTCTTGTGACCAAAAATTCTTAGAAATCTTTTCATATGGAGAGTTTCTTGATGACTTTAAAAAACATATTATAAAGGAACTTCCTAAAGCGAGATTTGAGATAGTATATGAGCTTGCGAATGGGAATAGAGTATTTGAAGTTGTATCTGTTAAAGAAGGTGATTCGTATTCAGGTACACTTAATGAGATTACTGATGTGGTTGAAGAAAAGAAAGAACTTCATGATTTAGCGTTTTATGACTCTTTAACTGGATTGATGAATAGAGTATCTTGTATGAACTATTTGGAGTCAGTTGTAAATAAAAAAGGATTCTATATGTATATAGACATCCATAAGTTTAAAGCGATTAATGATACGTTTGGTCACCGTGTAGGTGATGAGGTACTAATTGAGTTTGCTGAGATTCTTAAAAGAAGAGTTGGAAAACTGGGTGAGATATTTAGATTGAGTGGAGATGAGTTTTTTGTGCATGTACATACGACTAAGTTTCCAATTGTTAAGAAGTTACTGAATCATTTATCTCGAGACTTTGATACTATAGATTTGCCTGGACTTGTTAATCTGAAGTTTAACGTTGGGATTGTGAAGTATAGACAATCTGAAGACGTTAGTAGTATCTTGCAAAAATCAGATTTAGCAATGTATATTGCGAAGCACTCTAAGTCTATGGAATACGTTTTAGCAGATAATGAAGTGATGAGTAAGTTTATTGATGAAGTAGAGTTTAATATAAGGATGAATAAGATTTCTAATTTTGGTACAGATGAAGTAGATTCTGTTGTGGTTAGAAGAACGAGTGATGACAGTATTGTTAATTCACTGGTTAATTCAATATATAAAAATAATTAAGCCCTTTGGGCTTTTTTTATTGTATAATTTTTATTGAGGTGTTGTATGAATAAAAAAATATTTTATGCAGCGACGGCATTAACTGCTTTAGCATTGGCGATGAGTTTTAATATATTCTCTCCCTATTTTAAAGAGGTTTATAATGTATCGGCTGTTCAAAGAGGGTTTATAGAGTTTCCTAGAGAGTTACCTGGTTTACTTAGTGTATTCATTGTAGCTGTGTTATCGTTTTTAGGAGATATTAGAATTGCGATTATAGCGCAGATTCTATCTGTTGTGGGTATTTTAGTGTTGGGGTTCTTTACGCCCGTTTACGGGGTGATGTTAACTTTGCTTTTTGTTAACTCGTTAGGATTTCATTTGTTTGGTGCATTAAGAAGAAGTATATTAATTGAAATTGTAGGGGATAAGAATGTAGCTACTGAAGTTGGTAAGTATGATGGATTATTTATGGCTTGGAGTATGGTTGGGTCTGGTTTAGCCTTTATAGGTTTTAAAACAGGTTTCTTCTCGTATCAGTCAAATGTTAAGTTACCATTTGTGATTGCTGGTTTCATCTTTATGTTAGTAGTTATATTGTTGATGATTTTAGAAGGAAGAATACATATCGAAAAACAACATAAGATAAACTTTGTGTTTAGGAAAGAGTATAAGTACTATTACGGGTTAGTTATCCTGTTTGGTGTACAGAAGCAAGTTATGTTAGTGTATGGACCTTGGGTCTTGATTGAGATATTATCAAAGGGTCCCGATGTCATTACAGTGATCACTTTCATAGGTTCATTCATCGGAATGTACTTTATTCCATTCATTGGAAGACTGATAGATAAGATAGGTGTTAAGAAGGTTCTTTATTTCGATGCATTGTCATTTATATTCGTATATATATCGTATGGTTTATTGGTGTATGGACTTGTCTCTGGAAGTGTTCCTAAGAGTGGTATTTATGTGTTAATCGCATATTCTATTGTAATCATAGATAAGATGTCTTCTCAGATGGGTATGGTACGTACTATTTACTTAAAAGACATTTTAGTAAAAAGAAGTGATTTTACACCATCTATGTCTCTTGGAATGAGTATGGATCACGCTGTTTCTATCACTGCAGCCTTTATTGGTGGGCTTATTTGGCAATCGGTCGGAGCACACTATGTTTTCTTCGGGGTCGCTATATTGTCCTTATTAAACGTATATATTGCACGTAAAGTTTAATATAAGTTTAAAAAGGGCTTCGTAGCCCCTTTTTTTTGGATTTGAACGATTTAAAAATCTTGATATAAAACTACCACTATTTTATGAAAAACTTTTCATAAATTCACGAAAGTCTTTTCATAAACTCTTTTTTAGTAAAAAAGTATTGTATACCAACTAATTTGTGTGATAGTATTTGAACAATATATCTAAGGGGGAAGTAAAGTTTATGAAAAAATTATTATTGTTAGTAATGGCGTTAGGTCTTAGTTTTGCGCTTGCAGGGTGTAATTCTGGAGACGAATCAGTTAGGTTTGGTGTTATCGGTCCAACCACTGGTGAATATTCAATGTACGGTGTAGCTGTAGCACAAGGTGCTCAATTAGCTGCAGAAGAAATTGGTCAAGTATTAGGTAAGCCACTAGAGGTAATTCCTTATGATAGTAAAGGGGATACTGTTGAAGGTGTAAATGCTTATAACAGATTAACTCAAGAAGATGAGATTCATGCATTGATCGGTGCAACGTTCTCAGGTGTTACTTTAGCTGTTAAGGATTTAGCTATTTCAGACGGGATTCCTGTATTAAGTCCTACTGCGACAAATCCTGATGTAACTTTAAATGCTTCTAATGTGTTTAGAGCATGTTATACAGATTCTTATCAAGGTGCAGTAGCAGGTGTATTTGCACAAGAAACATTAGGTCTAAGTAAAGGTGCTGTTCTTTATAACAAAGATGATGCATATTCAGAAGGTTTAGCTGTTGGATTCAAGTCTGCATTCACAGGTGAAATTGTAGCTGAAGAAGCATGGAGTGCTGGAGATAAAGACTTTAATGCATTATTAACTAATATCGCAGCTTCAGGAGCTGAGTTCTTATTTGTTCCTGGTTACGTTGCTGAAATTGGTGCGATCCTAACTCAAGCGAGCGATTTAGGATTAGATATTCCATTCATCGGTGGAGATGGTTGGGATGGTATTGAAGCGGATTATGCTGATGTAGCTGAAGGTCATTACTTCGGGAATCATTATGCAAAATCAGATTCAGCATCACAAGTTCAAGATTTCGTTAATAATTATACTGAAAAATTTGGAGAAGCTCCAAATGCATTAGCTGCATTAGCATATGATGCTGTTTATGCAATGGTTGCTGCAATGGAAGAAGCAGGTACAACTGATTCTGAAGCAGTAGTAGCTGCATTACAAGGTATTTCTGTAACAGGTTTAGTTACTGGAGATTTAAAATTTGATAGTAATGGTGACCCAGTTAAGGCAGTAACAATGATTCAAGTAATTAATGGTGAACACGTTGTTATTGATAAGGTATCAGTAAGTTAATTTAGACATAAAAAACTAATTAGTATCTAATAAGAATATAGGCTTGGCCTATATTCTTATTGTTATCTATACAAACGGGGGACTATTGATGGATTTATTTTTAAGACAGGTGGTAAATAGTTTGAACTTAGGTTCTATTTACGCACTGGTGGCCATTGGTTACACAATGGTATATGGAATTATACGACTTATTAACTTTGCACACGGTGAGATTATGATGTTTGGTGCATATTTCGCATTTATATTTGCATCTTCATTCAGTGTTCAATTACCATTTACTGTGATTGTTATTATATCGATGGTGTTAGCAGCGACTATGGGGATTGTCCTTGAAAGGATTGCCTATAAGCCACTGAGGAAGGCACCGAGAATCTCGGCTCTGATTACTGCGATTGGGATGAGTTTGTTCTTGCAGAACTTCGCATTACTAATCTTTAAACCAGAACCGAAAGTAATGCCTACATTGATCTCGAAGGAGACTTTTGATTTTCTAGGACTACAGATATCTAATCTAACTGTAGTGACTATTTTATTATCTGTAGGATTTATGGTTTTATTAACAATATTTGTTAAGAAAACGAAGCCAGGAAGAGCGATGCGAGCTGTTTCTATGGATAAAGAAGCTTCTACATTAATGGGAATTAATGTTAATGGAGTTATAACTATGACATTTGCCATCGGATCTGCACTTGGTGCATTAGGTGGAGTATTATATGCTGTTAAATTTACACAAGTATATCCAACTCTAGGTGTAATGCCAGGGTTAAAGGCTTTCGTAGCTGCTGTTGTTGGAGGGATTGGATCTCTTCCTGGTGCTATGATTGGTGGATATTTGATTGGTGCAATTGAGACTATGACGAAAGCGTATCTTTCAAGTGAATGGTCTACAGCGATTGTATTTGCATTACTTATATTAGTATTATTGATTAAACCTACCGGACTTCTAGGAAAGAACATTAAGGAGAAGGTATAATGGGAAATATGACATTAAAATATATACGTAATGCTGCCTTCGTAACAGGTTTATTTTTAGTAATATATGCATTAATATTCTTTGGAGTATTAAATAGGTATCACTCAACAATTTTGATCTTAATTATGATTGGGATTATTGCTGCAGTTAGTTTGAACCTTTCAACAGGTATGTTAGGTCAATTGGTATTAGGTCATGCTGCTTTTATGGGGTTAGGTGCTTATGGAGCTGCTCTACTTGGAAAGGCTATATTTGCCAATGGTTGGTTTAGTTTTATTCCATGGAGTGGAGTTCATGATTTATTAGTGTTTATTATTAGTGCATTAGTCGGCGGTTTAATAGCTGCTTTAGCGGGTATCATGGTAGGTACACCTGCTTTAAGATTAAAGGGTGATTATTTAGGAATTATGACACTTGGATTTGGTGAGGTTGTTATAGCGTTTATCTCAAACTTAACTTCAATTACAGGTGGAGCACAAGGTTTAAAGGCGATTCCAAGAATTGTAACTTTTCCTGTTGCTTATTGGACTATGGTCATCTGTGTTACTTTGATTGTGTTTATAATGAAATCTCGACATGGTAGAGCGATTCTATCTATTAGAGAGAATGAAATAGCGGCAGAAGCCGTAGGGATTAATTTAACGAAGTATAAAGTAGTTACATTCAGTATCGCTGCTTTCTTTGGTGGTATTAGTGGTGCAGTTCTAGCGTTCTCGCAAGGATTTATTGCTCCATCTATAACTAGTTTTGGTTTTGTTAAATCAATTGAAGTATTTGTAATCGTTGTATTAGGTGGAATGGGTTCTATTACTGGTTCAATTATCAGTGCTACTATCTTAACGTTCTTACCTGAAGCTTTAAGACAATTTGCTTCATACAGATTATTAGTGTATTCGCTAATTCTTGTATTTATGATGCTTTATAGACCTCAAGGTATATTTGGTACAGCTGAGATGAGTTTAACGGCTGCGATTAACAAAGTAAAAAGTTTATCGAAATCTTTCCATAAACTGTTAAAGAAAACTTTTAGTAGAGGGGAGAAATAATTATGGCTCTTTTAGATGTTAAAGGACTTACAATGGTCTTTGGTGGTCTTACTGCTGTGGATAATTTCGAAATCTCTATTAATCAACATGAGTTAGTTGGACTTATTGGACCGAATGGTGCAGGTAAAACAACGATATTCAATATGTTAACGGGGGTATACGTGCCAACGAGTGGTTCTATTGAAATAGATGGAACGAGTGTTATTAAGAAGAAACCAAGTAAAATTGTTTCTATAGGGGCGGCTAGAACGTTCCAGAACATAAGATTGTTTGATGAATTAACAGTGCTTGAGAACATTAAAGTAGCTTATCACAATGAGCTAAATTATACATTCTTAGATACTATTTTAAGACTTCCCAAATATTGGTCTCAAGAGAAACAATCAAGAGAAGCTTGTATGAAGTTGTTAGAAGTATTTGATTTACATACTTATGCAACTGAAAAAGCTAAAAACTTACCATACGGTAAACAAAGAAAACTAGAAATCGCAAGAGCATTGGCGACGAATCCAAAAATCTTGATGCTTGATGAGCCTGCTGCAGGTATGAATCCACAAGAAACAGAAGAACTTATGGCTACAATTAACTTTGTTAGAGATGAGTTTGATATAGCGATTCTGTTAATTGAACATGATATGAAACTTGTTATGGGTATTTGTGAAAGACTTGTAGTTGTGGATTATGGAAAAATTATAGCGAAAGGATTGCCCGAAGAGATCAAATCAAACAAAGACGTTATTAAGGCATACTTGGGTGAGTAAGATGAAGACAATTCTGAAAGTTAAGAACTTAAATGTTCATTACGGAGCAATACATGCGATTAAAGGTGTAGATTTTGAAGTACATGAGGGTGAAATAATCACTCTGATCGGATCGAATGGAGCGGGTAAAACTACGATTTTACAGACTCTTTCAGGTTTGTTAGAAGCTAGTGATGGTTCTATTGAATATGAAGGAACTGATCTTGTTAGTATAGACGCTTTTAAGATTCCTGGATTAGGGATGGCACAAGTACCAGAAGGTAGACGTGTATTTCCTAGTATGAGTGTACTTGAAAACTTACAAATGGGGGCTTATAGCCGTCATAAGAAAGATGACTACTCAGAAGATTTAGAAAGGGTGTTTACATCATTTCCTAGATTGAAAGAAAGAATATCTCAACAAGCTGGTACTTTGTCTGGAGGAGAACAACAAATGCTAGCTATGGGACGTGCTTTAATGAGTAGACCAAAGCTTTTATTATTAGATGAACCATCAATGGGGTTAGCGCCGATATTAGTAGATGAAATATTTAATATTATAGAAAAAATTAATAAACAAGGAACTACTGTTTTATTAGTTGAACAAAATGCAAACAGAGCACTTCATATCGCAGATAGAGCGTACGTGTTAGAGACAGGTAAGATAATTACTTCAGGTGATGCTACGGAACTATTGAATGATGATAAAGTTAAAGAAGCATACTTAAGTGCATAAGAGAGCCATAGGCTCTCTTTTTATTTGGTATAATAGAGATGGTGATTAATATGATAAAAAAAGTTCCAGAGCATAAAATAACGAAAGATTTTCTAAAAGGATATAAAAGACATCAAGTAACGGAGAAAGTTCTTTTCCTTAATAACGGTGTCTTAGAAGAGAAAAAAGATGCTTTTACAGAGGAATGGGAACAAAATAAATTAGAAATGGTTTCAATGTACTTAAAGAAGCATGCTAAAAAGGGGTGTGTGTATGCTGCTTACTCTGGTAAACACGTTGTGGGGTTTGCTTCTATTGAGTCTCATTTGTTTGGTGACTATGTAAATATGAGTTATCTACATACTGATGAAAGACACCGTGGTGAAGGTATTGGGAGAGAACTTATATACTTTATAGGTTTAGAGGCAATGAAACTAGGTGGAAAGAAATTATATATCTCTGCTCATCCTGCGGTAGATACACAAAAGTTCTACTTCAGTGTAGGGTGTGAGTTGGCGGAGAATGTTAATATGAAACTTCATTCTATAGAGCCATTGGATATTCAGTTAGAGTTGAAATTAGATTATTCGATTCTACTTAAATTAGTAAAACTGTATTTAGCTAAAGAGAAAAAATCAGCTACCTACTTTGGTAGGATAGCTTCAAGGTTTTACCAGTACTTACCAAAAGACCAAGATGCATTTTTAGACGTTATAAGAAGTTTCCTTAGTGATGGGTATATTGGTACTTATTCAGTCGCTACTCTATGGCTTAAAAGAAGAAAGAGTGTGCTTGTACCTGAATTGATTGATTATTACGATGACTTGCTTCATACAGTAGTGAAGGGCTGGGGAGCAGTGGATCAGATATGCTATAGAGCACTTAATCCAGTAATTGCATCAGGAGATTTACACAGTTATTTAATCAAATGGAGTGATTCTGATAATAAAGACGTTAGAAGAGCTTCTTTAGTATCTATGATACGTTCAAGTGGAAAGTTAACGTTAGACTATGATTATGAGTTAATGATTAATCTTGTGGATAAACTGAAAAACGATGAGGATTATCACGTGAAAAAGGCAGTTGGTTGGGTACTCAAATGTGCCTATCCCACTTACAATAAAAAAATTGAGCTATATTTAAGGGAGAATGTTAAGAATCTTGATAGAATGATATATAGGTACGCATTAGAACATGTGGAAGAACCACTGAGAAGTGAGTTAATAAATTTGAGGTGACTATATGACAGAGAAAGCCAAATTAGGGCGTAAAGTATCTAAGGATACAATGTTAATAAATGGTGGATTGGTAGTCTTAAAACTGATTGTAGGGCTTATGAGCAAGTCTAGTGTATTAGTGGCAGATGCATTTCACTCTTTAACAGATATACTATCAACAGCGTTTGTGTTTTTTGGTATTACAATATCGAATAAACCAGCAGATGAGGATCATCCTCACGGACATGAAAAAGCTGAGTTAATCGTTTCAAAAATAGTAGCACTTATATTACTAGCTACAGGTATTGGTATTATTATAAATGCAGTAAATGGAATTAGAAATGAAGTCCTAAGTGAACCGAGTTTATACGGATTAGCTGTGGTAATTATTTCAATATTCGCAAATGAGTTTATGTATTATTATTCAGTAAGAGTCGGTAAGAAGATTGGATCAAATTCATTAATAGCTGATGGATGGCATCATCGTTCAGACTCACTATCTTCAGTCGCTGCATTAATTGGGGTTGGAGGAGCATTACTTGGTTATAACTTCATTGATCCTTTAGCTGCGATTCTAGTAGCTGTTATTATTATTCAAGCGGGTGTTAAGATTTACTGGAAATCAATCATTGAACTAATGGACACAGCACCGAGTAATAAGACGGTGCAAGACATGAAGGATATTGTAAATGCACAAGAAGAAGTAAAAGATATTAAACATATTAAAGCTATTTTCCATATGAATCATATTGATGTAAACATCGATATTTACGTTGATGGAGATATGAGTGTAACAGAAGGCTATGCTTTAATTATGAGGATTGAAAAAGCTCTTCAAGAAAAGGTGGATATCATCCAAGATATTGATGTTGATTTGATACCGCTAGAAATAAAAAAATAAAGAATACTAACAAATAGTTCGTAAGCAAACTATTTGTTTTCTTTTTGTCTTTTCTATAGAATAAGAAAGGATTTAAGGAGGTATTTATGAAAACAATTATTGTAGGTGGAGTTGCAGGTGGAGCAAGTGCTGCAGCTAGATTAAGAAGATTAGATGAGCATCATGAAATTATTATGTTTGAAAGAGGAGAACATATTTCATTTGCGAACTGTGGGCTTCCATATTATATAGGTGGTGTAATAGAGGATAGAGAAGATCTATTTGTAACTAGTAAGGAAAAGATGCAAAATAGATTCAATATTGATGTAAGAAATAAATCAGAAGTGTTGAGAGTTGATAAAGAGTCTAAATTAGTATTTGTTAAGGATTTAGAGACAGGTGAGGAGTATAGTGAAACTTATGATAAGTTAATACTATCTCCAGGAGCAAATCCTATAAAACCAAACTTTAAAGGAATAGAAGATCAAACCGTATTTACTCTGAGAAATATCAAAGATACAGACGCAATTTACGGATTTATTGAAGAAAAAAGTCCTAAAACAGTTGCGGTAATAGGTGGAGGGTTCATTGGTGTTGAAGTTGCTGAGAATCTGATACATAAAGGTCTTGATGTACATTTAGTAGATATGGCTAATCAAGTGATGGCTCCTTTTGATTTTGAGATGGCGCAGTTCTTACATGAAGAGATGATTAATGAAGGTGTTAAACTTTATTTAGGTGAAGCTGTTCAAAGTTTTAACAAGACTTCTGTTATTACAGATAAGAGTGTAATTGATGCAGACTTCGTTGTAATGGCTATAGGTGTTAAAGGTGAAACTACTTTAGCTGAATCAGCTGGTTTAGAGATAAATAGAAACATAGTCGTAAACAGAAACTTTCAAACGACTGATAAAGATATTTACGCGATTGGTGATGCGATTGAAGTTAAGAACTTTATAACGAAGAACGCAACTATTATTCCATTAGCCTGGCCGGCTAATAGAATGGGTCGATTAGTCGCTGACCATATTATGGGTAAACAAATACATTACCCAGGTACACTTGGTACAAGTGTTGCGAAGATATTTAATCTAACGGCTGCAAGTACAGGTTTAAATGAAAAAAATATTGAGGGTGAATATAATACCCTATATGTAAATAAAAATAACCATGCAGGATATTATCCTGGTGCTGATGAAATTGATTTAAAAGTCATATATAATCCAACTACTAAAGAGATTCTAGGAGCTCAGGCAATTGGGAAAGATGGAGTAGAAAAAAGGATTGATGTAATAGCCACAGCTATTAGATTCGGTGCTAAGGTTGATGAACTAGCAGAAATAGAAGTAGCGTATGCTCCTCCTTATAACAGTGCTAAGGATTTAGTTAATATCGCCGGATATATAGCTGATAATCAGTTAAACGGATATGAGTTTATTAACTGGAATCAGATAAGTGATGAGTTCTTATTGGATGTAAGAACAGAAGAAGAGTTTTTAAGTGGTCACGTTGAAGGAAGTGTGAACTACGATGTGGACTATTTAAGAAATCATATAGATATGATTCCTAAAGATAAAGAAGTAGTCATTGCCTGTCAGGTAGGACAACGTGCTCATGTAGCAGCTTCAATGTTAAAAGCACATGGGTTTAATGTTAAGAACTTAAATGGTGGATATAATATTTATAAGCAAGCAAACTATAAATGGTGATTTTAATCACCTTTTTTGTTATCCTTTAAATAGAGGTGGTTTTATGAAGATTGGTATTACTAATAAAGAGTTAATTGATATATACAGAAAAAGAGATTATTCTTTTGAAGTTGTTGAACTTGAAAGTTTTGATGATGATTTGATTAGTACTGTTGACGGTATTGTAGCTGGAAGATTATCTAATGAGCAAATTGATAGGGCAATTAAGCTAAAACATATCTTTATTCCTTTTACAGGTAAGAATGGATTTGATCTAGAATATGTGGATAAATTAGGAATAGAGATATCTACATCTAGTGCACATGCTAAGTACGTTGCGGAAAGAGCTTTAAGTCTAGCACTTAGTATATTGGGAAAAATTACGTACTATGATTCTGAACTAAGAGAAAATAGATGGGGAGATAGAAACTTCTCAACAAGAGTTTCTTGGAACTCTCTGAGTAATTTAAAAGTGGGATTATATGGCTATGGTTCAATAGGGAAGATACTACATTCGTATATAAAGCCTTTTACTGAGGACGTTGTAATTTATTCTAGAACCTTTAAGGATCACGTTATAAATGTCGAAAGTGTTGAAGAGTTATTTGATGTAACTGACATTGTGTTCATCTGTGTGCCTCTTAATGAGGAGACTGAAGGTAGTATTAATAGGTCTATATTAAGCAGAAACAAAGGAAGATACCTTGTTAATATAGCGAGAGGCAAAGTTGTGGATGAGGATTCGTTGTATGAAGCTTTAAGAGACGGCTTTTTAAAGGGGTATGCATCTGACGTATGGTATCAGTATCCTAGTAGGGACAACCCAATTATTAGTCCGAGTAAGTATGATTTAACAAAGTTTAATGTTGTGATGACACCACACTGTGGAGGATTTGCAGATGATTCACAAACTTTAAGGTTTGTGGACACTCTTAACAAAATAGAAGAGTACAAAAAGAACTCTAAGTAGAGTTCTTTCTTTTATATTCGTTTTTCTCCATGTACATATGTGTGTCAGCTCTTTTAATTAACGATTCAAGTGAATCGGTTTCCTTATAGGTTGATACACCGATACTAGCGGTTAGTTTTATACCGCTATCTGTTTTAACCTCTTGTAGGTTATTTGATATCTTGTTTATTACCACTTTAGCATTCTCATAACTTGTATTAGGTAATACTATGATGAACTCATCACCACCCCATCTACCAACGTGGTCAGTATCTCTAACTGTCATTTGTAGTACAGCTGCAAACTGAATTAAGACTTCATCTCCTGTAAGATGACCAAAGGAGTCGTTTATACTTTTAAAGTCATTTACGTCTACCATTAGTATTGACAAATCAGGTGGATTACTGGCGATTAATACTCTTATAATTGAATCTAATTTACTTCTACTATAAGTGCCGGTCATCTCATCTGTTTCTGAGAGTTTCTTAATAGTTGAGTAGTTTAAACTGATAATACTATTCTTAAGTTTTAATTCTTTTAAGTCCTCGCTGTTAACTTCTAACATTATTGTGATAGCAATTATATTAATAATTAGTATTTGCATAAAGAAGAATATTAACTCATAAGTTGGTGGATTAAGTTGCTTAAGCTCACTTGTTCTAGCTATTTCATAAATGGCACGTGTTATTCCAAATCCTAAATAAACAGAAACTAAATAGAACATAGGCTTTTTAAACATGTTCTGTTCTGATTTTATTAAATAATAAAGAATGATAAAGAATATTAATAACATATACCCTGAAGTAGTAAAAATTGTATATGCAGGAAGATCACTAACTAAAAAATACCATACTAGCATTGTCCCTAATAAAGGAAGAGTAATAACTACTTTATGTATGGACGGCACGGCTGTCTTATAGGCGTAAGCAATTGATCGTGGCAGGAATGCGAGTGCCGCGAAAAATAGGAAGAATGTTATAGTTATAAGTGCCAAATCATCACTTTTTAAAGTAAAGAAAATCATTAACAAACTAACTGACAATAAAAAGAATGAAGCCATTAAATAATAGAACATTGTTCTTCTGAAATAGTCTTTTTGTAGTGAATCTCTATGCATTACAGTGTCACCCATAATTAATAGAAGTATCGTTATAGTAATGTTTGGTAATATAATAAAAACTGTTCTAGCATCCATAAAAACACCTCCCCCAAGATGACTTTTTTAGAGTATATCATATAGGGGTGATAGTATTATATACCTCATATGGTGTATAATAGAGTTTAAGGGACAAAAAAAGGGCTTATAGCCCTTTTATTTTTTCTTTTATTTTCTCGTAAGTTTCATCACTTATTATATGTTCAATCTTACAAGCTTCCTCTTCAGCGTTCTCAGCTGAGACTCCTAAAATATCTTTTAAAAACTTCGATATTGCCTCATGCTTTTCAAATACTTTGGCCGCTAATTCTTCACCACGTTCAGTCAGAAATACATTTCTATACCTTTCGTGGATTACAAGGCCTTCGACTTTTAACTTCTTAATGATCTCTGCAACACTAGCTTTAGAAACGTTTAGTCCTGCCGCGATATCAGTTACTCTCGCACCTTTACCATCTTTACTAAGTACTAGTATTTGCTCTATGTAATTTTCTATTGATTCTGAATATCTTGACATAAACATTCCTCCTTTTAGTATTATAACATATTATTCTTCATTGCTTAATGTCGACTGAAAGAAACATAATTTCCAGTCACCTTCTTCATATCTCCATGAAGAAGTACAGTTCACAATGGATGCAAACCCTAGAGAGTTTTTCAGTTTATAACACGTCTGATAGTAGGAGTTTGATTTATGAATGATGGTGAAGTCTACTATTAAATAGTCACCTATATTAAGTGGCATTGCGTTTAGAATATCTCTTTTGGTAAGTTTAACACCACTCTTTGAAAACTCGATGAAGTCGCTTGCTAAAAGAGAATCCATAAGAGCGTAATTCGTTCTAAATTTGTCCGACAAGTGTTTTTCTTCATTTAAAAGAAATAATTTTCTATTCAACATAATATCACCTCACCTAATTATACTTGGTTTTCTGATAAAAGGCTATTTAAAGCCATTATTTATGGTTTGTGTGCGTAGTAAAAGATGTGTATTTATTGATATTTTGATAGTAAAAGTTGATTTTTGAAAACGTTTTATCCAAAAAAAGAGTTGCGTTCAATAGACGATATGTGGTTTAATGGTGAAAACATTGAAGAGAAGTAGTACACGAATATCTACCTCGTAGAGATCTACTGGTTGGTGAAAAGTAGAAGGTAAGTTTGTGGAACGTGTCTTGGAGTTGGGTTATCGATATCTTTTGAGGTGACCTCGTATGCAATGCGTTAAATGTGCTAAGCGTCTAAGTATGATTGTACTTAGGAACTAAGGTGGTACCGCGACATATAAGTCGTCCTTATTTTTGAGGACGATTTTTTTTATAGGAGAAAATGATATGATATTTGATTTTAAAGCAATAATAGAATGGATTCCGTTTATTTCAAAAGGACTTGGAATAACGTTAGCTTTAGCTGTATGTGCAGCAGTTTTAGGAATTATTATAGGTGTTATTATTACATTGATGAGCGAAAGTAAGCTTAAAGGTGTTGCATTTGTATATGTGGATATCTTTAGAGGGACGCCTCTTATTCTACAGTTGAGTTTTATATACTTTGCGTTACCTCAAATCGTAAATTCGATTTCACCGGGTGCGAATTTCGAAATAAGTGCTTTTGCAGCAAGTGTAATAACATTTAGTTTAAACAGTGGAGCATATATCTCAGAGATAATACGTTCAGGTATTAACTCTGTGGATAAAGGAGAAATAGAAGCTGCAGTTTCTTTGGGTATAAAGAAACGACATATTTATCAAGATATTATATTGCCAATAGCGTTTAAGAACTCGTTCCCAGCACTAATGAATGAACTTATAACACTGGTGAAGGAATCAAGTATAGTATCGATCATAGGTCTTCAGGACTTAATGAGAAGACAACAAATAGTATCATCGCAACTATACGTATTCTTTGAACCGTTAATTATAGTAGGAGTTATCTACTACGTTGTGATTAAGTTAATGAGTTTTATCGGTCGTAAAATAGAAATGAGGTTACGTCATGCTTAGAGTAAATAACTTATATAAACAGTTTGGTGAACTAGAAGTACTAAAGAACGTTAGTTTAGATTTCCCTGAAGGTAAAACGACTGTAATCATTGGTAGTAGTGGTAGTGGAAAATCTACTTTACTGAGATGTTTAAACCGTTTAGAATCTCCAACTAGTGGAGAGATCTATTTTGATAATGAATTGATTACTGAAAAAAATATTACACATTTCAGAAAAGAGATGGCAATGGTGTTTCAGTCATTTAATCTATTTTCTAATATGAATGTGGCTAAAAATGTTAATTATGCGCAGATGAAAGTGCAGGGTAAAAGTTTACCTGAAGCAGAAGAGTTAACAAAAGAATTACTACAAACAGTCGGATTAAGTGATAAACATGATGCTTATCCTAGTCAACTGAGTGGAGGACAGAAACAACGTGTAGCGATCGCTAGAGCGCTTGCGACTAGTCCCAAAGTATTATTGTTTGATGAACCAACAAGTGCATTAGACCCAGAAATGGTCAATGAAGTGTTGGATGTTATAAAGGTATTAAGCCATAAAGGGTACACGAATGTAATCGTGACCCATGAGATGGGATTTGCAAAAGAGATTGCTGACTACGTCGTGTTTATGGATGAGGGAGTTATTAAGGAATATTCTGATTCATCATTCTTTGATAATCCTAAAACATATAGAGCGAAAGAGTTTTTGGCAAATATATTATAGGGGGATATTATGAAAAAATTATTAATAGTATTAGCACTTTTATTAACAGGGTGCGCAAGTGAAGATAATAAAGTAACGGTATTAACATCAAGTGGTTATGAGCCGTATGAGATGGTAGATGTAGATGGATCTTTAACAGGATTCGATATTGAGTTAATGGAAATGTTAGCAGAAAAAGTGGGAATTGAGATTGAATGGCAAGATGTAAACTTTGATGGAATTGTTGCATCTCTTCAATCAGGTCAAGCAGAAATAGCGATTGCTGGTATGACACCTACTCCTGATAGAGCTGTTAACGTAGACTTTAGTAGTGTTTATTATAACGCTGAAGCCGGTTTAACGAACTATATGTTATTCAAAGATGCTGAGATCAGTTCTTTGGATGATTTAAGTGGATTAGTAGTAGGAGCACAACTAGGTACTATTCAAGCAGAAATGATTTCAGAGTTAGCGGATGAGTATGGATTTACAGTTGATTTAAGAAATAGTAATGCTCAAATCATTGAAGAAATCAAAGTAGGTAGAATTGACTGTTTAGTAGTAGAAGGACTTGTAGCTGATAGTATTATTGGAGTGAATGACTTTATTAATAAGGTAGAGTTAGATTATAGTCTGGATTCTATGTACGGTAGTGCGATTGCATTTACTAAGGGAAGTAGTTACGTGGATGCATTTAATGAAGCGTTAGAAGAGATGAAAGAAGATGGGTCGTTAGACGCGTTGATTAATAAATGGTTCTAAAAGAAAAGTACGCTTCCTTAGGAAGCGTACTTATTTTATTTACCTGATACAGCTAATTCTTTAATTAATACAGAAGGAGAACCTACTCCACTGTAATCTGTTTTAATGTCATTAGCGATTTTTTCTACGTTACTAAACATTGTGAAGAAGTTACCACCGATTGTGATTAATCTTACAGGTCTAGTAAGTTTTCCGTTTTCAATTAAGAATCCTTGAGATTGAAGTGAGAAGTCACCGTTGATAGCGTTGATACCTGAATGAGTACCAGCTACTTCAGTAACATATACTCCTTTTTCAATTCCTTCTAATAATGAATCGAATGAATTTTCACCTGGTTGTAAGTATAGGTTAGTAGCACTAGTTCCTACTTTACCACTAACACCAGCTTTAAATCCGTTACCAGTTGATTCTACATTGTCTTTTTTAGCTGATTTTAAGTTATAAAGATATGACTTTAATTCTCCATTTTCAACTAAGTTTGTAATTTGAGTAGCAACACCCTCATCATCGAATGTAGAAACTGTTAAACCTTCTTTGAAGAATGGATCATCTGTTAAGTTGATGTTTTCTCCAAATATTTTAGTGTTTAATTTTTCTTTTAATGGTGATAATCCTTTTTGAACATTTTCAGCATAGAATGCTCCTCTTAGAACACCTAAGATAGAATCTACTGCAGTGTTTTTAAGGATTACAGGATATGATCCTGATTCGCATGGTTCTGCACCTAATTGAGATACAGCTGCTTTAGCACCGTTTAATGCAACTTCTTCAGCACTGATATCTGAGAAGTTTTTCTTGATTGTATATTCCCATACGTTTGTACGTTGTTCATCTTTAGTACCTACGATAGAACCAATTACGAAGTAGTATCTGTTGTTTTTCTCTAACTCTAAACCTTTAGAGTTTGTGATTGTAACTTTTGTATTTGATTGAGTGAATGTACAGTTTGTATCAGTTACAAATTCAGAGTACTCTTTTGCATTTTTATCTATAGTAGCTAATGTGTTAATGATTTCGTCGTATGATACATTTTCTTCTTTAATAGATGTATCTACATCTGGGTATTTGTCGCTTCCAGCGAAGATTTCTTCTACGTCTGGTGAAGCTACAATTTTAGCATTATCAATTAATCTTGATAATAATAGGTCTTTATCTTCATTTAAATCTTCTGTATATACGTATCCCATTTTTCCATCAAAGATTCCACGTACTGATTGTAGCGCTTGATCACTGATTTGATAAGATTCTACAGTTCCATTAAATGTTTTAATTGTTTTTTCTGTTTCAACTGAAGTATAAATTTCTAAATCTTCAATTCCTTTAGCTTTTGCTAATTCAAATATACTCATTAGTTTGACCCCTTTCTTCCACCAACAGTCATTTTAGAAACTCTTAGTGTTGGTTGTCCAACGTCAGCAGCGATTGCTCCACTTACTGATCCACACATACCTTGGGCTCTTAATAGGTTGTTTCCGACCATGTCGATTTTATGAAGAACTTCAGCTCCATTACCTACTAATGTTGCACCTCTAACTGGTCTAACGATTTTACCGTCTTCTACGATATAACCTTCCATTACAGCGAAGTTGAAGTCTCCTGTTGTAGGATTAACACTTCCTCCACCTAATTTCTTTGCGTATAAACCATATTTTGTGTTTGCGATGATTTCGTCGAATGTTGATTCACCATTATCAATAAATGTGTTTGACATTCTTGAAGTAGGCATAAATTTGTATGATTGTCTTCTCGCAGCACCATTTGAATCTTGTTCCATGCTTCTAGCGTTGTAATCATCAACTAAGTATTCTTTTAAGATACCGTCTTTGATTAATACGTTTCTTTGTGTTGGGTTTCCTTCGTCATCAAAGTTTCCAGATCCCCATGCATTTTCAATAGTTCCATCATCAATAGCTGTTACAAGTGGACTCGCGATAGGAGTTCCAACTTTACCACAGAATACTGATAATCCTTTTGCTACTAATGTAGCTTCTAATGGATGTCCACATGCTTCATGGAAGATTACTCCACCAAATCCGTTATCGATAATAACAGGCATTTCTTTTGAAGGACATTCTTCAGCTTCAACCATAGTTTTAGCGATTTTTGCAGTAAGTTCAGCAACTTCTTTTAAGTTGATTTGTTCGAATAACTCGTATCCTACTTGTCCACCAGGACCCTCACTACCTGTTTGCATTTGTCCGTCTTTTTCAGCAATTGATACTACGAAGATTCTTGTTCTTACACGAGTGTCTTCAGCATATCTACCTTCTGAGTTTACGATTACTACGTCTTGTGTTTCATCTAATAGAGTAATTCTAGTTTGAGTAATACACTCATCATAGTTAACTGCAGCTTCATGTGCTTCTGTTATGTATGCAGCTTTTTGTTCCATGGTAACATCACCAGGAAGAATTTTAATTTTGTTGTTTTCACCTTTTGCTACTTCGAATTCTTTATCGAAAGCAGAAGGAGTTCCAGTAAATGAACTAGCTAATGATTTAGCAAGATTCATTAAACTTTCTTCAGACAAATTATTAGTGTATCCATACACTCTTTCTTTATCTTGGATAATTCTGATACCAGCACCTTTAATATGGCTGTTTGATGAACTTGAGACAACTCCACCTTCAGCTTGTAATGCATTCTTAACTTTGTCTTCTAGAAAAATTTCTGCAAAGTCTGCACCAGTGCTTAATGTTTCACTTAATACTTTTTTTAGTAGTTTTTTATCAAGCATTGTTCTACCTCCTCTATATATTTCACATAAAGTATACCCTCTTTGTGTGCAATATTCAATAGTTAGGGACTACCGAAGTAGTTTATATTATTCAAAGTGAATTTGCGTTGATTATTAATGGCACATTTCGGCTAGATTTGAGGTGCTTTTCATATAAAAACTCGCATTTAAAATGCGAGTTTTATTATTTGTTATTTGCGTTTATTATAGTGATATTTCGATGTCTGATGAATCTTCCTCGTTAACGATTGGTTTTGTTAATACCAATACTCCAGCACAGAATGATACTCTGATGTAAGTTGGTTGGAAAGCTTGTAAATAATCTTTGATTTCGTCATATACGAAGTACTTTTCGTCATTGTCCCAGCGATCAAGAAACTTATCTCTCGCTTGAAGGAATTGTAACCTTCTTTCGAATGAAATATCTCCAATGAATATTCTTTGTCCTCTTTTTAATGTGTGCATAAGTTCGTGAATTAATGCAACTTTATGTTCAAGGTCAAAGTGATGGAATGCATACGTTGACATGATAACGTCGTATGAATCAGTTAACTCTGGAATTCCATTGTTTAAATCATGTTTAATTGTTTTGATATTTGGTACATTTTCTTTTGCTTTTTGAAGCATTTCCTCTGAAAAATCTACCCCCGTGATTTTACAGTTTTTGTCTGCTAATTTTTTAGCTAGATAACCGGTCCCTATTCCGATATCTAGTACTGATGAGTCTTCGGGAATTTCTGACTCTAAATAAGCAATCATTGTTTCGTATCCAGCGAATGGATATGTGTTGTCATTGTTGCTTTCTTGGACTGAACTGTTGTACGTTTTTGCCCATTCATTAAATCCTGATTGATCTAGTACTTTCATTATTTCCCCCCTAAATGTCTAAATACTTTTCTTTTTGTATCTATTGCCTTTACTGGACAGAATTCGTGACAGCAAAAACAACTTATACAGTTATTATAGCGTATAACTGCCTTTTTATTAATGATATCTATAGTATCTTGAGGACAAACCTCTGCACAGAGTTTACATCCTATGCATGATTTGGTCTTTATATTGGGAAATCTTTTTAATAAACTTAATAATCCAGTCTTTGCAGAAAGGAAGTTATTCGATTTTGCATGTACGTAATTATCTGGTATAAATGATTCTAATTCACCTATAATCTCAACATCAGAAAAGTCCTCTTTTAATAGTCCTCTTTGAATTGAGTTATAAATTGTCGGAATTTGTATAGAATCCATTTTCATCAGTTTTGAAGCAACGTAATCTAAGTGATAAGGATTATCACTGACTAGCATTGTTCCCATTACTTTAGGGTCTCCACTTCCTGGTCCTTCACCTTCCATGGCTATGATTCCGTCCATGAATGAAAGTGTAGGATTAGCGTATTCACATACATCGATAATCATATTGGCAAAGTCTAATAATTCAGGATAAATAGCGTGTAATTCAGCTTTCGTTACACCTGGTATTATTCCAAACATGTTTTTAACTGCTCCCGTTAAAGTCATAAACGCATGAGTCTTCATTTTACTCATGCTTATAACGTGATCGATGTTTTCTAAGTAGTTACAAACTTTCATTGATTTATATATTAAAGAGTCTTCTACAAAGACACTTTTACTACTAGTATCATGGTTCAGTGTAATATCTAATCTGTCGTCTAAATCTTTCATTCCGGATGCTTTATAAACTCTTTTTAGTATCGGTTGAAGGAAAGGTCCTCCAGGAGAGTCTGCGATATAAACTTTACATCCGTGATTTAAGAAGATATTCGCAACTGCTTCTACGAATGCTGGATGCGTAGTAGCTGCCTGTTCTGGTTTCTTAATAGTTAGTAGATTTACTTTAAGTAAAACACTTTCTCCAGGTTTTACATAACTATTCAGTCCACCTAGGTCATTCAATGTATCCGTTAGTCTCTTTTCCATTAATGGAATGTGGTATCTAATGCATTCTTTTATTGCTACTTTGCTCATAACGCCACCTCTTTATAGAATTATATCAAAAATTGTTTAGTAAAAATTGCATATATGCTAAAATTATATAATAGGAAGGTGATTTGATGAATAAATTATACGATAAAATATTTGATAACCTATATGATGGACTTTACTTTGTAGACCGAGAAAGAAAAATTACCCTGTGGAATAAGTCTGCTGAGAAGTTATCAGGTTACTCTAAAGAAGAAGTAGTAGGACAGTTCTGTTTTAATAATTTACTTGATCACGTTGACCTTAAAGGAAAACATCTATGTTTTGATGGATGTCCTCTACATAAAGCGATGGAGACCGGAGAACCTCAAGAAGGTGCTGTTTACTTAAAAAGAAAAGATGGAAAAAGAATACCAGTAGTTGTGAAAGCTGTACCAATCTTTGAAGATGGTAAAGTAGTAGGAGCGACTGAGATATTTAATGATAACTACCAATACTTCAAAACTTTAAAAGAGTTATCTGAGTTTAAAGATTTAGCATTTACAGATAAATTAACAAGATTACCTAATAGACATTATATAGACGAGTTTATGGAACAGAATGAGTATATAGATAGAACGAAGTTGTCTGTTATTTTTATAGATATTGATAACTTTAAGGTCGTTAATGATACATACGGTCATCAACACGGAGACGTAGTGTTAGCTGAAGTTGGAAAAGCGATTAAGAATAGTATTAAAAAAACTGATGAGGCATTTAGATACGGTGGGGAAGAGTTTTTGACTATTGTGTTTGATAATGACTTTGAACATGCTAAAAGAGTTGCTGAACGTATTCGTGTAACTGTTGAAAACTTAGTTATAAAACATGAAGGTAAAAGAACACCTGTAACGATTTCTTTAGGTGTTACGATGATGAAAAATGACGAATTGTTGTTGACAGCTATCAATAGAGCTGACAAGTATATGTATCAATCGAAAGTGTCAGGAAAGAACAGAGTAACTAGCGAGTTGTGAAAAGGATGAGATTCATCCTTTTTTTTGTGGTTTTGTAACAAATGTTACGCTTGTTTTATACTTTGTTTACTATAATGAGTTGGGGTGATATATATGCCGATTATGGAAAAGTTAATAACACATAACGAAGAAGAAATTTCTAGAGAGGTTCTGCGTTTAATTGATACGGTAAAACGTGATCACATTTTAACGGATGCAGAATTTTTATTTTTGCTTAAAAATATCTCTTTAACAGAAATTGACTATTTAAAAGAAGAAGCTGATAAGGTCAGAAAAAGTATATATGGAAACAAAGTATATATGCGTGGTCTGATTGAATTTTCTAATTATTGTAACCAACAGTGTAACTACTGTGGGATCAGTGCACAGAATCCGAATGTGGACCGTTATAGATTAGACAAAGATACAATCTTAGATTGTGCAAGAGAAGGATATAGATTAGGATATAGAACCTATGTTTTACAGTCGGGTGAAGATCCTAAGTTTAATGATGACTATATGGTAGAAATCATTAAGGCAATTAAGAGTGAGTTTCCTGACACTGCGGTAACTTTGAGTGTTGGTGAAAAAACAAAGGAACAGTATCAGAAGTATTATGATGCTGGAGCGGATAGATATTTACTACGTCATGAGACTGCTAATAAGTCTCATTATGAAATATTACATCCTGAATCTATGAGTTTTGATAATAGAATGGAATGTTTAAAGAACTTAATGGATATAGGATATCAGACTGGTTGTGGGATTATGATTAATTCTCCTGGTCAAACGAATGAATCATTGGTTCAAGATTTAAACTTTATTTCTAACTTTAGACCACATATGGTTGGGATAGGTCCTTTCTTAAATCACAGTGAAACGAAGTTTGCTGGATTTGATGATGGAACGATTAACCAAACATCTGTAATGGTTAGTTTAGTAAGACTTATTTTACCTGATTGTTTATTACCAGCGACAACTGCGCTTGGTACATTAAATAACAAAGGTAGAGAGATGGTACTTAAAGCAGGAGCTAATGTAGTTATGCCTAATTTAAGTCCGACTGAACAAAGAGAAAAGTATGAAATATACGAAAATAAGATTTGTACTGGGGATGAGGCTGCTCATTGCCGTGGATGTATTGAAACAAGAATTCACTTCGCTGGATATGATGTGGATATGAGTATTGGACACCACAAATCGCTGGAGGTTAAGTAATGGAATGGATGAGTCAAGATTATATTAATAGTCTATTAGAACAAGGTAAAAATCCTTCGATTGAGGAAATTGAGGCGATTTTACTAAAAACAATTAATAAAGAAGAGTTATCACATATTGAAATGTCTAAACTGATTAATGCTCCAAACGAGTTCATGCCTCGTATTTACGAGATTGCTGGTAAGATCAAAGATGATATATACGGGAAAAGAGTTGTTACATTCGCTCCTATGTACGTATCAAACCGTTGTGTAAACAACTGTGTATACTGTGGATATAGAAGAGATAATAAGTTCCCAAGAAAAGTTCTTGATATTGAAACTGTTAAAAAAGAAGCTCTTGCATTAGAAGCGATGGGTCATAAACGTATTGCGTTTGAAATGGGAGAGGATCCTGTTCATTTACCAATTGAGTATGTAACTGATTGTTTAAAAGCGATTTATGATTCAAGTGATATAAGAAGAATTAATGTTAATATCGCTGCGACTGATGTTAATAGTTTTACTAAACTTAAAGAAGTAGGAATAGGTACTTATATCTTATTCCAAGAAACGTATCATAAACCGACTTATGAAGACATGCATCCAAAATCATTAAAAGGAGATTATGATTATCACTTAACTGCATTTGATAGAGCCCAAGAAGCTGGGATTGATGATGTTGGTGCTGGTGTTTTGTTTGGTCTTTATGACTTTAAGTATGAATTATTAGCCCTTATGTTACATAATGAACATTTAGAAAAAGAATACGGAGTTGGATTCCATACGATTAGTGTTCCTCGCCTTAAAAAGGCTGAGGGAATGGAATTAACTGACTTTGATTATACAATCTCGGATGAAGACTTTAAAAGAATTGTTGCGACAATTAGATTAATGGTTCCATTTGTTGGAATTATTCTATCTACTAGAGAAACAAAAGAGATTAGAGAAGAATTAATTAAACACGGTGTATCTCAAATATCAGCTGGATCTAATACTGATGTTGGTGGATATTCTGATGAAGAAGATGAAGCACCACAGTTTGAACTGAGTGATGAAAGAAGCGTATTAGAAGTTATGAAGTCACTTGTAGATGACGGATTAATTCCAAGTTTCTGTACAGCTTGTTACAGAAGTGGAAGAACTGGTGACAGATTCATGAGATTAGCCAAGTCTGGTCAAATTGGAAATGTATGTGAGCCGAATGCGTTAATGACTCTAATGGAGTACTTAATGGATTATGCTGATGAAGATTTAAGAATTAAAGGAAAAACGTTTATTCTTAAAGCTGCAGAAGAGTTAAAGAACCCTAAGATTAAAGATATATTATTAGAAAATATCAAAAAAATTGAACAAGGTGAAAGAGACCTATTCTTATAGGAGGACGTATGCAAAATACACCAAGAGCAAATAGAACCCATATCGCCATTTTTGGTAAAAGAAATTCAGGGAAGAGTAGTTTAATAAATGCCCTAACAGGACAAGATATTGCTTTAGTGAGTAATGTACTTGGAACTACTACTGACCCTGTATTTAAATCAATGGAGATTTTACCAATTGGACCTACTGTTGTGATTGATACAGCTGGACTAGATGATGAAGGGGAACTTGGAAGTTTAAGAGTTAAGAAAACGATTCAAGTTTTGAATAAAACAGATATTGCGATTATTGTAATAGATGCGACTCAAGGATTCACGGAGTTTGATGAAGGGATATTACAAAGAGTAGAATCTAAGAATATACCAGCTATTATAGCTGTTAATAAAACAGATTTAACTAAAAGTGATATCGAACATAAAAAATTCCCAGTTGTTCACGTATCAAGCGTTGATCAAACTGGATTTGAAGAGTTAAAGAAAGTATTAGGTAGTGTTGCGAATGTTGCGGAAGAGAAAACAATTCTAGGAGACTTAGTTAAACCACATGATATTGTATTACTAGTTACACCAATAGACTCAGCTGCACCTAAGGGAAGACTAATACTCCCTCAGCAACAAGTTGTAAGAGATATCTTAGAAAATGATGCGATGGTAGTAGCTTGTAAAGAGTTTGAGTTAGAAGCTACTTTGGAAAAACTAAAAGGTAAAATTGATTTAGTAATTACAGATTCTCAAGCATTTGAGTTGGTGTCTGCACTTACACCTAAAGAGATTCCACTTACTTCATTTAGTATATTGTTTGCTAGATATAAAGGAGACCTTATGGAATTAATGAAGGGTGCGAAACATATTCAAAGCCTTCAAGAAGGTGATAAGATATTGATTGCTGAAGGATGTACTCATCATAGACAAAAGGATGATATCGGAACTGTTAAGATTCCTAAATGGTTAAGAAAATACACAGGACTTGATTTTGAATTTACTCATTTTGCAGGTCACGGTTATCCTGAGGATTTAGATCAGTATAAACTTGTGATTCACTGCGGGGCTTGTATGTTAAATGAAAAAGAGGTCTTACATAGAATAGAAGAAGCAGTTACTAGAAAAACACCAATTGTTAATTACGGAGTATTAATTGCTTACTTACATGGAATATTTGATAGAGCTTTAGAAGTATTTCCAGAAGTGTTAGAAGAATATAAATCATAGTACATATATGAAACAAATATATGATATGTGTACAAACTAATTGATTATTTATAGTGTTAGATATATACTTTATATAGTATATTAAACAGAAAAGAAGAGTTTACGGCGTTTGTAAACTTTTTCTTCTATTACGAAAAGGGAGAATGAAATGAAGAAATTATTACTAGCATTAGCATTACTTTTGAGTGTAACACTTGTTGGTTGCGAAAAAGAAACTGTGGACATTAAGATTATGAGTCCATTAGGATCTCCCGCTCTAGCACAAACATATATTCAAAATGAATTACCTGAATTAGGAGAAAATTCAACTTACTCAGTTGAGATAGTTGGAGGAACTGATCCGTTAGTAGCAGCATTTACTTCAGGGTCACACGATATTATTTATGCACCAACTAACCTTGGGGCTAAATTAATCAGTATGGGTCAAGAATACACTTACGCAGGAGCTGTAGTGTGGGGAACTTTATATATTGGTACTCAAAGTGATTCACCAATAACTATGGATGACCTAGTTGGAAAAGAATTAATAGTGTTTGGACAAAATGCAACACCAGACGTAGTAGTTCAAACTGTAACGGCTGGTATTGAAGGATTAACGATTAAATACGTTGGTTCAGCAGCAGACGCTCAAGCTGAAATATTAGCGAATAATAATGCATATGTATTATTAACTGAACCGTTATTAAGTGTTACTAAAATGAAGGTTCAAAACTTACAAACAATTGACATGCAAGATGAATGGGAAAAAGTAACTGGAAAGAATAAGTATCCTATGGCTGGAATCTTTGTTAAGAATTCACTTATTGAAGCAAGACCAGATGTAGTAGATAGATATTTAGAGTTAGTTGAAGAAGCAGTAGAGTACGCTAATGCTAATCCAGCAGAAGTAGCTGAAATGGCAGTAGCATTAGAGTATGGTTTACCATTACCAGTATTAACAAACGCAATACCTACAAGTAGCTTACATTTTGAAAGTGCAGAAGACTCATTAGAAGACATAGAGTTCTATTTTTCTAAGATAATGGATCTTAATCCAGCATTAATCGGTGGACAGTTACCTGAAGAAGACTTTTATTACAATTAAGGAGTAACTGATGACTCAAATACTAAAGAAGCTGAATGATTCATTTATATCTACATTTTCAATAATTGTACTTATAATAGGTTGGAGTATTGTCTCTGTAATAGAGAATAATCCAATTGTCTTTCCAATGCCTTCTACAGTATTTATGTCTATGTTTAACCTTTTAACAGAAATAACAACGTATCAAGTAATAGGTAATACGATTCTTAGGTTACTTATATCTTTATCACTATCTAGTCTACTAGGTATAGCGATTGGTTTACTCGCAGGTATAAGAGAAAGATTTGAATACGTTATGATGCCTGTTGTAACACTTCTAAGAACAATCCCGATTGTAACAATCATTGTGGTGTTCTGGATTTCAATAGGGTATCAAAATGCACCGTACGCTATAACGTTCTTAATGATATTCCCGATTGTTTATCAAGCTACGTTAAGTGGAGTTAAGTCAATTCAATCTGAATACTTAGATGCACTTAAACTAGAGACTAAAACAGTGAATTATCAAGTTATTAAAGAGATGTACATTCCACTTATAATGCCATTCATTAAGACTGCATTCTTGCAGAGTTTAGGATTAGGATTTAAAGTGTTAGTAACCGCAGAATTCATTGTTCAGGCAAAAGGATCAATTGGTTATATGATTTACTTAGAAAAGCAAAACTTAAACTTTCATTTAGTTTATAGTTGGACGTTTATGATCGTTTTAGTAGTTTTATTTATTGAATATATCACTAAAAGAATAAATCAAAAAATATAGCAAAAAAACAATCCAAATATATAGACATGTTATATGCCTTGTGTTATAATCATAAGGCATAAAACATGGCGATTGTGGTGAAGTGGTTAACACGCCGGATTGTGGCTCCGGTATTCGTGGGTTCGATTCCCATCAGTCGCCCCATTATGACACACGAGAATCAGTACAAAGTACTGGTTCTTTTTTGTTATATCCTCCCAAAAGTGAAAAGACTGTAACTTTTGGACAAAAAAAAGAGCGGTTACCAATCGCTCTTTTTCTCTATAATTACTTATTTGCGCATAGAAAATGCAAAATATATTGCAATTTATAAATGCATTGAAAATATACCATAAATAAAGTACCCTGTCAATTGTTTAAATTACTGTTATAACTGTTATAATTATATTGGCTCTAAAATAGAATATTAGTACCGTTCAATTGTGAGACTTACCAACTCGCTGTACATCAGGCATTATTTATTTGTTCGGAAAAGTGTTCTTTGAGTCAAATCTATAATTAACTGAGGTGCATAATGAAAAATGTAAAAAATGAAGGCGTAAAGCCAAACGATTCAAAAGAATTAAATAGAAGTGGAAGTAAATCTGAAAATGCTGGTGGAAAAGGACTTGGACACAACAATGGAAAAGGAAAAGGACACCAAAACGGTCAGGGTAATGGACACACTGGAAAAATCCCAAATGCACATAGCATTGTAGGAGGTTAGACCATGCCTGATGTACATTGCAATTTTGACCCTTGTAGGAGAATCATAGTAACTGAAGAGGGTCCCCTTAAAGGGGCTTGGTGGTTGTGTAAAATAACACCGATGCCATCTGAGTACTTAATTGAAACAATATCTGATGTCCTATATGGTGATGAAATAAAAGTCAACAGAAAAACTAGATTGGAGCATTTGGACTCTTGTAATAGAGACCATAAGATTAATGGAAGAGTAAAATCTATTGTTAAGGAGTTGGATGACCAAGAGTTTTGGATAGTTATAAAAGAGGAGCCATACGTACTAAACCGAGTTAATCAACCTAGGGGACAATGTATTGCATTTTGTGTTCACCCGGAGATAAGTTTGTTCACATATCCGGAACATCTTCACTTGAACCCTCCAATTGGAATTACATATCCAGCTAGTATATGCTACTCGGAACAGCCTTCTGTGGATAATAAGCGAATAGATCAGACTATCTTTGAGATAACTATTTGGTTATTAAATCATATGCTGTTTAGTGTTAACTTGAAAAAGAGGAACGAAGTAAAGTGGTTTGGAAAACAGGGTGACCCTTTGGATGATATCTATTTCTATGAATCTCTTCATCCTGATGGAAGGTGTAGATGCGGTAGTGGAAAGAAGTTAAAAGATTGTCATCTAAAGGAAATTTTACCCTCTCTAATTAAAAAGAAACCAGAATTGTTCTTATTAAACACTGTTTCCAAGAGAGTAAAATACATAGAAGAAAGATATAAAAGTGTAAATGATGAGTTTAGGGATTTTTTCCTGAAAGAATTTGACAAGGTTGACTTTTCTCAATAAAAGAATGATGATATTCTTTTTGTGGAACTTAGCGCCTTATATTATATCACCGCTTGTTAAAATAACTCCAGTAGACTCATTACTAAATGTTCCTTTAGCAATAATTTGCTATGTTGCAGAGTTTCCCAAATCATTAGTGGGTTATCTTTTTCAGAACTCGTTTAGCGAGTTTTGGTGGATTACAATAAATATTATTGGTTTTTTGATTGCAGTTGTAGTTAAGTATTTTAGTAGTGATAAGTAATAAGCTGATTGAAGAAAATATATCTGGAATCCTCAAAGGGTTCCTTTTTCTTTGCATCCCCACTACCATTTTACTCGAAAAAGTGAATAATCTGTAACTTTTTTAGAGTATATTCTTTGCTATAATTTATATAGATTGTAAAGGAGGCTGTGATTATGGCAAGAAAGGTGTTTGTAAGTTACAAGCATAGTGATGCTGTTGCAAGTAGAGACAGAATAATAAATGCGCTAAATGGGAATGGAAATTACTACAAAGGTGAAAAAGGATATAAAGCACTTAAGTATGCCGACTCTACTATGAAGAATTATCTAGGTACAAAGATATTTGATAGTACTGTTACTGTCGTAATTATTTCACCAAATGTCAAACAAAGCAATTGGGTGGAATGGGAAATAAAATACTCAATGGAGAGACACTCAAGAGGTAATAGAAAATCAAGTAGAAATGGAGTTTTATGTATAATCCAAAGTTGCGATGATTACTCATCACCAAAACCAGGATGGTCTGGGTACAACAAAAACTCAAATTGGGCATATAACAAACATTCTGGGGGCAAAGATCTTAAGAAATCAGCTCTTCCACAAATTATTTGGAAAAATATGAAGGATTCTTTTAGCGATGAGAATGCTTATTGGGGTTACCTAAAAGATGATGAGAGCAACTATGACCGAAAGGATTATTGTGTGATCGTTGCTGAGAGCACCTTTTTAAAGAATCCAAACAAGTATATTGATGAAGCATTTTTGAGAGCTAGTAACAATGATCTTGTTACAGTAACAAGATATTAACTGTGATTATGGTTATGAATAACTTGTGTTTTAACCTGTTTATAGGAATGATTATTCTGATGTTAAGTTTTAAGATTATAAAGAATAGAAGGAGGAAGACTATGAAAGTAGCACTTATAATCGGAGTTGATTATTATCAGTACGGTAAACAACTGTACGGATGTGTGAATGATGCAAACTCCGTAGATACAGTATTAAAAAGAAATGATGGTGGAATGATTAATTTCCAAACCAAACTACTTACAGCATCTAGTAATAAGACAGCTTTATCTAGAGGTGAGTTAAAAGATAGTATAAAAGAGCTATTCTCGAAAGACGCTGAGATAGCACTTCTATATTTTGCTGGACATGGTCATATTGAGTCAAGTGGGGGATATATCTTAAGTTCTGACGCTAAAAGAGGAGATGAAGGAGTACCCTTGTCTGAGATATTAAAATATGCAAATGAATCAAAAGCTAAAAACAAGATAATTATATTAGACAGCTGTCATTCCGGAATTGCAGGAGCGTCGCCTGTTTCAGAAGAATACTCTATACTAGCTGAAGGAGTCACAGTACTTACAGCGTCAACGAAAAACCAATATGCAACTGAGGTAGACGGGAAAGGTGTATTTACCACTCTTTTGATAGATGCCTTGACGGGTGGCGCAGCCAACCTAACAGGCAGCGTTACACCAGGAAGTATATATGCGCATATAGATCAATCTTTGGGTGATTGGGAGCAAAGACCAATATTCAAGACTAATGTTAAGAGTTTTGTATCATTAAGGCAAGTTACACCTCCAATTGAGTTAGAAGACCTGCAAAAAATCTCTAAACTTTTTCCTTGTGAAGGATATGAGTTTAAGTTGGACCCAACTTTTGAGCCAGAAATGAGGGGGAGAGATGATGATATGCCTAGTCCAATTACGAAGAACACTAATGTGTTCAAGGTTCTACAAAAGTTTAACAGGTTGAACTTACTAGTTCCAGTTGACTCAAAACATATGTGGAATGCTGCGATGGAAAGCAAAGCATGTAAATTGACACCTTTAGGAGAGCACTATAGAAGACTAGGAGAGAAGGATCTACTTTAAGATGGAAGGAGAACTAACATATGTATCTAACAAAAAAATATCTTAACGAGATGAAAATAAAGACATTCGCTAGAGATTCCTTATTTGAATCTAGAAAAGAGATTGAAGAATACGACGCGTTTATCTCATATAGTTGGAAGGACAAGATTTTTGCTTCAAAGGTTGCATATTTACTTGAGGATCTAGGGTACTCAGTTTACATTGACTTGAAGGATGCTTCTTTAAGTCGAGATAAAGTAACGCTAAAGACAGTGAAGAGAATTGCAACAATGATGGATAAGTGTAAATCCTTAATTTATCTTCACTCACCTAGTGCTACCGTATCAAAATGGTGCCCTTGGGAGTTAGGGTATGTTTCTGGTAGAAGAAATTTCAAGTGCGTGTATCTACCCTTGCTGGAACATTCAAATCAAGACTTTAAGAATCAAGAATACTTAAGGATATATCCAGTCGGAGAATATGCTGAGAATGCGTCAACAAAGAAGTTCGATTTGTGGGTAGTAAATCAATCAAATGCAAAAGAGTATACTACTTTGAAAAGATGGATTAATGGTGGAAAGTTAATTAAACACCAGTGATAAGAAACTTTTTATTAGATAACAAGAATGCTTGGGGTGATGATAATGCTAAATAGTGATATTGATTTAAGTTATTCAAACATTTATAGATTGTTAAAAGATTTTTTAGCAAACTCAAACGAATCAAAGTTATTAAATTTTCTTGACCAAAGTTTAATGCTTCTTGATGGTTTGGAGGGATTATTACCTGATGGAATTGATTTCAATGAAACATTGCTTAGAAATTTGAACAGGGTTGAAGAAGTGGATAATTCGAAGGAGTTTAAAATAAATCAACTGAGAGCCAGTATCCTAAAAGATAAATTAGATAACAAAAAGTCTAGTCTGTATGTATTTAACAAAATGATTAACCATATTTCAAAGATATCTGAATCGAAGTTTAAGCTTCTTGATTTAGACTTATTTGACATGAAAGAGATAAGTCAAAATAACCAGGTGTTCCTATCATATGCTCACTCAGATAAACTTTACACTTGTGGATTGTTTTTGCTATTTAAGAGTAATGGTATTTTTCTTTTCATTGATTGGATGCATAATGACATTATCGAGGAGACGACATTGTTGAAAAATCAAATCGATTTACAACTCAGAAAAAGTAATCAATTTCTTTTTTTAAGAACATTCAATAGTGACTTAGGAATTAAAGGTGGTAGGATTAGACAGTGGTGTTCTTGGGAAATTGGGAATTATTATTGCAAGAAAAAAGATAGTAAGTTTTTTACAGAGATTTACTCACAGAAGGAACACTCCAACACTAATAATCTATTAGGGAACTTTAAACCATTGAAGGGATTCTTAGGAGGGAAAATGATCTAACTTAGGAAATGTTTGCTGACCTAAAAATGAAAAACTACTTTTTTTAGATTAAATTATTGAACATGATGAGTTTTGAAGGAGTTAACAATGAGGAAATACGTTAAAAGAGAGATGAAACGAGCAGAAGTTTTTAGACTGTTAGCATCTGTGAATGAGGCTTATTATTGGGATGTATATTTTATGCATAGAGATGTGTTCAAGGACATGGATATAATATATGTTGATAAAACTCAAAGAGATTATGGAAAGTATGTAAAAGATTTCTTTAAATTGGAGAATGGATTGATTTCATCTTGTTTTTATGCGGATAATTTGAAAGTGATTAATGAGAAAGTTTTGATGAACAATATAAAGGGAGAACAATCAAAAATATTTACTTCATTTGATGTTCAATTGGATACGAATGTGGTATCTGAACTAGATAATATGATAAGGAAAAAGGAGTTCCCAAAACATCATAAAAAGGACTTGTTGTCTTTGACAAAGAAAAGAGAAATGCATAGTACCATTAGCATTGGTCCCTATATATGTGAAAACTATTATAACAACGGGTACGAGTTAAACGATACAATGATTGATGTCTATAAAAATTTTCTATTAACTCTTAATAAGAACTCATATAGTAAATATTCGGAAGCGGTCATTAAAACTAAAAAACAAACTAGCCAGTTTATTGATTTTTATGAGAACACATACATGAGTAAAGAGATTTTTGAGATGAATGATAATCTTTTTAAGGCTATTTACTTAAACTTACTTAAAATGGTAGAACTAAGTAAGACGAAACTATCAGTCAAAGAGAAGGTTTATAAACTTTTTGAGTTTCAAAATTATAAGATTTATAGGTATTTGCTAGGAGAAATCAATATCGCTGTCGATTTTTTTGAGAAAGGATACAAGATATCCTTTTTTGGGAAGTTACAAAGTCCCAAAAAAGAAAATTTACTAAATATAATTAAGAACATGGCTTGGGATATTTACCATTTGAGAAACCTTGAGTTTACTATGGGGTTAATGGAGTACGAAAAAACTGATTTCGTGTTTCCGATGTTATTCTCGTTTGATAAGAAGTTTAATGAGTTGAGGAGAAGTTCAGGTCTAAGGTTGTTTATTAATGATAGAACATCTAATAATTTTTACCCTTATTACATGGATGATAAGTTTAACAAGTATATAGATGTGATAAAAATGAAAAAAGTGATAGGAGATAAATCAAAAAAAAGAAGACTTAGAAAAGCGTCCAAAGTGAATCTTGATGATCTTATTAATGACTTAGAGAAGCAAGTTTTAAGTAGCTACAATTGATCAGTCTTAATCTCTTTTTTAAGAGAGGGTTTACTGCGTGTGTCACAAGTAGGCAAACTCAGTCGCCCCATTATGACACACGAGAATCAGTACAAAGTACTGGTTCTTTTTTT
>PPCM01000252.1_pt1 | contig 64531 bp, 52 predicted proteins | sample 1555541 | NCBI WGS metagenome assembly PPCM01 (sample SAMN05284479, study PRJNA326546) | Marine sediment metagenome, whole genome shotgun sequencing project. | isolation source: marine sediment | place: Germany: Wadden Sea | collected 2012-09-05 | reverse complement strand
ACGTATGGAGTCTCTTTGGTTGCCATGGTTACTAATCAACCCCTGGACTTACTCATTTACCGATTGGCGTAAGTGGACAATTTTTCCAATCGCATTAGGCACTATGCCCATAATTGCAATGCGCGCCGAAGCCCAGGTAGCCATTAGCCTGCTATTAATTTTCCAGCTGTGCTTACTGCTGCGTCGCCCTGAAAATGAGACTCCTCATTTACGATACAGTTTCACGAACGGCCACTGTCTTTATTTGATCCCTTTATTTTGTCTTCCGCTACTCGCACCAAAGCTAAGCTGGGCTCAACATACAAACGTTTCTCCACCCACATCAATTCAATCCACCGAGGTAGGACATGCGGCTTTCCAAATAAAGCTATTGGGGCAGCCTGCCGCACTCACTACTTATTGGTTTGCGCCCAGAGGCGATGGCCGCCACCACAACCTCAGACAATGCCTGCTTTTTCGTGGTGTTACAATTATTGAAAGCGACGTGCCTGATGTGTGGACAGATGGTCAACATTGGATGGTCGAGTCCTTTTTGGTCAACGGGCAACCACTCAGAAATTATGAAAGTTACTTGCTTAAGACTTTCCTGCCCTTCTCGCCCTCCGGAGTGCACCTCGTGTTTGTCTGTGACCAACAGAGTATGCCTAATGATTATTTTAAAGAATATACGGATTCGCTCGTGCTTAGACTTACCAACCTATTGAAAGACAGGTGAAGGCAGTTAGCCTAGTCTTAAAGCGACTTCCTCACAGTCACCAGAATCCAGAGAAAAGCAGGCCCCCCGCAGAGTGCACCACGGATGGCCAATGGGATAAATCCCCCTTCTGCCGGCATCGGCAGGAAGTAAGACGTCGCAGCAAGCGATCCGGCAAACAGCGCGAGGGGCGCAGCCGACGAGAAGAGGTAACCTGCATAGCGCAAAGGGCTCAATTTAAGATAGCGCAGCGCCAACGGTAAGACGAGTAACCAGCCGACGAGGACGGTTGGTATTAAAGTGCCCATCGCGACGCCCACCATTCCGAAAGAAAAAGCGAGCGTGATACTGATGCCGAGATTACCCAAGCCATCAATGATCGCGAGCCAGAGCAGCTTCTTCTCATAGCCGCACATCATCAGTATGCGCTTCGAGCAACTATTCGTAAGCTGTGAGGAAAAAATCGCGATGAGCAGAATCTGCCCGACCAACAAAGTGTCCCTCTCTACAGTTTCGAGTCCGGTGAGTAATTGAATGAGCGGCTCCAAATAGACGGCGCAAAGCCCGTATAATGGAGTGCTAATCAAAAAAGTCAGACGTGATGTCTTCAGTAACAGATCTCGTAGACCTTCCGAGTCGCCCGAGGCATTCATGCTCGCCGCGGCGGGACTGAGCGCATCCTGTAGCTGGATAGTAAAGAGGTTAAACATCTCGGCGACTTTATAGCCTGCCTGATAAGCTGCGATGACGCCCACCCCTAGAGTAAAGCCCAGCACCATCTGGTCGCTCTTAGCCATGAGCAGATTACTGAAGGTAATAAGGTAGGCCGCGATCGAAAAGCCGAGCTGCGATTTGACCGCTCTCCACCTAAAGTGCTTCGGCGAGAGAGAGATCTTAGGCAACATCCGCTTAGCGACAAAAAGTGCGCCCACATTGGGTAGCAAAGTCGTGATCACACTCACACCCACGATCACTGGAAAGCTGGCCTCCAGCCAAAGAGCCAAGGCGATGCCGATAAAGTTCAGGATGACTGAGCCTGTATTCAACCAATTGGCCAGATCGATGCGCTGTAGGCCGCGCAGAACCTCAGGAAAGAGCCCGAAGGGAAATGTAAGTGCGAGTCCTGCAAAGAAAATCAGATAAGCCAGCGCGTAAGTCCCATAGGTGCCTTCAGGCAGGTCGATGGCCGACAGAAACGCACCCTGTATCGCGAAGAAAAAGAGCCCGAGCACAGCAGCCAAGCCGACAAATGTCCACAGCAGCGTACTGAGCAGGCAGCTCAACTCCTCCCACTCGCCGGTCGTGCTTTTTTCAGCCACCGCTTTCTGAGCGGTAAAGCCGAAACCGAAGTCGAGCAAGATACCGTAGCCAAAGAGAGACCAGAGCAGCGACCAAAAGCCAAAGTCCGCCTCTGACAAACCGCTGAAGAGCAAACGAAAAAGTACGAGCCCCAGCAGAAGTCGCGTGATCGTACGCACATAATTGCTCACCGTGTTTCGCCAGAAGTGTCGTTTCCAAAGTGGTATTTCTGCAGGCTCAGTCATAGTATAAATTACTGTCCAATGGGGATCACGATATTCGGTGAATCACCGCCGATGGTTTCCACCGAGTTGGCGCCCTCGCGCACGGCAATCGTAGTCGCCGCCGAATCGAAGATCACCCAGAAGTATTCTTCCAACTTTTTAAACGGGCGATCCGGCACCCACACGATATCGAAGGGGCGCAGTTCGACGTTCGTCGCACGTCCCGCGAGAATCTCTTTAAAATCAACCATGGCCACCTTGGGCGAACTGAGCGAACCACGAATAATCAGTACTTGATCCAATCTCGCTGCAGGTGTCGGCCCCTTGGCGTTCGCGATCGCGGCGACGATGTTAATCTTATCCTTATACCCGATCGCCTGCGGCTGCATCACCGCGCCCAGCACGTGAACATTCTGCGAGAGTGAAGACGGCAGGTAAACATAGTCGCCATCTTCCAGATAAATGTTTTGCGACATATCGCCCTGCTTTATCAGTGCAAGTAAATCGACTGGTAGCACTTGCCCATCTCTGAGCACGAAACTATTACCCAAATCAGCGAGCTCTTCGGTCGAACCACTGAAACGCGAGGTAAATAAGCCGCCAGCAAGTGAGATGCCCTCAAGCAAAGTCGTCGGCTGGCTCAGCGGGTAGAGCCCGGGCTTATTCAAACGCCCCAATAGCCAGGCACGTCGGCTTTTCACCTCCCGCAAGGTCACATTCACATTCGGACTGGAATAGTCATGCGAGAGCGCTTTTTCTAAGCGTTGGCTGATCTCCGCGACAGTGAAACCATCAACTTGCACGCCTCCAGCCAGATCGTAGTAAACGCGGCCATCCGGCATGACGAAGGTCTCCGATCGGCTACCTGCGATACCGGTAATCTCGATCTCCAGCCAATCACCGACCCCCACTTGGTAGGGATCCTTGCTAGGCAGCAACCATTCGGGCTCGATTGAGCGCTCCGAGCCCACGAACTCAAAAGCTTCTTCGTCGAGTAACGATTCCTTTACATTGCGGGGATCAAAGGTCTCACGACCGCCGGTGGTATGCTTGCAGCCAACAGCCAAGGATAGGCTCAACAGCAGTAAAGTGGCTGCCATCTTAAACAGGCGGTGTATCATTCCGAATCCCTCCATCCCGTTCGATTGAACCACGGTTGATTGATGGCATCCGGCACGTTTTGGTTCACCCAAGTAGAGGTCGCGCTCTTGAGGAAGTTTTGCACTGCGGTGTCGAGGATTTGCTCCGCCTTATACCAAGGGCGATCGTTGACATAAACGATGTCGCCTGGCTCCAGTGGAAAGTCCGGCTCGCGACCTTTGAGGATGGCTTCGACATTGATAACATAAAGCTCCGGTTCGCTCAGGCTTCCGCGCACGACGAGCACACGCTTTTGCCACGAACCTTCAGTAAAACCCTCCCGACGTGTGACCGCAGAGATGACACTCGCCCGATTTGAAAAGCCCTGCGCGCCCGGTCGGGCAACCGAGCCGAGCACGTAATATTCATTCGAAAGATTCGATGCTAAAAAGATATAGTCCTGCGGTTCGAGTAGGACGTTTTGAGATAGATCCCCCTCGAAATAGAGTTTAGCAAAATCGACATCCAAGCGCTCGCCCCGACGCACAATGAACGAGCGCTCCATATCGGCCACTTCTACGGTGGATTGCTCAAAGAGCCCCGTCTCAATACCTCGACTGCGCGCAATCGCTTCGAGCAGGGAGATCGGCCGATCCAGTGTGAACACTCCTTTGTCGACTACCTTGCCTAAAATGACGTAGCGCTTACTCTTTAACTCCCAAGGCGTAATAATCAAGCGCGGGTTGCGGTAGTAGTCTTGCAGGGAGGTCTCCAATACACTGCGCAGCTCATCGATCGTCATCGCATCGACTTGCAGGCTGTTGACCTGAAGATAGCTCAAGGTGCCGTCTGGAGCGATGCGCACACCAGGACGATCCATATCACCACGGCCATAAAAACGAATATTCACCACATCTCCTGGACCGAGGGTATAGCGCTCCAGCCATGAGAGTCCATCGGAGGCAGATTCCGCTTCGGTGACAACAACACTCCCCTCGCCCGAGCTTGAATTCTCAGCCGGCTGCGGCTCTTCTGCCTGAAGACAGCCACAGGCAAGACAGACTATCGCGGAAATCCATCGAATTCTCTTCATGCCTCTTCGACTTTCGGCTCTCGCGTGGCCAGATAATTTAGCACCGATAACTCAAGCCACTTCAACACTCTGGGCAAGGTATGCTCAGCGGCACGTTCGACTAGGATCAGGCCATTCGCAGGGCCGAGTAATTTACGTAAAATCTCGCTTTGATGCCTCGTCTCCGCGCGATCGGCAATACGCGGAGAATTCAGTAAATAATAGCTTTCCAGGCGCTTGAGGTAGCGCACATCCTCCACAGTCGGTGGCTGAGACAAACGCACGAAGATGACTTCCTCGGAATCCCAAGGCAACTCGTCAAAGCCCGAAAGCGTTTTCTGAACTGCCGGGTGATCGGCGATCTCGGCGGCAAAGGCTTCGTCCTGATTACCGACTAGGGCAAAGATAACTGAGCGCCCCTGTGCTTGAATGAGATCCAAGAGCGCCTTCCAAAATTTGATTTCATCCTCGTCCACTTCGACCGGAACGAAGAGGAAGCGTTTGTGCTCCTCGCCCTCGCCCGAGAGTGCATGGCTCAGCCAAAAACTCCGCAGCGCTCGATCATTCGCCAGCACCTCATCCTTCGGAAACAGATGCTGAAGAAACCAGGATGGCTGCGCGGCGGCTGTCACATAATTAAAGATCGGTAACGCACAGGTCGCGATGGCGGCCTCCAAGGGCGTGCGCAGCCCGGGCTGGAAGGCTTCCCAAAATAATGCCGCCAACAAGGCAATCGTCGTGCCGCCCAAGACCCCGATAAAGCCAAGCAAGAGTGCTTTCACATTTTGCGAACTGTGGGCGACATCATTAATGTTCGGGTTTTGAAAGACACGCCAATAGCCGGGCGCCTTTGTCTCGTAAAAGGAGGCTTCTTTTCGACGACTATCGAGTAGCGCTTGTGCATCGATCAATAAATCGCGTCGACTCTTGAGCTCTGAGAGGCGCAGGGCTTTTTCCGGTATGCCGGCAACGAGGACCTCGCGCTCACTCAGGCGTCGTTCCAAGTCTCCTAGCATCTTCTCTAGCTGCGTACGTTCGTTCTGCAGGGCGATAATTTCAAGGTAAAGGTTATTGCCCAAATCGCTACCTGTAAAATCTTTCAAATCGTCCGTCGGAGCACTGGCCATTTTCTCCAATTGCTTGTTGATGTATTCGATCTCGTAGAGCTTCTCTTTAACCAGTGGATTTTCGTCGGTGTAACGACCGCGCAGAAAGGTGAGCTCCTCTCGTTTCTTTTTCAGATCCGCTTCCAAGGGGCTCTGCGCGCGCAGCTCTTGGCGATAACGCTGGATTTGGACATCCTTGGTTTCCAGCTCGATCTTGGTATTGGCATACTGTGTGCGGATATTTTCCAAAGACGCCAAAGCGGCCTCGGTTTGCTTATCGACGTCGACGAAATTGTGCTTCTTGGCGAATTCAAGAATCTGCTGGTTGACCTGACCGAGTTGACTTTCGATCGCGTCGAGTTGCTCCGAGATGAATGACTCCATCTGGCGAGCTTCTTCCCTCTGCAGATTATTCGTAAACCGGATAATCTCGTCCGACCAAACTTTAACCGTCTGTATGGCATCTTCCGCGCTGTGACGGGAGTGCGCTGTCAAATAAAAGAGAGAGGTATTCCGCTGCTTGGCGATCTCCACCATCGACTTAAGCTGACCGGGAGACCTAGCGGGCTCTAGCCGAGCCGCCGCCCGTTGCAAAACTTCCGTTGAATAGGTCGTCGAAAGTAGCGTGTCGTCACTCAGCTCTCTGGGCTTAAAAGCCTGCCCCGCCTCACTGGTCTGCAAAGTCGTCGGCACGTCCGACTTGATTAGCTGAAGCGATACTGAATAGCGGTCTTCTGCCTGCGTGCCTCCAAGGATCCAACCAATCGCGCCAAATAGCACCGGTAAAACCAAGAACCAAAGCCAACGCCGCCTAACTCCGTAAAGCAACCGAAGTGGATCAAACGGAATAGGGAAATTAAATGCCTTTGGAGCGTTTCGACGGGTAGAAATCATGCAATCACTGTATTCACAATAAAACGGCTACATATTCACGCTCAGCTAATCAACTTGATATAACTCTGGCAAGTAGCCTTTGCAGCAACATCCCAATCAAATACGGCTGCATGTTGTAGGCCTTTCTGTCGTCGAGCCTCCAGTAAGTCGCCCGACTCGTCATGGATGACCTCGAGTCCTTGAGCGATCTCAGGCACCGCTTCGGGGTCGAAGTAAAGAGCCGCATTACCGCCGACCTCCGGCAAACTGCCGCGATCTGAACTGGCCACACGCACTCCACACGCGAGTGCCTCTACGACCGGCAAGCCGAAGCCTTCGATCAAACTGGGAAAGACCAAGGCCTCCGCACTCCCATACCAAAGCGGCAAGTCGGCCTCGTCCATAAAGCCGGGCAGGCGAATATCTTCGGCGTAGGGCGAATCGGCCACTCGCTGCTCGATAACTTCCGCACCATGCCAAGGCGCCCCCCCGAGTATCAACTCCACCTGATCCGGGCTGGACTCACGGAAGCGCTCATAGGCTTCGATCAGCCGCACATGGTTCTTCCCCGGGTGCTCTAGGCGTGAAACGAAGAAGAAAAAAGGCTTATCCAGTTGCTTACGGGCGCGAAACGCAGCGAGCTCTTCCTCACTCCGTGGACGATACAAACTGTGATTGAGACCATTGTGGATGACAGTGATCCGCTCGGACGGCAGCTTGTAGAAATCGACCAAGTCTTGCTTGGTAAAATGGCTAACCGAAACGATGGCTTCGCAGCGCCGCGCCATCCACGGCGCGAGTTGCCTGCCGAAAAGACCGCGCAGAGCTCCGTATTTATCGCGTAAACGGAAAGGCGCGCAATCGTGCACCGTCGCGAGTTGGGCGGTTGGACAGAAGGCCATGATACGACGATAGCTTGGGGCATGAAAAAGATCATAGCCGCCCTGCTTGAGCAGTCCGCGCAAATGCCACTGATGCCAGAGCAAATTCTTCGCACCGGAGGAATATGCCACCGGAATGGTCTGCCAATGCGCATCGTCGATCGTGGGGAAAAGCACCCGATCCGCGTCGAACCCGGCAACGTGTAGGTCAACTGTATCGAATTGGCTGATACGATTCGCAAGCTCGACCACATAGCGCCCGACACCGGACAGACCGCCTTGAATCATTCCGGCCGAGAGCAGCACTTTGATTGTGCTGTTTTTTGTCGCCGCGCTCATACTGGCTCCTCTACTTTAGTCCCCTGCCAGGCTGCGGCAGCATCGAGTGCAGACTCCCGATCAGGATAGGATGGAAACTGCGCGTCCAAGTGCATCGCTTTGATGATTTTGGCCACATTAGAGGACGGGCGCAATAGACCGAAGGGCACCTTGGCGGCTCGTGCCTCACGTGCCATCTTTGCGAGTAAACCGATACCAGAGCTATCCATAAAAGGAACGCCGGACAAATCGAGGAACACCGGGCAGCTATAATCCTCAGGGAACGCCAAGCTCTCCAATGTGCCATGCTCTACATCCCCCTCCCACTGTAACCAATGGCAGTTGCAGGTCGCCGGCTCTACGGTGTTTCCAGTTTCAACCGGAGAGCGGGCTTCCTCTTGCGCGGAGCGATTTCGGGTGATCTTCCATTGCCTGTAAGCGAGCAGGAAGAGGTAGTAAAAATCTTTCGCATAGCGCTTACAGAGTCGCTTGGGGTCGCTCAACATGCGCCAAGACCACTCCATACCAATTTTTTGAATCCAAACAGGCGCGCGCACTTGCTTACCACAGATGAAGTCGAGCGAAGCACCAATCCCGATGGAGAGCGGCACACCTGCTTCTTCGTGATAGCGGGAAATCCAATACTCCTGTTTGGGGCAGCCAACCGCAACGAGAAGCAGATCCGGTTGAGTTGCTTTAACATCCTGCAAGATCTCTTGATTCGGCCAATCCTCAACTTTCCCGAAGGGGGGCGAAAAAGTGCCCACCACTTCCATCGCTGGATAGCGCTCGGCAAGTATACCTTTGGCCTCGGTCAGCGTCTTGGTATCGGATCCGAGAAAGTAGACTTTTAGCGAATGCTGATCGGCTTGCTCGAAAAGCCGAAAGACCATGTCCGAACCAGCCACACGCTCAGGTAGAACGGGCTTGAAATAGCGAGAGAGCCAAACGAGTGGCATACCGTCGCAGACCACTCGGTCAGCGTGAAAAAGGATGTCCTTCAACTCTGCATTATCATACGCCTGCGCGATAAAATCGACGTTCGCAGTGATATAGTATTTCGGCTTACGATCTTGGATACAAACAACGGCATCGTCGATTGTTTCATCCATCGTGATCACGTGAAAGGGCAGGCCTAGCAAGAAGGCCACTTCGCGGTCGGATTGGCTCATAAGTCTTTCAGGTATTGAGTTAATTTAAGGCCCAGCTGCTCCCAGAGGTAGTGAGCTTTGACCGTTTCCAAGCCCTTCGTTTCTAAACGCTCCTGCAGACCGGTATCGCGCAGCAATCGGCAGACCTCGTCGGCGATGGCCTTGGGCGTATCGGCCAATAGGATCGATTCGTCGTGCGTAAGATCCAAGCCTTGCGCGCCGAGTGTGGTGGATACGACCGGACAGCGCATACCCAGCGATTCGACGATTTTTAAACGAGTGCCACCACCGATCCGCAGAGGCACCACCTGCGCCCAGGAGGATTGGTAATAGGGGCGCACATCAGGCACCTCCCCGATCAGTTCAACCCCTTCGATCGCAGCCCAACGCTCCGAGCGGGCATCGGGCGACTTACCGATAATCCGCCAGATGACTTCTGGCTGGGCTTGATGGATTTTTGGCCAGATCTCATCGGCGAACCAGTCGATGGCATCCACATTGGGCGAATAATCGAGCGCTCCGCAGAAAAGGATCGTGGGCTGTTCGCTCTTCTCGCGAGGAAATTCATCCGCATCGAAGAAGCTGGCGTTGTAGCCGTTGGCGAGGACAAATACCTTCGAAGCATCGCCGAGCTTCGCCTCAAGAAAGTCGCGATCGTCCCAACCGCAGACGACCATACCGTCTAGGGCGGCGTAGGCCTCGCGCTCAAGCTTGGCAATCTTACGCAAATTCTCCTTACGCAGAACTCGCTCGCGAAAACTCAGCTGCAAGGTGTTGAGCTCCTCCGATTGAAAGAGCCAATCCACCCGGCTACGATCCATAATCCGGCAAGGGTGATCAGGAAAGAGTTCGCGAATGTAAGGCCAGAGCACCAAATCGATGAAAATAACGCGCTCATAGTCCTGCCCCTCGACAAATTCACCCAGAGCCTCACTCACGCCCTCGACCTGCCAGTGCTGCACCGTCGTCGGCAAGGGGTTGAGCAAACGATCCGGAAACAACTTTTGCCACGGCGCATTCTCGAAGGGAATCGCAAGTCGACGACGAGTCATCGACTCAAAGGGCTCCATCGTCCGCGAAGGATCTTCCTGCAAGCAGACGAGGTCGACTTCAAATGCCTTGGCGAGTTCGACAAACAGATGATAGACTCGTTGATAAGTGCCCCGATCCACAGGATACGGGATGTAGGGCATGAAGAGAAGCACACGGGGTAAGGATGCCATAAGAATAAGTTGCTAACTATAAAGTGCCCACCATTTCGTATAATGCTGCGCCGCGGTGGCTAAGTCGGGCAACTCAGTCCCCAAGCAACGCCCCGCATCATCAAAACAAACGGGCTCGAGTAAAAGACAAAGGAGCACGCGCTGGAGCGCACCGCGCGGATAGTCCAGAACCGGACTCAGACCACCGCCGCGTTTCAGGCGATCTCTCATCGCGAGCAGGCCATTACGCCAAGTCGCGGAATCCGGAAAGAGCTTACCGGAATAATGCACGTAATCCATCGGCTGTTCAAAGCGCTGATTCAATCGGCTACGCTCTACTTCTAGGAAGCAGTTCAGCCAGATCTCTGTCAGCTCCGTTTGAGTCGCTTGCAGGGTTTCCAATGAAGGTGTGGCCGTCGGCCGTAGCTTAAACGCGGTGCCGGTCGCATGCAGTGTCGCGATCCGCGGATCGATATCCGGTTCGCTTTGCAATAAAGTCTGTCGATCGCGGACGTAGGGCTGGTATTTGCCACGTATCGTGAGCAAAGCATCCCCGAGCGCGAGTTTCGCCTTTGCTTGGTTGCGATGCACCACGCTCAAATTATCTCCTGCGGCCAAGTCGGCCTTGGCAAAGAAGAGGCCACTGCCCCGGTTCCAAAGTAAACGCGTCGCCTCGATCGGAGCAATCGTCTCAGAGCGGGCAAGTGCTCGATAAGGTTCCAAATAGTCCTCGTCGCCAAGCACGACTGTATGCGCAGAGACCAGATCGAAAAACATCATCGAATGCGGAGTGGCTTCCACATCCGATTGAGGCAGGCACTTACCCTCTACATCGATACCAATGAGCTCACTCTCAGTCACTTCCCATTCATGAACCGCCTTCAGCAGCTCTTGGTTCTGGGGCTCATCGGTAAATATGAAATAGTCGAGGTCGTTGAAAAAGCAGGGTTCTCCTTGCGCGTCCTGAGCAATGCCGCCCTCGCCTCGCCCGTAACCACCACCAAGCACCATCGCTTGCGGTGCAGCTGAACCTAAACCTGAAAAGAAGGCGCGTGTACGCTCAAAGTGTGCTTGTAACTGTTGGTCTAACTTGTCGGGGAGTTGTTGCACAATTTAACCCTCAACAAGCTGCCATTCTAAGCATCCTCGATCTCAAACACACGATGCAAGCGCAATAGCTCCAGCACACTCATCACTGTGGGACTGGGATTCATTAAACTGAGCCGCTTGTTCAATTGCTTATAGTAGCTGAGCAACGCTCCAATCCCTGAACTATCAATAAAGCCAACTTGCTCTAAATTAATAACAACACGATCCTGACCTTGAAGATCCAACTGACTGAGCGCTGTTTTGAGACCATCTGCGTTAGATGCATCCATTGATTCCAACTCTACCGTAACTTCTAATCGATCACCATTGATTTTTGAATGTAACATGCTCACTTGTATTATTTGAGCTAACGCTAAACTGCGGATGACTGAGTTCAACTGAAAAATCATATAAAATGACCACAATCGTCATCCTTTTAAAAGCGCCCAGACAAGGTTATGTAAAAACACGTTTGGCTAAAGAGATTGGCTCCGAACAGGCCTTACAAGCGTATCAGGCGCTGGTGGCGCGGCAATGGACAGCGCTGCCGAAAAATGCATGCATCGAGGTGCACTATACGCCCCACGACGCGACCTTTGAGATGCAGAAATGGCTGGGTGACGCGCACGACTACTACCCGCAATCCGAGGGCGAGCTGGGGGCGCGACTCGGGCACTCGGTGGAGTGCGCCTTTGAGCGCGGCGCGCGCACGGTCACTTGCATCGGCGGCGATTGCCCACAGCTGGAAGCGCGACACTTCAACGAAGCCGAGCAGCTACTCAATACGGGACACGATGTGGTCTTCGGCCCCAGCGAAGACGGCGGGTATTATCTGATCGCTCTGCGTACGCCGCTGCCCGAATTGTTTGCCGACATCCCATGGAGCACGCGCGATACATTGAGCGCCTCGCTCGATAAAGCGAAAGCGCTTGAGTTGAAGATCGGTCTGCTGGAGACGCTCTACGACATCGACGAAGCCGCCGAGCTAGAGCGAGCGCTGACCGAGGGGCTGATTGAGCTTTAACAACACTCCCCACCCTCTAGGCAATTCGCGGCCTCGGTCGTGGCGTCGTAGTCTTGGCCTTTGGTCTCTTTGGGATGGCGGCGGGCACCTTTGGCACAGTCGAAGGGCTGGGCGTCTTCGGGCGCGACCACTTCGAGCGGCTCCAACGCTGCGAACTGTCCGGCGTAGGCACCGCTTTGCAGGAGTTTAAAGGTCTTGTCGCAGACCGCCGCGCGCACACCGCGGTCGAAGCGGTGGCCGTCGTCGTCTAGAACAGACTTGAACGGCCCCTGATACACCACGGCCTGATTGCGATCGAAGCATTTTCCTTGTTTGCCCTTGTAGGCGCGCACGGTGACGGAGCGAAACTCGATACCCTCGACGGTTTGCCAAGGTTTGGTCTCGAATTTGACCAGCTCGATGCCGTGGAAGCCGGCATCCTCGAAAGCTTTCAAAAAGCCCTCCTCGGTCAGCGCGCCGGAGATGCAGCCGCTCCAAAGATGTGCGTCCTGTTGCATGGCCTCGGGCACTGGCTCGTCGCTCACGATGTCGGAAATCACAGCTCGTCCACCGAGCTTGAGCACACGGAAGATTTCTTCGAAGAGCTTCGGCTTCTGCGAAGGTTCGACCAAATTCAGAACACAATTCGAAACAACGACATCGACCGACTCCGTGACGACGAGTGGGTGCTTGATGCGTAGTTCCTCGGCGACCTCGTCGAGCTGGAGGAAATCGGCGGCGTTGGCGACGGGCTTAGCCTGTAGTACGGCATCGAGACGCCCTAAGTCCAAGCCGAGATCCTGGATGCGGCCTTTGCGAAACTCGACGTTTCCGTAGCCGATCTTTTCGGCCACAATGGGCGCATTGCGGCGTGCCACTTCAAGCATGTCGTCGGTCATGTCCACGCCGATCACCTTGCCCTCTGCGCCGACCACTTGCGAGGCGATGAAGCAAATCTTACCCGTGCCCGAGCCGAGATCGAGAACGGTCTCGCCTGGCTGCACCCATTTCGACGGGTCGCCGCAGCCATAGTCTTTATCGATCACCTCCTGCGGAATCACTTCGAGGTATTTGCGGTCGTATTCGACCGGGCAACATAGGGCGGCCTCCGGCTGGTGCGCGGCATCGGCGTAGCGCTTTTCAACATTCTGGCGTGTGCGTTGTGGTTCAGTCATAAAAATTGTGATGGTTAATACTCAGTAGATCGCTGCGTAGAGATTTTATTTCCGGGAATTATAGTATTCCTCATACATTTCCTCGCTTAAAGCTGTGGCGGCCGCGCGACTATGCAAACGTGCCGTGCGATACCGTGTCACGAGGCGCATGACCAGCGCGAAGCGTTTGATCCAATCCTTTGCTTGCCACTTTCGATGGCAGACACGCGTCGGCTGACCGAGAAAAATAAACGCCCCGCATTCCCGGGCACGCCAGCTAGACTCGACATCCTCCATGAGGGCTTGCTTCGGCATGAGCTGATAACGAATCGCCGTTTCCCGGTGAAAGAACTGGGTCTGATCGCCAAAAGCCGTCCGCGTGAAAAGCGCACGCAGATCATTGAGTAATTCGATGGGCAAGAGTTCCGGCTGCTCATCATCGAAGCGCTGCCCGAGGGCGCCGCCCACGATCTCCGGGCTAGTTCGAACCGCCGCTACGATCTGCGAGAGTGATTCCGGGTTCAGCGCTGCATCCGCATGCAAGACCACCACCCAATCGGCCTGAGCCGCTTCGATTCCCACAGCGATTTGCTGCCCACGCCCACGCTCACTCTGGATGATACGCAGTGGCAGATCCGCAGTCACCGCGATCTCAAGCGTACGGTCTGTGGAGCCTGCATCGACTACGATCACCTCTGTCGCGGGATAACTCTGCGCGGCCACCGTTTGCAAGGCCTCGCCGATTCGAGATTCAACATTCAAGGTAGGAATGACCACGGCCACCGAATCGCCACCCCCACTCGACGAACGCCTCATCGGAAGGACAACTCGCCCGCGCGTGCTCCACAGTTCGTAGAGGCAAGCCAAGACAAACGGTGCCCAGAAGAGAAAAATCTGTCCTGAGGTCAGCATCCACTGACCCTGCGCAGCATTGATCCAGACATAGAAATAGATACCCCCACTCAGCGTAAACGTCAGCCAGGGCAGACTTGTCCGCAGGCAGACAAAGGGTACGATCCACGCCAGATACCAAAGATGCACCGTCGGCGAGAGCACGATGAGCGCACCCAGAACCCAACGAATGTGCGTGTCGATCGATGTAGGGGGCGATGTAGCATACGGCGTAAGCCGGATGACCGATGGCAACACGTCATCGGCCTGACGACCGATGCTACGCATGGCAGTTTGCCTGCAATACAGCCACCAACGCCAGAGCACAATGAGCGCAAAGCACACGCCAACCACCGCAGTGCCCGCGGCGCGCGACAGACCGAGCGCCAATAGGCTCTCGTAGATCGGCCCGTTGAAACTACGGGTCGCGCCAAATTGAAAAAGCCCTGCTAGGAGCTGCGGCAGGGTTTCCCAGAAAAACAATGCGGGCAAAAGGAGCACCGCGAGCGAGAGCATCGCTCCGACAACGAGGCGTTTGCCCGCGAAAAATGGAATCAAGGGCAAAGTGATCCACTTCACACCCGTGGCGATGGAGGCCAGAGCCACTGCCAATTTTAAGCGCCCTGCCCCATGCGCGGCGAGTGCCCAAACCAAGGCCGCCACCATGAGCGCATCAAAGTGCGCCTCCGCTGCATATGAGATCAGCACGATGGGGTTGAATGCGTAAAACCCCGCATAGGCCAGAGCCATGCCGCGCTGGCGCAAAAGCACCAGCACCCCCGCGAGCGTTAGCAAGTCAGCTGCGACGAAGAATAGCTTAAAGGCCAAAGGATGATACGCCAGTGCACTGCCCCCCCCGAAGGCCAACACTGACAGCGGCGGATAAGCCGTCGGCTTATCCTTATGGTTCATAGCCTCCCAATAGCCATCGCGATGCGCGTCCCATTCAGCATCGTCAGCAGGTGCCGCATAGGGGCTCTCGCCAGAGGCGACTAACTTGCCCTCCCAGAGGTAGCGGTTCACATCGTCCGAAGGTGCGGCCGGCAAAAGCGCCAAGCGCATAAGCAAAGCCGGTATCCAAATCGCGAATACACAGGCGCGCCACGAACGGATTGGCCGCGCAAGAAAGACCAAAGCCAAACCCGCGACACCGACCACCGCAAAGAGCCAAACGCGCGCATAGCTCGGAACATCGAAGACCTCGGCAATCTGCCCGTAAGCGAGGCAAGCAGCGACGGAGATAAATACCGCACAGAGCCGTACCACGTTGCGCAGATTGATCATCTTCTACGCACGCGCCTCGACCAAACTGCGGTAGCCGACCACCGTAAAGCCTAAGAAATAGACAACAACAAACGGGATCAAAGCCAGTTGCCCGATCCAAAGCAGTGCACCGACTGTAAAAGCACAATAGCCCGCCAGCAGCAGCTCGAAGCGCGGCAGCCAGTTGCGCTGCACGGTGTAGTGTTTGACCTTTGTCTCGCCCGCTTTCGGCGTGCGCACGAAGGTGCTGTCGTTACCAAAGAGCCCTTCGAGCACTGCTTTGCCATTGGACAGACAAATACCAAAGCCGACCACGAGCAAGAACGGCAGGCGCATCAGTCGCACCTTCCAGTCCTCGGGGTGCCCATAATATTGGCAGACCACGTAGCCGAGACTCGGCCCCAGTGCGGCCGGCACGAGCAACGCGAGGAACGTGACTGAACGGTAGAGTGCGATGCCCTCACGAAAGCTGAGCATGAGCGGTAGCACGAGCAGCGCCAGCACAGCCATCTGTAAATGCAAGCTGTAGTGCGTGAGGTGGACGGTGGCTTGCAGCTTTTTGAAGAACGGGATCGGCGCGCGCCAGACCGAGGGCAGGATCTTGCGCGCGGTCTGTATGGTGCCCTTCGCCCATCGGTATTGTTGGCTCTTAAATGCACTGTATGTCGGCGGCAGCTCGGCCGGCACGAGCAGGCTCGGCAAGTAGTGAAAGCGCCAGCCTTTGAGCTGTGCGCGGTAGGAAAGATCGAGATCTTCCGTCACCGTATCGTGCTGCCAGCCGCCCGCGTCTTCGATCGCCTCGCGGCGCCAGACACCAGCCGTTCCGCAAAAATTCATAAAGAGGCCATTGCGATTGCGCGCGGTTTGCTCGACCACGAAGTGACCATCGATCCCCATCGCCTGCGCTCGTGTGAGCCATGATTGTTTGACATTAATGTGATCCCACCGCGCCTGTACCAGCGCGCAGTTCGTATCCGCCCAAAGGTGCGGCAAGGTGCGACGCAGAAAATCCTTTGGCGGGATAAAGTCGCTATCGAAGATGGCGATGTACTCGCCTTTGCAAACCTGCATGCCGGCTTCGAGCGCGCCCGCCTTGTAGCCCACACGATCCGCCCGACGAAAAACTTCGATCCAGTGCCCCTGCGCCCGGAGCTCCTCGGCCACACGATCGACAAGTTCGCAGGTCTCGTCGTTGGAATCATCGAGCACTTGAATCTCGTGGCGTGCCTGCGGATATTCAATGCCCGCCACGGCACGGATCACACGCTCGGCGACATTGATTTCATTATAGAGTGGAATCTGCGTCGTCACCACAGGCAGGGCGTCCACGTCATGAAAGGCGTCGCCAAAGCGGGTCTCGATTTCGATGTCCGATGCATCGTGACTCGCGCGCTTACGCAGGAAGAGATGGATAATCCAGTAGGTGTTCAACCCATAGAGGAGCAGAAGCAAACTACAGATGGTGTAGAGGACGAGAATGGCCGTGCTGAGAATATCCATTAAGAGTGGTTTGTGTAGGCGCTTAGGAGACAGCTGTCTAGCGGCATATTCCGAGAAAGCATAAACCATTTCTCTCGAAGTGGAGCCATTTGCAGCCTCGGCTTGACAATGGACACTTGTTCACCTAAACAAGTGCTCACCATGAAAGATCTGACCACGCGCCAACAGGAGATTCTCACCTTCATCGAGCACTACGAGTGGAGAAACGGCTACTGGCCGAGTATCCGCGAGATCCAGGAAAAGTTTAACTTCAGAAGCACCAACGCCGTGATGGGGCACCTCCGCGCGCTGGAGAAGAAGGAAGTGATCGAGCGCATCCCCGGTCAGGCACGCACTTTCCGCATCAATCGCCCCGATGCCCCGGAGATGAACGAAATCCCCGATGAAGCGACCGAAGTGGTCGACATCCCGGTTATGGGCGACATCGCTGCCGGTTACCCCGACCGCGTCGAGCCCGCCGGTGAGATCGGTCGCTTGCAAGTGGACATCGCCAGCGCTGGCTTTTCCAGCCGCCGCCGAAGCTTCGCCCTACAAGTCCGCGGCGAAAGTATGGTCGACGCCGAGATTTATGATGGCGACATGGTCGTGATCGAGCCGCGCGACCCACGCGATGGCGATATCGTGGCCGCGCTCATCGACGGTGAGACCACCCTCAAGCGCTACATCCAAAAAGGCGGCGAGCCTCCCTACCTCAAAGCCGAAAACAAATTCTACCCGGAGCTCTACCCCATCAACGAGCTCACCGTGCAAGGTGTGGCCAAAGCAGTCGTGCGGAGTTTGTGATGTTTGCAGTTGTCGGTTGAAAGTTGCGTGTTGTTGGCTACACCTCAAAGAAGTTTCCCGAACAACAATCAACAAACAACCAACCACACCATGCCCGTTACATTCGACCACACCCGTATCCGCGTTTCTAATCTTGAAAAGTCGATCGACTGGTATTGCCAGACTTGTGGCTTTGAAGTGCTCCGTCGCACGGATAAATCGCCCAGCGGCAATCAGCTCGCGCACCTGCAGATTCCCGGCAGCTCACACAACTTGGAGCTAACTTACTCGCCGGACTACGAAGTGAAGGTGCCCGAAGATCTCGTCCACACCTGCATCCGCGTCGACGACATCGTCGCCTACTGCGAAATGCTCGAAGGCCTCGGTCTGGAACTCGATCTCTGGCCGAGCCAGTGGCGCGAGAAATTTCAAGACGGCAAGAAGATGGCTTTCATCACCGATCCCGACGGCTACGAAGTCGAAATCTTGGAGCACGCATAGCCGCATAAAGTAGTCGGGGTGGCTCTGCCTTCTGGGCTGAGCCAACCAGACTACCTTTCACTCAACCGCTTCCATCGGGAAAATCCGCACGTCCACTCCCGCTGAAGCCAGCGCAGATGTCGGGGCGACTTCAGGACTCGGCAATCCGTTCGAGGCAAACAAACGCGTCGAATAGTTGACCAGCTCAGCTGGCTGGATCGGATAAGGCTCGTGATGCACTTGGCCTGTCAGTAAACGCTGACGCTTCATGTCGTAGGCAAACAAACGATAGCGCTCGACGAGGAAAAATTCCAAACTGCCGGGTACGGCTAATTCGGGGCTACCAGCCCTCGCCCATTCATATTTCTGGGGCATATCCCAACCGCTTTCAGTGCGCAACTCGGATTGATAGAACTGGCTTCCCCCAACCTCAGCCAGCCGCATGCGAGCGAGCCGGTAATTAAGGTGGAAGAACGTCCGTGCAATCCAGTTGGGCAAGCGCTTAGGCGTGTCTAGGGAGTAAAACCACACGCCCGGCCGCCCTTGCGCATCGACCACATAGGTGCGCAGATTCAGCTCGGGGAAATCGGATAGACCAGGAACTGCAGGCAGATATCGAGGGCGTACTTTGCGCATTGAAAAAGGCACCACTCCGATCCATGCCCGCCCCTCGTAAGTGTCCACTCGTAAGCCGGGCGGCAGTTGCTTTTCCACCACTTCCGGCAAAACCGGCCAGTGCAGAAAGAGCAGCTCCTCCCACCGCTGACACATGACGGCCGGCTTGCGCGGCGACTTGCGCTCAGCTAAGCGGGCACCTAGTGGGATTTCATCGACGAGAGTTGGCATGTAAACTTATCGCAGGTCGTTGGCAGACATAACGGATAATCGTAGCACCCAAAGGGCATTTCACCCGCAGCTTTCCCGGCCTGAGCTCGTCGAAGGCCGGGAAAGCTGCGCACTACGGTTTCAACCTACGAATTCTTTTCCGATTCAAGCAAGATCTTGTATTCGACGGAGTCGACGAGTGCTTCCCAAGTGGCTTCGATGATGTTGTCGCTGGCACCTACAGTGCCCCAAATTTCTTTGCCGTCCGTGGACTCAATCTGCACGCGAATGATGGCGTCGGCGCCGTGTTGGCTGTCCAAGATGCGCACCTTAAAGTCGATCAGCTCCACCTCCATGATCTCGGGGAAGACGGGGGCGATGGCTTTGCGCAGCGCGTCGTCGAGCGCGCCGACGGGGCCGTTAGCCTCGGCCACAGTGTGGTGGACTTCGTCGCCAATCTTCACCTGAACGGTGGCTTCGGAGACTGTGCGCTTGAGCGCGGACTGATGGCCGACCATCACGCGGTAGCCGATCAATTCAAAGTCCTCCTTCTTCCCCTTGAGGAATCGGTTGAGCAATAGTTTAAAGGAAGCATCGGCGGCTTCGTAGCCGTAGCCTCGGAACTCGAGTTCCTTGAGCTCGGCGAGGAAGTTCTTCAGCTCGGGCGAACGGGCATCGAGGTCGACGCCGATTTCCTTGGCCTTCATCATCACGCTGCTGCGGCCGGACATATCGGAGACGAGGACGCGGGTGCGGTTGCCCACGAGTTCCGGCTCGATGTGTTCGTAGCTGTGTTTGACCTTGGCTGCAGCGTCGGCATGCACCCCACCCTTGTGAGCGAAGGCGGCGGGACCGACAAAAGGAGCAGAGTTGTCGGAGGCGCGGTTGGCCATCTCATCGACGAAGAGCGAAAGATCGCGCAGCTTGTTCAGGTTGGTCGCACAATTCAGCTCCTTGCCCATTTTGAGAATCAAGTTGGGAATGATGGTGGTGAGGTTACCATTACCGTTTCGCTCACCGACGCCGTTGATCGTGCCTTGCACTAAAACGGCGCCCGACTCGACACCGGCGAGCGATACCGCAACGCCGAGGCCGGAGTCGTTGTGACAATGCACGCCGACGGGCGTATCAGGAAAGTATGCGACGACTTTGCCCACGATCGTATTGACCTCGGAGACGAGTTTGCCACCATTGGTGTCGCAAAGCGTGAGATTGATCGCGCCGCCGCGCTTAGCAGCTTCGAGTGTTTGCAGGGCGTATTCGGGATTATCGCAAAATCCGTCGAAAAAATGCTCTGCATCGTAGATCACCTCGCGCCCATTATTGGTAAGGAAGCGGACGGAATCCTCGATCATCTTGAGGTTTTCCTCAGCGGTGGCACGGAGGATCTCAGTAACGTGGAGGAGCCAAGTCTTACCAAAAATGGTCACGACGGGCGTATTCGCATCGAGAAGTAGCTTAAGCTGGGGATCTTCCTCGGCAGTGAGGCTGGCACGACGCGTCGAGCCAAAGGCGGCGACCTTGGCATGCTTGAGTTTGAGCTTCTGCGCTTCTTCAAAGAAGGCCATGTCGCGAGGGTTGGAGCCCGGCCAGCCACCTTCGATATAATCAATCCCGAACTGATCCAGTTTCTCAGCGACGCGAATCTTTCCGGCCACGGTAAAGGAAACGCCCTCGCCTTGAGTGCCGTCGCGGAGAGTGGTATCGTAGATTTTGATGGCTTGTGTCATAGTGCTCGATGATTGGAAAGCGGAGAAAACAATGCTTTCGGCCTATCGGGGGCAAACAAAAAGTCCTGAGTTGGAGCGGCTGCCATTCCACACCAACAAGGTAGTTCACGCTTCCAGCGTGATTCGAGTCGGGCGATTGCACGCTGGAAGCGTGCACTACTGTACAAAAAAGGCGCCCCGTAGAAACGAGACGCCTTTTAAAAGTGGCAGGCTCACAGGGATTTGAACCCCGACAAACGGTACCAAAAACCGTTGTGCTACCATTACACCATGAGCCTAATGAAGTGCGGAACAGTAGAAATGCTGTTCCACTCGTCAAGTACTCTGTGAAATATTTTTCAGCTGTCAATGGTCAGGAGAGAACGCACGGTTTGGAGGCTATCGGCCTCGCTCGGGGGCTTGTCGATCCGCCATCGTAGAATACGGGGAAAACGCACCGCAATGCCCGATTTATGGCGCTTGGATTCGTGAATCCCCTCAAAGGCGATCTCGAATACGAGCTCTGGTCTGACCACCCGGACGGGGCCATGCGAATCGAGGGTGTTTTCACGGATCCAGCGATCAACCTTGCGAATCTCGGCATCGCTGAGCCCAGAATAGGCTTTGGCAATCGGCACCAGTTGATCCTCCAACCAGACCGAAAACGTGTAATCCGTATAAAGTCCTGCGCGACGACCATGCCCCTGCTGCGCATAGACCATGACCGCATCGACGGTGTAGGGCGCGACTTTCCACTTCCACCACGCCCCCTTCTTACGGCCGGCTTGGTAAGGGGCACCTGCTTGCTTGAGCATGAGCCCTTCGACGCGGCGACTACGTGAGGTTTCACGCAAGGCCGCCACGGCGCTCCAAGACTCGGCAGTCACGAGCGGAGAGAGTCGAAAGGTGTCTGTGGGGATGCTGGCCGCCCACGTCTCCAGCTTCGCGCGTCGAGCAGTGGTGCTCTCAGAGCGTAGATCCTTCCCACCAAGCTCTAGGAAATCGTAAGCCATAAAGACAACAGGCACGTCTTTGCGCAATTTCGCGCCGACTTTCTTGCGGCCGAGACGCCGCTGTAGCTCCGAAAACGGCTCGGGTTGCTCGCCAGCCCACGCGAGGAGTTCGCCGTCGAGCACAACGGAATCCGGCCAATGCGCAGCCGCCTCGGCGACTTCGGGGAATTGCTCAGTGACCATTTCTTCGCCGCGCGACCAAATAATGACCTCGCCGCCCCGTTTGATCAGTTGGGCGCGAATGCCATCCCATTTCCACTCGATCTGCCAGTCGGCGACCTCACCGAGTTTAGACTTGGCGTCATCGTCGAGAGGATGCGCCAGACAGAAGGGATAGGGCTTCGCGGATTGATCGCCCGACTCCTCGCCAGAGAAGAGCGTGTCATACGCTGCAGGCGTGGGCTGCCAATTGCCCATCAAGCGGTGCGCCATCACTGGGGGCTCGACTCCGGCGAGGTCGGCCAGAGCTACACAGACCAATGTATGGCTCACGCCCACGCGAAAGCCGCCCGTTATGAGTTTATTGAAAATAAAGCAGGTGGAACCATCCAAACTCGCCCAGATCGACTCGATTCGTTTGCGCTGTGGCTCGGGCTCCATCTCACGGAGCGGTGCGATGTCTTCTTCAACGATTTGGTGTAGTGGGCGGTCTTCGGTTAGGCCGGATCGCTTGCCATCGGCCAACAGCAGGGCAAGCGTTTCGGCCAGATCGCCCACATGGTTGTAGCACTCTTCCACCATCCAAGGGGGAAATCCGCAGGCCGCGCCCGCCCACTCACGGAAGTCCGTCAGTTTGATCGGTCGCTTGAGGCGGTTGCCTGTCAGGAAAAAGACGGCCCACGCGCCATCCGCAGGTGGCACCTCTGCGAAGTAGCGTTTAAGGGCAGCCAGCTTCGCGTTCTTTCGGTTGGAGGCATCCAACTCCATGTAGAGTTCGGTAAAGCGCTTCATGTCTCCGAATCTCCATCCGCGACTTCCCCCGTGAAACGTGTTGGCACTTCATAGGCTTGGAGACCACGCTCCTCGCGCAGCCAGCGCACAAGAGGATCCGCGTAGCCGTGCGTCACACCAACTGTCTCCGCCCCTGTAGCTTCAACGGTTTGCAAAATGCCCCGCCAATCCACGTGGTCAGAAACGATGAAGCCGCGATCCAAGGCCTGCCTTCGACGTGCGCCACGAATCGCCATCCAGCCCGAAGCAAAGGCCAGCGAATACGGGGCGAACTTACGCAACCACGGCGTATTTTGCACGGAGCCCGGCGCAACGATCAGCCCACGCCCCTTGAAGCGATCCTTGTGATCGGCGCTCGCCTTAATGACATTCTCTGGGATGGGACGCCCAGCGGCTCGGTAGTATGGCAACATTTTATCGACGGCACCATGCACACCGATTGGCCCGATGCGGGGGTCAATGCCGCAGAGCACACGTTGCGCCTTGCCCAGCGAATAGGCGAAAAGCACCGAGCAACGACCTTCTCTCTGGTTGTCCCGCCACCATTGGTTGATTTGATCAAAGACCACCTGTGGTTCCGGCCATCGATAGACCGGCAGGCCAAAAGTCGCTTCCGTAATCAGATGATGACAAGGAACCGGCTCGAAGGCTTCGCAGGAAGCATCCGGCGCGATTTTGTAGTCGCCCGTCACCACCCAGACCTCGCCCCGGTGCTCGACACGTATCTGAGCGGAGCCAAGCAAATGCCCAGCCGGGTGGAAGGAAACAGTGACTTCGCCGATCCGTCGACGCTCCCGGTAGGCGATGCCCGAAACCGGGGCATCGATACCGATCCGCTCGCGAAGGACGCCCGTCCCGGCCTCCGAGGTCAAATAGCTGGCCATCCCGCTGCGCGCGTGGTCGCTGTGTGCATGCGTAATCAACGCACGCGGAACGCGGCGCCACGGGTCGATATAGAAATCGCCCTTCTCACAATAGAGGCCACGAGGGGTCGCTTCGATCAACGGATGCTTGATCTCGGGATTTAGCATTGCTGATCAATAAGCGATATCTACAACGATGTCAAAACCACGAACAAGACGACACCTTCCGTGACAACACTTTCCTCTTACTTTTCTTAATCTTAATCTCATCCTATTCTAGGTAGAAGATTACGATTAAGATTAGGAGTATGATTCAGACAGTATCCCGTTACCTAGATCCCACATCCCGCATCTCTTATCAATGAATACCACTCTCATTCTCATCCTCACACCTTTCATCACCGCCGGCATCGGCTGGCTGACTAACTGGGTCGCCATTCAGATGCTATTCCACCCGCGTGTGCCCATGCGTGTATTTTTCTGGAAGTGGCAAGGCCTCATCCCGCGCCGCCAGCAGCAGCTCGCCGAAGAATCCGCCGAGATCATTGAACGCGAAATCCTCCAGCAGCATATGATTCTGCACGAGATCCGCAAAATAGAACTCGGCCCCTACCTGCAGGATGCGGCTCATAAAATCGTCTGGGAGCGCATTGGCCCACAACTTAAAGCGATCCCCTTGCTAGGCGGATTCATTAACGACGGCACCCTTGCAAAGTTCGAAGTCATCGCCGCCGAATCCATGAAAGAGGAAGCCGGTCCACTCATGGAAAAAGTCGCCACCCAGTTCGAGGCCTCCGTCAATCTCAAGCAAATGATCGAAGATAACATCGCCGCATTCGACCTCGATCGCCTCGAAGCCATCGTCAATCAAGTCGCCCAGCGCGAGTTCCGCACCATCGAGCGCCTAGGCGCCGTGCTGGGATTCATAATCGGCTGTATCCAAGTCGCGCTCTTCGTGCTGACCGGAGCGGTCACCATCTAAGTGGAATGGCACTTGGTAAGATGCCGATTCGTCGTCTGATTAGCGTAGCGGTGGCTTCAGCCACCGTCCTCAGTGATGGCGACTATAAGTCGCCACTACGCTGAACCAAGTGCCATTCCATCTAAGCGCTCGTATTGACACGACAGAAAGCAAAGGCACATAGTCGAAGAAATCGCTCCCGCACATGACCACTCCCGACACCTCCGCACTTCGCTACTGCGACTCCCGCTATCAAACCCGCCGCCGCGACTCACGCGCAATTAATGTCGGCGGCGTCTACGTCGGCGGCGACCACCCGATTCGCGTGCAGTCGATGACCACGACGAACACGCAGGACGTGGACGCGACCGTCGCGCAAACTCTGGCGCTGGCCGAGGCCGGCTGCGAGATCGTGCGTATCACTGCGCCGAATAAGCAAGCCGCCGCCGCGCTCGGAGAGATTTCGAAGAAAGTCCGCGCCGCCAAGTGCGATGTGCCCCTCGTGGCCGATATACACTTCCTGCCTGCCGCTGCGATGGAAGCAGCCAAGCACGTCGAGAAAGTGCGCATCAACCCCGGCAACTACGCGGACAAAAAGAAGTTTGCCGTCCTCGAATACTCCGACGCCGCTTACGATGAGGAGCTGGAGCGCCTGCACGAAGCCTTCTCACCCATCGTGCTCCGCTGCAAGGAGCTCGGCCGCGCCATGCGCATCGGCACCAACCACGGCTCCCTCTCCGACCGTATCATGAATCGCTATGGCGACAGCCCACTCGGCATGGTCGAGTGTGCACTTGAATTTATCCGCATCGCGGAGAGCCACAACTATCAGGACATCTGCCTCTCGATGAAGGCGAGTAACCCGAAGGTGATGATCGAAGCCTACCGTCTCGCAGTCGCTCGTATGAATCAGGAAGGGATGGACTACCCCCTCCACCTTGGCGTAACCGAAGCCGGCGACGGCGAAGACGCCCGCGTCAAAAGCGCCATCGGCATCGGCACACTACTCAACGACGGGCTCGGCGACACCATCCGCGTTTCCCTGACCGAAGACCCGATCTACGAAGTGCCCGTCGCACAGGATCTGGCTAACAAGGCGATGGAACTCTGGAAGCAGCAAGCCGACCTACCGATGGCCGAGGTCACGCACGATCAGCTCGACCCCTTCGATTTCAAGAAGCGCCCCACCCGGGTCATCGAGCTAGGGCCCGAGTGCACGATTGGCGGCGAAACCACACCCGCCGTGATCGTCAAAACCGCTCGCGCGATCAGCGACACGCAAACGATCATTCAGGATGTCTGCTCCACTCAAATGAAGCTCAAAGAGAGCAAGATCGAAGGCCTCCAGCTAGCCATACAATCGTCCGATGATCTGGAAAGCTTCGCCCCACTCCACGAAGCGCTCCACAGTGCGGTGCAATGCTTCGTCCTCGAGCTCTCCGGCGCCGTAGACATTGCCCACCTCGAGACCTACCAATGGCCAAAGGAGGGACTCGCGGGCATTACACTACTCCAGCACATTCCGCGAGAAGATGCTTTTTACGCCGCCAACTTTCTACAGTTCTGCCGCGAGCGGAATTTCAACTGCGCCATCGACTGCACCGCCGACGATCTGCGCGATGAGATCGGCGCACAACTCGCCCCCATGGGCAGCGAGCGCCTCATCCTCACCCGTAGTGCTCCAGCGGATACACGTCATCCCGTGGGCAGCTACCGGGCCCTCGCCGAAGCGGCCAAGACTTTCGTGCCCGATGCTCCAATTTGGATCCGCAACACACTAGCCAACACACTCGAACCTCAAGACTATTTCGGCGATCGTTTACTAGAGAGCAGCATCCTCAGCGGGGCAATCCTCTGCGACGGCATCGGCGATCTGATCAGCATCGAAACGGAGCCCCTTCTCGATAAAGCCACAACCCTCGCCTACAACATCCTGCAAGGTGCCCGAGCCCGCATCAGCAAGACCGAGTTTGTCGCCTGCCCAAGCTGCGGCCGCACGCTCTTTGACTTGCAGAGCGTCACTCAAAAGATCCGCAGCCGCACCGATCACCTGAAAGGCGTGACGATCGCGATCATGGGCTGCATCGTCAACGGCCCCGGCGAGATGGCCGACGCCGACTTCGGCTACGTGGGCGGCTCGCCCGGAAAAATTAATCTCTACGTGGGCAAAGAATGCGTCAAATACCACGTGCCCGCCGCCGAAGCACTCGACCGCCTGATCGACCTGATCAAAGAGCACGGCAAATGGGTCGAGCCGAGTTAAAACGAGTCGAGGGCAAGTGCTCGAAGCGACAAAGGAGCTATTGACTAAAAGCTACCCGCAAAGTATAAAAATAGGTATTCAATAGCTGAACTTTTTCTTGTTATGGATACCGTCCTACAATCGCTCATACTCAGTGCTAGCTTGGGAGCCTTGATCGGGCTCATCCGGCAATGGGCCGAACAACAGGACAGTGAGAAAGGCGACCTGCATTTCGCCGGCTTGAGGACATTCATTCTCTGGGCACTGCTCGGCTATACCGCTGCCTTTGTGACAGGCGAGTATGGCATACCCGCCTTTATTGCAGCGATGGCGATCGTGGGTGCTCATATTCTCCTGCACGGCATCGGCTCACAGAAGTATTCCGCGATCGGACTGACCACCGGAGCAGGTGCACTTATTACACTCTTCCTCGGCGCATTAGTCTACTGGGATCGATTAGCCTTTGCTGTCATGCTAGCCGCCCTGACAATGATCGTGCTCGGGATCAAACAATTCAGCCATGCCTGGACGCGGCGATTCACCGCGCAAGACATTCGATCGACTCTACAATTCGCAGCCGTGACCGGGGTCATCTTACCACTGGTGCCCGACCAAGGCTACGGCCCATACGATGCGCTCAACCCCTATAATCTCTGGTGGATGGTGGTGCTCATCTCGGGGTTGGGCTTTGTGGGCTACTTGCTCATGCGTGCATTTGGCGCGCGCGCCGGGGTGATTCTAACAGGTTTGATCGGCGGTTTAGCCTCAAGTACCGCCACTACCCTCGCCTTCAGTCGCGAGTCCAAAGTGTATCCTGAATTGTCGCGAAGCTTCGCTCTGGCGATTGTCATGGCCTGCACGATCATGCTCGGGCGGGTGCTCATCATTTTGAGCGTAATCCACCCAGAGTTCCTCTACGCACTGTGGCTACCGATGGGGCTGATGGCACTCCCCGGAGTGATTTACACGCTCATCGTTTACTTCTTTTTTGAAAAGGAGAATCCGGAAATGGATTTGCCCAACCTAAAGAATCCACTCGGGCTCTCGATCGCGATCAAGTTCGGCCTCATTTATGGAGTCATTTCGGTACTCGTTAAAATCTTCACTCAGACCGACCTCACCAATGGCCTACTCGCCTTGAGCTTCGTCTCGGGACTGACAGATATGGATGCCATTGCTTTGTCGATCACCCATAACCTGAAAGACCAAAGCGTCGCCCTTCAGCTCGCCACGCACGCTGTCATTTTGGCGGCAATCGCGAATACACTCTTAAAAGCCGGGCTCGCCATCGGCCTTGGCTCTTCCGAACTGCGTAAGCATATCTGTCTCGCGCTCGGCGCGACAACACTCGCCGGAATTGGAGCCTATTTTATCGTGTAAGTGACACTGGCACCGAAGCCATCGCCACGAAATTGCGGCTTTCACTTGTCAGCGCTTCGATTCTCCCATGCTCTCAGGTATGGCACTTTTTGAAATCGGCTCCTTAGCCCTGGCCACCGCACCACTCGACGCTGCAAGTGAGGCGACGCAGTGGGACGTGATCGTCCTCATCGGCTCGATCATCCTCGCGCTGGGGTTTTCTTTTCTCTGTTCCATCGCAGAAGCTGTGCTGCTCAGCGTGACGCCCTCCTATATCGAAAGCCTGCGTACTCTGAAGCCTCGGCGTGCTGAACGCTTGCGCAAACTGAAGCTCGAAAACGTAGATCGCTCGCTCGCTGCGATTCTCACGCTCAATACGATCGCACACACTGTCGGCGCGATCCTCTCGGGCGCGAAGGCGACCGTGGTGTTCGGCAGCGCATGGTTCGGGCTGTTCTCCGCGATCATGACGTTAATGATCCTCTTCTTTTCGGAGATCGTGCCAAAAACCCTGGGCGCCGTCTATTGGAAGCAACTAGTCAGCCCCACGGCACTTTTTGTAGAGGGTTTAATCTGGCTGCTCTACCCCATGGTCTGGCTTTCGGAGCGTCTCACACAGTGGGTGTCGCGGGGGAAGAAGGGGCACGTCTTCAGCCGCGATGAGCTGATCTCGATGGCACGGATCGGCGAGGCCTCCGGCCACATGCCCAAGAACGAATCCCGCATTTTGAAGAATTTGTTCCGCCTCGGCACATTGACCGCCCAAGACATCATGACGCCTCGCACGGTGATCGCCTCGCTACCCGACGAGGCCGATCTGGCCACGGCGTTGCCCATCGTGACCAAGCTACCCTTTTCTCGTCTACCTTTGACCCAAAAAGACAAGGATCAGATCACCGGTTTCGTGCTGCGCGATGATGTGTTGATGGGCAACGCGCGCAGCCAAGGGGAAGATGGCTTGGCCAGCATTCGGCGCGAAATTCTAACGGTTCAAGATTCGATCTTACTGACTGAGCTGTTCGACATGCTCCTACAGCAGCGTGCGCATATCGCGATTGTGCTGGATGAGTATGGCGGCACGAAAGGTTTGGTCACACTGGAAGACCTCGTCGAAACACTGATCGGCATGGAGATCATCGACGAAACGGACAAAGTTGAGGACATGCGTGCGCACGCGCGCAAACGCTGGCAGGAACGCGCCCAAGCAATGGGGCTAGTCACCGACGAAAGTTAGTCCGCTCAATTAATCGGCTGAACGTTCCAGATGCGCCAATCGCCATCGACTTTTCGCCAGTCGATATGGTATTCCAGCGTGTCCCCCACCTGTTCAGAGCCATCCATAATGACGCTGCAGCGAGCGGTGACCTGTGACTCCGCTTCTGATTCATCGATCAGCACTTCGTGCCGTAAGACAGTGACCGAGGCACGCTCGAGCTGTCCCCACACTGAGAGAAAGGCACCTGCCATGGCGTCGGTATCGCGAGGGAGACTGCGTGCGCGGTAGTAGACGACACTCGCATCGTCGGTAAAAAACGTGGTCAATTTTCGACTACGACCAAGGGCTTCAAACTTGGAGACGGCACCGTCTTTTTCGACAAGCTCGACTAGTTCACTAAATTGTTTGCGCACCGCCCGCGCCTCCCAATCGACCTGCGTATAAAAGTAGCCGACGATGACTAGGACGACGACTACGGCGATGAGGGGAATCCTACAGTTCCAGGCCATAGCTAACGACTCTTAAAAGGGTTCACTACATCCAGAAAATCGAATTTTCGAAAATCCGAATCTGCAGTATAGATCCGTTTGACTCCATGCTGTAAGAGAAGCGTCGCAATATGTGCATCGGGCACCAGATTGCCACTTACATTCAAGCCTCTAGTCACTTTTTTGAAATGGTCAGAAAAATCAGACTCTTCCGAGACCACTCGAACGCGCGGTCTCTTCAATAGCCTTTCTATATTTCTCCATGCCATCTCGGGACTTAACGGATGTGTAAAAATGGACGGATGCGTAGCAATCCTTTGGTACGCCATCAAAGCAGGCCAAGTCAGGCACATCAGGTCGGTATCTTGAGCGCAGTCCCCAAGAAAACGAAGAGCCACCTCGTGCTCTGGGCAGCCAGCATTACTTGCATAAATGAGGATATTGGCGTCTAAGGAATAACTCATCAGGCATCCAAAGCTTTGTAGAGCGCGTCCTTGTTACTTATATCAACTTTGGCGCCCATGTCGGAGGTCGCCCATTCAAAGGGGGCGTCTGCATCTTTAGAACCGGATGCTTCGCGATGGCTCAAGGCCTCAGCCAAAAGCGACGATGCCAACTTCCCTAAGGATTGCTTCTCCTCTTTCTGTAGCTTTTTAAGCTCCTCCAAGACAGGCTGTTCTATATCCAGCGTAGTTCTCATGCATCATGATGCTATTTATTTAGCATCTGATGTCAAACGCTATCGGAAAAAGGACTTAGACAAATTCTCAAAGGAGATCGCAGGCTAGCGTATGGCATGTTTGTGATGGTGACTGAAGCCACCACTACGGCACTCCTACCCTTCCGCTTCTTCCCTTGCTGCCTTCGTCATACGGACGACGTTGCGGACGGAGTTCTTGGTAATGATGTTACCACCGGAGCTGCGACCGCGGACGGTGAAATCCTTAAAGAGGACTTCTTCTTCGACCTTGCGGAGGCGGGGCGCGGGCTTGAGGTTGACTTTCACCGCGTCGGGTTCGCCGCCCTCGGTCGGGTAGCAGGAAATGTAGAAGACGCGGGAGCCGGGCTTGCCTTTGGTCAGGTCGTATTCCTTATCGCGGGTCACGCCGCCGGAGGTGAAGTGCTTGGCGAGCGTGGGGCCCGTCTTGCCGTCGCGATAGACCATGCAGTAGGTCAGCGCGTTAGGCTCGGCTCGGTTGAAGATGTCGATGTGCAGAATATTCTTACCGAAGAAGGCTTTGTCGCTGACCTTGCTAACGATGAGTTTGCCCTCTTGGTTGATAGCAATGACGTCGTCGAGGTTAGAGCACTTGCAGACGGCTTCATCCTTCTTCATGCCGATGCCGGCGAAGCCTTCCTTTTTATCGACGTAAAGGGTCTCGTTGGCGATGACGACGTCCTGCGCGACGACCCTCTGGAAGGAAGCGAGCTCGGTCTTACGCTCGCGGCCTGTGCCGTATTTCTTCTTCAGGTCGGTGAACCACTTGATCGCGTATTTGGTGAGGTATTTAAGGTTCTTCTTGGTCGTTGCGATGTCGTCTTCGAGCCCTTTGATCAGCTCGTCGGCTTTGAGGGAGTCGAACTTGGAGATGCGCTTGATCTTGATTTCAAGCAGGCGAAGAATGTCGTCCTGCGTGATCTCGCGCTTGAAGAGTTTCTTGTAGGGCTTGAGGCCTTCATCGACGGTGGCGATGACGGCTTCCCAAGTTTCCTCTTCTTCGATGCGGCGGTAGATGCGTTTCTCGATGAAGATCTTCTCCAAGGAGCTGAAGTGCCACTTCTCTTCGAGCTCACCGAGCTGGATCTCGAGTTCGAGCTGGAGCAAGTTACGCGTCTTCTCGGTGGCGAGGTAGAGCAAATCCTGAGCGGAGAAGAAGTGCGGCTTCTCGTTTTCGATCACGCAGATGTTGGTCGATACGGACAGTTCGCAATCGGTGAAGGCGTAGAGCGCTTGCTCGACGGTCTCGGGGTCGGATCCGGAGGGCAGATAGACAAGGATCTCGACGACGTCGGCGGTATTATCCTCGACGCGCTGGATTTTGATCTTGCCCTTTTCGTTGGCCGAGATGATCGAATCGATCAGGCTGGTAGTCGTCTTGCCAAACGGAAGTTCGGTGATGGCGAGCTGGAGTTTGCTGCGCTTTTCGATGCGGGCGCGAACTTTGACGCGACCACCGCGCTTGCCGTTGTTGTATTCGGACACGTCGGCGATGCCGCCGGTCGGGAAGTCGGGCACGAGCTCGGGCTTTTCCTTGCGCAGGAGCGCAATGCAGCCGTCGAGAAGCTCGATAAAATTGTGCGGGAGAATCTTGCAGGAAAGGCCAACGGCGATGCCCTCGGCACCTTGCGCGAGGAGGAGCGGGAATTTGACCGGGAGGGTGTCGGGTTCTTTGTTGCGTCCGTCGTAAGACGAGAGCCAGTTGGTCGTCTTAGGGTTAAAGACAACATCGAGGGCGAATCTGGAAAGACGCGCTTCGATGTAGCGGGGAGCTGCGGCGGAGTCGCCGGTCAGGGTGTTCCCCCAGTTACCCTGCATGTCGATGAGGAGTTCCTTTTGCCCGAGTTGCACCATGGCATCGCCGATCGAGGCGTCACCGTGCGGGTGATACTTCATGGTGTTACCGATCACGTTGGCCACCTTGTTGTAGCGGCCGTCTTCCAGCTCGCGCATGGAGTGGAGGATACGGCGCTGCACAGGCTTGAGGCCGTCATTGGCGTGTGGCACAGCGCGCTCCAGAATCACGTAGCTGGCGTAGTCGAGGAACCAGTCGCTAAACATGTCGTCGACGTGCCCGGCATCGGTCTTGATCGAGAAGAGCTCCTCGTCCGAAAGCGGCTTGGCTTCGATCTCGGCCGATGGCTGATCAAATTCAAGTTCAAGGTTGTCTTTCTTAGGCGTCTTTTTGCTGGGCATGGAGCGTGTTCTAGAGTCGGGAAATGGAGAATCCGGCGAGGCGGACTTTGAAAAGGAATTTTCAAGCTAGTAGGTGGATAAGCGAGTCTGATTCAAGGAGAATCTAAATAGAATGTTTTTCGATCAATCGGGCGTTTTTACTTACTATTGGCTCACTCAGTGCTAAGCTATGCGCATGAAAAATAAACCCTCCCCCCGCACTTCACATAAAGCTCTCCTCAAATGGGTGAAAAAGATGGTCACCCTCTGCGAACCAGCAGCCGTGCATTGGTGCGATGGCTCGCAAACAGAAGCCAATACGCTATTTAATAGGATGCTCGATAAGGGCATGTGCATCAAGCTGGACGAGGCGAAGCGCCCAAACAGCTACCTGTTCCGCTCCGATCCCAACGACGTGGCGCGGGTCGAATCGAAGACCTACATCTGCTCGCAGAATAAGGACAGCGCGGGGCCAACGAACAACTGGGAGGAACCACGTATGATGCGTCGCAAGCTGAAGCAGCTCTTCAAGGGCTGCATGCACGGACGGACGATGTATGTGATTCCCTTCAGCATGGGGCCGGTCGGTGGCCCCATTTCGAAGATCGGGGTCGAATTGACGGACTCTCCCTACGTGGTGGTTAACATGCGCATTATGGCGCGTATTGGCACACCCGTGCTCGATGTGCTGGGCGCAGACGGCTTTTTTGTCCCCTGTCTGCACTCGGTCGGCTGCCCGCTCGACGAGGGCGTCGAAGACGTGGCCTGGCCCTGCAACCCCGAGGACACGCACATCGTGCATTTCCCAGAAGAGCGCACCATCGTCTCCTACGGCTCCGGCTACGGGGGCAACGCCCTTCTTGGTAAAAAATGCCTCGCGCTGCGCATAGCCTCCACCCTCGCCCGCGACGAAGGCTGGATGGCCGAGCACATGCTCATCCTCGGCGTCGAAGAGCCCGACGGCACGAAGACCTACGTCACGGCCGCCTTCCCCAGTGCCTGCGGGAAAACGAATTTCGCCATGGTCATCCCGCCCAAGGAAATGGAGGGCTACAAGGTAACCTGTGTCGGCGACGACATTGCTTGGATCAAACCGGGCGACGATGGTTGCCTCTACGCGATCAACCCCGAAGCCGGCTTCTTTGGCGTAGCGCCCGGCACATCGGACGCGACCAACCCCAGCGCGATGGCCTCTTGCTCGAAGGACACCATCTTTACCAACGTCGCGCTGACCGACGACGGCGACATCTGGTGGGAAGGTATGACCCAGGAGCCGCCCGCGCACCTAATCGACTGGAAGGGCAATGACTGGACGCCCGAGAGCGAAACACCCGCCGCCCATCCGAACAGTCGCTTTACCGCACCCGCCGCGAACTGCCCCGTGATCGACCCGGATTGGGAAAAGCCGGAGGGCGTGCGTATTCACGCCATGATCTTCGGCGGTCGCCGCATGAGCGATGTGCCACTCGTGACCCAAGCGTTTAACTGGGGGCATGGCGTCTATCTCGGTGCCACCACCGGATCGGAAATGACGGCTGCGGCCGAAGGCACGGTCGGCAAGATCCGCCGCGACCCGATGGCCATGCTTCCCTTCTGCGGCTATAACATGGGCGACTATTTCCGTCACTGGATTAAGATGCAGCGCAATCTGAAAGAGACCCCGCGCATCTTCAATGTGAACTGGTTCCGCAAAGACGACGAGGGCAACTGGCTCTGGCCGGGCTTTAGTGATAATATGCGCCCGCTGCGATGGATGGTCGAGCGTGCGACGGGTCGAGCCAGCGCTAAGGAAACACCGATCGGCTGGATGCCCCGCTACGAGGATCTCGACTGGCGCGGACTGGACTTCAGCGAAGAGGATTACGATAAACTCATGACCTTCGACCGCGAGAGCGTCCGCATGCAAACGCTCACCCACGAAGAGCTCTTCCTCAAGCTGCACGCTCACCTTCCCAAGGAAATGATCTTCGAGCGCGAATTGCTGATCTCGAGGTTGTAGAAAATTACCGCAATAAAAGTTGGAAAAGCGCGTTGGGATCGTCGAGCATAGCTCGGAGATGCCCCGTATTTATTTGTCAGCCCCTGATATCAGCTCGCACGACCATGCGAGCGTCGATGCTGTGCTGACTTCAAACTGGGTGGCGCCGGTCGGCCCCGCGCTGAATGAATTCGAGGCAGTCGTCGCCAAACGCGCCCAGCGCAGCCACGCCGTCGCGCTCAACTCGGGCACCGCGGCTCTGCACCTTGCGCTGCAGATCCTCGGCATCGGCGCAGAAGATGCAGTCATTTGCCCCACCCTCACTTTCGCCGCCAGTGCCAACCCGATCTGCTACCTCGGCGCGGAACCGGTCTTTGTCGATAGCGAACCACGCACTTGGAATATGGATCCCGACCTACTCGAGGAGGCATTCAAAGCTCGCAACGACATTAAGGCCGTTATCGTCGTCCATCTCTACGGGCAATGCGCCGAGATGGCGCGCATCCTAGAGCTCTGCGAATCCTATGGAGTGCCGCTAATCGAAGACGCAGCCGAGGCACTCGGTGCCAGCTACCAAGGTCGTCCCGCCGGTTCGATGGGTGCCTTTTCCTTTTTCTCCTTTAACGGCAACAAGATCATCACCACCTCCGGCGGCGGCATGCTCCTGGCCGACGACGCCGAAGGCATCGAACGTGCCTGCTACCTCGCGACACAAGCGCGCGAACCCGTCGCCCACTACGAGCACAAAGCCATCGGCTACAACTACCGCATGAGTAACGTGCTCGCTGGCCTCGGTGTGAGCCAGTTGGCCGACCTCGACCGCCGGATCGCCACACGGCGCGCCCACTTCGAAGCCTACAAGGCCGCGCTCGGCGATCTGCCCGGTGTCGAGTTCATGCCCATGGCCGAGCCCGACGCCGCAAACTACTGGCTCACTTGCCTCACGCTGGATTCCGCAGTGAGCGGACTCACACGCGACGACCTACTCGCGACGCTAGAATCGGCTGACATCGAAGCCCGTCCACTCTGGAAACCGCTCCACTTGCAACCCGTATTCAAGAATGCAACCTGCTTCGGCGGTGAGCTCGCAGCCAAACTCTTCGAGCACGGACTCTGCCTACCCAGTGGTTCGGGCATGCCCGAGAGCGACCGCCAGAAAGTGATCGATACGATGCTAGCTGCACTGAATGGAGGCTCTAAGCAATCATGAGCGCCAACACACTGTTCCGCTATCTCAATTTGAGAACGCTCAGCCTCGTTCTCTTTTATGGGCTCATCACCATCGCCAGCTATTGGACGGCCTACGAGCTCCGTTTCGACTTTGACATTGAGCTCTTCCCGCACCACGAGCTCGACCGCATCAACACACTCGGGTGGGTCGTCGGCCTACAGCTCATGCTCCTCTTCGCGGCTGGCCAGTTCGACTCAATCTTGTCTTATTTCCGTTTGCCGGACGCACTTCGGCTCTTCGGTGGCCTATTTACGAATGCCCTCATACTCCTCTCGATGTGGTATGTCTATCAGGGCAACAACGTGCCGCCCCGTGCCGTCATCCTGACTTACTTTTTACTCAGCTTCCTCCTCATTGCTGGCTTCCGTGTATTCATGCGGGTCAAATCGAGCCGTGGGCTGGAAGACTGGCTCGCCGCCGATTCATCGGAAAATGTAATTATCATCGGCGCGGGCGAAGTCGGCGCAGGACTGTGCAGCGACCTGATGAACAAGTCGCGCCTCGGCATGCACCCCGTCGCCTTTCTCGACGATGACCCTAAGAAAATTGGTCGCTACGTGCATGGCATCCTCGTAGCGAATGAGGTTAAAGAGCTGGCCGCCGTGGCCAAGCGCTATAGCGCAACCAAAGTCGTCATCGCCTTTCCCTCCGCTTCCGTGAAACGCATGCGAGAAGTCGCCGAGCTTGCTCGTGAGGCCGAACTCGCGGTCGACACCGTGCCCGCGTTGACAGACCTCGTCAGTGGTCGCGCCGAGCTTTCGCAACTACGCCCCATCCAGCTCGAAGACCTCCTCGGGCGTGACCCCGTCGACCTCAACTCGGAGGGCATTCGCAGCATGCTCGAGGGTAAGCGTGTCCTCGTCACCGGCGCAGGTGGCAGCATCGGCCGCGAACTCGTGGCGCAGATCCTGGACTATGCGCCCGCCGAACTGATCTGCGTCGACCAAGCGGAAATCGCCATCTTCAACCTACAGCAAGAAGTGCTCGGGCAAGCCACCCCGGCAATCGAAGTCACCACACAAGTCTTAGACATTTGCAACCAGTCTCATCTCGAAAAGCTATTTGCTAGAAAACACCCGCAAGTCGTTTTCCACGCCGCCGCCCATAAACACGTCAACCTGATGGAAGACCAACCGGGCGAAGCACTGCGCAACAACTTCTTCGCGACCCATGCATTGGCAGGCATCTCAAGCCGCCATGATTGTGAGCGCTTCATCCTCATCTCCACAGATAAAGCGATCAACCCCACCAGCGTGATGGGCGCGAGTAAGCGCCTCGCCGAACTGGCGCTACTTTCGCAGCAGAAAACGCCCAAGAACAACACGATGTTCATGGCCGTGCGATTTGGCAATGTGCTCGGCTCGTCCGGCAGCGTCATCCCGATCTTCCGGCGTCAAATCGCCGCAGGCGGCCCCATCACCGTGACTGACCCGGAGGTGACGCGTTTCTTCATGACAGTCGAAGAAGCGGTCGGGCTCGTACTGCAATCAGCCACCCAAGGAGTCGGCGGCGAGATCTTCGTTTTAGACATGGGGCAATCTGTGAAGATTCTAGATGTCGCCCGGCAAATGATCGCCCTCAGCGGCTTACGGGAGGGGATCGACATCGACATCGAGTTCACCGGCCTACAACCTGGCGAGAAGCTCTACGAAGAAGTGCAGCACCTTAGCGAAGAACTGCAAGCCACTCAGCATTTGAGAGTTATGCGAATGATAACTCAGGGCGAGTCAGCTGTAAATATCCAATCTATCGTCGAAGAACTCAACACAAGCATCGACACGCTAGAACCAAGCGCCATAAAAGCAGACATCCAACAGCACGTCCCCGAGTACACCCCTGCAGGCATATAGATCACTGTGGCATCCGAATCACAAGCATCCAGATTCAAACGTATTTACCTGCGCTGCCTAGCCACGGTTGCAGGTATCGTGGCATCGGCCACCGCCCTCGCCCAAGAGGCGGTGCCCCCTCTCGAGGATTACCTCGTCAAGAATCTGACTACGGACGAGGGGCTGCCCATGAACCAACTCAACTACCTGAGTATTTCGGAGCACGGGTTTCTTTGGATCGCGACCTTCGAAGGCTTAGTGCGCTACGACGGCCACGAGTTCAAAAGCCTCACCCACAATGACTACTCCGCGCTACGTGGCGGGGCGTTCGACCTAGAGATCGACACGCACAATGTACTCTGGGCATTTGATACGAACCACCGCTACCTGTTCCGATATGAGGATGGAAAGATGTCTCACTGGGAGACGGAGGATTATACCAAAGTCGTCGACTACACACTTTTCAAAGATTGGGACGACGAAGTCGTCTTCCTAGGCGGCAACCAGTTTTATAAGATCGAAGACGAGCAAATAGTCGAATACCCGATCAAAGGACTCGAAGGCCTAAGCATCCACTGCGCCCTCTTTGCCAAAGATGGCGGCCTCTGGATCGCCGACATGAAGCGCGGCATCCACCGCGTCAAATACGGCGAAACCCAGACCTTCGATCCGGAGAGCTACGGAGCTCAGTCCGGGCGGATCGTAAACCTCGAACAAGGGAAAAATCATAGCGTCTGGGCGATCACTTCGGCCAACGAAATACTCTACTACCAAGCAGGCCGGTGGACTCTTTTCACAGACCCTGCACTCTCCAAGAGCGGCCCCACTCGCGATATGCTCGCCGATGCCAATGGAACACTCTGGATCGGCACACAGAACGGCATGTTCCGCCTCCATCAGGGTGAGATTAGGAAACTACCGGACAGTCCGCATCAGGACGCCGACCACATCTTTTCCATGTGCCAAACCCCCGAAGGTAATGTCGCGTTTAGTACCTTCAATAATGGCCTAAAACTCTTGCAGAAACGAACCTTCAAAGCATACACCCCGCAACATGGACTGCCGCGCGGCGTCTCCCGCTGCATCGTACCGCATCCCGACGGAAGCTATCTGGTCGGCAGCACCGAAGGCGTCTCACGAATCAATACGGACTCCGGCCGAGTTGAAAACGCCTATCCCGAATTACGTGATATCGATGTCACCGACATCATTATTAAAGAGCCGGGGCACATTTTCTTTTCCACCTACGGTCAAGGGCTCTACGTCTATCGTGATGGGCAGATGCGCATCTACACACAGGATAACGGGCTCCCCTCGGATACGATTTACAAGATGGAGCTAATGCCGAATGGAGTGGTCGCGCTCGGCACCTACTCCGGCCTCGGGCTATTTGACGGCGAGGCCTTTCAACAAATATCAGTGGAAAACGGTCTAAGCTCAAACATCGTGCTCTCGCTACTCTCCATAGGCCCCGAAGATCTACTACTCTCCCTCGCATCGGGTGGACTCTCCCGCTACACAAGCGGACAGATCATCCATCTGACAGAGAATACCCCTTTGGCACGCGCCACAGTCTTCCACCTCAGCCAAGATGCAGAAGGCACCCTCTGGGGTGGCTACAGTGGAGGCGTCTTCCGCATCGTGCCCGGCGGTGCACTTGAAGCTTACGATTTAACCGGCAATTTCCCCCGGGTGAATATTTTCCACGCATGGCATGACAACCAGGGTGGCGTTTGGCTGACCTCGAACTCTGGCCTCTATCGAATCGATAAAGAATGGTTTGATGCGCCGGACACAGACCTGAACTACCGGAGCTTTCTCAAGACCGACGGCTTACCATCGAACAATGTCACCGCACTTTCCGGTGCCCACGCCGCGACCGATGTGTTCTGGATTCCGTTTAATGGAGGCGTCGTAAAGCTCGACCCTAGGCGCGTCCACCAAGACCACACACAGCCCCGCGTACTAATTGATCGAGTCGTTGCCAATGGAAAGAACCTGATCGACTACCCAGCCGACACACACACTGGCACTACATTCGAACCGGGGCTCCGCTACCTGCGTATCCGATACACCGCACCAAGCTTCATCGCCGACAACCGTGCCACGTTTAATTATCGCCTCAAAGGCTTCGAGGACTGGCAGGTCACTTCGCAGCACGAAGCTGTCTACACAAATCTGCCTCCCGGCGATTACACCTTTGAAGTCACCTACGGTAGCCATGACGAAATCGACGACAGTATAGAAAGAGCCAGCTTCGAGTTCAAACTCGACCCCTACTTCCACCAAACGACATGGTTCTACGTATTGATCGCAGGCCTGCTATTGCTGGTCGGTTACTGTATCAATTATCTGCGCCTGCGCGCCACGCGCCGCCAACGAGAACGCCTAGAAAATCTGGTCGAAGTGCGCACGCACGAGCTTCGACGCCAAAGCGAGGAGCTCATCATGGCCAAAGAGCACGCCGAGTCTGCGAGCCGCATGAAGAGTGAGTTCACCGCCAATATCAGTCATGAGATTCGGACGCCGATGAACTCTATTATGGGCTTCACCGATTTACTCCGATTGGAAGTCACGGACGCCGCACAGAAAGATTACCTAAACACCATCTACCAGTCCGGCAGCATTTTAACAAAGATGATCGATGACTTGCTCGACTTATCCAAAATCGAGGCGAACAAGTTATCCCTGATTTATCGCTCATGTGACATCGTGACCGAATGCAGAGAGACTCTGCAAATATTAGGCTCCAAGGTAAAAGAGAAAGACATCTCACTCTTTTATAATGCAGATCCGAACATCCCCACTTCCCTCCGAATCGATCCAGTTCGCTTTCGTCAGATCATCCTTAACCTAGTGGGGAATGCGATCAAGTTCACCGATACGGGCTCGATCCACGTCGATTTCAAACTGCTCAAACAGACAAAGCACACAGCCGCAGTCGAGTGCTCGATCAAGGACACAGGCGAAGGCATCCCCGAGCATATGCTGGATCGGATCTTTAACGCATTCGAGCAAGCCAGCCGCGACTTCACACGCCCGGAAACCGGCTCAGGGCTGGGCTTAGCCATATCTAAGAACCTGACCGAAATGATGGGCGGCACCCTCACCGTCGAAAGTGAGAAGGGCAAAGGATCCACATTCACGATTGTTTTTAACGAACTCGAACTCGCTCAAGATAGCACTCAGAGCGATGTGCGCGAGGATTCAGAGACACAACTATCCTTTATCCAGGACACGGATCAGAAGTAGTGGAGCCCGGTGTTCTATGCGACATTCAATAAAAACAGCACACCGCCTTTATTGTATGGTGCTCGCCCTACCAATGGGGATCCTCATCGCTGAGACTGAAGAGGAGGCTATCTATGTGCTCGAAGAATTCGTGGTGTCTTCCCCCATCGACCCGCGAGCCAGCGTCCTGCCCAACGACCACCCCTTCAGCTCGGTCTACGGCTACGAAACGGGCATATTGGATACCCCGCGCAACGTCACGATCGTCTCTAAGGCGCAACTCAATGCAGTCAGCCTGAAAGACCCGAGGGACTTCACCAAGCTGACGACCTCCAGCTACTCGAATTCCAGCTTTGGCGCCCCCACCACCCCGAGCATACGCGGACAAAAGGCGGATACACTCGTCAACGGTATGCGCAAGGGCATGTCGAACAACGGCAACGGCCTACCGCTCAACATGAACAGCGTCGAGTCCGTCAACATCCTCAAGGGGCCGCCCTCCGTCATGATCGGCGTCTCCCAATACGTAGGTGGCTACGTCGACCTCATCACTAAGCGTCCGACCGGCATCAACGAGGGCAGCCTCAGCCTGACCGTTGACAGCGAGGGCATGCGTAAAGCAACGCTCGATCAGAACCTTGTCTTATCCGACACACTCGCCTTCCGTGCGAGTATCACCGGCGAAGATAGCACTGATTACTACTGGGACGATTACTACCGCCAGACTGCAGCCTTCTATGCGGCTTTTGATTGGCGTCCGACGGACACGGCGCAATTCGAGTTCTTCGCGGAATATTTTGCCGCAAACTACACCGAAAACTGGGGCATCAACCGCCCCACCAACGATCTCATCAACGACCGCACCTATGTCACTGGCACCGGCAGCTTCGGCGGCTTCAACGACTCGCTCACCACAACGGGAACAACTAAGATCGATCGCACCGCCCGACTCCATGGCGAGGGCGACGACTCCAATGGCGAGTATCTCTCACTTCAAGCCATCCAGACATTCCGACCAGACCCTGACCTCACCTTCGTCAACAACGCCCTCTTTCAATACCGCGACCGTGACACTTACAGCGCCTACCAATATTCGGAAGTGATGCGTGACAACATCCGCTTCGAAAACCGCACAGAAGCGAGAACCGCGCTTGAGCTGCTCGGCATCGAGAACCTTCTCAATCTTGGCGCAGTATTTAGCTATCAAGATATCTGGGGCGTCAACGACTACTACAACGAACCTGCCAACGCATGGGACTTGGCCAACCAAAGCTACGCCAACATCGGCGTTACCGACGCCACAGTCTTCAATCTAGACGGTTTATCCGCATTACCGACCCCGAATACATTCCACGACTCCTTCCCCATCCTCGGTGAAAAGGCGCGAGGCAAGCTTAGTGCGCGTCCTGGCTCGACCAGCTCGGACTATTACATCCCCTCGACCAATGAATTCATCCTCGGCAATGCTGACAGCAACGACTCGCAGACCGCCTCATTCGCCATCTTCCTCCAAGATCGTGCCGAGTTGAACGACCGCTTCACCCTGCTCTTCGGCGGCCGTCTCGACTATGTCCATGTCCAGTCCGAGGATCCCATGTTCGACGACATGATCCGCTACCTGAGCGACCTCAACCCCGGCGAAGACTACTCTGACGTCAAGCAGGCCAAAGACTCCCACGGCGATTTTGTGCCTAATTTCAATCTCGGCCTCGTCTACAAGCTTCGTCCCACTCAGCGCCTCTACGCTAATTACAACTACAGCGAGTCGATCCCTGTAGGCGTCGGAGGCGGCGTCCCCCTCGACAATTCCGGTAAACTGAATCACGACGCCTTTGACAGCGACAGTGAGCTGCTCGAAGTCGGCTATAAAGGCACCTTCCTCGACGGCACGCTGTATGCAATGGTCAACCTGTTCAAGCAAAGCCGCCTCGAACCTCAATCACAGGGAGCCGACCAACAAGTTGAGGCCAAGGGATTCGAAACGGAATTACACTACCAACCAAGCGAGCGCTTCTTCATTGTCGCCGGCTACAGCTACATCGACTCAATTACCCGCAACGGTCTCAACGCTTCTCGCCAACCGATCGACTCGGTTCCCTCAACTGGGGGCAACTACCGCTACGCCACCTTTCCCTACTTCGAGGGCTACGATGCTGAAACTCCAGGCGTGCCCAAGCACATTATAAACGCCTTAGTCTCCTACGGTTTCACTGATGAGTTCAGCATGAGCCTCGGCCTACTCGTCACCTCTCCCATAAACTTGGCCTTTGAGGTGCCCGCCTCGGAAAACCTCAGCCCACCCGGAGAGTTTGGTTACGACCCCGGACCATTGAATACCTCCAAGATCCCTTGGCAGTATTCGCTCGACCTCGGCATCAAGTACGAAACCGATCGCTGGGCAGCCTCCCTCCACGTGCTCAACCTGACCGATCAGGAAAACTGGGGTGCCGTCGAAGGACTCTACGGAAACGACTCCATTTATGCCGAGCTGCCTCGTCGCTACGAGTTCACACTGACTCTGAAGTGGTAGCTATAGCATTTCTCAAAAGTCTTTATGTTTTCACTAACAGGCAAAAGGTAGCCGGAGCTTCCAGTGAAATGCCCTTGGGTGCTCCAAGGCCACTGAAGCCGGGAGCAGGATGCTCCCACTACTTTTTTGCTCACCTCAATAGATGCAATGACTTTTGAGAAACGCTCTACACTACCGGCCGTGCGCCACCGGGCACATCGCGATCGACTAGTGTATTTTCCGAACTCGGATGGGGCCGGGCGTAAACCTCCATTCGCTTCTTGTAGTAAAGCAAGGCGGCCTGCCAAAGGATACGTGGCATACTGTTGAGCGCGGTGTCGAAGGGATGCAACCAGGCATAACGTAGAATATTACCATTAGTCAGAGGCTGCGCCTGGCCCTGTATCCATGTTCGCATGACACAGCTGCCCCCTTTGTGCAGGTCGACGCCTAGGAAAATCTCGTCGGTCTCCACGCGAAACGTAAAGTGGTAATCTCCGGCCAAATCGTTGAAGGGCGACACGTGGAAATCTTTCAGGCAGTGCGCTGTCCAGGCATGGGTGCCAGTTTTCTTCAGATCTTTAAGCGGATAGACATGGCGGTCGCCGAAGGTATTGTTCACCTCGGCCACGGCGTAGAGCAAGCAGTCGCCTTCCATCCGCAGGTGGAAGTTAACCGGGTTGAACGCGTAGCCAAAGTATTTGGGCGAGCTGATCAATAAGGTGCGCTGCCCCGGTTCCTCTGGAGGCAAGAGCGCATCAAGCTGCGCCAAGATCGGCTTGGCATCGCCGTAGAGGTAATCGCTGTCGTTGAGACGCAAGGGGCGCGCTTGGTTGTGGCCGAAGATAGACGCTTGCTCATGCAGCTGGGGCAGCTCCGCCAAATCAAAGCCGAAGAAGGTCATCGGATAGCTAAAACTGTGCGCTCGGGGGCTGAGTCGCTCGTGGACGACTTCACCGCGAAAGATCTGCGAGCGCTCAATCATAACTCGATGCCAAAACCTTGCGCCACCTCGACAGCCGAGCGCACGGCGTCTTCGTGGAAACCATAGCCGAAATAGCTCCCACAATACCAAGTGTTCTGCTTTCCATTGTTTGCCTTAAGCTTCGGCTGTGTCTCCATCGACTCGAACGAATAGAGCGGGTGCATGAGCGTAGTGCGATTGATCACGCGCTCCTCGGAGATCTCCACGCCGGGATTGAGCGTGACGATGTAGTCGTGCTTGGTCTGCAGGTTTTGCAAGCGGTTCATATAATAGCTCACCGAGACAGGGCGCTGGTCCGACTGCCCAGGCTCGCGCATAAAGTTCCACGAAGCCCAAAGCTTACGATTCGGCGGTAGATGTGTTGAGCTAGTGTGGAGCACCACCTCATTGGGCTGGTATCGCCAAGTCGAGAGGAGCTTTTGCTCTTTCTTGCTCGGATCGATTAAAAGCTTCAGCGCCTCGTCGGCATGGGCACCGATCACCACGTGATCGAATTCGAGCGACTCGCCCTCGTGCGTAATGAGAGTCACCCCACCCTCATGCCGACGAATACCAGCGGGTGCCGCGCTGAGCTGCGGTGCGTTCTTAAACTGGCTCAGCATCGCCCGCACGTAGGTGCGGCTACCGCCTTTTACATATCTCCACTGCGGCCGGTTTGTCAGGCGTAGGAGGCCATGGTTTTCCAGAAAGTGCAGATAAGGCTGCGCGGGAAATCGATGCATTTCCTCAATGGGCGATGACCAGATCGCCGCCCCCATCGGGTAGAGATAATGATTTAAAAAGGCCTTTCCGAAGCCACGCTTCTTGCAATATTTCCCCAGCGACTTGCCTTCAAGGTAGCCGCTATTCAGATCGCGAGTGCCGATGCGCGCGAAGCGCCAGAGGTCGGCCACGAAACTCCAATGCTTGGGCTTGAAATAATACGAGAGCGAGGGAAAGAGCGCGGAGAAGCTATTACCCGCGTAGCCGTAATGCGTCTCTTGGTCGTAGAAGCTGAAAGTCATCGAGCTGTCCTCCAGTTCCACGTCCAATTGCTCCAGCACCTTTGTAAAATGCGGATAGTTGCGATGGTTCATCACAATGAACCCGGTGTCGACAGGTGTGCCCGCATCGACACCGTCCGGCACTTTTAACGTCCGCGTGTGACCACCTGCGTAATCGTTCTTCTCAAAGAGATGCACGTCGTGCTTGCGCCCGAGCAACCACGCGGCAGTCAAGCCCGCCACGCCGCAACCGACGACGGCGATCTTTTGGGGTTGGGTATCTTCAGGCATCGTTTACTACGGCTTCACAAACCGGTAGTGCATGACCGGCCATTCTTTACCATCGTTATAGGCGAAAAGCTCCGAGCAGGCCATATAAAAAATGCGCCAGCGCTGCGCCCAGAGTTTGGCATCCTTAGCTCCGTAGCACTCGCTCAGGATATCGATAACGCCTTCCGCGTTGTGATCCTGCTTGATGAGCCAAGCTTCCAAGGTGCGGCTGTAGTGGCGACCATTGACTGTCCAACGGGCTTCCTCTTCCAAGCTTTCTGCGGCCGTGGGCAAGAGCTCCGCCGAGGGCATAATGCCGCCGGTAAAAAAGTATTTCGACATCCAGTCTTTCTGGCTCTTGGCCTCAAAGAGGTAGGTATGCTTACGGTGGCTGAAGATGTGGACAAACAGCTTACCACCCGGATTTAACCAGTCGGCTATCTGACGCAGTAGCTGACGGTGATTGCGTACATGCTCAAACATCTCGACGGAAACCACACGATCGAAGCGACCCTCAGGGGCAAACTCGTTGATGTCGCAGGTCACTACCTGAAGATTTTCCAGCCCACGCTCGGCGGCTTGAGACTCGATGTAGGCACGCTGGCTATGCGAGTTACTCAAGGCTACGATGGAGCTTTCGGGGTAATGCGCCGCCATCCAGAGCGAGAGCGAGCCCCAGCCACAACCAAGTTCTAGTATCCGTTGCCCATCCATGAGCTGCGCGCGCTCGCAACTGCGCTCCAGCATGGCAGATTCGGACTCGTCGAGGCTTTCATTTCCATTCGGCCAGTAACCGCTGCTGTATTTCAGATGGATGCCCAGCACGGTGCGAAAATAAGCCGCCGGAACCTCGTAGTGCTGGGCGTTGGCTGCATCGGCATCGACCGCCATGGGCGTCGATTCCAAATCGGCGATCCAGTCCGCCTCTGATTTCGGGGCAGCGTTGATCGCCTCTAAGCGTTCTGCTAGAAGCTTACGGATTCCGCTACGAATCATCGTGTCAGTGGCGAGACCACGTTCGGCTAGTTTAATTGCAATACTCATCGTTAAATCGTGTGTATAGAACGCGCACTTTTCAGTAACCTTACACCATGTGTAAGGTTTTTCATCCAAATTCGCTTAGTTAAGGTGGTTCCACTCAAATTCATACAAACTTTCGCCCTAGCAGCTGCAGCGCTCGCCTTCGCTGCCTGCTCAACGACTTCTAACATGCACACACAAACTATTCCCGATGCCAGCTATCGCCATGCACTTGCGGCGACCGACCCGAGTCAATATAAGCTCCCGCCAGCGGACTCTGTAGCTGAAAAAGCGATGCTCGAAGGCGTCAAAGCCCTTTTCAGCGACTACAGCTACGAAAATCTCTCTGAAAACGTAACCAAGGTCTACGCCAAGCACGTTTACTTCCGTGACGCTTTCAAGCAGTTCAGCAAAGCGGAAGACATCCGGGAATACATGCTCAAAGGGCTCAAACCACTCAATCAGGCAGAATTCATTTTCAACCGCGTCGCTCGCAGCGGCAATGACTACTATTTCGATTGGACGATGCGTCTGGACTTCAAAAAGACCCCGCCTGGGACTTGGGAGGAGTCGATAGGCATCAGCCACATGCGCTTCAACGCGGAGGGCAAGGTCATCTTCCACCAAGACTATTGGGATCCGACGGACATTGTTTACCGCCGTATCCCTATCGCCAAGCAGCTGATCGCCTTCGTAAAAGAGAAAATGTAGTTCACGCTTCCAGCGTGATTTGATCCCCCCCGCCCCATCAGTGTCGGCCATGCCGCTCGCACATTCGGTCGGAGGGTAGAACCCATCCGACTACTTTGCGCCACCAAAAAAAGGCCGCCCTTGCGGACGGCCTTTAAATGGTGGTGAGAGCCGGATTGGTTCGGCTGCGCCGAATCGCTACGCGACCGCCCGATGGGCGTCCCATCTCCAGTCGCTGCGCTCCTTCCGTCAAACCAGCGGCTGGTTCTTCATCCGGCTACCACCAAAAAAAGGCCGCCCTTGCGGACGGCCTTTAAATGGTGGTGAGAGCCGGATTCGAACCAGCGAACTCAAAGAGAACAGATTTACAGTCTGCGTGCTTTAGCCACTTGCATATCTCACCAGAAAGTGACGAAGGCGTGGACTGTAGGACTGAATTGCCTGATGCCAAGTAATTTTTTTGAAATTTCTTCTGTGCATACGGATTGGTCTTTTGTAGTGCTATAGAAGCTGTGCAGAACTGTTGCACAGCTTTTTCTTTTAGCTCTTCAGCCGATGACTCGTGAATCGTTCAGTCTAAGTAATTTACCCAATTGGATGCGGGGTCGTTTTGATGACGGTCAGCGCTTCCTCATGCTCTGCATCTGTGCGGGTGTGCTCTGCGGGCTGGTCGGCGTGAGCTTCCACCTGGCGATTACTCTGCTCTTCGAGAGTCTGTTCGGCCTCTATGAGGGCTTGGGCTTCTGGACGATTCCGGCGATGATCTTCTCGCCGGCACTGGCGGGACTCATCGTAGGCTTGATGATCCGCTACGTCTCGCCGACCGCCAGTGGCTCGGGTATTCCGCAAACGAAGGCGGCCTATCACCAAAATTTTGGCGTGGTGAAGACTTCGGAGGCGTTTTGGCGCTTTATTATCGGCACGATTTCGGTGGGTTTTGGCAATAGTCTGGGGCGCGAGGGGCCAACCGTGCATATTTGCAGTGCGATCTCTTCGAAGCTGGGGCGTCTGTTCGGCTTGGGCAAACTGCGTATACAGGCGATGGTGCCCGTAGGCATGGGTGCCGGCATCTCGGCGGCTTTTAATGCGCCAATCTCGGCCATCACCTTCGTGTTTGAGGAGCTGTTCGATAACAATTTCAGTAGCAAGGCACTGGGCGGCATATTAATCGCGGTCGTTGTGGCGGCGGTGGTGGAACGCAGCCTCATCGGCGAGCACAGTGCACTGCACGCCACGCGTGAGGCCTTTGAAACGTCTTGGTGGATGCTCATCTGTCTAGCGATCGGCCCTGCTGCGGGGCTTTTGGGGCATTTTTTCGTGACGCTGCTGCTTGGGCTACGCGGATACTTTAAGCAGTGGACGAAATTTCCGACTTGGGCACGCCCGGCACTGGGTGGCTTGAGTGTCGGCCTGATCGGTGTAACCGTCTGGCAGTTCAGCGGCGGCCACAATGGTGTTTTCAGCATCGGGTATGACGATCTGAATTCGGCACTGAACGGAAATTTAATCTGGCAAGCGCTCCTTCTGCTCCTGATCGGCAAGCTACTCGCCACGGCGATCTGCTATGCCTCGGGCGCCAGCGGTGGTATTTTTGCCCCGGTGCTCTTTATCGGCAGTATGTTAGGCGGCCTCTTCGGCGCCTTGATGGTGCAGTTTTTCGAGGTCGATCAATCAGTGGCCGCGGCGGCGGCTCTACTGGGAACGGGTGCCTTTTTTGCAGCCGTCATTCGCTGTCCGCTCACCTCAGTGCTGATCATCTTTGAGATGACGCAAAATTATTCCCTCATTTTGCCTCTGATGATCGGCAATCTACTAGCCTACATCATCGCGGGTAAGCTGAGGAGTATCCCTATCTACGACGCCCTCCTCCTGCAAGATGGCATCAGCCTGAAAAAGCTGCCGGCCTACCGTGGCGACCGTGACTGGCGGAATCTACCCGTCAGCACGATCATGACGCACGACTGCCGCAGCGCCCTAAGTGAGCTGGATGCGACCGGTAACCTTGAACGTATTAAGACAGACGGCCACAAGCACCACGGCTACACGATCGTATCTAGCGACAACCATCAGGAGCTACTAGGCATCATTACCCACCACGAACTGGAAGAACTTCAGGCTGCGGGCGACATACGCACGATGCGCGAGTGGGTCGAGGGGCACGATATCATCGAGATCCACCCCGATGATTCGATTCGCGATGCCGCGAATACCCTGGTCGTCAAAGACGTGCTTCAAGCGCCCGTAGTCAGCCGTAAAGATAATCGAAAGCTCTTGGGCATCGTCACTCTCCACGATATCGCACGTCAGCAGAACGCGATCGAGGATTCGATGGATTAACCGAGAAAGTGCGACGGATAACCGCGAAGGAGCGGCAGATAGTGCAATCAGGGCGCAATCAGCATTCCTCGGACAAAATCTCGGGCAAATCCGGTCAGCTCATCAGCATAGCGCCCGCAGAAAGTCTGCAGATTGATCTGATCCACCTCTTCGGCATCGACGAAGAGGCGATACGCGAGTTCTTGCGCATCATAAGACTCGTCGAGCATGGCCGTGCTCAACTCGGCTACATCTTTCTGGCTTTGCTCGGTGTAGCTGCCCATCCGCCCGAGGCGCCGACTCCACTCGGCCAAATCGGACTCCTCATCGCAGGTCACCATCTGGCTCAGGGCAGCAGACACTGCGAGTAAGACCCGCATTTGCTGATTGTTCCGATGCTTAGGCGCTTTGTGCCAGAACTTGCGAAAACCTTCTAGAAAATAGGGGTGCTCAATAAAACGCCTAAAATCTGCCTCGCGCGCAGCCAGTGGCGGCAGATCCACAGGCTCTGGACTCAGACTGGCGATCTTGTGGTCAGCCAGCCAAGCACGGATCCGACCAGCGCCCCCCGGCAGGGTGATCATGTGCATCAATCGATGTTTCGCAGCCGCTTCTTTTATAGATTCCGGCAGTAAGCCGAGGATTTCCTTGCGAAAAGTTTGATGATGGGGGCGTGCGTTGATCCGAGATAAGATCGAGCGTTCCTCCTGAGCCGTCGGGCTCGACTCTTCGTAGAGTTCGCAGACCCAACGTTCCGTCTCAGAGAGCGCAGGATGACTCTGCACATACTCGCGGATACTCTGCCAATTCCGACTCGCTCGCATACCACCGACCTCCCACGACAGGCAGTAGGCCATACTCGCCACTAGAAATTCGTTAGACTCAGTCATACGAGAATCCATACAAAAAACTACGGCATAAAGAAATAACCCGCAAACTCCGCGAAGTATGCATCTACATAGACATGAAAGCCTAGGAAATAGATCAAACCGGCCACAGCCAGCATAGGCCCGAAGGGCACCTGCATACCAAACTGCACGTCTTCGTCACCTTCCTCTTCATTGGTTTCTGAAGCTTCTGGCTCCTTCTTACCTCCGCCAAAGAGGCGCCCAAATAAGAGACAAGGCAGCAACACTGCCGAACCGACCAACGCTCCGCCAAACATTGAAAACACAGCCCCCTGCCAGCCGCAAAAGGCGCCGATAAAGCCAACGAACTTGACATCGCCCTCACCCATCGCCGGCTTCCGGAAGACAATCTCCCCAAGCACCGCGATCCAGTAAACGAGCCCCGCACCCACCAAGGCACCGACGATCGCCGTTACGCCCGATTGGATATTGGAAACAATTGGCAAGCCCTCGACCTGATGCAGCGCTGGAAAGATAAATGACAGCACGACCCCAAGCACCATCCCGCCGATCGAGAATCGATCAGGGATGATCATATGATCGAGGTCGATAAAAGTCGCGCAGATCAAAAACGAGATGAAGAGCATCCCCACCACAGCCACAACCGGCGGATAGATCGACCACACCCAGAAGAAGAGCACTGCGGTGAGCAGCTCAATCGCCGGGTAGCGAATGCTAAAGGGCGCACCGCAGCAACTGGCCTTCCCGCGCAGGATCAACCAAGTGAGGATCGGGATATTGTGGTAAAAAGGGATCGGACGCCCACAGGCACAGGTCGAACCAGGGAAAATAATCGAGCGCTCGGCCGGTATCCGGTAAATGCACACATTTAGAAAACTACCCGTCATCGCGCCGAAGATCGCAGCGAGAGTGGCAAAGAACCAAGGAAAGTCCTCGTTAATAAATTCAAAAGTTTCGAGCATTGGCTAGGCAAAGGGGCAGATAATTGAAAGCCCTATAGCAACAGATAAGTCCGTGCGTTGGGAAGCCTAAAGCGCCCTTTTTCCCAGTGGCTTGCATTAAAAAAAGTTCGTGCAAGCAAGCCACACATCTCTAACATGTCATGAGCATGACATCAGAAGTGATGCGCAGGCCGGGCGCCTTTCAACCGGTCATCCAATTTTCAATCCACGCCGACAACAAGGTCGGGCGGCTCAACGAGATTATCGGCCTTCTCTCCGTGCACGAAGTCCACGTCGTCGCGCTCTCCATACTCGACACCACGGACAGCTCGATCATCCGCATTATCGTCGACTACCCCGAAGAAGCGCAAAAGCTACTGATTGAGCACCAATTCTCCTACGTGCAGAGCGAGCTCACCGCCGTCGAGCTAACCAGCCAGTCGGAGATTAAGACTGTGACCTGTGCCCTCGTGCAGGCTGAGATCAACATCCACTACATCTATCCCTTCCTCGTGCGACCCAACGGACGCTATGCTCTGGCCATTAGTCTGGAAGATAACGAGCTCGCTGCGGACACCCTGAGCCGCAATCAGCTCAACGTCATCGGGCAAGAAGACATCGCGCGTTAAGCACTCGTCAAAAATTTTTCGTCCCGAATTCTCGGCGAAGCTTGCGGCGTCTGGAAAAAGACTCGTATAGTGCACTCAATGCCCCGCACTCGTTCACGCCCCAAGACCGAAGAAAAGTTCCAAAACGCTGTTTTGGAATTGGTGGCGAGTGAAGGTTGCGGCACATGGGGCATCAACGCCGTCGCTCAACTAGCCGGTGCCGACAAGGTTTTGATCTATCGCTATTTCGGCGACTTCAACGGCCTTCTGCAGATCGTCGCTGAGAGCCGTCAATGGCTCCCCAATGCTAACGAGATGCTCAATGCCTTGCCATCCGGCGAATCCGACGCCCTCCACATTCTTCGAAGTATTGAAGATACCTTACTCCACCACGTCCGCTCCGATGCGACCACCCATCAACTCATCCGCTGGCGTCGAGCCGACATCTGCCCCATTTGCCGGAAGTTTACCGAGGAGTGGCGCACGCTTTGGAAGGCATTACCGACACTTTTGTCCGACGAGCTCGGTGGCGAGCAACGGCAACTCTGGGAGCAAGCCTGCGCACTGCTCGCCTTAGTCATCGATGCGGATCTATGCGGAGAATCCGTGGATCGGCACTGCCTCGAAGGCATCGCGGCGGGACTCAGCCCGATCGCGATCGAAGCAGGTGGCGAAGCCACGACCTACGTCGAAGACGACCATCTGCCGACGAATTTGTTGTAGGTAGAAGTCGCACTCGGGCGTGATTTCGATTGATGCCAGCGTTTACTGAAGAACTCAAAACACCGGCTCTACCTTCGACTAGCTCAGGTCAGGAAAGAAGCCCGTCCTACAACTGATCGCTCTAACGAAGAGAGATGGTTGTAGGACGTGCTTCTGCCGCGTAGCGGTCGAGCGCGTGACGTCGATTGATATCGCACCTGCGTCATCTCCATAAAAAACTCCCTGAAACTTTTCGCGGTCTCGCTGCGATATCATGGTCAAGCAGCACATTCCGCTGCGAATATAATCAAAAAACACACCCAAGATCATGAAAATAAAGTCACTCCTCTTCCTCGTTCTCGCCTCCGCCCTGCTTCCAATGGTCGGCCAAGCCAAACCTGATGGCGACGCCCCCCGTGAAGGCAAAGGCAAGCCGCCCTCCCCTGAGCAAATTATCGAGCACATGGACACCAACGGCAACGGCACCATTTCACAAGACGAAGCCAAGGGTCCACTCGGCAAAGCCTTCGATAAGATCGATGCCGACGGCAACGGTGAGCTGACCGAACAAGAACTCAGCGCCGCCCATGAAATGCGCAAAGAGAAAGGCAAAGAAAAGGGTAAGAAGCTGAAAGAAGCCGATACCGACGGCAACGGCGCCCTCTCAATCGATGAAGCCACCGCAGCCGGACTCGAAAAAATCGTCGAGAACTTCGATAAAATCGATATCGACGGCGACGGCGAACTCAGCAAGGAGGAAATGCGCGAATTGAAGAAGCGCATGAAGAACAAAGACCGCCAAGGTAACCGCGGCGAAGAATAGCCTCGCGCAAGATCAATTACACCCAAAGCCCGATAGCTTCACAGCTATCGGGCTTTTTCTTTGCATTTCCCCGGGTGCCTTGTTTCATTCCCGCGCTTCGAGTATTTCGTATGTCCTGAGCTAACCGACGGGCACCCGCATCTCGCATCCTGCATCCCGTATCTCTTTCAAAAATGATCACGATCAATCAAGTCTCTCACAACTTCGGCAAGAAGGTACTCTTCAACGGTATCAACTGCGTCATTAACGCGCACGACCGCATCGCCCTCGTCGGCTCCAACGGCTCCGGCAAAACCACCCTGCTCCGCATGCTCATGGGCGAGCTCGAACCCGAAGGCGGCTCCATCGACCAGCCGAGCTACGTCAGCGTCGGCTATCTCCCGCAGGACGGCATTTCGGTTTCCGGCAAAAGTCTCTTCGCTGAGGCCGAAAGCGCCTTTGGCGACGTGCTCCAACTGCAAAAGAACCTCGAGAAAGCAGAAGAAGAGATGCTCGAGATGGATACCTCGACCGACGAATACTACGACCTGATCGACATGATGGGTGAGTGGGAGCAACAACTCGAAGAGCACGAACCCGCCAAAATGAAATCTCGCATCGAGCGCATTCTGCTCGGCATGGGCTTCAAAGATAGCGACTTCGAACGCGACACCGGCGAGTTCTCAGGTGGCTGGCAAATGCGTATCGCACTGGCCAAACTCCTGCTGCAAAACCCATCGCTCATCATTCTCGACGAACCGACCAATCACTTGGACATCGTTTCGCAGCACTGGGTCGAGCAATACCTCAAGCACTACCAGGGCGCCCTCATTGTGATCTCTCACGACCGCGCCTTCCTCGACGAAGTGACCAACCGCACCGTCGAGCTCAAGCTCGGCAACCTCACTAGCTTCAAAGGCAACTACAGCTACTACGTCAAGGAGAGCGACGCCCGCCTCGAAACCCTACGCAAGGCCTACAACAACCAGCAAAAAGAAATCAAAGAAGTCAAAGACTGGATCAACCGCTTCCGTTCCAACGTGAAGAAGGCCGGCATGGTGCAGAGCCGGATCAAAGCGCTCGAAAAGATGGAGCTCATTAAGATTCCGCGCGACGAGAAGAAGATGTTCTTCCGCTTCCCCAAAGCACCGCCCGCCAGTGCCAAGGTCATCACAATCAAAGACCTGCACAAAGCCTATGGCGACAATGTGATCTTCGACGGACTCGATCTGCGCATCGACAAGGGGGACCGCATCGCAGTGGTCGGCGTGAACGGCGCGGGTAAATCCACCCTCGCCCGCATCATGGCCGGCACCGAGCCCTACCAAAGCGGCGAAGTCGAAACCGGCATCAACACCGTGCTCGGCTACTTCGCTCAGTCGCAAGCCGACGAGCTCGACCCGAACAATAGCGTCTTGGAAGAAGTCGAAAAGGCCGCCATTGGCAACGACGACGCCAACCCGCGCGGCGCACTCGGTGCCCTCCTCTTCTCCGGCGACGAAGCACTCAAGAAGACCTCCGTCCTTTCCGGTGGTGAGAAAAACCGCGTCGCCCTGGCCAAGATGCTCATGCACCCAGCCAACTGCATGATTCTCGACGAACCGACCAATCACTTGGACATCAAATCGAAGGAAGTGCTGCAAGAAGCGATCAACCTCTACGAAGGCACCGTCATTCTAGTCAGTCACGACCGCGCCTTCCTCGACGGCGTCGTGAACAAAGTGCTCGAAGTCTCCCCCGGCAGCACCCGAATGCTCACCTGCAACGTGTCCGAATACATCGAACGCCTCGAACAAGAGACCGCTGAGAAGCTGGATAAGTAACAACCCGGCACACAGCGCCGACGCAAAAAGTAGTCGTGGGATTCTATCCCCCGACCCCGTCAGGGGTCGGCCAAGCCGCTTGCACGACTGTCGGAGGGTAGAACCCGTCCGACTACGAATTTACTTTACGCTTCCGCCTTGGCTTCGCTGTCGGCATACTCGCCGAGGTTGCGGAACTTGGTGTAGCGATCTTCGAGCAGCTTCTTCAGGCTCTTCTTTTTGAGCTTACCGAGCGAATCGACGATGGCTGCTTTCAACGATTTAGCCGCCGCGTCGTAGTCGCGGTGGGCGCCGCCCATGGGCTCGTCGATCACGCGGTCGACCACGCCAAACTTTTTCAAATACTCGGGGCTGAACTTCAAGGCATCCGCTGCTTGCGGTGCGGCCGCGCGATCCTTCCAGAGAATCGCGGCACAGCCTTCAGGCGAGATCACCGAGTAATAGCCGTTCTCCAGAATCATCACTTCGTCGGCCACGGCCATGCCGAGGGCACCACCACTACCGCCTTCGCCGATCACGATTGTGACGATGGGCACCTTCAACGCGCTCATGTCGCGGATGTTCACCGCGATCGCTTCGGCCACGTGGCGCTCTTCCGCGCCAATGCCAGGATAAGCTCCGGGTGTATCGACAAAAGTCACAACCGGCATGCCGAATTTTTCTGCCATCTCCATCAGGCGCATTGCTTTGCGGTAGCCTTCCGGATGCGGGCAACCGAAGTTGCGCTTCAAGTTATCGCGCGTATTACGGCCTTTTTGCTGGCCGAGCACCATGACGGGCTCGCCGTCGAGAAAGGCGGGGCCACCGACGATGGCCGCATCTTCGCGGAAACGGCGATCACCGTGCAGTTCTTCGAAATCAGTGAAGATCAGATCGATGTAATCGAGCGAATACGGACGCTTCGGGTGGCGCGAGAGCTGCACGCGCTGCCAAGCAGTCAGATTGGAGTAAATATCCTTCTTCGTCTTCTCGATCTTACCTTCGATCGCCTCAATTTCGCTGGTCACATCGACCTTCGACTCCTTAGAGACCTGATAAAGGGTGATCAGTTGTTTTTCCAGCTCGCGCAGGGGTTTTTCAAATTCAAGCGTATAGGTGACGTCTTCCATGTAGGTAGGGATTTAGGGCGTAAGATTCGAGGCTGTCAATGCCGAGGACGGGATGCGGGATGCGGGATGCGGGATGCGGGATGCGGGATGCGGGATGCGGGATGCGGGGAAAGTGTAGGCACCCGAGTAGAGTCAAGCAAACCTCAATAGATTTCGACTCTCGTATCTCAGACCTCAGATCTCGTATCCCGTATCTCAGATCTCGTATCTCACTAAATATCGTCTTTCTCCGGCGGCGACTTCAGCTCGTCCTTCCAACCTAGCATGCGGGCCTGTGCGCCGAAGTGCTCGGCTTTGTCCTTATCGCCCCGCTCCACCCAGATGCGGGAGAGGCTGGTATTGATATGGATGTCGTTCGGATCCAGCGCGAGCGCCCGCTCGCCCGCTTGTAGCGCAGCGTCGTAATCGCCCTCGGCGAAGTGGATCTCCGTCAGCGCGTGCCAAACGCCGAAGCTATCCGCGTTCGTTTCCGCTAGCGCGGTCAACTTAGTAATGGCTGCCTCGCTATCGCCCAGCGTAAAATCGAGGGTGGCATCGTCGATTTGGTCTTGTAGAGAAGTGTCGCTCATAGTCGCTTTTGTGTTGCTCTGGTTCGGAGCCTCTTTTGAGTCGTAGGCAGAGATACCTCACTTATGTCCGACCCGCAAATCGAAAAGCTTCTAATCGTCCAGGATCGCGACATCGCGCTCCAAAAAATTGAGCAAGAGCTCGCCCGCATCCCACAAGAGCGCGCTGCGATCGAGGCACTGATCACCGCCGAAGCGGCCAATATCGAGGCGGCCAGCCACGCGCTCAAGGAAAAGGAGGTCGAACGCCACGAGCTCGACACCGAAGTGCAGGCCAAGGAAGGTGCCGTCGCCCGCTTCCGCACCCAGCAGCTCGAAGTGAAGAAGAACGACGAGTATCGCGCCCTCACCCACCAGATCGAGCAGAGCGAGCAAGAGATCGCCGAGCTCGAAGAGCGCGAGATCGGCCTCATGCTGGAAATCGACGAAACCCGCGAAGCCTTTGAGGCTGAAAAAGCCATCATTGAGGCGCGCATCGTCGAGCAAAAGAAACAGATCACCCTACTCGGTGAGCGTGAGCAAAATTTGAAAGACTCCATCGAGGCAGCCAAAGCCGACGTCGAAGCCGCACGCGGAGATGCCGACGAAAACTTCCTCGGTCACTACGACCGCGTGAAAAATCTCTGCAAACGTCCTCCTTACGTAGCTCCCATCGAAGCCCACAAATGCGGCGGCTGCCACCTACGCGTGTCGAACGAAGTCTCCAGCGGTGCCCTCGTCGCCGGCGAGCCAAGCTTCTGCGATCAGTGCGCGCGGATGGTGTATGGGTGAGTTGATGTAGGAATCTATGTAGCGGAAGCGGGACTGTGTGCGGCGTAGCTCGAAGAGCGAAGACGTAACCGCTTTCGAGTTGCGGGTGCGCTATACCAGAGCGGTCGAAACGGGTTCCCCGTTCCGCTACAGAATTATATTCATCAAAATGTATTGCCGGTAAACGGCCATTTTTCCTTTACCCGTTGAAGCCATGAAAGCGCATCCATCGCAGGAATTCGAAAAGGCCTAAGCCTCTACTTTCCCGTAGCACGCGAGACGAGAGTCAGTGAGACCGATGACCGAGACCGCAACGACACTGGCGATCGCCAGCGTCCTAGAAAAAATGTCACGTTTGACGTCCTACCGTTTCTTGCCGCCGCGCTTATTGTGGGCGGCTTTTTGTTGGACGATCTTCTTGCGGCGCTCGGGGTGTTTGGTATCGAGCTTGGCGGCGTCGGGTCCCATCTTTTTGAGGCGGGCTTTGTTTTGGACGGTGTCGTTGTGGCGGGGGGCGTGCTCGCCCTCACCGTCTTCGTAGCGGCGCTCTTTGCCGACGAGGTCGAAGCGCACGGGGCAACCGCTGAGGCGGAACTCGTGGATGATCGCCTTTTCCAAATAGCGGCGGTAGCCGGGGTCGAGGCGCTCGACGCGGTTGCAGAAAAAACGGATGCGCAAGGGACGCGAGCCGGTCTGCACGGCGTAGAACACTTTGAAGCGTTTGGTGCCGACGATCTTGGGGGCGCGGGCTTCGAAGAGATCTTCGATCAAGCTGTTGAGCTTGCCGGTGGGCAGCTTCATATCGAGCGTGGCCTGGATGCCGGCGGCCGCATCGAGCATGGACTCGATCTCGAAACCAGTCATGGCCGAAACGAAGAGCACGGGCGGATTGGGCAGGAAGAACATCTCCTTTCGCAGCGACTCTTCGTAGCTTTTGAGGAAGTGTTTGAGGTTCTTAAAGCCGTCGATCGGGTCTTGTTCCCAACGCTGGATAATTAAGTCCCACTTATTGACGACGATGACGAGCGCGCGGCCGGCATCAAGGATCTCGCCGGCGAGGGCTTGGTCTTGCTTGGTCACCCCATCGACGGCGTCGATGACGAGGAAGACGACGTCGGAGCGCTCCATAGCGGCTTGTGTGCGGACGCTGGAGAAATACTCGACAGAGGTGTCGATCTTACGCTTTCCGCGCAGGCCGGCGGTGTCGGCGAGGCGGAACTTGAGCAGATCGCCGTCTTTGTGCTGATAGTCGAGGTCGAGTTCGACGGAGTCGCGAGTGGTGCCGGGCACGTCGCTGACGATGAGGCGAGTCGATTTCAGGAGGCGGTTGCCGATGGAGGACTTGCCCACGTTGGGACGACCGAGGAGGGAGATGCGGATGCGCTCGGTCGGCTCCTCCTCGCTGCCTTCCGGCTTGGGACCGAGTTTTTCGTCGATCGCTTCTTCAAGGTCGGTGATACCACGGCCGTGCTCGGCAGAGACGCGGAAGGGCTCGCCAAGGCCGAGACGAATAAATTCATCGGCCAAGTCTTCGTTTTCTTCTAGATCGACCTTATTCGTAACGAGCATCACGTGCTTGCCGTAGCGGCGGAGCTTTTGCGCGACAATCTCGTCGAGATTGGTGATGCCCTCGCGGACATCGACGACGAAAAGAATGACGCTGGCCGCTTGGAGGGCGAACTCAACCTGCTCTTCGGCGGCTTTGTTGATCTTCTTAGAGGTCATTTCGATCTCCATGCCGATACCTCCGGTATCGAGGAGCACGTAGTCGTCGCGGACTTCGGTCGAGATGAGGTCGCGGGTCACGCCGGGCATATCGTGGACAATTGACATGCGTTTACCGCAAAGCCGATTGAAGAGACGGCTTTTCCCGACATTAGGGCGCCCTACAAGGGCGACGGTTCTGGATGGATCGATCACAATATGGAGAACGTTGAACATTGAACGTCCAACGTCGAACTTTGAATTATTATTAGGATGAAGCGCTGACTTCGACGTTCAACGTTCGATGTTGGACGTTCGATGTTCGTACAATCACTTCAGTGAGTTCACATACCGCTCGATGCGGTCGGTGGCTTCGAGAATGCGTTCGTAGCTGGTGGAGAAACTGGCGCGGGCGAATCCGGCGCCGCTGGGGCCGAAAGCGGTGCCAGGGACGACGGCGACTTCCTCTTGCTCCAGCAAGCCTTTGCAGAATTGCAGAGAATCGAGCCCGGTGGACTGAATCGACGGGAATGCGTAGAAGGAACCCTTGGGCGAGTGGCAGTCGAGGCCGGCTTCATTGAAGCGGCGCACGATGAGGTCGCGGCGGCGGTGGTAGGCCTCTTTCATCTTGGCGACGGCGGGCGCACCATTTTTGAGCGCTTCGATGGCGGCCTCTTGCGAGAGGATGGGCGCGCAGAGCATGCTGTATTGGTGCACCTTCATCATGGCCTCGATGAGTGGCTTGGGGCCGCAGGCGTAGCCGATACGGAAGCCGGTCATGGCGAAGGCCTTGGAGAAACCGTGGAGGAAAATGGTGCGTTCCTGCATGCCGGGAAGCGAAGCGATGCTGGTGTGTTCGCCCTCAAAGGTGAGCTCGGAATAGATCTCGTCGCTGATCACGAGGAGGTCTTTTTCGATAGCGAACTTAGCTAGGCGCTCCAGCTTGGCGCGCTCGGTGACCCCACCCGTTGGGTTGGTCGGGAAGTTAAGCATGAGCACTTTGCAACCGGGCTCCCAGGCAGCTTCGACACGCTCGGGGTCGATGCCGAACTGATCGTCGGCCGAGGTGGCCACGGCGATGGGCTGGGCGTGCGCGAGCACGATGCTCGGGCTATAGGAAACATAGCACGGCTCGTGGTAGAGCACCTTGTCGCCGGGGTTGAGCACGGCGCGCAGGGCGATATCGAGCGCTTCGGAAACGCCGACGGCCACAAGCACGTCGGTCTCGGGATGGTAGCTGATGCCGAAGTTATTCTCCACGTAGGTGCTGATCTCGCGGCGCAGGCGGATTAGGCCGAGATTGTCAGTGTAGCTGGTCTTGCCCTTTTCGAGGGCGAAGATCGCAGCCTCGCGGATGTGCCAGGGCGTGACGAAGTCGGGCTCGCCGATACCGAGCGAGATGGCTTGCGGCATGGCGGCGACGATGGCGAAGAAATCGCGAATACCGGAGCGGGGCAAACCCTTCACATGGTCTGCCACAAAATGTTGACCGTTATCACTCATTACGGGCTGACAGCGGGTTTATCTTCGCCATCGACGGGCGAAAGGAGCAAGTGCCCCTGCTCTTTATAAGCACGGAGCATGAAGTGGGTGGCAGTCGAGTGAACGCCCTCGACACTGGCGAGGCGCTCAGAGACGAATGAGGCGACATCGCGCAGATCATTGCCCACAGCAAAGACGAGCAAATCGTAAGCGCCGGACATGAGGTAGCAGGACTCGACGGCATCGAAACGGGCGATGCGAGCAGCGAGGCGGTCGAAGCCACCATCGCGCTCGGGGCTGATCTTGACCTCGATCACAGCGCGGACGACGCCTTCTTGCGCCCGCTCGGGATTGAGCACGGGGCGCCAGCCGAGGAGAATCTCTTCGGCTTTAAGGCGTGATAATTCGGCTTCGATCTCGGACTCGGACAGGCCGAGCACCTGCGCCATTTGGGCAGTATCGAGACGCTCACCTTCGAGGAGCAATTGCAGGACGGAACTCATAGGCGCGGGAGTAAAGGGGAAATATTCTAAAAAGCAATTGTGCAAACAGGTGATTTTCAGAGGGGAAATAAAGTAGTTGGGTTGGCTCTGCCGCCCAACAAGAGGCGAGCGAAGATCCTCGTGGTATCGAAACCGCCAATCGTCGCGGATGCATTCAAAATAGCCATAGCCTCTCATCCGGTTCATGTCGGGCGGCAGAGCCAACCCGACTACTGTGGAACGCGCAAGACTTGCCAGCGCCGCGCTAACTCTCCAACGTGCGCGGGATGGCAGAACCGACAAAACCGAACCGCAGGCTGCGGCGCAATATCGCGCTGCTGTGCATCCCTGCCCTAATCTCGGCGCTGGCGGTGTTTTTACTGTGGCAAAGCCATCCCGACCTCGCGTATTGGCTGGGGCTCCTCGAAGAAGGCCGCGCATTTCTTGAGGCCAACCCGTGGGCACTGATTGCCGTGCTGGCGACGCTGCCGGGAATCGGATTCCCTATCAGCCCGGTGCTGGTGCTCTTTGGGCTCGTGCTCGCGCCGCGCTACGGTATGCTGGCGACTTTGGCCCTGGCCTTTGCCGCGCAAGGCATGTGCACGATCTGGACGTATGCACTCGCGGCGGGGCCGCTGCGCGAACTGCTGACCAAGTATGTGCTCCGCCACCGCGAACTCCCGGAGCTAACCGACGGTAATACTATGCGCCTAGGCCTGATCCTGCGACTAACTCCGGGCATCCCCTACGCCTTGCAGAATATCGTGCTCGGCATTTTGGGTATGCGCTTCCGCCCCTACCTGCTGGTTTCACTGCCGACCACCAGCCTTTGGACGGCGGGCTTCGTCATCACCGGCGGCGCGATTTTCAAAGGTAATATCGGCTGGGCAATCACCGGAGTCGTTCTATTAATTGTGCTCGTGCTTGCGACACGCATGTGGAGCCGAAAGAATGCAGCCAATGCTTGATAGCCTAATGACGCCCCCCCCCGAGCAAGTGCTCAAAGTCACTGCGCTAACTCGTCTCATCAAAGGCCAGTTGGAGGAAAACTTCTCGCGTGTCTGGGTGCAAGGCGAAGTCTCTAACCTACGCAAACAAAGCTCCGGCCATGTTTATTTTTCGCTTAAAGACGCGGGCAGTCAGCTACCATGCGCCCTTTTCGCCCGCGATGCCGCGCGACAATCCTTTGAGCTGCAAGATGGCATGGAAGTGCTCCTACTCGGCGACATTTCGGTATTCGAGCCACATGGTCGCTACCAACTGATCGCCAAAGTCGCCATCCAGAGCGGCGAAGGTCGCTTGCAAATCGAGTTCGAACGCCTGAAGCGTAAGCTCGCAGCGGAGGGGCTCTTCGATACTGAGCGCAAAAGGCCACTGCCCGTGCTACCGCGAAAGGTCGCCGTCATCACCTCACCAACGGGTGCCGCCGTCCGCGATTTTTTACGGATCCTTCGCCGTCGCGACTATCGAGGCGAGGTCGTCATCTTTCCAGCGAAAGTCCAAGGCAAAGGCGCGGCCGAAGAAGTGGCCGCGATGCTCCAGCACGCCGGCGCAAGCGACGGCTTCGACCTCGCGGTGATCACACGCGGGGGTGGCAGCATCGAAGACCTCTGGGCTTTTAACGAAGAAACGCTGGCACGCGCCGTCGCGGCCTGCCCCCTACCCGTCATCTCTGCGATCGGCCACGAGATCGATACGGTGCTGACCGATTACGCGGCCGACAAACGCGCGGAGACCCCATCCGGAGCTGCGGAGCTGATTTCTTCGCTCTATCTGGAAGCAGTCGCGCGCTACGAAGATGCCGAGCAGGATTTGCACGCTTGGGTCGATAGTTACCTCTCCGAAAACCAGACCGCACTCCGCGATCTGAATGCCCGTATGCGTATCATCGCACCCGAGCGAAAAGTGCAGCACTACGGCATGCAGTTAGACGACATGGAAAACCGCCTGAGCCGGAATCTCGCGCGCCGCATAACGAGCGGCCAACAGACACTCAGCCACTACGCCCAGCGCATCGCTGAGCAGCACCCGAAGACCCGCATAGGCATGGCTAACCAGCATCTGACAGATGCCTCGAGGCGTTTGGAGCGCGCGGTGCAACTAACGAGCGAGCACAAGAACGAAAAAATTCAGACGCTCCAAAAACGTCTCGATAATGGAGGCCTACAGGCCACTCTGCGCCGGGGATATGCAATTATTCAAAAGCCGGACGGACAAATAATTGATCGCGCGGAACTTGCGAAGAATGAGCCTAAGCTGAAGGCTCGCTTCCACGACGGCGAGATCCGACTAACCCCGGAAAAATAAGCGATTCGCAGTCGCTAAATACGTGCTTCACCCGATGGCAGAATCGGGAGAAATCATCTATAATGTCCGCATGTTCCACTCAAATAGCAGTCTAGGCATCAGCTTTGATACGAATTGGGGGATTTTTCATATTCAACGAGACCCCCAGAGGGAGAATGTTTTCATCCTAAGCTTGGAGAATCCGTCGGCCGAGAGCCAGATACTTGGCCACTACTGCTCAATTAGTGATGCGATTTCCTCAGTGTCCATGCAGCGAACAGGGTTTGCAGAATGGGATCAAACTCCCCCTCAGAAGTTGCCCCACCGAGTGCATAACATCGCATGTTGGAATTTTGAACAAAAAGGGGGAACCTTTGCGCGTGCAGCATGTTCTTAATAGTAGCTGATGTATTTCAGTGAGTTAGTTAGGGTTAATTAGGTTAGTGATAGGCTCGCTTCCGGGAAACCGGGGGCGAGCCTTAATCTTTTGTGAATATGAGAATAGGCTTTGCCTGCTTGGTAAAACTTGCACAATACAGCCAACTTTATCTATGAGCGACGATTCCAAGGACAATCCGCCTTCTAAACTGAAACTTTCGCGTGATCTCGCGTCTAAAGACGAAGCAAAAGACGAAACTGAGGTCGCTAAGGCTCCGTCGATGAAACTCAGACGGAGAGAACCCTCGCCTGAAACACCACAGCCGACTCCCCCAGCAGACGCACCGGTTCAAGAGTCACCACAGGTAGCCCCCCCGGCACAACCTTCTGATACGCCCCGATCGAAGCCTGGCTTCGACCCGAAA